>Ga0105049_10007555_pt1 | contig 12617 bp, 10 predicted proteins | sample MAT06_FD_78087 | JGI IMG/M metagenome (GOLD analysis project Ga0105049, IMG submission 78087) | Freshwater microbial communities from Lake Fryxell liftoff mats and glacier meltwater in Antarctica - MAT-06 | ecosystem: Environmental > Aquatic > Freshwater > Ice > Liftoff microbial mat | place...
GCGGACGGAAGCTCGTTTAACTTTGCTTACAATCCGGATTCTGGAGAGTTCACCTACGCGCCGGGGACGTCGATTGATTCTGACGGGAATACGCTACCCGAGACAGTCGCTGACGTTCCAGCTGGCACGACATATCCTTTCTCTTCGGGGCCGAGCGGCGATTTGAACGCAGCTCGAATGGGTGATCGCCTAGCGGTGTTTGGTTGGCCGGTGGTGTTCATCAACGGCAATGCCGGTGGCCCGAGAATTGTCTGCGCCCAAGTACAGATTAGCGGACAACAAATATCAACCGAATGCAGGTATTACTACACGCGGGGGTAGTAGGCGCGGCTAAATGATCATGATGGGAATTTTTGGCTGAAATACGGCTTAACAGGGATTTCCATGGAACGCGCTTCTAACGTCCCCAGTATTTTCAATTTGACAGAAGATTTTCTGGTCAGCGGTACGGCTGGCGAGGGCGCATTATTCTGTTTGCCCACCGGCGAATGCCAACTGAACCTGAGCGCGCCCGCTCGGCGCAATCGCGGTGCGCGAGTGTATTTCCCGCGCGCCGGCATCACCAATGACCGCATCTATCGCTTTACACCGTTTCCAGACGCTTCAGCAAACGACCTAGCCCGTGGCCATTACGCGGGCCTTGGCACCTGGACGTTGGTGATGGTGCGCGAGTAGAGGCGTGTCGCTTACTAAAATCCGCTTGCTCGGACTTTAATCGAGTCTCGGCTTAGTCGAGAGTCGCTGCGTTAGTGCACCGGTACCTCAGTTGCATCCGTCATTAGCGTGGCATTTGGTGCGGATGCGGGCTCGGGTTCCCAGCGCAGCTCAAAATCGCGATCGTTTGGTAGCGGGCCGGTTTGTAGCGCCACTTCGAGCGTCGCCCCGGCGTAGGCCACCGCGATATTGTGCGTGGCGGAATCCAGCCGCTTGACGTTCAAACCCGGGTTGATCCGCACGCTGACATCAAGCGTAGGGTTCGCAGCGCTGCATGCCTCCGGCCCGGTTTCTGCAACCGATGTGCAGATCCCGGCGCGCGGCTGCGCGCTTTTTGACTGCGTCGCCAGCGGAAATTTAAGCGCAAAAACGCCGTCCTGATAGGAAACCGTCTGGCTATAGCGAAGCTCAACGCTGACCCATTCGCCAGGCGCGACATGCGCCACGCTGGTGCTGAAACGATTGGCGTGGTGGTTCTCAACCGGCCGGTCGAAATAGCTTGATTTGATCACCGCGCCCTCTTCAAGCTCCCCCACGAGGCGCCGCTCGCCGATGCGCACCTCAAAATCATGCACGGTTGCATCCGCGGGCAGCGCTTGAATCCAGGTGGCCTCCACAAAATGACTCGAAAGATTGCGAAAGCGCTGGCGCACGGTGCCCTCGATCACCACTACGTTCACATCAAGCTCAACCTCGGTGGCGGCCGGGGTAACTGTCATCGAAAACCCATCCGCGCTCGCAAAGCGCATTTGCGCTGCCGCCAGGTTGGGCTCATCAGCCGCCGCAATCGAACTTAAACCCGCCACAAAAAGCACCACCACACCGCGCATCCCATCACCTACAAAGCCTTGGCTACGGTGTGCAGTTAAGCGCGCCCATCGGGAAACTTAGGTGCCCAATGCGTCGAAACCCACGCAGGGTTGTGGCATTTCTCGGGCGGGTAACTTTGCGGGGTTTAATCCACGCTCACGGAAACGCTAGGTCTATTCCGTTGGCGAGGGCGCAGAAGTCGGGGTTTAGCAGGGAATCGCGGCGGCCGTAGCTCAGGGGCTGCTGGTTTGCGCCGACCACTCTGCCACCGCTTTCTTCGACCAGCAGCTGGCCTGCGGCGGTGTCCCATTCGCTGGTGAGGCCGAAGCGCGGGTAGACGTCGATCGCGCCGGTGGCAATGTGCATGAATTTAAGCGAGCTGCCGGCGGCTTTTAACGTGTGCGGGCCGACGTTTTCTAGCCACGCGCTCAGGCGTGGATCGGCATGTGAGCGCGAAGCGGCGATGCGCAGCGGCGCTTGTGGATCGCGGGTTGGCGCAATCACGCGACTAAGCTGCTCGCCCTCGCGACGCCACACGCCTGTGCCCACTTGCGCAAGCAGCATTTCGCCGCTAACGGGTGCGTACACCACGCTTTGCACGGGCACGCCGTCCTCGATCAGCGCGATGTTGACCGTGAACTCGCCGTTGCGGCGGATAAATTCTTTGGTGCCATCGAGCGGATCGATCAGCCAATAGCGCCGCCAACTTGCGCGTTCGGCAAACGGCAGGTGTTTGCCTTCCTCTGATAGCTGCGCAATTTCGGGCGTCAAGCGCTCGAGTGCGGCTTTAATGCTTGAGTGCGCGGCTAAATCTGCGGCGGTGAGCGGGCTTGAGTCGCCCTTGTAGCTGACCTCGTGCGCGCCGTGGTAGATCTCTAAAATTTTCGCGCCTGCGTCGTCGGCCACGCGTGCTAACGCGTCTAAGCTGATCACGGCTGGATGATCACGGGTTGCGCTGTAGCCAGGCGCGCGCGATAAACAGCGCCGCGATCGAGCGGCCTTCGGTAACATCCTCGCGCTCGACCAGCGATTCGAGCTCGCTTAGCTTCCACGGCAGCACTTCGAGCAATTCCGGTTCGTCGCCTTCAAGGCGCTCCTCGTATAAATCGCGGGCCAGCACGACGTGGGTTTGATGGCTCATATAGGTGGGCGCGAGCGACAGATGATGGATGGTTTGCAGGCGGCGTCCGCCGTAGCCAACCTCCTCCTTCATCTCACGGTTAGCACCCTCGAGAACATCCTCATCGCGCTCAAGGCGGCCTTTCGGCAGGCCGAGTTCATAGCGATGCAGGCCGCAAGCGTATTCGCGGATCAGCAGCACGGTGTCTTGATCGAGCATCGGCACAATCAGCACTGCGCCGCGGCCGGAGCCGCGCATGCGCTCGTAGCGCCGACGCGCGCCGTTGGCGAATTCGAGGTCGAGCTGCTCGACCGGAAAGCGGCCCTGCGGCTCAAGCAGTATCGTCGAGTGGATGATCGGTAAGGGTCGCGGAAACTCAATCACGGGTAGGCAATCTCGGCAAGCAGGCTTGCATGCAATTCGGGCGTGGCGGCGGCTAAAACGCTGGTAGTGGCAAGCGTAAGCGGCGCGCCGTGAAGATCGCTGAAGGTGCCGCCCGCCTGCTCGACGATCACGCTGAGCGCGGCGATATCAAGGATGTTGACGTCGGACTCGATCACCGCGTCAAGTTGGCCCAACGCCAGCATGTGGTAGTGCAAATAGTCTCCATAGCCGCGGATCCGGCCGAAGCGCGGGATCAGCGCGCCGAACCTCGCCCACGCCGGGCTGACGGCCAGCGATTTGAGGTTGCCAGTCGACACATGCGCGCCGTCGATGCGGGTGTGTGCGGACACCCGCGCCGGGCGCCCGGCGACGAACGAGGGCCGCTCGCGGCGCGCGCGCGCATCACCACCGCCGAGCGGCAATGCCGAGACGCCGAGCACAATCTGCCCGTGGCGCAGCAGCGCAATTTGCGTGGAAAAAAATCCGTAGCCGCGCACAAAGGCTTTGGTGCCATCGATCGGATCGACCAGCCACAAGCTGTCGGATTCACCGGGATCGTGGCCAAACTCTTCGCCGTAAATGGGGATGTCTGGGGTGGCGCGTTTGAGCACGGCGCGGATCGCTTCTTCGCACTCGCGATCGGCTTGCGTGACCGGGGTTTGATCGGCCTTGATCTCCACCTCGACGCCCGCTTCAAAATAGCGTTTGGCAATCAGTTTGGCGCGCTCGGCGGCGCGTTCGGCGGCACTCAACAAGCGGTCGAGTTCAAACGGATCGTCACTCATAAAAGGTCGCCTTCAATCAGCAATTGGCGCGAGCCGTCTAGATTCGGCGCGCCGATATAGTTCAGCGCGCGGGCTAGTTCTTCGGGCCCCGAGCGGGCTTGCAGGCGCACATTCGCACGATAGCGGCTGCCAATCCATTCAACGTCGCCAGACACGGCTAAATCGCCCCCGCGATCGCTGATCACGCCGCGCGCGCCGGTCTCGGTCGGCTGCAAGGTCAACACATAGGTCCCCAGGCGCAGCGCATACGGCAGCTGCAAGCCGGCATCGGTCCAGACGACTTCGCCCGCGGCCTGGAACAAGTTAGGTAAGCGCACATCAAGGGTTTTGAATTGGCCGACGATCTGTCCGGTAAATTGAAAGCCTGGCAAGCCAAGAGCTTTTTCAAGCAAGCGCGCGGGTGCTTGCACTTGCACGTCGCGGGCGGCGTAGACGCTGCTGCCCTTTACGTCCACGGTTGCCGATCCTGACGCGTCCGTGCCGCTTAAGCTCAGCTTGGCGGTGATCGGCGTTGCTTTGGGGATGTGCCAGCTCAACGCGCCAAGCGCTGAGCCGTTGAATTGCAATTGCTCGGCACGCCCATCCCACACAGAACCTTGCAAGCCACTCAACGCGATGCCCGGCGGCAGGCGGCTGGATACAACGCGATAGGCCACCGACGCGGGCAAAGTCAGCAGCACAATCCCAAGAATCAACAGGCCCAGCAAAAACAGCGCGAAGCCGACTTTCAAGAATTTACTCATAGCGCTGAACCCACTTTGGATCGATCTAGTTTCAATTGGCCGCTGACCTGTCCGGGGCTGACATCGGCAGTGACGCTGAGTTCGCTCAAACTCACGCCGTAAGACTGGTTAAGTTGATCGAGAAAGCGCGCGAGACGTTCAAACTCGACGCGCTCAAAGGTCAGGCGCACCGCATCATCGCCGACCGGCTCTAAGCGTTTAAGCGTCTCGGCGAGTCCGGCTTGGCGCGCTTGGGCGTCGATAAAGCTCAGCAGCGAGCCGCTAATCGGCAGTTTTGCGACCACCGTCGGCGCGCGCGCGCTGATTTGCAGCGCCTGTGCGCGCATTTCGGCCAGCGCCAAGCGTTTTTCGGGGACGGAAATTTTCAAGCGCGCGTGAGCGCGTTGCAACGGCAGCAGCACATAGCTCAACGCCAGCAGCGCCAGCACGATCGCGGCACCGATCAGGCCAACCCGGCGATCGCGTGGCGACAGGTTTTTCAAATACGTCATTGGACGGCACCCGCAATGACATTGACCCGCGCGCTGACGCCATCGGCGCCGGATGCGGCCGATTTGACTTCCGCGCGCACCCGCGTGTCGGCGCCGAGCGAGGCCATCAGGCGGTCTAAATCGGCCAGCGCACGGGCATGAATGTCTACTTGCAAGCCGCCATCGCGAAAGCTCAGGGTTTTAATTTTCAATCCGGGTGACGACTGTTTGGCGCGTCCAAGCGCGCTGATCAAGCCGAGCGCATCGCGCGCTTGGCCGCCGTTAGTGGCGGCTGTGAATTCTTGCGCAAGCTGCGCGCGCGGGTCGATGATCCGCTTAACGTCAGGGCGCGCCTCACGAAAAACGCGCTCCATTTCGGCGTCGAGCTGCACATCGGCGCGCCCGAGTCGATAGACGTTCAAGCCCAAGCCCAGCAGCGCAATCAGCCCAGCGACGCAAGCGGCCAGCGCCACCCAGCGATACGCGCGCAACGGCGAGGCAAAGCTCGACTCGCTTGCAAAGGTCTGCGCCAACAGGTTTTGCGTGGGCTTTTTCGCGGCCAGCTGCGCTAAATCGCTGGCGCCCAGTTGTACGGGCGGCTCCAGCGGCTCGGCTTGGTTGAGCTCTTGATACAGCGCAGCAATCAGCTCGGGCTCGGCGCTCGCCCCGCTGTTCGGGCCGCTGCGCAGCAGCCAGCGCGAGCCGGCCGCGTAGAGCGTGTTGATCTGTGGCAGCGCCAGATAATCCGGAATGACCACGTCCGCGCGCAGGCCCCAATCGGTGAGGCGCTGAAGCCACGCCTCCATGAAGCGCCGCTCGGTGACCAGCACATCGACGCTCAAGGCTGCGTTCGGCACGGCGCTCCAATGCAGGCCGTCGAGCTCCGTGGCGAGCTCCTCTTCGAGCAAAAATCCCAGCGCTTTGAGCTGCTTGCTGCGCTGTTTAGCGGCAAGCGTTAACTGGGTTGCGTACACCAGCTCGCCCGGCACCAGCGCGATGGTTTGCTCGGGTTTGACTGGCGGCAGGAGGGTCGCGTCTTGATACGAGCCCACAACCGCCAGCGTCGCGCTATCAACGAGCACAAAGCGCGGCGGTTCAAGCAGCCAAACGATCAGCGTTGCGGGCATTGTTCGAAGCGGTCAAAGGGCGTGCGGCGGCGGAGTGTAGCGGATGCCGACACGCGCCCGATTGCGCTCGTAGTCGAACCCGCGCTAGCGCATATCTCAACGGCGCATCGCCCAACCGGCCACGCCGCCCATGACAAGCATCAGCAACAGCAGCGCCCACGGCGAATTCACCGGGATTGCCAGCACTCCTGCCAAGTTGAAATCGGTCGGATCTTGCGCGCCGCCGAGCGCTGGGTCATCGGTGCGCGCGCTCGCCTCGTTGGTGCCGTTGCCGTCCGCGTCAAATTGGATTGTTCCTTGGTTTGACACCACCGACGCGCCCGCGTTGCGCCTGACGGACCCCTCCAGCACGATGCTGATTTGCGCTGCGCTATCAATCTGGCCGTTCCAGCGCAGCGTGCGCGACAGCGCATCGCCGTCGTAGCTCAGCGCGCCTGAGCTCGCCGAGAAACTGGCCATGCGCCAGCTCACCGGCAACACATCAATGAACTCATCGGTCGGGTTGTCTAACTGAGCGGCCGGGCCTGCGTTGCGGATCACGATCGTGTAGCGCAGCAGTTGCTCGCCAGCAGGTGAGCTGGCTAAGCCCAAGACCGCTTTGCTGGCGGAAAGCGTGGCCGGTGAGGTGAGCAAGGTGGTGTCGGTGGCGCTATTGTTTTCCAGGACAGGATCCGTGCTCGGCGCGATGACCTCAATAGCGGCGGTATTGCTGAGCACGCCAATCGGCAGACGATAGGTTCCGTTGACGGTAAATGTGCAGCTTGATGCCACCGGCAAGGTGATCAGCTGGTTTAAATTGCCCGCACCGGCTGCGCCGCAGCTCGCAGCGCCGGCTGCGACCACGCTGAAGGTCGGCGTCTGAAAGTTGGCGGCGAAGGTGTCCGTCACGCGCGCAGAAACTTGTCCCGGGCCGCTTAAGTTGCTGGTCACAATCGTGTAGCTGCCAGCGCTTCCAACTATCGCGCTGCTGCGGCTATCGGTTTTGCTGATTGAGACATCCGCCGGGCTTAACAGCGCCGTGGTGCTCAGCGCGGAATTGTTCTCCAGATTCGGGTCATTGACCGTGTTAGAGACCCGCGCGGTGTTGGCAATCGAGGCGCTTTTGACGGTCGGCAGCACCCGCGTGACGAGATTCACCGTGCGCGGCGTACCGACAGGCGTTGCCCCAGCCCAGGTGCAGGTGACGCTGCCGCTCGCGCCAGCCGCTGGGGTCACGCAGCTCGCACCGGCAGAGCTCGACACGGAAACGAAGCCCAGCTCGACCGGCAAGATGTCGGTAATTTGCAGCGTATCGGCGGCGTCGGGGCCTGCGTTGAGCGCGCTGATGGCGAAGCTCAGCTGAGCGCCGATCGCTACCGGATCAGGGCTATCGCTCATGGCGATCGCAAGGTCGGCGCCGGGCGCGCGCCGGCACGCGGTCACGCGCACATCGTCGATCCCGACGCCCACAAACTGGCCCGAATTGTCGGTAGTCAAGCTAAACGTGAGCTCCGCGGTCTGGCCGAGAAGAGCGCTTAAGTCAGCGCGATAGGTGCCCCAGCCGCTCACCTGATTGAGGGTTTGCACCGGGCTGCCTGCGAAAAAAGTCATCGTTGGCCCGGCCCAGCCGTACAGCGTGCGCGCGCTCGCTGGCACGCCGAGCGGTTGCGCGCTGACTGCATAGCTATCAAACACGGCGTTTTCGAGCTGGTACGTTTGCGCCCATTCAACCGTAATCGGCGCGCGCAAATTGGCATTGCTTAAATCCAACAGCGGCGAGCGCAGCGTTTGCGCCGACAGCGCCTCGTAGGTGCCATCGAGATCGGTTTTAAAGCACGCCGTGCCGCTCGCGCAGCCCACCAGTGGTGCAAGTGTCGGTGCGCCGAGCTCCCATTCGTTGAGCGTGCCTGCGCTGGTAAAACCCGCCGCGCCAGATTCAAAATCGCTGCTGTACACAGTCACCGGCGACTCGCCCGGCGCGCACGCTGGCGCTGCTGGGCTTGAGCAAATTTGCAGCGACCAGCCGTTGAGCGTGCCGGTATTGCCGGTAGTGTCGTCGTTGATGTTCAGCGTCCACGCGCCGTTCGCCGGCATGCCGTCGAAAAAGTCCATCCGGCTAAAGTTTTCTGGCGTGAACTGGCCGTTGCTCAACACATTAAACGAGTTCACTGGAATCGCCGCTTCATCGTCGATGGTCAAATTCATCGAGGTCAAACCGGCCGTGTTGGCAACTGCATTGCCGACGTCGTTGAACATCCCGGCAAAGGAGCCATTCGGGCCGGCCAAGCCGATGTCTAGGTCCGCCATGACCGCGTGGCTGAGGTTCAAACTCAAATTGACATCAGCGATGCGCGCGCCGCTCGGCACGTTGATCGATGAGGTGGTCAGCCCAAAGTCAGCTAGCGGCGTGCTGCTGGTCGAGGTGTAGGTTTGGCAGCTAGCGCTCGCCTGCACGCGTGGAATGACGCTGACATTCAAGCGATAGGTGAAACCCGGTGCGCCGCTGCCGGGCGTGGCGGGATCGACTTGCACAAAATAGTTACCCGCTTCATTCACGGTGTACATCAGCGCTTCCGAGTTGGGCCCCGTGGCATTCGCATCGTTGGCGACCAAAATAAAGCCGCCGATCAAGCCGATGCCTAACCGTGGATTCCATGTCGCAGCGAGCGTGCGCGCGGGATCCGCGTCGAGGCTCAAATAAACCGTATCGCCGGCTTGGGCGCTGAAGCTAAAGCGGTCTGCGGCATCGGTCGCCGAGCTGATTGCCCCGGCTACAAAGCCCGACGCGGGCAACGGTTCGGGCGTGACGTCATTGCCTTCAACTTCGGCCACCGCGCTGCCGCCGCGCAGTTGCAAAAACAGCCGATACGGCTTCATGTCGCTGGTGGGGCTGAAATGTGCGACCCGCGCAAAATAAACGCCGGTGCTCGGCAACGTCACCCCGGCGATGGAGCTCGACGTGGCCGCAAAGGTGCCGTCGTCGTCATCGGCTTCCAAAAGCGTGCTGCCGTTGCTGCTGAGAATTTGCAAAACCGAGTTGGTCGACCCGGCGAAGGCGGTCATCGTGGCGGCAAACACCTTGTCGCCCGCGGTGCCCTGAAAGCTGAAAAAATCGACATCGGCGACCGGCAACAGCGTGCCTTGCGCCAGCGCACGGCCGCCATTTAAAGTCAGCGCAGTGGCGTTCAGCGACTGGTTATTTGGCTCAACTTCTTCAAACAGTGAGGTATCGTAGAGGCCTAGCGCACCGTTGGCTTGAACCGGTGACGGTAAGCGCGGTCGTGGCGCGCGCTGCTCGCCTGGGATCGCTAAGTCAGCGGTGTCGAGCGCCAACTGCACCGGATAATCGGCGTTAGCGACGCTCGGCAATAGCCAGCCTGAAAGCGCCAAGCCCAGGGAAAATCCGATTGCGCGCATGGTTGCCCCTACCTTCGTGAGTCGCCAAAGTGTACCGTCAAAAATTCGCCCACTCGCGCAAACGTAAACAATGACTTTCAAGCGCGCCGGCGGCTGGGTGTTTGCAATCGTGCTGCTGGCAGCAGCGCTGGCGACGTGCCTTGCGTGGTTGACGCTGCGCGCGAGTCGGCCGCTGCTGAAAGGTGAGCTCACCTTGCTCGGCTTGAGCGCGCCGGTCGATGTGCCGCGCGATAAATTGGGCGTACCAACGATTGTGGCAGCCAACCGTTTGGACGCCAGCCGAGCGCTCGGCTTTGTGCACGCTCAGGAGCGTTTTTTCCAGATGGACGTGCTCAGGCGCAATGCCGCCGGTGAGCTTGCCGCGCTGTTTGGCGCAGCCGCGCTCACGCGTGATCGGCTGCACCGCTTGCATCGTTTTCGCGCGCTGGCCGAGCGCGTGCTTCTAACCTTGCCGACTCGCGATCGCGCGGTCATTGCCGCGTACGCAGCGGGCGTCAATCGCGGTTTGCAGGCGCTTGGCGCGGCGCCATTTGAGTACCGCGTGTTGCGCGCCAAACCCGAGCCTTGGGTCGACGCCGATACCCTGCTGGTGCTGTACAGCATGTTTTTGAACTTGAACGATTCGCGCGGCAGTCGCGACCGCGAAGCCGCCGAACTGCGTGCGGCGCTGCCCGCTCCGGTTGCCGATTGGCTCACGCCGCTCGGCAGCCCCGCTGACGCCGCACTCGATGGCTCGATCATGCCGCTAAACGCGCTGCCCAGCGCAGACCAATTTGACCTGCGCACGGACGCCAACGTCAGCGCGCTCGCGCTTGCTCCGAGTGCGACGCCTGAGGCGAGCATTGCTCTGGGCAGCAACAACTTTGCAATCGCTGGCCCATTGAGCGCTCACCTAGGCGCGATCATCGCCAACGATATGCATCTCGGCTTAAATGTGCCGCCGCTGTGGTTTCGCGCGCGCCTGCGTTTCAGCGAAGCGGGCCACGCGGTCGATGCCACCGGCGTCACGCTGCCAGGCTCGCCGGCCATTGTGGCGGGCTCCAACGGCCACGTCGCTTGGGGATTTACCAATTCTTATGCGGATGTCACTGACCTAGTCGAAATCACCCGCGATCCGCAGGACGCCACTCGCTACAGCCGGGGCGCGCTAGCTCGCGGCTCAATCGTCAGCTTTATTGAATCAATCGAAGTCAAAGGCGCTAAAGCACAATCGATGACCGTTGAGTGGACGGAGTTTGGCCCGCTGCTGCCAGGTGCGCCGGGTGCCGCGCTGTATGCGGTGCGCTGGAGCGCGCATCAGCCGCAAGCGGCTAACTTCAAGCTCGATCAGATGGTGCGCGCGCGCGACGTCGCGGGCGCGTTTGCGATCTGCAATAGTGCCGGACTGCCCTTGCAAAACCTGATGGTCGCCGATCGTCTGGGCGCCATCGGCTGGACTCTGTGCGGACAAATTCCCGCGCGCAATCCGGCCATTTCGGGCGCTCAGCCGATGCCGCCCGAAATCGCCGTGCAAGCCATCAAAGGCTGGCTTGACGCCAAGCGCGTCCCGCAAGTGCTCAACCCCAGCGACGGCCGCCTGTGGACGGCGAACGCGCGCGTGCTGGGCGGCACGCAGGGCACGCTGCTCGGTGATGGCGGCTATGCCTATGGCGCGCGCGCGCAGCAAATTCGCGATCGCCTGCGTGCCCGAAAAATCTTCAGCGAGCACGATTTATATACGCTGCAGCTCGACGATGAGGCGCGCTACCTGCGCCCGTGGCAGCGGCTGCTGGCGCAAACTTTGTCGCCACGCGTGGTCAGCGCACACCCGGAATTGCGCGATTTTTTGACGCTGACCCAAGTGCCGCGTCTGCATGCCGAACGCGATTCGCGCGCCTATACGCTGCTGCGCGAATTTCGCACGCAAGTCACCCGGCATACCTTTCAGCCTTACGTCGGTTTAGTAAAACGCTTAAGCCCACGATTTACCGGCAGCCACTGGCACTACCGCGAAGCGCTGCAATGGCAGCTGTTGGAAGCGCGCCCGGCGCACCTGTTGAACCCCAAATTCAGCGACTGGGACGCGCTCCTGCTGGTCAGCGTTCAAGACGCACATCTGGCCCTAATCACGCGCTTTGGCTCGCTGCGCGCGGCCAATTGGGGCCAGGCCAACTTAAGCGCCGTGCGCCATCCGCTGAGCCGCAGCCTGCCGATTTTGGCCGGCCTGCTGGATATGCCGCGCATCCCACTGGACGGCGACGATCTGATGCCGCGTGTGCAAAGCCCAGCAACCGGGGCCAGTGAGCGCTTCGTGGTGAGCCCGGGCCGCGAAAGCGAGGGCATTTTTACGCTGCCGGGTGGTCAGAGCGGCCATCCGCTGTCGCCTTATTACCGACGCGGCTTTCGCCAATGGGCAAACGGCGATTCAATGCCGTTCTTACCGATGCAAACGCGTTACCGACTGGTGCTGACCCCATGACCCAAACCCTCGACGTGCTGGTTCCTGCCTTCAACGAGGAAGCCGTGCTGGCCCTGTGTTTTACTCGTTTGCAGGAGGTCTTAAACGGCCTGGACATTGATTGGCGCGTGCTGTTTGTCGATGACGGCTCGACCGATCGCACCTGGCAGTTGATCAACGAGCTAGCCGTGCTCGAGCCGCGCGTGCGCGGTCTGCATTTAAGCCGCAACTTTGGCAAAGAAGCCGCACTCACCTGCGCGCTCGATCACGCCGACGCCGACGCGGTGGTGGTCATCGATGCGGACCTGCAAGATCCGCCCGAGCTGATCAAAGAGTTCGTCCACCACTGGCGCGCGGGGGCCGATGTGGTCTACGGCGTGCGCAGCGAGCGCGAAGGCGAGAGCTGGTTCAAAAAAACCACAGCCTCGCTGTTTTACTGGGTCATGAGCCACGTATCCGATACGCCGATCCCGCGCGACACCGGCGATTTTCGCCTGCTGTCGCGGCGCGCGGTCGGCGCGATTCGCACGCTGCGCGAACGCAATCGCTTTATGAAAGGCCTGTTCGCGTGGGTCGGATTTCCATCCAAAGCGGTGCCCTATCAGCGCGCCGCACGCGCCGCGGGCGTGAC
>Ga0105049_10007556_pt1 | contig 12617 bp, 8 predicted proteins | sample MAT06_FD_78087 | JGI IMG/M metagenome (GOLD analysis project Ga0105049, IMG submission 78087) | Freshwater microbial communities from Lake Fryxell liftoff mats and glacier meltwater in Antarctica - MAT-06 | ecosystem: Environmental > Aquatic > Freshwater > Ice > Liftoff microbial mat | place...
TCAGCCGCAAATAGCACGACATCCTTTTTCGGCCTCCGCCAAACAACTTGAGGCGTGGGTGGTTAAGCTCGTCCCGCACGTCCAGCCAACGGCAGAACGCTTTGCGATTTGGCTGCCGGGGAATGAGAAACACCCCCAAGCGTCGCCAGAACTACGCGCCACGGGCGTGTTTGCAGACGATGAGTCGCAAATCCCGACCCTATATCGCTGGTCGGTTGACGGGATAATACTCAGTATTTCCGACGCGCTGGATGTCCTGTTGGCGCTGGCAAACCGAAATGACATCGGGCGCAGCCTACAATTCTGGCGTTGGGCCGCGTTAGAGGCGTTGGCGTTGGTTGCCGGACAGCAGGTTATCCCGGCGTTGGAGAAAGACGGGTTCAATTATCGGGCGTTTTGGCGGGCGTTGCCAGAGCATCCCGAACGCCTGAACGAACTGGCCTCACAGATGCCGCCGGTTTGCCGGGCATGGGCCGAGACTCCGGACTCGGCCTTATCGCCAGACAAATTATTAGGGTCATTTGTCGGGAGGGTGGTGGATTCGACCATCCGAGAGGCTAATGCCCCGCTTCGCTCGTCGTCCGGGCGCAGCGCTGGCAAAGCATGGCTCGCCGCGCTGACCGCCCGCGACTCATTGCTCAAGTTGCCCGCTACCGAGGCAGAATCCTTGTTTAAGGCGTGGCAAACTTGGGCGGGGCAAGGCGACGCAGCGGGCAACAGCGCCTTTCGGATTACCTTCCGGCTCGACGCGCCCACCGATGACCCTCATGCGCCGTGGCAGTTGAGTTATTTGCTGCAAGCCACCGATGACCCCAGCTTGCTCATCCCCGCCGGTCAAATTTGGCGCGGACAGGGTGATCGGTACATTCAACAGCGTTTTGATCAGCCACAAGAACGGTTGTTGCGAGGTCTTGCGTTTGCCGGACGGCTGTTCACGCCGATTCAAGACAGCTTAAAAACCGCCGCGCCAGATAGCAGTTATTTCGATGTTTCGCAGGCGTATGCGTTTCTACAAGAGGCCGCGCCATTATTGCAAGCCAGCGGTTTTGGGGTATTACTGCCGCGTTGGTGGGGCGGCAAAAAAGCCCGCCTGTCTGCCAAAGCGAGGGTCAGCGGGGGCAAACAGGTCGGTAAGTCACGGCTGACGCTCGACACACTGGTGCATTATGACTATGAGGTGTTGCTGGGCGGACAGGTGCTTGACCACGCGGAGTTCATGCGCCTTGCTGCGCTAAAACAACCTTTGATCCAAGTACGCGGGCAATGGGTTTTAATTGATGCCGCCCAAATTCAGGCCGGTCTGCGTTTCTTTGAACAGAAAAGCGGTGAGTTTCGATTGGATGAGGCCTTACGCCTCGGCATCGAAGAGGCGGATACCGTTGGCGGATTACCGCTGGAAACCGTCAAGGCCGATGGCTGGCTCAAGACCTTACTGGAGACGTTGAAAAGCCCAGAGAAAATTGAAGCGATCCCATCGCCAAAAGACCTACAGGCCGAACTGCGCCCATACCAGCAGCGGGGTTTTGCGTGGTTGGCATTTTTGCGGCGGTATGGGCTAGGCGCGTGTCTAGCGGATGATATGGGGCTGGGCAAAACGCTGCAAACCATCGCATTTTTGCTGTATGTAAAAAACCAAGCTTTGCCAAACGCACAACCGGCATTGGTGGTGTGTCCTACCTCGGTTGTGGGCAATTGGCGGCGCGAATTACAGCGGTTTGCGCCCGGCTTAAAACCTTATCTGCATCAGGGCGTCGAACGGTTATCCGGCGATGATTTTGCGACTGAGATAGAAGGGGTCGATGTCGTCCTGACCAGTTATCCGTTATTGGCGCGTGACCGCGAGACATTGGAGACGATAACGTGGTCAACCATCATCTTGGATGAGGCGCAGAATATTAAGAATAACGTGACCAAACAGTCACAGGCCGCCCGCGCTTTGAAAGGCGACCATCGTATCGCGCTGACCGGCACGCCCGTCGAGAATCGCCTGACCGACCTGTGGTCAATCCTTCAATTTCTCAATCCGGGCTATTTGGGCAGCGAAAAAAGCTTTCGGCAGCGTTTTGCGATCCCTATTGAAAAACTGGACGATGCCGTTGCCGCCAAACGCCTGAAGCAGTTGACCGAGCCATTTATCTTGCGCCGCCTCAAAACCGACTCGACCATCATCAGTGATTTGCCGGAAAAACTAGAGATGAAGGTTTACACCACTCTGACAGCCGAGCAAGGCACGCTGTACGAGGCCATCGTCAAAGATGTGTTGGAGCGGATTGAAGCGGCCGAAGCAGACGGAAATAATCTGTCTCGGCGCGGGCTGGTGTTGTCGCTGTTGATGCAGTTGAAACAGGTTTGCAACCATCCGGCGCAATATCTCAAAGATGGCAGTTCGCTGGACGGGCGTTCTGGCAAATTGGCACGTCTGACCGAAATGCTAGAGGAAGTCTACACGGTAGAGGATCGTGTGCTGATTTTCACACAATTTGCCGAGATGGGCGAGTTGATACGCGATCATCTGCGGGCGACCTTTTACGATGAACCGCTTTGGCTGCATGGCGGCACAAAAGTGAAAGACCGCGAGGATATGATCCGGCGTTTTGAGTCGGAGCGCGGCCCGAAAGTTTTTATCCTATCGCTCAAGGCGGGCGGCGTCGGCTTGAACTTGACCCGCGCCAACCATGTCTTCCACTTTGACCGTTGGTGGAATCCGGCGGTTGAGAATCAAGCCACGGATCGAGCCTTTCGGATTGGGCAAACGCGCAACGTGCAAGTGCATAAGTTTGTCTGTGCAGGCACGCTAGAAGAGAAAATTGACGAAATGATCGAGAGTAAGCGGGCGCTGGCGAATCGGATTGTCGGGGCGGATGAAACTTGGTTAACCGAGTTGGATACCGCCAGTTTGCGCGACTTGGTGCGGTTGCAAGAGATGGGGGATTGAGCGATGGCAAAAAGCAAAGATAAACAAGATTTTGATGCCTTTGGGTATTTCCCGTCGTCACGCACTATCAAGGCCGAGGGCGGCATCCAAAGCCGTAATCAGCGGGGATCGTTCGCGGCCAATTGGTGGGCGAAACGCTGGTTGGCGGTGCTTGAAGACTATGACATCGGCAGTCGTTTACAGCGTGGGCGAAGCTATGCACGACGCGGGCAAGTCTTGAATATCGACATCACAGCCAGCCAAATCAAGGCGCGTGTACAGGGATCACAGCGTAAACCGTATCAAGTCACCATCCAAGTCAAAGCCATCACCGATGCAGACTGGGAGAAGGTGCTGGACGCCGCCAGTCAGCAGGCGATTTTCGCCGCAGAATTATTAGATGGCACGATGCCCCAAGAGATCGAAACGGTTTTTAACACGGCTGAGGTCTCGCTTTTTCCGACCCATTATGACGATCTTTCAACCGAATGTAGCTGCCCAGATTATAGCAATCCGTGCAAACATATTGCGGCGGTTTATTATTTATTGGGCGAGCAGTTCGATCAAGACCCCTTTGTGATTTTTACATTGCGCGGGCGCACACGGGAACAGGTCATTGAGGCATTACGACAACGCAGGACGGCGGCGGCGGGCAAGTCGGATGACGGAGACATTGCTGTTGCCTCTGCGCCAGCGGCGGTGTCGCTCACTCAACAGATTGCGAATTTTTGGGGCGAGGAGTCGTTTCATTGGACTCCGGCTCAGATCACCGTCCCGGAAATGGATGCGGGCGTGCTTCGGCGGCTGGGCGCGCCACCCTATGATGTGAAAAAAGGGTTGGAATTGTTATATCCGGCGATGACGACTCATGTTGACTCTAAAATAAATCGGTGAAATGAGAGCCGATCATTATGTGTACATTCCTAGGGGCGTACCCATAGGCACGCCTTCCGACGTTAGAATTTTGCCGCTAAGGTAGAATTGTGACAGATGAATTTCAAAAAGTCCTATGCCCATGCCCGTGTCAAATATCTTGGTTGTCGATGATGAAGAAAGCATCCGCTCCGCCCTCAGCACATTTCTGGGGCGGTTAGGCTATCGCGTTCAGGTCGCATCCAGCGGCGTTGAAGCACTGCACTGGGTCGATGAGCAAGAGCCTGACCTCGTGTTGCTAGATGTCGTGTTGGATGAGAGTAGCCCGGCGCAAATGAGCGGCTTAGAAGTCTGCCAAAGACTGCGGGCGCGCGAACGTTTCATCCCGATTATCATGTTGACCTCTTATCCCGAATGGCAAGTTGAAAGCCTCGGACAGGGCGCGATTGCGTTCGTGACCAAACCGTGGGACAACAACGCGCTCGCCAATCAAATCCGGGCGACGTTGGGGGCAATCGCGCATATCCGCAAAGAGTCGATGCCCGAAACACAGCCCAAGTTGCTCACCCTTCACCCCGACCTGCAAATTGATACAGAACGCTTGCGCGTGACCAAAAATGGGCGGCAAATCGACTTGACGCCGATTGAATTTGCACTGCTGGCGTTTCTCGCCCGTCACCCCAATCGACAGTGGTCACGCAATGAATTACTGACACACGTCTGGGATTATTCGTGGGCGGGTTTTGAGCGCACGGTGGATCGCCATATCGCCGCGTTGCGCCGCAAGCTGGGCTTACAGCGTGATGAACTGATCGAAACCGTGCATGGCGTCGGCTATCGCCTGATTACCGGGTGAGTGCGACTGTGTATCGTTTTTTATATGTCCTCGGCCTATTGGCGTGGGGCGCGTTGACATTCCTCTTAAACACATACTCAGAATCCACTCAGAACGTGCTGGTTACGGTGCGCGTATCATCAAATGAGGCGCTCATTTGGCTGTTGAGTGGGACAGGGCTATTGTTGGCGGGCGTCTTACGGATACTGCGCGCTCGCCGGGTCAATCTGGCGTGGGTGATGCAGTTTAAGGCGCTGTCGGCCTCGCTTGACGAGGGGATTATCGTGTGTGACCGGCGGGGTAAACCGCGCTGGAACAACGCGACGGCGCAATCTTTCGTCCAAATCGGCGCGAAAGACATCATCCCGAATCTAATCAAGCAGCAGCGGCAAGCGCCGGGTCAACTCATCCGCCAAACTGTCAACTTGTCGGAGTCGGAGCGTTACGCGGTTCAGGTGTTGCCGCTTGACCGTCAGACTTACGCCGTGGTTTATCGTCCGTTGAATGTGGGTGGTGAGAAAAATATTTTTTACGAAAATTTTATCCGGCGGATCGTCCATGATTTACGAAACCCGCTGGCCGCGATTATCGGCCATGCCGCCAATCTCAGCCAAGCCCCGACGGTTGAGCCAGAAGCGTGGCGAAAATCCATCCAGACCATTGAGAGCGAGGCGCAGCGATTGACGCGATTGGTGGATAGTATGTTGTTTGATGCACGCTTGGCTTATGTGCCATTGCAGCCCCAGATGATTGATTTTGCCGATGTGCTGGAAGAGGCGCTCTATACGCATGAAGATCGCGCCGCCCGCGAGGGGAAAAATTTGAGCCTGAACGTGCCATCTGACCCCGTTTCTGTCGAAGGAGACCGAGACTTGTTGCTGCGGGCGTTTGAGAATCTCATCGACAACAGCCTCAAATATTCCCGCGATGGGAGCGCGATCACGGTACGATTGACTGACGCCCAAACCTATTACGTCGTCACCGTACAGGACAATGGCGATGGTATCTCGCCCGATTATTTGCCGGATCGTATTTTTGAGCCGCTGGTGCGCGCCCGTCAAACGGGTAGCGGTAGCGGCTTGGGCTTGTCGATTGTACGGAAGATTATCGAAATGCACGGCGGCAGCATCAGCGCACAAAGCCGACTTGGAGCCGGGACGATCATGACCGTCCGCCTCAATAAACCGCAGCAAAAAGGATAGATATATGTCTCACCTCTATTCCCCACTCTATCGTTTTGTCATGGCGTGTGTACTGGTCATGAGCGCCGGGTGCGCGGCCATTGATGTGCGCGTCGAACCGATTACGGCGGCCACGCCTACCGTTGTCCCGACGCCTCAACCACCGCCCACACCGGAAGTTCAAGCGCAATTTTCAGCGGGCTTGGTCGCCCATGAAGCACCGGACGATAGCGAGGTTGAAATCGCCAATATCGCCGCACCGCACTTAATCTTCAACGGGGACGGCTTTGTCATAGTCGAGATGATGCCAGAAGAGCCAGACGATGAAGTTTATTTTGTGGTCAACACCGGCACAGGATTGCGCTTGCGAGTTGATTGGCGCGCCATTTGGCTGGCCGGTGGCGCAGGCGGTGGCCGAGTCGGGATGGATGTGTATTTGCGTTCCCCTGACTCAGCCGAGGATGATTTCGGGTGGGTTGAGAACGCCTCAACCGCTGATTTTGGGTGGGAAGGGGCAAACCACCGCGAAGAACTGCTGGACTCGACGTTGTATCTCCCCGACGCGGGCGATTACGGCGTGCGCGTAGAAGTCAAAGCAGAGGCGTGGAATGAGGCAACCGGCGCGTATGCCGATGGGACGCATACCTATCAAATGACGCTGAAGGCGGTCAATCAGCCTGACGATTTGCTGAACAGCATTGAGGGGCTTTCACCCGCGTTTGGCGACCTCGAATGGCAAGGGGTTTTATTGGATTGGCGCGGCTGGCGATTTGGCCCGTGTTTTGTCCGTAGTGAGGAAAATGTTGATTTCACCCGACTCTTGGATGAGGCATGTTCAGCTTTTGAGGCGGGGGATTGGGATTCTGCGGCCAATGCGCTGCAAGATAGCCTCAGCGCCGACGAGTCGCCCGCGCTACAGAATCGACTGCGCCAGCAATTGGGGTTTTTGGCCGCCGCGTCGGGGCGTTGGAATGTGGCGGTGCGCCATTTCACAGAAGGCTTGAGCATTGCCCATAGCTTGCAAGACTCGTTGGAAGTTGCGATTGCCTTGCACAATCTCGGCGTCGCCCTCATCAACGCGGGTTTTGCGGATGAAGGCGAGACACGCATGTGGCAAGCACTCTACCTTTACGATCAGATGGAGGATTGGGCGGCTACGACATTGGCGTGGGGGGAACTTGGCCTGTATTGGGGGTCGCTAGAGACGTTGGATTGGGTCGTACTGGCGCTGTATGAACACGGGCTACCGCAAGCCGAGATGCTCGAAGCCGCCACCGTCGCCTTGCGCGAACAGGAAAGCACTGGTGAAGAAAACAGTGAAGAATAGGACTGTTGTCTCACCCCAAACAGGCCAATTGTGACGAAACGGTCATAACTCCGTCAAAACTTTGCTCATCTCATGTCATACAGTAAAGGAGTAGGGGCTTGGCACGCCAAGCCTAACTCAGACAGAGATATGAGAGTTATGACCATGCAATCTTCACGACGTGACTTTTTCAAATGGGTGGGTGGGACGCTGGCTGTCGCCACAACCGGCGATGCGATGCGCGCTCATGCCAGCCCGCCGCTTTCGGCCAGCGATGACCCCGGCCTCCACCTGCTCAATCGGCTGTCCTACGGCGTTTTGCCAGAGGAAGTGGCTCGCCTGAACCAGATCGGGCTAGAGGCGTACTTGGAAGAACAGCTTGCGCCCGACACGCTGGCTGACCCGGCTGTCGATGACCTGATGTGGACGCTGCCAATTTTGTCGCTTGATCGCAAGGCGATTCACACGTTGGGATTTGACGGGCGCGTTTATAACAGCGTGATACAGGGCATGACCCTGCGCGCCGTCCTCAGCCGTCGTCAACTTTATGAGCGCATGGTTGAGTTCTGGACTGACCACTTCAACATCCCGGCCAGCGACGACTTGGTGCATGATCTCGCCATCATGCACCGTGATGTCATCCGCAAGCACGCGCTGGGCAACTTTCGCAATCTGGTGATGGGTACGGCGCAAAGCCCGGTCATGCTGTATTACCTCGACCAAACCTACAGCGAAAAAGACCACCCTAACGAGAATTACGCCCGCGAACTGCTCGAACTGCACACGTTGGGCGTTGATGGCGGCTATACCGAACAGGATGTGAAAGAGGCTGCGCGGGCGTTGACCGGCTGGCGTGTCAATGATGCCACCGAGACCGGCTTCTACTTTGACCCGTCAATTCACGATACCGATGCCAAGACCTTCCTCGGCCATACCATGCCCGCTGGGCGCGGTATAGAGGACGGCTTGCACTTGCTGAGTATCGTGGTGAATCACCCGGAGACTGCCCGTTTTTTGTGCAAAAAATTGTGCATCCGTTTTGTGAGCGATGCCGCCCCGGAGTCGCTGATTGAGAGCGCCACACAAGTTTGGAGCGACAACGACGGCGACATCGTGCCGGTGCTGCGGCACATTTTCCTCTCGGCGGAATTCATGCAATCCGTCGGCCAAAAATTTCGCCGCCCCTTGGATTTTTTCGTCGGCGCAATGCGTGTGACCAATACCCGTATTCAAAATCTATGGACTATGTTTGAGCTACTCAACGACCTCGCGCAGATACCTTATGATTGGGCGCCGCCTGACGGTTATCCCGATGTCGCTAGAGCGTGGTTGGGATCAAGCGGGTTGTTGGCGCGCTGGAATGTGGCGATGACGCTCACGCACAGCGCGTATAGCGACCCAGATGCTGAGATGACCAACCGGCTCGACTTGTTCATCGGCACGCCCGCTACGGTGGGAATATTGGTGGACGAGGTTGCCATGCGTGTATTCGGCACATCTGTTTTACCAGAGGCCGACTATGCCACTTTTATCGACTTTACCTCGGACGGGGCGGGCGAATCTGCTCCCGTCACCCCCAAACTCATCGCCAACAAACTCGGGACACTGTTTGGCCTGATGCTGGCGTCACCGTTATATCAGTGGAGGTAGCAAAACAGCATGTGTCGCGTCCCCGCCCAGCCGACCTCTTTACCAGCCGAATCGCCTGCGACTAGCGCCGCCCTATGTCAAAAATGCGGCGGCTGTCGTGTTCGCGATTTGATAGAACAGCATGTTCGCACCACCGCGCCTAAGCGCGCACCTAAATCTAATCGGTCACAGAACAAGTCGTAAGGGTAAATCTGATGAACAAAACTTCACGGCGCGATTTTTTGAAAAACGCCGGACTCTTGAGCGTTGTCGGCGTCGGCGCGAATTTATTCCCCAAGTGGATGCCGCGCTTGGCCTTTGCCAAATCACAAGCACAAGTACGCGGCGATGTGTTGGTCGCCATCTTTCTGCGCGGCGGGATTGACGGCCTGAGCGCGGTTGTGCCGTATGGGGACGGCAAGCACTATTATGACGCCCGCCCGACCCTCGCGGTTGCCGAGCCGGGCAGCGGGGCAGGGTCAGCCATTGACCTTGACGGGTACTTCGGTTTTCACCCGATCCTCGCGCCGCTGGCCGACATTTACAAAACGGGACAATTGGCGGTTGTCCACGCGGCGGGTTTAACCGACTCGACCCGTTCACACTTCGACGCGATGCAGTTCATGGAATATGGGACGCCGGGCATCAAGACCACAGGGACGGGCTGGATTGGCCGTCACTTACAGACCCTTGCCACCCAGAATGACTCGCCGTTTCGGGCGGTGGGGATGGGTGATATGGCGCCTAACTCACTGCGCGGATCGGTTACGCCCTTATCGTTGCGTTCGATTGCCGATTTTCATTTGCGCGGGCGTGAAAATGAATTGCGACGCGCTCACCAATCGTTGATGCAGTTATATCAACTTGAGGCTCCCAGAGACGGGCTAGACGCGCAAGCTAAGGTCGTGTTTGAGACGGTTGATATGCTCCAGCAAATCAGCAACCAAACCTATCAACCGGCCAACGGCGCAACTTACCTTGAGGATGATGACGGCTTCGGGCTGGCATTGCGCCAAGTCGCGCAGCTGATTAAGGCTGATGTCGGCCTTGAGGTGGCCTGTATTGACCTCGGTGGCTGGGATACGCACGAGAATCAAGGCACGCACGGCGGCTTCTTTCAACATCAATTGAATACGCTCGCTCGCGGCCTGAGCGCGTTCTACACCGACATGCAAGATCAGATGTCCAATATCAGCGTCGTGACCATGAGCGAATTTGGCCGCCGCGTGGAAGAAAACGCCAGCCTCGGCACAGACCACGGTCACGGAAACTTCATGCTCCTAATGGGCGGCGGGGCGCAAGGCGGCAAGGTCTACGCCAAGTGGCCGACTCTCGCGCCGGAAGCTCTCAACGATGGCGACCTCGCTATCACCACCGATTACCGTGATGTGCTGGCAGAAGTCCTGACTCGGCGGCTGAATAACCCCGCCATTGACCAAGTATTTCCCGGCCTGACCCCTACACCGCAGAACATCGTGCTGCCGCGCTAACACCAGATGGAGCAATAAATCATGTCAATTTTCAAGAGATTTACCCTCATTACCATGCTCATTGCAGCCCTGTTCAGCATGAGTCTGTTCGCTACCGCACAAGATGATGAGCAAGCCCCGCCGCCTGATGAATTACTCGCAGCCGTCACCGAGTCCGAGATGTTCGCCGATTGGCTACCCAATTACCCCAATTATCAGTTCAATGCCAGCGGCCCAGACGAAGACGGCATTTGGTATGTCGAATTTTATGATGAGCCGTGGGAGGAGTGGTTGGGGTATGCCAACATCCATGAAAACACGTTTGAAATCACCGAGTCGTCCGCGCCCAAGCCGCTGTCGCCGGAAGATTATGACGCGCAATTAGCGTTGATTCAGCAGTATGTTATAGCCGACTCCGAGGTGTTGGGCTGGCTAAATAACGTCCCTAACTTGTGGGATGTTTACCCAGATTGGAATCGCTGGGAACAACGCTGGGACATCGGATTTTATCGCGGAATTCAGGGCGTCGTCGTCTATGCCAGTGTGGACGAAAATGGTGATGTTTACCTTCAGGACATCCTTGATCCTAATATATTGGATGAAGAAGAAGCCCGAGAAGAAGCGCGTAATCAGGCCATCAACCTCGCCTATGGTGCTGAGGGCGCGGATGCTGCCCTAGAGGGCTATGACGAATGGACGACCTACGTCGAGCAGCAAGGTGATGGGATGTGGAGCGTCAGTTTTGTCAGCGGCGAAAGCGTCCTGTTGTTTGTGTTGGTGGACGTTGAACAGGATGTTATCGTCAGCGCAGAATAAGACTCTCAACGCGGAATTTTCCCCTGCATCGGGCAGAGGGCAGCAGAAAATAGTTGACGTTTTGCGACTCCTCGCCTCTGCTTGAAGCAGCATTAGGCGAGGATTTTTATGAAGGCCGCACTTGTTCAAGACAAAGAAATTCCCCTGCATTTGCCGACTAAGACCGATTCTCTACCCCGAAATATCCCCTTTCAGGAATACCTGACGTTGTATGACAGCGTGGAGGGGATTCGCAGCGAATGGGTGGCGGGGACGGTGGAGGTGTATGCGATGAGTACGGGAAGAAAACATGCCGAGTTACTCGGTTTCTTGCATGTGTTATTCATGTTTTTCATGTCGAAACATCGGCCGGGGAAAATCTATCTGTCTGATTTTCCGATGTTTATCAACGATACTGAACCCGCCCGCGAGCCTGATTTGATGATTGTGTTCCAAGAGAATCAAGCACGGGTTCAGCCAACTTATTTGGACGGTCCCGCCGACTTGGTTTTAGAAATCATCCCACCGGAAAGCGGGTCGCGTGACCGGGGGGATAAATTTATTGAGTATGAGCGTTTTGGCGTGCCGGAATATTGGCTGATTGACCCGATTCGACGTGCTGCAACCGTTTATAATTTGAACGCTGAGGGGTATTATCAGGAGCTTGGCCTAGATGAGCATGGGCGCTTAACCTCGAAAATCTTGTCGGGTTTTGCAATTGACCCTGATGTCTTTTGGCAAGATGATTTGCCCTTTGGCGGCGAGATTTTGGCATTGCTTGAGGCGATGAAGTCCTGAAATGAAACAAAAACGGACGCCCAATGAATTGGACGCCCGTTTTTGTTCGCAGGCTGTCGCCACTACTTCTTGGCGTGTAATTCGGTCAAGCGTTCGGCGTTTTTGCCAAAAGTGGCTTGCATCTCAGCCAGCGCGTCGCGTTCGCGTTGGACGACATCCGGGCGGGCGCGGGCGATGAAACCCTCGTTCGCCAACGTCCCCTCACTTTTGGCGATGCGCGCCGACAAAGCGGTTTGTTCTTTGTCCAAGCGGTCAATCTCGGCGCTGTAGTCAATCAGACCGGCCAGCGGCAGATATAAGACCACATCGCTGACCGTGACCGAGGCGGAGTCTTCCGGCGCACGCTCAACCAAGTCGATGTGCGGCGTATTACACAGGCGGGTGAATAAGAAACTGTGCGCGCTGATATTGTCGCGGTGTGACCCCGGCGCAATCGACGCCGTAACTTTTTTGGATGGCTCGACGCCATACTCCAAGCGTAGGTTGCGGATCCCGCGAATCAAGTCGCGCAGCACCTCCATATCGGTTTGCGCCTTGTCGTCGATGTAGGCGTGGTCGCTGGTCGGCCATGCCGCCACAATCACCAAGCCGTCACGCGCTGGGAGATACGACCATAGTTCCTCGGTCACATACGGCATGAACGGGTGTAGCAGTCGGATAGCGGTCTCTAGGACGTGGAACAAAACTTGCTGGGTGGCTGATTTGACTTGTGCGTCTTCGCCATATAGCCCGTGCTTACTGGCCTCGATATACCAGTCGGCGTATTCGTCCCACAAGAAGGCGCGGATTTGACGCCCCGCCTCGCCGTATTGGTGGA
>Ga0105049_10007559_pt1 | contig 12615 bp, 10 predicted proteins | sample MAT06_FD_78087 | JGI IMG/M metagenome (GOLD analysis project Ga0105049, IMG submission 78087) | Freshwater microbial communities from Lake Fryxell liftoff mats and glacier meltwater in Antarctica - MAT-06 | ecosystem: Environmental > Aquatic > Freshwater > Ice > Liftoff microbial mat | place...
CCGCCGCATCCGCGGCTGAAGAGGGAGTGGACGAAGGTCATGATGTGACTCTGCAAGAGGCGTAAAGAACGTGCCATGGGGCGAGACAACGGTGCTTGAAAGCTCGCACCGGCGAGACAACGGTGCCGTAGTCCCTGCAACTTCAAATCACTTCCCACCCAAAGTCCTATCGTTTTGACGCATCCTGGAAGATGTTCATCAGGTTGCCACGGCCTGTGCTTCGCGGCGGGGTGGACATGCGCGGCGTGTCCGTCGGCAGCGATTCGGCCGTCACGCGCTGGGCCAGCCATGCGGGGACGACGCCGTTGGAGCGGGACTCGCGATACATGCTCGGCACCGTGGGCATGGGCACCGTGGGCATCGTCGGTGCCGGGGCCGCCGCTCGCGATGGAGCCAGGGTGACTGCTGATTTCGTGGGAGGCTCGGTGGTCGTCAGCGGCGGCGGGCCCGCGAGAGCTACGGGGCCTTGTGCCATCGGCTCGCTGGCGGAGGCCTGCACGACGGAGGTCGTCGTCGAGTGGCCATTGATGCCGTTGGGCAGGATGGAGTCGTACACATTCTTTGGTCCGGAGAGCCGTGCGATCGTCGCTGGCGACACCTTCAGCCCCTTGGCGATCGCATGGCGAGCGTTCGCGAAGATCTTCTCATTGCTCTCCGCCAGGATCGGTGAGAAGTATCCCGCGAGCAAGATCTCACGATCCAGGACCACGGCGGAACCAGCGGGTTTGAGCGACTCAAAGAGAGCCTGCTTCACCGCGGGGGGTTGTTCGGGCGGCTCTTCGTCGGACTCCACACACTTCCGCAAGCATCGCTCCAGGGCCACGAACGCGAAGGTGCGGACGAGTTCCGAAGCCTCGGCGGGGAAGCCGTCCTTGCTCGAACAGTTCACGGTCATCGTCAGGGCTTTCACCACCTTCGCGGAGCAGCAGCAGCCACTGGCGAGGGCCTTGGCGGCGGCGAGGCGGACGCACTCGTTCTTCTCCGAACGCAGGCCGCTGATCATCCCAGCCTCGGCTTCGGGGTAATAGCGGCAATCGACACTCGCCAGGTATTCGATGGCCGCGACCTTGGCCTTGGCCTGAGCTTCCTCTGCCTTGATCTTGGCGGCGGCACCCTGCGCGCCCGTCGCGGGCTTGGCGAGGTCCTCGGCGTTCGGCGTCGTCGCGGGGTCCGGGCAGCAGGGACCGATCAAGCCGCCGCTTATGGCGCTGGCGGGCAGGAGCAAGTTGTTGATGAACTGGCCGATCGAGGAGGAACAGAATTGGGACTTGCACTGGGCCTTCTGCTCGGGCGTCTTGCAGAAGAAGCTCCAGATGTTCTTGGCCCCTCCCGCCGCCGCCGGGTTCGCGGCCGCCGCCGCAGGTGACGCCGCCGCGGCTGCGGGCGCGGCAGGCACACCTGGAACGCCTGGAACGCCCGGCACCTGGGCCTCGAGGTTCGAGACCGCTGCAACGACTACTAGCAAGAACGTGAGGCCCCAACGCATGGCCGTTACCTCGATCGAGAAAAAAGACTCGTCCTTCGTCATTCGACATTCGCGAATCGGCCGCTTGAGGAATCTAACGGTGGAATCGGTAGTCGGGATCGCAAGGGTCGCGGGAGATGGGAGGCGTTGGAGATTTGGGGAAGCGGATTCGGAAAGGAAGGCGTCGGAAATTCGACACAATCGTCAAGGTTCGCCACGGCGCGGACCGAAAAAGGGTGAGACGATTGGATTCTCTCTGCTCCGTTGCAGAGGGTCGAAGGTTGATGAACGGACAGGAGAGGCGATGGCGAGGCGAACCCCGCAAGCCGCCGGTAGGATCCTGGCACTCCTGGGCCGGGTCCGCGTTGCCGGAGCGGCACTCGCCGCGGGCTGCGGGCTGGCATCGGGCTGTGGAGACGCGAAGCGAAGCGTGACGAACGAAACGACACCGCCACCGCAACGGGTGGTGTTCGAGAACACATCGACCTCGGGAATCGTCGGCCCGCAAATGGCTCCGCGGGTCGAGCTGCACCCGGCAAACTCCTGGACGCAGGGTCGCACGCGTGAGTTGATCCAACAGTACCTTGGCGAAGAGCGGTCATACATCGCTCGAGGCGTGGCGGAAGAGTCCCCCGCGGCACTGCCCGTGCCCGTGCCCGTGCCGGGCCTGGCGGTGGAACTGATCCGCGAGCCGATGACGGCCACCGTGGAACTGGAGCGTTCGACGCCGGGGCTTCCGCCGCCGAGTGTGACGCTGATGGTGGAACGCCAGGAACCAGTGCAAGCTCCGTCGCCCCGGCTGTCGGCTCGGCCCATCGAGAGCGTGGCAACGCCTCCACCGGTGGCAATGATCGCCGAGGCCCCGCGGCCGCGAGTCGTGCGTGCCTCCTCCGAGCCGTCACGATTGCCGATGGCGGCATCCGTGACTTCCAGCTTGATTCCTCGTTCGCTCGCGGACGCCTCGGCGATCCGTGTCGTCTCGGCGACGACTCTTGATACCGTGGCGACGTCCGCAGATTTGCGAGTGGGGCCACTGGAGAAACGCTTCTTTGCGACACGCTTCGCCCAGGAAGGCTGCATGCCGATGGCCTGGCGTCACAGCGTGCCGAAGCGCCTCATGATCGTGGATTCCATCTCCGCGATCGTTGCCGCGAACTCTGCGGAGGAGTCTTTTGTCACGGCTCGCTCCACCGAACGGTCCCTCGTTCGCGAAGTGGCTCCCGCTTCCTTGCGGCCCTTCACCGCGGACCCCCTGACGAAGTCGGGGCCGATCCCCCCCAACCTTCCGAAGCAGATCGGCGCTGCCCCACCCACGGCCAAGCCTTCCGGGCTGCCGAAGCAGGCGGGATACGCTTTGCTTCCGTCCGCGGCATCGACGGGGAATAAGCCCCCGAAGACCCGGCTCGCGACCGCGCCGGGGCCCGCAGCCGACGGGAACAAGCCGCCGAAGGCGACGACGCCCGGCGTGATCCAGGCGATGGTGAGTCGGGCCCAGGTTCCCGAGGGTGTGCCAGAGGAGTTGCTCAAGCCGCTGGCACCGAAGGAAGACGACGGTGTGGTGATGGTGGGCGGCGTGTCGCTGACGCTGCCCAGGGATCTGAAGTCGCCGCTGCCCTCGGAACCGTTGTCGAAGGTGGAGATCGTCCAGCCGATGAAGCCGGTGAAGCCCGAAGATTCCAGGAGCGAACTCACGAAGGCCGAGCCGTCGAAGGTTGTCGCGCCGAAGCCTTCGTTGGGCCCCGTGGTGGGCCCCGTGGTCGGCGCGATGCCGACGCTGACGGTGGAGCCGGGAATCACGCTACCGGTGCCTCCGCTGCTGATGCCGACATCCTCGGCTTCGGCCGCGGGGAAGGTGCCGACGGGCGAGTCGCCCTCGCTGATGCTGGTGGCAGCCCCGCAGCCCCTGCCGTTCCCGGCCACGCTGTCTGCCGCGCCCGGTTCGATCGACGTGGGCGGCGTGGCGATGCCGTTCGACTCGCTCACGCGCATGGTCGAAGGCCAGATCGGCGGCTGTGGCGGCGGTGGATGCGCGACTTGCGGCGGCGGCGGCTGCGCTCCCGGCCGACCCTGTGCCGCCGGCAAGGGCAAGTGCGAGCCGTTCCCCGCCAAGACCGTCTTCGGCCGGGCCATCGGCCTCATGTACGAAAACCTCTGCTGCCCGGACCCGTGCTACCAGCCCAAGTGGGAACCGATCACCGCGACCGCGTTCTTCACGGACGCCCCCCGGCCGATCGCACAGTCGATCATCCGCTGGGACTGGAACCACCTCGCCCTGTTCCCGGATCGCGGCGAATATCTCTTCGCACGGTCAGACGGCAAGGGCAAAGGCCTCACGCCCAACAGCCCCGCCCGCGCGATTCCGGACGTCGATTATCACGATCTCGCCGTGGTCACGGAAGTGGGCAAGGGTGCCTTCAGCACCACGATCTCGGTCCCATATCGCTCGATCAACCCTGGCATTTATGCCGACTCCGCGGCCGGCTTCAGCGACATGAGCATCACCACGAAGAGCCTCCTCTTCGATAGCGAACTCTTCATGCTCTCGTTCCTGTTGAAGACGACGCTGCCCGCCGGCAACTTCCGCAAGGGCCTGGGCGTCGGGCACGTCTCGCTCGAACCGAGCGTCGTCGCCGGCTTGCGATTCGGGCCTCGCACTTACGGTGTCGCCCAGATCGCCGAGTGGGTGCCGATCGCGGGCGACCCGGACTACGCGGGGGCCCTGCTGCGATGGAACTTCGCCCTGAACCATGTCATCTGGCAACCGATCCGCGACGTGCAGATCATCAGCACCCTCGAAGTGCTGGGCTTCACCTTCCAGGACGGTGCTTACACCGATCCAATCTTCGGGTCCGATCAGAAGCTCAGCGGGCAGACTTTCGTGACGCTCTCTCCGGGCGCCCGCATGTTCTACTGCGACAAGTTCGACATGGGCATGGCGTACGCCGTCGGTGTCACAGGCAAGTACTTCGCCCACAGCCAGATCCGCATGGAATTCCGCTATCGCTATTGAGGTGATGGCGGGAGCCACCCCGCCGCTGACGCTTCGGGTTCGCCTTATATCCGACCGCATTCCGTCTCGTTAAGGGCCGCGGCGTAATCCCCGGGAGTGTTGACGTTGCGGAGCGATCGCAAGAGGGGATCGATCTCTCGGAAGTCCGCTTCGGCGAGAAACCGAGACGGTAGCCTTGTGAAAAGGTCGATCAATCGCAGACGCCCCGCCGCGAGTTCCTCTTCGATCACCGGCAACGCCGCCAGCGGGTACACAGCCGCCAGTGGATGCAACCGGCGCGCGATCAAGGGAACCACGGCTCGCTCGCCGTCGAAAAAGTCCGCGACCTTCCGCACAAACTCTGCTGTCAGAAACGGTCCATCGCAGCCGGTGACATAAGCTCCGTCCGCTTTCCCCTTCAACCACTTCAACCCGGACACAAGCCCCTGCAAGGGCCCCAGCCCCGCGGATTCATCGCGAACGATCACGACATCCCCCGGCAGCACCGGAAGCTCCTGTTCCTTGGCCGCCACGACGGCCACCAGGCTCGTCACTTCGCGAAGCACAGCAACGGTGCGTTGCAGCAAGACTTCGCCGCCGAAGGGCAGCCAGGCCTTCGGTTGGCCCATCCGGCTCGACACGCCGCCGCAAAGCACCAGCCCCGCAAGACTCATGGCGTGCTCCCACGTTTCACAGTCAGTGTCAGCCCGTCCGCGAATGGCAGGAAACTCAGGCTCACGCGCTCGTCGGCATGGAGCTTAGCATTCAGTTCGCGAATAGCAATCGTGCGCGGATCGCTGTCCCCCGCATCCAGCACCCGGCCATCCCACAGCGTGTTGTCCACGACGATCAGCCCGCCCACGCGAGCCAGGCGATACGCACGATCGTAATAGCCGACGGAGTTCTCCTTGTCCGCGTCGATGAAGACGTAGTCGAACGTGCCGTCGTCGCCATTCGCGAGCATCGTGTCAAGTGTCTCCAGGGCCGGGCCGAGCTTCAAGGTGATCTTTCCGCCATGCTCGGACTCGGCCCAGTATCGCAGGGCGATCGAGGTGAACTCCTCGCTGATATCGCAGCAGGTGAGGCGTCCGTCCGCCGGCAGAGCGGAGGCAATGCACAGGGCCGAGTATCCGGTGAAGGTGCCGATCTCGAGCACCTTCCGGGCGCCCATGAGTTGCACGAGAATCGCCAGCAGCGGGCCCTGCTCGGGGGCGATCTGCATATCGCCTCGGGGCAGCGTCGCAGTCTCCTCGCGGAGCCGTCGCAACAGGTCCGATTCGCGAACGCCGTGGCGCAGCACGTACTGATAAAGCTCCGTCGTAATCGGGATCGGCGTGGGCACCTCTGTCATCGTTTGGTCCTCCGGGAACTTCCCCAGGACTACCCTATGAGGTGTTGAGTTGAGTGCGCAATCCGGGAATGAGCTGGTGAAGAATTGGGATCGCAAAGGCCTGGCAGCTCACGCGAAATTGGCTGGAATTCTAGAACAAGTCCGGTTGCATCGGTGGTAACGGTTTTGCGGGAGGTGCCCATCGGTTGGAGGGCTCGTTGGGGCAGGAAGAACCGGAATTTAGTGGCCAAGGACCCTCTTCACCATGCATATATCACGTAGGCAAAGGAAACCCACAACAAGGACCGGAAGTGGCCTGGCTAGGAAGCCCCCGCCCCCCCGGGTCGGAGAGTTTTTTCCATGGTCATGCCCGCAACGTCGGAGCAGAAGTATACCGCTGTTCAGACGATTCTTCTCGCCGCCGAGGATCTCACGAAGGCTGGCTATCTCGAGTTCAGCGAGTTCGACCTGACGGTCGCCGCCTGGAATCGCGATCGCGCCAAGTTCGGCCTTCGCGGGTACTCGGATAAGTATCCCGATCACAAGCGAGTGATGATGGAGATCATGGGCCAGAAGCCCAACAGCCCCGTGTATCGGAAGCTGCTCGAGAAACTCCGTCCGAACACCTATCGCCTCACGCCAGCGGGCAAGGATCAGGCGCGTCGGCTGCGGACCGGCGCGGACAACCCGCCGAAGCCGGCGGCCCCGGTGGTCGCCGTGCCGGTGGCTCCCGCCGCACCGGTGCGGGCGACGGTCGCAGCCCGCACCGGTGCGGCTCCCTCACGAGACCTTTACGAAGTGGTGGCTCAATACACCGGCCGACCGGAGTTCCGCCGCTGGCAGGACCATCCCGAGGAGCCGCGAGACTGGGCGACCGCCTCGGTGTTCCTCGGCTTGCAGAAGGGCTTCGATGTCGACCCGGTGGAACGTGTCGAGGAGATTCGCGAGTCGATCAAGCTCGCGATGGACTGGTGCAATCAGACGGAGACCTCGCACCTGTCTCGCACTGGCGGCCAGCCGGGTTCCCCGATTCACTTCAATGACCTGGCGGGGATGCTCGACTTCCTGCAAGTGCTGACCCAGCGATTCCCGAACCACCTGGATCGCAAGCCTGCAAAGCCGAAGAAGCGTTTCGAGGATTGAGTGTCTCAAGCACGACGCGGATTCACCGAGAATCGAGCGAGAACTGACAAGAAGACCTGTCCTCTCGAACGAAATGAGAGGATCAAGGTGAAAAGACCATCGCAGCCGTTGGCTTCAACCTTATCAAAATCTACCAGGGAAACAGTTACACTTAATCGGGTCGGGTTTCAGCCGCTGGACTCCGGCACCGGCGTCTTGCCCAAAGGCACTTCCTTTACCTTCGAGTCGAACGTCCATTGGGCTCCAAAAGCGTCCCGAATCATCCAATCGGTACGCTTGGATCTCGCATTTCATTACGGCCCTGGTGCATTCGCCAGTGCTGTTGCATCGTGAGGGAAATCGCTTCGCATCGGTTCGCATAGGCTTTGGCCGCGATTCGGCGGCGGTGGTTTGCCAGGGGCGTGAGCCCCTGGTGGAAAAATCGAGAACGGATCCCCGTAGGGCCGAAAGCACTTTCGCCCTGTGGGGCCTGGGGGATCACAAGCACGCATTCATCGGTGGGTATCAGGGAACTCACAGAAGGAGCTTGTAGGCGAACGCAAGCAGAAAGGCGATCGCGACCATGCTGAGGCCGAGCCGCAGCGTTTCCTGGCTCGTGCGGCGGTCAAGGAGTCTGTCGAGTTCCGCCTGGTCGCCATCCTCGGCCGCGATCTGGAGATTCAATTCGTATCGGCTGCTGGGGTAGTCGCGGACCTGCTCCTCGTTCAGGCTGCCGTAGTGAAGCGGGCCGGGCGAGTACGGCAGGGCCACCGCGTGGAAGCCGAGTTCGTTCGAGAAGGCAAACGACGCGGGCCAGAGATTGCGTCGCGATCGCGTCGGCAGCAGCAGCCAAAGGCTGCGGAGGGTCGTTTCCTCCGGAGCGGTGCGTTCCAGCACGATTCGACTTCCATCGATGAGAGCCTGGGCCCCGCCGAGAAGCAAGCCACTGTCGCCGTGCTTCAGAGTGCGGCGGACATCCTCGACTTGCCGAGGCGGCAAGACTTCTTCCGGCCATGCGAGCTCGGCCAGCGTGCCCGTCGCGTTCCACGCGGGCGGGAAGCGATCCGCGATCGCGAAGGGATCGCCCAGGTGGAAGTACAGGCTTCGCGACATCACGAGGAATCGAAACGCGAGTGAGACCTCCGATGAGCCCGCGAGGTGCCGGTCGGCCACCTGCACGATCGCCACTTGCTGCTTGCCGACGGGGCAGGCGAAGTGTGCGAGCGGGCACGCCACCCCCGCCGGCCGGGTGCCAAACAGGACCGCGATACGCTCGGCCTCGGGGGTCGGAAAGCGATCGGACGCACCGACGACGCGAATGCCGCGAGAGTCCGACGCGAGCAATCCCTGATGTACGCGAAGATCCGGAGTCATGCCGAGCTTTATAGTAGTCCACTCGCCCCGCGAGTGGTTGCGTCCGAAGTTCCCGCGTGAACGACTGCCAGTTGTGGCACCCGTTCATCCGCACAGGGATGGTGAACGAGGATCGGAGGCTCTGATGGGTCGTCGTTCGCAGCCACTCGCTCCGCGAGTGGCCTACTTGGTCGATCCCTCCCCTATACAACGAAGTGGACTCATCCCAGGAGGTGCTCCGCCGGTGATTGACGTTCGCCGACAGTTTGCTCTGCTCCTCGTCTTGTTCCTCCCTGCTGTCGCTGCGGCGCAGGAAAAGCCAGAGGAACTCCGCTGGGGAACAGACCCTACCGGCGGCGCTCCTTACATCTTCCAGAAAGATGGCAGCCCGGAGTATGTCGGCTTCGAGGTCGAGATCGCCGAATACCTCGCGGCCAAAATCGGCCGTCAGCCGGTGATGGTCAGCGGCGACTGGTCCAACAATCCTCAGCAACTTGAGAAGTCCCGCGATGTCGAGAAGGGGATGGACATCATCCTCAACGGCTACGAACTCCGCAAGGATATGTGCGAGAAGTACGCCGTCACCCGGCCTTATTACATCTATCGCCTCGCGTTGCTCGCCCGCAAGGATAACCAGGATCTCCTGGGCTGGACGGATCTCCTGCCGCGAGAAGGGCGGAAGAAGAAGACCGTGTGCGTGCTCGGGGCCTCGGTGGCGGAACAGTACATCAAGAACACCTTCCCGCAGGGCGTTGATCTGTCGTCGAATGCGGACGTCGCCAACGTGCTCAAGCTGGTGAACGATCGCCGACTCGACGCCACCGTGCAGGACAACCCCGCCGCGACGTACTTCACCGAGGAGTACCCCGATCTGCAAATCGCGGGCGAACTGGTGAACCCCGGTTACTACGTCATCTACTATCGCAAAGGCGACGCCGCCCTGGGTAAGGCCCTGGACGATGCGATTGCGTCAGGTGTTCGTGATGGCACCTTCGAGCGAATCCTTCGCAAGTACGGCCTGTGGAACGGCGATCAGGAACGATTGCACTACTGGCTCGAGAAGGCCTGGCCGCCGTTCGATGTCGAGGCGGAGAAGGACAAGAACGCCGAGCGAATCAACCCCTGGCCGCGGATGATGCGGGAACTGCTCCGGGCTGCGCTGGTGACGATCAAGCTTTCCTTCGCCTCGTTCCCACTTGCGATGCTACTCGGGTTGCTCGTGGCGCTCGTCCGTGTCTACGGCCCCTGGTGGCTCGCATTTCCCGCGGGGCTGTACGTGGAAGTGATCCGCGGCACCCCGCTGCTCTTGCAGCTTTTCATGGTCTTCTACCTGCTCCCCACTGTGGTGCCTGGGCTGGGCGAAGTGCTGACGCCTTTCGTCGCGGGAGTCGTGGGGCTGGCGATCAACTACTCCGCGTACGAAGCCGAGAACTATCGGGCAGGCCTGCAAGCGATCCCTCGCGGACAGATGGAAGCCGCCCTTGCTCTGGGCATGACGCCCTCGACTGCCATTCGACGGGTGATCGTTCCGCAGGCCGTGCGGATCGTCATTCCGCCGGTGACCAACGACTTCATCGCTCTTTTCAAGGATACCTCCGCGTGTTCGGTGATCCTCGTGACGGAACTCACGAGGAAGTACAATGAGTTGTTCAACTTCAACCGGGATTACATCGTCGAACTCGCATTCATCACGGCTGGGTTGTATCTGCTGATGAGCTATCCGCTGGCCCTGGTGGCTCGCTCCCTTGAACGCCGCATGGGAGCGGGGAAAGGGGGCCACCGATGATCCGCGTCACCGATCTCACGAAGAGCCACGACAAGTTTCCCATCCTCAACGGGGTCTCGCTCACGGTGAAGCGTGGCGAGTTCGCGGCGATCATCGGCCCCTCCGGTGGCGGCAAGAGCACGCTGCTTCGCTGCATCAATGGGCTCGAACCGTTCCAGGGCGGGGCGATCGCCGTCGGCGACGATCTGAATCTCCAGGGCGGGACGCTGCCCTCGAAGGAAACGCTGCTCCATCTCCGGCGGCGGGTGGGCTTCGTGTTCCAGCAGTTCAACCTCTTTCCACATATGACAGCCCTGCAAAACGTGATGAGCGGGCCGGTTTACTCACTGGGCGTAGCAAAGGCCGAGGCCGAAGCAAAGGCGAAGGCACTCCTTGATCGCGTGGGCCTCTCCGCACGCATGCACGCCCGGCCGGCGGAACTCTCCGGCGGCCAGCAGCAACGTGTTGCCATCGCCCGGGCCCTCGCGGTTAACCCCTCGGCGATTCTCTTCGACGAACCGACGAGCGCCCTGGACCCGCAGATGGCGGCCGAGGTGCTCGCGGTGATCCGCGATCTCGCCCGAGATGGCGACCGAACCACGATTGTCGTGACGCACGACATGGACTTCGCCGCCAAGGCCCAGACGCTATTCGTGATGGAAGCCGGGCGCGTTCTGTGGAGCGGCCCCCCGGGCGAACGAGGGAACGGTGAAACCCCATGACGACTTCTCCCCAACTGATCCGCGTCGGCCACTCTCCCGATCCGGACGATGCCTTCATGTTCTACGCCCTCGCGAAGGACAAGCTGCCAACCGGGAACCTGCGATTCACCCATGAATTGCAGGACATCGAGACGCTCAACCGCCGGGCAATGAAGGGCGAACTCGAAGTCTCCGCCGTCAGCATCCATGCGTACGCTCACCTGCTGGACAAGTACGCTCTGCTGCCCAGCGGTTGCAGCATGGGCGACAAGTATGGGCCGATGATCGTCGCTCGCCGACCGATGGAACTGCACGAGCTTCGCGAGGTGAAAATCGCCGTCCCTGGCACGCTGACCACGGCATTCCTCACACTGAAGTTGCTCTTCGACTACCTGAACTCGAAGAACGCCCTGACGTACGAGGTGGTCCCGTTCGACGAGATTATCCCGGCGGTCGAGTCCGGGAAGTTCGACGCAGGGCTCATCATCCACGAAGGTCAACTCACCTTCCAGAACAACGGCTTGCACCTGGTCGTCGACCTCGGCGTGTGGTGGCAGGAGCGGACAGGCCTGCCGCTGCCTCTGGGCGGAAACGTGGTGCGGAAGGACCTCGGGCGGGAAACGATGCTCGAGGTGAGTCGGCTGATTCGCGAGAGCATTCGGTATTCCCTGGAACACCGCCGCGAAGCCCTCGAATATGCCCTGAATTACGCGAGGGACATGGACATCGGCCTGGCGGACAAGTTCGTGGGAATGTACGTGAACGACTGGACGCTCGACTATGGTGATCGTGGACGGGCCGCGGTGCGTCGGTTGCTCGAAGAAGGCCATCGCATCGGCGTGATCCCATCGCCGACGGAGGTCGAGTTCGTGGGAGAATGACCTTCTTCGCCGCTCGCGGCGGAGCGCGGTCACTCGAGGTCACGCACAGTTCCGAGTCTACTTCGTGGTGATTTGCCCTTCGTCGTTTACAATCCTGGTATGACTTCGCTGTACACCTTCACTGCGCCGCGCAGTCCGTGCGGCTATTTGGCGGATCGTGAGGCGCAGCTTCATTATGAAGTCGCGTGGGAGATCACGCCCGCGGAGTACGAGCAGCGGATCGACGAGGGCTGGCGTCGCTTCGGGCACGCTCTCTTCCGCCCCGCGTGCGGCCACTGCGACCTCTGCCGACCGATCCGCATCCCGGTCGCCACTTTCGAGCCCAACCGCAGCCAAAGGCGGGCGCTCCAGCTCAATGAAGATTCAGTCAATATCACGGTGAATGCGCCCTCCGCAAGCCGTGAGAATCTCGCCCTTTATGACCGTTACCATCAAGCTCAGCATCTGAGCAAAGGCTGGCCGGAATACGATCCGAAGGACGAGGAGAGCTACCTCGAATCCTTTGTGGTGAACCCCTTCGCCACGGAGGAATGGAGCTATCGCATCGATGGTCGTCTGGTCGGGGTCGGATATGTGGATTCGCTGCCAAAGGGCCTGTCGGCGATCTATTTCATCCACGATCCGGAGGAACGGCATCGATCGCTGGGGGTGTTCAATATCCTTTCCATCCTCCGGGCCGCGGCGGCACAGAAGAAGCCGTTCGTATATCTGGGATACTATGTCGAGGGGTGCCGCTCGATGGAGTATAAGCTTGGCTATCGCCCGAATGAACTGCTCGGAACCGATGGCGTCTGGCGTTCCTACCGTTAGGGCTGGCGCATCAACAATTGTCGGGATTTCCGTTTCAACCCACGTCAATTGAACCGGAATCATCGACGCTTTTTTGGTCGGTGACCGGACGTGATTCCAGTCACCGCTCGATTCGGAAATCGAGTGCGGTAATGATGTTAAACTCGAGAAGGAAGTGATTCCAGCTTTCGACATGATTCCACCAAGGGGTGGGAGGGTC
>Ga0105049_10007560_pt1 | contig 12614 bp, 8 predicted proteins | sample MAT06_FD_78087 | JGI IMG/M metagenome (GOLD analysis project Ga0105049, IMG submission 78087) | Freshwater microbial communities from Lake Fryxell liftoff mats and glacier meltwater in Antarctica - MAT-06 | ecosystem: Environmental > Aquatic > Freshwater > Ice > Liftoff microbial mat | place...
CGCGACCGTCGACGACCGTCTCGCCGCTCTCGGCATCACGCTGCCCGGGCCGTACCCGCCGCACGAGCCACTCGACGCGGTGGTGGTGCACGGCGGGGTCGCCCGCACGTCGGGTCAGCCCCCGCGTGGCGACGACGGGAAGCTGGTGCACCCGGGAATCCTCGGTGTCGGCGTGACCGTCGAGCAGGGTGCCGGGGCGGCTGGGTGGTGCGCCCGAAAAACGCTCTCCGTCCTGCGGGCAGAGTTGGGATCGCTCGACCGCATCGAACGGGTGCTGACCGCGCTCGGGTTCGTGGCGTGTGCGCCGGGCTTCGACGCGCGGCCCGCGGTCGTCGACGACGCCGGCCGGCTCCTCGCGGAGGTGTTCGGTCCGGCCGGTCGTCATTCGCGGTCGGGGTGTCGGCCCTGCCCCGTGGCGGCGCGGTCGAGATCGAGGTCGCCCTCCGCGATGCCCCAGCACGACCCGATGGACAGTCAGGCGTGGGTGGCGGCGCCCGCGGCGAGGGTGAAGACGCGGTCCCAGCCGGTGGCGGGGATGTGGAGACGGTCGAGCAGGCGCTCGGCCTCGGCCCTGGCCGCACGACCCTCGACGCGCCCATCGGCGAGGAGCGCGGCCGAACGGGCGAGGCGGGCGAGTCCCTGATCGAGTCGTGAGCCGGTGGAGTCGGCGAGCACGATCATCTCGATGAACCGTTCGAGAGCGGGATCGGCGTCGCCGAGCTGCAGCTGTGCGAACGCGAGGCCGGCGAGGTACTGGATCTCGTCGAGGAACGACACTGCGGTCGGCCCGACCTGGGTGCTCACCTCGAGCGCTTCGGGCGCGCGACCGGCCGCCGCGTACGCCAACGCCAGCGCGGCCCCGGCCGAGGGGCTCGGGGCGTGCCACCGAACATCGCCGTGTCCGGCTTCGAGCTGGTTGATCGCCTCGTCGACGCGTCCTGTCTGCAGGAGGGCGAGCCCTCGGGCCGTAGCGTACTCGGCGCCCACGGTGATGATCTCGACGCTGGCTCCGATCGAATTCGTGGCTTCGAGCGCGCGGGGATCGCCGGCGTGCACGAGGAGTTGCGCCCGCACGAGTGGCGCGAGCATCGCGGTCGGGCTGCCGACGAGTCGGGCGGCGACGGGATCCATCTCGGCCGCCATGTCGAGCGCGTGGTCGAGGTCGCCGAGGAAGAGCTCACCGCGGGCGATCGGCACGATGGCCTGGATCTCGCCCCACGCGTCGGGGAGGTCGGTGAAGATCGTCCGGGCGACGTCGGCGAGCTCGATCGCCTCTTTCGGTTTGCCCCGCCACAGCGCGACGTTGGCGAGGAGCAGATCCATCATCCCGAGCGCCCAGTCGTCGCCGTTGCCGGCGACGTCGTCGAGGACCTGGAGGCCGAGGCGCTCGGCCTCCGAGAACCGGCCCTGGGTGTAGCGCAGCCAGGCGAGCAGGCCGAGTGCCCAACCGAGGCCGCCCCAATCGCCGAGCTCGGCGAAGAGCGCGCCGGCTTCGTCGAGCCGGGTCTCGGTGATCTCGATCGCACCGCTGAAGAACGACACGAACGCGAGGGTCTGCAGTCCCCACGCTTCGCCGCGCCGATTCCCGACGTCGCGGAATCGGTCGAGCGCATCGAGGGCATCCGCTTCGGCCCCCGCGAGGTCCCCGCCGAAGAGCTCGGTCTGAGCCCGGAGCCGCAGCGCATCGGCCAACCCTTCGGAGTCGTCGAGCGCACGCCACTGCTCGACCGCGTCGTCGAGCACCGCACGGGACCCGGGGAGGTCGTTCTCCTTGTAGAGCACGTCGCCGAGCAGGACGCGTACCCGCGCCGCGAGGCGCGCGTCGCCCGCGAACTCGGTGGTCGCGGCCACTGTGTCGAGGTCGGTTCGGGCACCCGCGCAGTCGCGGAGCCCGGCCCGAGCCTGGGCGCGGGCCAGCACGAGTTCGATGTGGCGGGGGTCGTCGACGGGAACGAGCTTCAAGGTCATGTCGGTGAGTCGACGCAGCACCGACCAGTTCTCCTGCACCGCCGCGCGCTCGACGGCACCGAACATGAAACGCGCGCCGCGAGTGGGCATGTCGTCGGGGATGCCCTCCACGTGACCGAGCTCGTCGACCAGCGCGGTGGCGCGTCCGAAGTGGTACGTGAGCTGGTCGATCACGCTCTCGATGCGGTTCGTGTCCGACGCCGGGTGCGCGAGCAGCTCGGTGAGGTGCGCGTGCCGCCGCGCCCGGTCGGCCTTCGTGAGCATCCCGTAGGCGACCTCGCGGATGAGCTCGCTACGGAACGAGTACTCACCACCGTCGAGCTCGACGAAGTCGCGCTCGGTGAGCAGGTCGAGTGCGGCGTGGGCGCTCGCCGGGTCGCTCGCCAGCGCGACCACGAGCTCGACGGGGCCCGCGGCCCCGACCACTGCGCAATCTTCGAGCGTCGATCGCACCGACGGTTCGAGGGAGTCGAGCCGGGCAGTGACGAGACCCCGCAGAGTCATCGGGAGGTCGGCGCCGCCGCTGCGGTCGCCGGTCTCGGTGATCACCGCGGCGAGCTCCTCGATGAAGAACGGGTTCCCGCCGCTGCGGTCGACGAGCAGCGCCAAGAGCTCGGGTGGGGCATCGCCGAGCAGCGCGGCCGCCATCGACGCGCCGGCCTCGGGGTCGAGGGGTTCCAGGTGGATCGCGGCGGCGTTGTGACGACCCGGACGAGGTGCCCACCGTTCGGCCAGCTCGGGGCGGGCGGTGGCGGCGAGGACGAACGGGCGGTCGTGGAGCCCGGTGAGGAGTCGGTCGACCAGGTCGAGCACGGCGTCGTCGGCCCAGTGGAGGTCGGAGAGCGTCATCACGAGGAGCGACCGCTCACTCAGCGCACCGAAGAACTCGATGAGGCTCCGGATGGCGTCTTCACGGGCCCGGGAGGGGTCGACGCCCGGGGCGGGCCCGCTCATGCCCATGAGGGAGAGGAGCCCGTCGGTGACGCGTCCGACTTCGGGGTCGTCGATGTCGGCACCGGAAGCCTTCGTGACCGCCTCGACGGTCTTGGCGCGGGCAAGGTCGAGATCGTCGGAGTTGTCGATGTTCGCGGCGCTGCGCAGCGCGGTCGCGATCGGGAACCACGGGTTCGTCTCGCCGTACGGCGCGCAGTGGGTGTGGAGGACGGTCGCGCCATACCGTTCGCAGGCCTCGGCGCCGAGCTCTCGGGTCAATCGGGTCATGCCGACCCCGGCGTCGCCGCTCAGGAGGACGAAATGGGCCCGTCGACGTTCGACTGCGGCGCGCAGCGCGGTGCGCAACACGTCGAGCTCGACGTCGCGCCCGACGAGCGGGGCCTTCGCTCGGGCCCGGCGTTGGCCCGGAGTGGTGAGGAGCTCGCGGGCGATCCATGCTTCGACCGGCGCCTCACGTCCCTTCACCTCGAGCGGGCCGAGTCGTTCGTAGCGAACCGCGTGGCGGGTGGCTTCGAAGGTCGCGGGTCCCACCACTACGGCGCCGGGTGGGGCGGTGGTCTGGAGGCGGCTGGCGGTGTTCACGACGTCGCCCATTGCCGTGTACTCGCCGCCGGCCCTCAGGGCGCCCACGAGCACCTCGCCGGTGTTCACGCCCACCCGTATCGCGGCGTCGATCCCCAGCTCGTCGTGGAGCGAGGCGAGGGTCTCCTGCATCCGCAGGCCGGCCCGCACCGCCCGCTCGGCGTCGTTCTCGTGGGCGATCGGGGCCCCGAACAGGGCCACGATCGCATCGCCGACGATCTTGTCGACCTGACCGCCGAAGGTATCGACGTCGCCGACCAGGCGCTGGAAGCAGGTGTCGACCAGTTCCTTGACCTGCTCGGGGTCGGCCGTCTCGGAGAAGGTGGTGAAGCCGACCAGGTCGGCGAAGAGGACGGTCGCGACCCGCCGTTCGTCGGGGCGGGAGACGAGCGCGTGGCCGCAGGTCGGGCAGAATCGGGACTCTGCGGGTGCTTGCGATCCGCAGGCCGAACAGGTCATCCGCTCAGGATAGGTGGGAGACTGGGGGCCATGACCCGATTGAGCGACGAGTCCGTCTCCGCCGGGCTCCCCGAACTCACCGGCTGGTCCCTCACCGGCGAGGAACAGGCCGACGGGAGCGGGCGGGGAATCGAGAAGACCTTCGAGCTCGCCGACTTTCCGGCCGCGATCGCGTTCGTGGTGAGGGTCGGGTTCCTCGCCGAGGCCGCCGACCACCATCCCGATCTCGACGTCCGGTGGCGCAGCGTCCGGGTGTTCCTCACCACCCACGACGCCGGCGGCCTCACCGACAAGGACCTCGCGCTCGCCGGCGAGATCGAGGGCGTCGTCTGATGATCACGATCCTCGTGCTCATCGCCATCGCCGGCCTCGTGCTCGCGCTCGTGATCGCGGTGGCGGTGGAGCGGGGTCCCAGCCCGGGCGACGTGGCGCTCGCCTACGAGCTCGCGTGGGACCGTCTCGACTTCACCAGTCTGTGGACGCTCTCGTCGTCGGATCTGCGCGACGGACGCTCCCGTTCCGACTTCGTGAACGACAAGGAGGTCGCATACCGCAACCAACCGCGCCTGCGGGCCGTGGTCGACCACGTCGAGGTCGAAGCCGTCGCCGCACACAGTCGTCGATCCGCGAGCGTGCTCACCCGGCTCGATCTGCGCGACGAGGCGTCGGTGCACAACGAGATCCGGATGGAACGGTTCAGCGGTTCGTGGCGGGTCGTGTCCTACGCGTTGCGACCCGAGCCCGCCTCGAACCCCTGAGCGTGCCGATCGCCGCGCCCGCCACGGAGGTCGGGGGACTCCTGCTCACCGGCGGTTCCAGCCGACGGCTCGGTGTCGACAAGGCCGTGCTCGTGGTGCACGGGCAGCGGCTCGCCGATCACGCCGCGGGAGTGCTCGGCGCGGTGTGCGCACGGGTCGTCGAGGTCGGACCCGGGATCACCAGCCTCCCCGCGTGTCGGGAGGACCCTCCCGGGCGGGGCCCGCTCGCCGCGCTCGTCGCCGGCGCGGCGGCGCTGGGCGCCGACGCCACCGAGGGAGTGATGCTGTTGGCGTGCGACCTCCCGGCGGTCGAGGCGCCGCTCGTCGAGCTCATCGCCCGGTGGCCCGGCCACTCCACCGTGGTTCCTGTTGCCGACGGCCGACCCCAACTCGTCTGTGCCCGGTACGGGCCGGATGCGCTCGCCGTGGCCGCACAGGCGCTCGTCGAGGGGGAGCGGTCGCTGCGCAGCCTCCTCGAACGGGTCGATCACGACCTGCTCGATCCGTCGGACTGGGGCGCGGTCGCGCCGCCCGATGCCTTCGCCGACGTCGACACCCCCGCCGATCTCGCCCGCATCCGAAGGGCGCCGGTCCGGGCGATCGACGATCCGACGGCCGGTAGGGTCGAGTGATGTGGAGCGAGCGAACCTCGCACCGACCGGGGCGCGGGTCGACGAGCGAGCGGAGCGATCTGAGATGAGTGAGCACGAGGCGGTGAGACGGCCGGTGACCAGCACGAGGGTGCGGGTCGTCGAGGCCGACCGCTCGTTCGAACGCCCGGACCGGCTCGTGACCGAGGAACCGATGGAGATCCGCCTCCGGACGGGCACGTCGGAGCCCGTCGCGCTCGCGGTCACGATGCGAACACCGGGGAACGACTTCGAGCTCGCGGCCGGGTTCCTGCGGACCGAGGGCATCATCCGCAGTCGCGACGACTTCGCGCGAGTCGCGTACTGCATGAACGGCGATGGCACCCAGGAGTACAACGTCGTCACCGTCGACCTGCGCGTCCCGGTCGACCTCGAGGCCCGGCGCCGGTACTTCGTCGCCAACGCGAGCTGCGGGCTCTGCGGCAAACAGACCCTCGATGAGATCGAGGTCGAGTGTCCGCCCGTGGCCGACGGGCCGGTGATCGCCCGATCGGTCGTGGCCACGTTGCCCGAGCGGCTGCGTGCCGAACAGACTTTGTTCGACGCGACCGGTGGGTTGCACGCCGCGGCCACGTTCAGTTCCGCCGGTGAGCTCCGTGTCCTGCGCGAAGACATCGGGCGCCACAACGCGCTCGACAAGGTGGTCGGCAACGCGCTCCTCGCCGACGAGCTCCCGTTGAGCGACTCGGTGCTGCTGGTGTCGGGCAGGGTCAGCTTCGAGATCGTCCAGAAGGCGGCGGTGGCCGGAGTTCCGGTGCTGTGCGCGGTCTCGGCGCCTTCCAGCCTCGCGGTGGCCGCGGCCCAGCGCCTCGGCCAGACCGTGGTCGGCTTCGTCCGCGGTGACCGCTTCGTGGTGTACGCCCATCCGCACCGGCTCGACCTCGACTCGTAAAGGACCTCGCGCACCCATGGCCTGGAAGAACTCCGCCCGCATCAAGGCACCGAAGCACGCGAAGCGCGAGCTGTGGGTGGGCTTCAAGCCCTACGGGATGGGGGAGACGAAACCCAATCACTACGCGTCGATGGTGAAGGTCGCGTGGCGCAACCGCCGCCACCTGCCCTACGCGTGGAAGATCCTTCGCAAGGGCGTGTGCGACGGCTGCGCGCTCGGCGTCGCGGGTTTCCACGATTGGACGCTCGACGGCGTGCATCTCTGCACGACCCGCCTCGAGCTGCTCGAGCTCAACACCGCCGACGCGCTCGACCCGAAGGTCCTCGCCGACGTCGCCGAGCTGCGGAAGCTCGACGGTCGTCAACTCCGGGAGCTCGGCCGGTTGCCGTACCCGATGCTCCGTCGCAAAGGGGAGAAGGGATTCACGCGGATCACCTGGGACGAAGCCCTCACCATCGCCGCGGACCGCATCCGGGCGGTCTCCCCCGACCGTCTCGCCTTCTACCTCACCGCGCGCGGTATCACGAACGAGGTGTACTACACCGCGCAGAAGGTGGTCCGGTTCCTCGGGACGAACAACGTCGACAACGCGGCGCGCGTGTGCCACGCACCCTCGACCACGGCGTTGAAGCGCACGATCGGCGTCGCCGCCACCACTTGCTCGTACACCGACGTGATCAGCTCCGATCTCATCGTGCTGTTCGGCGCGAACGTCGCCAACGCGCAGCCGGTGTTCATGAAGTACCTCTACCTCGCCCGCAAGCGCGGCGCGAAGGTCGTGGTGGTGAACCCGCTGCGCGAACCGGGGCTCGAGCGGTACTGGGTTCCCAGCAACGTCGAGAGCGCGATGTTCGGCACCAAGATGGCCGACGACTTCTTCCCCGTGCATGTCGGAGGCGATGCCGCGTTCATCAACGGCGTGATGAAGGTGATGCTCTCGGAGGGAACGGTCGACCGGCAGTTCGTCCGTGAGCACACCACCGGGTTCGACACGGTTCTGAAGGAGCTCGAGGCCGCGTCGTTCGACACGTTGGTGCGCGCGTCGGGCGCCTCCTACGACGACATGGTCCGCTTCGCCCGCCTCTACGGCGCGGCCGGATCGGCGGTGCTGATCTGGTCGATGGGGATCACCCAGCACCAGCACGCAGTCGACAACGTGTGCGCGATCGTGAACCTGGCCCTGGCGCGGGGCAACGTCGGTCGACCCGGTGCGGGTCTCATGCCGATCCGGGGTCACTCCGGGGTGCAGGGCGGCTCGGAGATGGGCGCGTACTCGTCGGCGTTCCCGGGTGGGGTCAGCATCGACGCCGAGAGCGCCGCCGAACTGGCGGAGCAGTACGGCTTCCCGATCCCGGCCCGGCCGGGCCTCTCGGCCCAGGAGATGATCGAGGCTGCGCACCGGGGATCCATCGACGTGTTGTGGTCGAGCGGCGGGAACTTCCTCGACGTGCTGCCTGACCCCGACCTCGTGGCCCATTCGCTCGAGCGCGTACCGCTGCGCGTCCACCAGGACATCATCCTGTCGAGCCAGATGCTGGTCGATCCGGGTGAGGCGGTGCTGCTGCTCCCGGCCGCGACCCGTTTCGAGCAGCGCGCCGGCGCCACCGAGACGACAACGGAACGACGCATCGCGTTCAGCCCGCAGATCGCCGATCGGCCGATCGGCGAGGCCCGCAGCGAGTGGGAGATCTACGTCGACCTCGCCCGGCACACGTATCCCGACCGGGCCCACCTCGTCGAGTTCACCAGCGGTGACCAGATCCGAACCGAGATTGCCCGGGTGGTGCCGTCGTACGTCGGGATCGAGGGGTTGCGCAAGACAGGTGACGCGGTGCAGTGGGGTGGCACCCGACTCTGTGAGAACGGTCTGTTCCCGACGACCGACGGCCGCGCCCGGTTCACCGCGGTGACCGCACGCGAGCGCGACGTTCCCGAGGGGAAGTTCCTGCTGACGACTCGGCGCGGCAAGCAGTTCAACTCGATGGTGCAGGCACAGCGTGATCCACTCACCGGGGCGTTGCGCGACGCGTTGTTCGTAGCGGCCGACGATGCCCTCCAGCTCGGCCTCGAAGACGGTGATGCGGTCATCGCCCGATCGGAGCACGGTGAGATGCCCGCTCGGATCCACGTGTCGCCGATGCGACCCGGCAACGTCGAGGCGTTCTTCCCCGAAGCCAACGTGTTGCTCCCCGGCGGCCGCCGCGACGAAGCCTCAGGCGTTCCCGACTACAACACGGTCGTCGAGATCGTGGCTCGCTGATGACGCCCGCCGAGCTCCTCGGGCTCTTCGAGCGGATCGCCGACGGCATCCGTGATGCTCTCCTCCCGATGACCGGCTCGGCTCGTCGGGAACGCACCGCCAAGCCCGGTCAGTACGCGATCGATCTCGTGGCCGACGCGGTGGCGCTGCGCCACCTCCGCGGCACCGGGCTTGCAGTGCTCAGCGAGGAGTCGGGCCGCACCGGTCCGGCCGACGCACCGATCACGATCGTGCTGGATCCGGTCGACGGTTCGAGCAACGCGGCGCGGGACCTGCCCTACTGGGCCACCTCGATCTGCGCGGTCGACAGCAGTGGGCCGCTCGCCGCGATGGTCGTGAACCAGGCCACCGCAGTCGCGTGCACGGCGATCCGCGACGCGGGCGCCTGGCGCGAAGGCCGCCGGTTGGTGTCGTCGAACGTGAGCCGCGTCGACGAGGCGTTCGTCGCGTTCTCGGGCCTTCCCGCCGAGATCCTCCCGTGGAAGCAGTGCCGGGTCCTCGGTTCGGCCGCGCTCGCGCTCACCGACGTCGCGAGCGGTTCGCTCGACGCGTTCATCGACGCGGGTTCGTGGCACGCACCCTGGGACTACCTGGGCGGAGCGATGCTCTGCCGGGAGGCGGGGGCCACCGTGCGCGACGCCAGCCGTCGCCGAATCGACATGGTCGACGGCTCCGTCCGGCGTCAGCTCTTCGCGGCCGGGACTCCCGCCCTGATCGACGCGATGACCCCGTCGGTGTTGGTGGCGACCGCGTGAGCTACGGACTCGATCTCGAGGACCTGCTGGCATTGGCCGTCGGGGCCGCGCGTGCCGGTGGCGACATCGTGGCCCGGTCGTTCGACGACCCTCCGGTGGCGCGATCGAAAGCGGTCGGTGATTGGGTGAGCGACATCGACACGAGCAGCGAACGTGCCGTGCGCGCCATCCTCACCGAAGGCGCGCCCACCATCCCGGTGTTCGGTGAGGAGGAAGGTGGCGAGCGCGCCGCGCTCGGCTGGCTCGTCGACCCCCTCGACGGCACCACGAACTTCCTGCACCACTTCCCGGTCGTCGGCGTGTCGATCGGTCTCGTCGCCGACGGCAAGCCGATCGTGGGAGTGGTGCACGCACCAATGCTCGGCGACACCTACACCGCGATGCGCGGCGGCGGGGCACACCGCAACCGCGAGCGACTCTCGGTCAGCAACCGGCCGACGGAACAGGCGGTGTGCGCGACCGGGTTCCCGTTCCGACGTGCCGACCTGCTGGCCGGGTATCTCCCGATGTTCGAGTCGGCGCTGGCCGCGTTCGAGGACCTCCGCCGGGCCGGCGCTGCGAGCCTCGACCTCGCGTGGGTCGCATCGGGTTCGTTCGACGGCTACTTCGAGCTGGCGCTCGGCCCGTGGGACGTCGCCGCCGGGGCCTTGCTCGTAGAGGAGGCGGGCGGCCGCGTGACCGACTGGAACGGCGACGACGGTGCCTGGCTCGACAGCGGGAACATCGTGGTGGGGAACCCGGAGGTGCACGCCCGGATCCTCGAGATCGTCGCGCCCGGGCCGACGGTTTCGGGAGCTCCATCGCCGGCGTGAGCCCCGGTGGGTGCTACGACATCTGACCGAATGGTGACCCGCCGCTGGTTCCCGGTACTGCTCTTCCTCGCGATCGCTACGGTCGCGTGGGTTGTCGTCGGCGTGTCGGTCGAGCTGTGGTGGAACAACCCGGCCAGTCTCCTCCGGTATCCAGCCGAGTTCCCTGATCGCCCGTTCCTCGAGGGCTGGGTGCGGTGGGACGCGACCTGGTACCTCGAGATCGCGAGATCGGGATACAGCTACCGCGGGCCCGCGCGGCAGGCCTCGGTCGCGTTCTTCCCGGGCTATCCGCTCACGATCCGGGCAGTCGGAGCGGTCATCGGCGACGAGGCGCGAGCCGCGATCCTCGTGTCGATCGGGTGCGGCCTCGGAGTCGCGGTGATGTTCTTCCACTGGTGCGCGGCGCGGATCGGCACCCGTGCCGCGGCGTTCGCACTCGCCGTCATGCTCACCTACCCGTTCGCGTTCTACCTCTTCGGCGCGGTCTACGGCGATGCCCTCTTCATCGCCGCCGTCCTCGGCGCGTTCCTGTTGCTCGAGAAGGACCAGCCCGTCCTCGCGGGACTGGTCGGGATCGTCGCGACCTCGACGCGACCGGTGGGCGCAGCGGTGGTGGTCGGCCTCGTCGTGCGTGTGCTCGAACGGGAAGGCGTGCTCGTCGGTTCGCCGTTCACGCGCGTCCGCTCCCTCGGGGAGTCGGTCACCCGGATACCGTGGTTCCCGCGACGGTTGGCGGTGGGTCGACTCCGGCTGCGCGACTTCGGCGTGCTCCTCGCGGGGCTCGGCCTCGTCGGCTACGTGGTGTACCTCTGGAACCGGTTCGGCGAGCCGTTCGCGTTCGAGCAGGTCGCGGGGGCCAAGGGGTGGGAGCAGGCCCCCGGCATCGACACGTGGCTGAAGTTCGCGCTCGGGTCGAGGATCATCCATCCCCCCTACGGCACCCTCGACGTCGCGCTCGTCGCCCAGGGCCTCATCACGCTTGCGCTCCTGCTGCTCGTTCCCGCGGTGGTCCGCCGCTTCGGTTGGGGATACGGCGCGTACGCGCTCGTGATCGTGCTCCTCCCCGCGATCTCGACCAAGGACTTCGGCGGGATGGGCCGCTATGGGCTCGCGGCGTTCCCGTGCCTCGCCGTGGTCGGCCTGTGGCTGGAACGACGCCCGGTCGCGGCCCGGGTCTACCTGGGGGTGAGCGCCGCGCTGATGTTCGCCTGCCTCATCCTCTACTCCCACTGGGTCTACGTCTCCTGACCTCCCCCCCGTGCGCCCGTGACCTTCCCCGTCGGTGGCGGGGCCGGTCGGTAGCCTGGAGCCGTTGGAGCCAGCCCGCGAGACCCTCACGATCCTGTTCCCGATGTGGAACGAGGAGGCGATCGTCCCCGCGACGTTGCAGGCCGCGCTCGAGGTGGGCGAGTGGCTCTGCGTCGAGGGCGAGATCGCCGACTTCGAGGTGCTCGTCGTCGACGACGCCTCCACCGATCTCTCGGGTGAGATCGTCGACAAGACGGCCGTCAGCGAGAGCCGCGTGCACGTGGTCCATCACGACGAGAACCGCGGCGTCGGCGGAGCACTCCGCACGGGCTTCCACGCCGCTACCGGTGATCTCGTGCTCTACACCCACGCCGACCTCCCCTGCGACCTCGCGGAGCTGCAGCGAGCCCTGCGGCTGATGCGTTCGCACCGGGCCGACCTCGTGAGCGCCTACCGGCACAACCGGTTCGGGGAAGGCCCGCGCCAGTTCGTGTATTCGATGGGTTGGAACGCGCTCGTCCGCTCTGCGTTCGGTCTCGGGGTCCGCGACGTCAACTTCCCGTTCAAGCTGTGTCGGCGCTCGATGCTCGACCAGCTCGAGCTCACGAGCGACAAGTCGTTCATCGACGCCGAGGTGCTCGTACGAGCCGAGCGCAGCGGCTTCCGCATCATCCAGTTCGGCGTCGACTACTTCCCGCGCAAGCGCGGGGTGTCGACGCTGTCGTCGCCGCCCGACATCTTCATGATGGCGGGCGACCTGCTGAGCTCCTACCGGGAGTTGCAGCGACTCCGACCGCTGCCGGGCGTCGGAGCCGAGCGCGGCGTCGCGGAGCCGCGTGCCGCGGCGCGCAGGCGGACCCGTCCCTCGGTCGCACCGGATCGCGACGCGGCCCGCCGTCTGCTCATCGTGAACGCCGACGACTTCGGGCTCACCACCGGGATCTCGAACGGGATCCTGCAGGCCCACCGCGAGGGGATCGTCACCAGCACGTCGGTGCTGGCCGTCGGCCCCGCGTTCGAACGCACTGCGCCGCTCCTCGGCGAGGTCCCGAGCCTGGGGGTCGGTGTGCACCTCGCCGCGGTCGGCGAGGACCCGCCGTTGCTCGCGGCGCGGGAGATCCCCACCCTGGTCGACCGGAAGGGTCGTCTGCCCGGCTCGTGGCGGCAGTTCACCGCCCGGGCGCTCGCGGGCCAGGTCGATCCCGACGACCTCCGCCGGGAGTTCTCGGCTCAGTTCGACCGGGTGGAGGGGCTCGGCGTCCCGATCACCCACCTC
>Ga0105049_10007565_pt1 | contig 12612 bp, 6 predicted proteins | sample MAT06_FD_78087 | JGI IMG/M metagenome (GOLD analysis project Ga0105049, IMG submission 78087) | Freshwater microbial communities from Lake Fryxell liftoff mats and glacier meltwater in Antarctica - MAT-06 | ecosystem: Environmental > Aquatic > Freshwater > Ice > Liftoff microbial mat | place...
GAACGCTTCCAGATAGGAGCGATCCTTGCCGTCATACTGTTTGCCGATGATCGCCAGGATCGCCACGCTCTGCGCGGCCGGAACATCACGCAGGGTCAGCGCCACTTCGCGCCGCACGGCGGGCGAGGCATCGCTCGCCATCGCCGCCGCCATTGCCAGCACGTTGTGCTCGGCACGGCGCAGGGCGCGGTAGGCGACCAAGCGTTGGCCGGCATCAGTGGATTTCAGCCATGGCGTGACCGCAGCGATGCCGCTGTCGCCCATCTGCGCAAGCAGCCACGCGGCGCGTGCGGCGAGGTACGGATTCGCATCCTTCAGCAGCATAGCGACCGCGGGCACCGCTTTGGCGCCCTGGGCCTTCAGACGGGTGAAGCCGAGGTTGCGCACGTTGGGCGAGGGATTTTTCAGCGCGGTGATCTGACCATCGGTGGTGGCGAGGTCGAACTTCGGCACCTGCGATTTGAAACCCTTGGGCGCGATGCGGTAGATTGAGCCGCTGATGCCGTCGTCACGCGTGCCGTGACCGCCGACACCCGGATCAAACCAGTCGGCGACGTAGATCGCGCCGTCGGGACCGACACACACGTCGCTGGGACGGAACATGGTCTTGAGGTCGCCGGTGGCCTTGCCGCCGAGGAAGTCCGAACCCGCCCATTCCTTTTCTTTGTTGGAAGTCAGGAAGTCCATGCGTTCGAGTTTGAAGCCGGCACCATCGGGCGTGGGCAGGTAGCCGAACACCACGTTTTTTCCCGCTTCGCAGGCAAGCAGCAGGCCGCGCCATTTTTCCGGCAGCGCGCCGTTTTCATAGAACGCCACGCCGGTGGGCGAGCCGCCGCCGTAGACATCGCCTGGCGGCATGGTGCCCGGATCTTCCTGACGCCAGTGCGCGGTCGGCGTGTCTTGGCCTGGACGTTTGTCCGCACCCCACGAACGCTTGCCGTCAACCGACGAGAAGCCGGCATTGCCACCTTCCATGATCGGACCGACGCGGCAGGCAGGCGGATCGTCGTTGTCGCTCTGATAGAGATCGCCGAAGGAATTGATCGTCTGTTCGTAGCTGTTGCGGAAATTGTGGCCGATGATGACGGCGTTGGTGCCGTCCGGATTCATGCGCACGGTCGCGCCGCCGATCCACACGTTGCCGTCGTCGCTCTTCTGACCGGCGACCTCCTGCATCATGTAGTCGCTGCCGATGCGGAAGGTCTTGCCCGACTTGTCGGTGAACTTCGCACCGCAGTTGCCATGGTTGAAGTACCACTGGCCGTCAGGGCCGGCGGTCACGCTGTGCAGGCTGTGGTCGTGCTGACGACCGGCGAAGCCGGTCAGCAGCACGTCGCGTTTGTCCACCGCGGGATCGAACACGCCGTTGCGGTCCACGTCGGTGTAGACCAGCAGGTCGGGCGGCTGCGAGACCACGATCTGGTCACCGAGCACGGCGACGCCGAGCGGCGCGGCCAGGTGTGGTTCCTGCACGAACACCGAGGTCTTGTCGGCCACGCCGTCGCCATCGGTGTCTTCCAGGATGACGATGCGATCGCCGGCCTTCTGGCGACCACCCTTGCCGCGGTAGTTTACGCCCTCAGCGACGTACATCCGGCCCTGGGCGTCGAAGTCGATGTTGGTCGGGTTGTGCAGCAGCGGCGAGGTCGCCCACAGCGTCACTTCAAGTTCGTCCTGCGCGGTGAAGATCTCAGGTGGTACGAAGGTGACGCCGCTGGCCACGGCATCCTGTTTCGGCGCCTGGGTGTAGACGCGGAAGCGCATCGAGGCGTTGCTCGGCTGGCCACCGCGTTCCATACCGCCGTCGTCGATCGCCACCTTGGAGGTGAAGCGCACCACGCCGGCCGGCAAGTCATAGGCGATCAGCGAGGCAGCGTGGGTACCGATGCCCTGTTCGTAGGTCTTGCCGTCCACCTTCAGCGGCCCGTTGTCGTTGGACTTGTTGACGCGGGCTTCGCCGTAACCGGTGACCGCGGATTTCCATTTCAGCGAGGTGAGGTCCTTGATCGAGCCGTCAGCCATTACGAGCTTGGGTTCGATCCAATCCGCCCAGTCGCAGCTGAGGTCGCCCTCGTCGCTCACCGCCAGGTAGAGTTCCTTGGCATTGGTCAGTGCGACATCGATTTCAATCAGGCGCGGTTTGGTGGCGCTGGTCAACACCGCGCTTTCGAACACCGCTTTGACTGCGGCGGCTGGGGCGGCTTTCGTCGGTGGATTGCCCGGCGGATTGGCCGGTGCCGGCACGCTGGCCTTGGGCGCGCCAGGGAACTTCGCTTCGCGATCGGTCTGCACCGGTGCGGTCGGGATGGCGTTGAATTCACCGGTCTGCGGGATCTTGAGGCGCGGCGGATTGTCGCCCTTCTTGTCGAGGTTGGCGTTGAGGTCGTCTTCGCTGAGCGGCTTCGACTTCACGCCGTCCGTGGGCACTTCGATCTTCGCGGTCCACACGATGGCGTTGAGCGCCAGGGTACGGAAGCCGTCGATAGCCCAGTTGCGGTGGTAGTGGCCGCCGGTGAAGCCGACACCGCGACCGCCATCAGCGCGTTCGATGCCCCACATCAGCGTCTGCTTTTTGTCGAGGCCGGCGACGCCGTGTTCGTTCCACAGGTTGATGTACTTCTTCATGCGCTCACGCGTCGGCATCGCCGTCACCAGGTCGAGCACCTTGGAGCGATCCGCGGGGAAGCGCATGTTGTAATAGAACTCGTCATAGGCTTGGACCAAGCCGGTCACGCCGCGTGCGACCGGATGGTTGGGCAGCGCGGTGAGATCGGCAACCCAGTGTGGATTCACCGACCAGCCGTCTTCAAACGCGCCACCGATCCAGGGGCGGTAGTACTTCTCGCCTTCTTCTTTCGATGGATGCACGGCGTAGTGCATGAACATGATGCCGACGCCCTGCTTGGCCAACGCGTCGACCTTGTTCCAGCCCTTGCCGACCACGCTGGTGCCGTCGGCGTAGATCACCAGGGCCTTGATGCCGTCGAGGACCTTGTCGTCCTGCGGCCATCCCGACACCACGCTGGCCTTGATGCCCAGGCCGCTCTGCTCGTTCAATGCCTTAGCCAGGATCTGGCACCCGGCGTTGAACTCGTGTTCGCCTGGGCCGTGGCTACGGCCACCGGCAAGAAAGACGATGTCGTCGGCGGCGAAAGCTGGCGCGAACAAGGCGCAGGAGGCCACCGTGCTGAGGGCCCAGCTGTTTGCGAGCAGACGAGTGAGCAGTTGATGCGAGAGAGAGCGAGGCAAGGTCATAGCAGTTCCGTTCGGTTCGAGCGTTGGCGCCGGCGGATTGATACGGCCGGAATCGTTGGGCGTTAACGCAAATCCGTCTATTTGACTCGCGTGCATGCCCAGCAGATGAACGGCTGCGACGTTTGTTTGTGAGCCGACATATGGGACTACGCGCCCTGGCAGACCAGGTGAGACATTCTCCTTTCCGCGTTTGGCATTGGTGGTGGTGAATACGCCAGCGTCAGCACCGGTTTCGTTGACTCGTCGCAGCCGGGGCTGCCCTACCGCAACGATGCAGCGGTGGTAGTGAGGCCGTCGTCGTCCCATTTTTCGAAGGCGTCGAGGTCAGTGATAAGCAGCGAGTCGGTCTTCAACTGCGCCGTGTAGTCGATAAACGCCGCTGCCTTCCAGGTCAGCGCCCGCACGGCGAAGTGATCGCGGCCAAGTTTGATGCCGCGCTTGCGCATCCAGGATGGGGCGAGGGTAAGTGGCGCGGTGTGGTCATGGCAGGTTTGTCCGGGCCCATTTGCGCCGGGAAACCACAGCGACCGCTGTGATGGCGAGTCGACCATCATCCAGTCGGATGAGTACCTTTGTACTGGCGTAGGCGCGGCTTCGGCGCCCAGGCTACACCCTGCACGTTTATGGTCGGAGATCATCGGCTGAGTTGGCCGGCGAACCGTCTTCACGGTGGTGTTCGGGAACTGCATGCCTCATTGGCTACTCCTTGTCGCAGCATGGTCGCGTTCCGTCGTATGGATGGTGCTGCCGCTCATGCTGGTCGCTTGTACCAGTTATCGTCAGCAGCCGCTGCCGACGGCAGCGGTCGATGACATCGTGGCACCGCCGACGTGGCCTGAGCTGCTCGTGCGGGTTGCCGATCTGCATCATCCGCGTTTGCCCGCGACCACCATTGATCCCGCCGGGCCATTCACGCCCGCGCAGTTGGCGGTGATGGCGGTGGTGATGAATCCTGGTTTGCGGGCACGGCGGGCGGAACGCTCCTTGGCGGACGCGCAGGTGCTGCAGGCGGGCATCTTGCCCAATCCGACGTTGGCGCTGGGAGCTGATCTGGCGGTCAGCAGCCCAGAGAGCCGTGGCTCGTCGCTTGGCGTTGGCTGGGATTTCACCGGCCTGATCACGCGCGGTGCCAAACGCGCATCGGCGCAAGCGCATGCTGAACAGGTCGCGCTCGACATCGCCTGGGAGGAATGGCTCATCGCAGCCAGCACGACTCAGGCCGCTGTGCGATTGGCTGGGGCTGAACAACGACTGGCGGTGTTGCATGGTCTGGTGCTCGCACTGATCGTGCAGCGCGATCTGTTGGTGGCTGGCGAAGCCGCGGGTGCGCGCACCCGCTTTGAAACCCACACCGCCGCACTGGCCCTGGGCGATGTCGAGCGCCAAGTCTTGGAGGGTGATGGCATCTGCACGGTGCTGCGCCAGCAGCTCAATCGCTTGCTTGGCCTGCCGCCGTCGCAGCTGCTGGCGGTGGCGGTCCCAGCGTGGCCAACCACGTGCCCGGTTCCGGCGAGCATGGTTGCAGAACTACCGCAGCGTCGACTGGATCTGATCGCGTTGCGGGCCGGTTATGACAGCCAAGAGGAGGCGTTGCGCGTGGCGGTGCTCGGACAATTCCCGCGTATCTCGTTCGATCTCGTCCACGCGACCGACACCGGCAAGGTGCGGACCTTGACCCTGGGAGCTTCAATCGATCTGCCTTTGTTCGATCGCAATCAGGGCGCCATCGCCAGTGAAACCGCTACGCGTGAGCGGTTGTTCGCGGAGTACGGCGAGCGGCTGTTCATCGCGCGCGCTGATCTGGCGGAAGCTATCGCCACGGCGGAGTCGCTGGAGCGGCGCATCGCTCACAACGACCAGATGCTGGCTACGCTCAGCGATTCATTGGCGCAGGTACATCAGGCGGCAACAGATCACCTGATCGATGCGCCGACGGCTGCGGCGTTGGAAATCGATGCATTACAACGCAGGCTCGACTCACTCGATCTCCGTCAGCAATTGGCAGAGAACCGCATCGCCATCGAGCTTGCCGCTGGCGGATTGTTGGGAGAAACGTCAGTCGGTGCGGCACCGACGACGGCTCGTGCGCCGATCCCAACTCGTGCGCCGATGACCACTCCAGTAACGACGCCAACAGCATTGCCGACAAAGGAACGACCATGAGATGGTCAGCGCTGCTTTTTCTGATCGCTGGCCTGGGTATTGGACTCGGTGTTGGCGTGGTACTGGCTGGTGGTAACCACCATGAGGAGGCAGATGCGGACGACCGCTCGTCGGCCAAGGATGCGCACGCAGAGGACGCGCACGCCGACGACGAGGACGAGATCAAGCCGGTCTGTCGTGTGCGTGTTGCCCCATTGACGCACGGTGATCTGGCGTTGCCGATCACCACCTATGGCAGCGTGGTTCCGGCAACGGCAGGCATCGTGCAGGTCGCCGCCCCGTATGATTGCCGCGTCGAGACGCTGGCGATCACGGCTGGCGGCAACGTGGTGGTGGGTGGTGCGTTGTTGACGATCACACCTGGTCCCGAGGTCATTGCCCAACGTGATGAAGCGGTGATCACGCTGGCTGCGGCACAGCGCGATCTGGCGCAGGCCAAACAGCGCCTGGATCTGCACCTCGCCACGGTACAGGAGTTGTCCGTTGCACAGGCCGCTGTCGAGCTGGCACAACTGAAGGCGAACACCTGGGCCAAGCGCCTTGACGAGGCTGGTCGTCAGTTGGTTGCGCCGGTTGTTGGACGAGTGGGTGCGGTGCTGGTGCAGATCGGTCAGCAGGTAACCGCTGGCACGCCACTCATCGAACTGCGCGTTGGTGAGGTGGTGGAGGTGCACCTGGGAGTGGCGCCCAGTGACGTGGGGCGTATTGCCGTCGGGCAGACGGTTCAGATCAGCGCACTACGTCGCGATGGGCCGTCGGCAGCCTTTGCGGTGACCGTGACTGCCTTTGCCACCCAGGTGTCAACGGAAACCGGTCTGCTTGATGCCATCGCATCGGCGCCACTGGCGGCTGGCCTGGTGCCGGGCGAGTCAGTGCGCGGCGAGTTATCATTGCCGCTGCATGATGTATTGATCGCGCCACGTCAGGCGCTGGTTCACGTAGAGGACGGTTGGGTGGTGTTTACCATCGCGGAAAAAAAAGCCGTACAGCAGGCGGTGACGGTGTTGGGCGAAACCCGCACCCAGGTGGCGATCGTCAGCGCAGAGCTGCACGCTGGCGACGCCCTGGTCATCGAGGGTAACGCCGAACTCGTCGACGGGATGGCAGTGGAGTTGCTTGGCGAGGCCGCACCATGACCACGTGGTTGCTGACGCACCGGCGCTCGCTGTTGATGCTGGTGTTGGTGGTCGCACTTGGCGGTATTGCCGCGGCCTTCCGCACGCCGGTGGCCTTGTTCCCGCAAGTGGCCTTTCCCCGCGTGGTGGTAGCGGTTGAAGCCGGCGATCATCCGGCGGAATTGATGGCGCTCGAAGCGACCACGCCACTCGAACAGGTGTTGCGTGCTGTGCCTGGAGTGCAGCGCATCCGCTCAGTCACTAGTCGTGGCGCCGTCGAGATCTCGCTCAGTTTTGGTTGGGACGAGGACATGGCCGGTGCGTTGCTCAGCACGGAATCAGCGGTCAACCAGAGCTTGCCGCGTTTGCCAATCGGCACGGCATTCAGCGTACGGCGCATGGATCCGACGGTTTTCCCCAGCTTGGCCTACAGCCTGACTTCAGACAGTCGTTCGCTGGTACAGATCCGCACCTTGGCCTATGACCAATTGCGCACGTTGTTGGCCAAAGTGCCCGGCGTTGCGGCGGTTGACGTGCTGGGTGGTGAAAACGCCGAATGGCAGGTGCAGCTAGATATTGATCGTTTGCGCGTGCTCGGACTGAGCATCGATGACATCACCAGTGCGGTACAGAAGGCCAACGTCCTGACGTCGGTGGGACGGCTTCAGGATCTCAACAAACTGGCGTTGGTGATGACCGATGGCGGCATCAGCGATGCCACGCAGTTGGCCGACCTGGTGGTGCGGGCTGGTGCCAACGGCGTGATCCGTCTGGGTGAAGTAGGTCGCATCGTCCCAGGTGTCGAACCACAGTGGACCCGCGTCACGGCTGACGGCCATGACGCGGTGTTGGTGCAGGTCTATCAGCAACCCGGTGGTAATACGGTTGCCATCGCCGGCACCATTCGCGCCATGTTGGCGGCAGGCGAGGCCCAGCTGCCGGCGGACGTCCACATCGCCAACTGGTACGATCAAAGCGAGTTGATCACCGGTTCAGCTTGGAGTGTGGTCGAGGCCATCGCCATCGGCGTGGCCTTGGCCGCGGTGGTGCTGTTGGTGTTCCTGCGCAACCTCATCATCACCGGCATCGCTCTGATCGCAGTGCCAACCGTGTTGTTGGCGACCGTACTGACGCTCAAACTGCTGGGCATGAGTTTCAACATCATGACGCTCGGTGGTATGGCTGCCGCGGTTGGCCTGATCATTGACGATGCCATCGTGATGGTCGAACACTTGGTCCGTCGCATGCGTGCGACCCGTGACGGTCGGCCATTGACGATCCTGCGCGAGGCGGCCTCGTTTACCAAGCCGCTTGCCGGTTCGTCATTGGCGACGGTGATCATCTTCATCCCGTTGGGCTTTCTCAGCGGTCTGACCGGCACGTTTTTCAAGGCTTTATCGCTGACTATGGCCATCAGCTTGGTCTGGTCATTCCTGGTGGCGTTGACGGTGGTGCCGCTGTTGGCGGCGTTGCTGCTGCGCCAGCGTGATGCCGAACAGGATGAACATGGCGGTCTGACCCGCCTGATTCACAACGCTTATCGTGGTGTGATGCGCCCACTGTTGGCGCGGCCGTGGCTGGTACTGGTGTTGATCGTGCCATTGGCTTGGCTCGGTTGGTCGAGTTATCAGCGGGTCGGCACCGGCTTCATGCCGACCATGGACGAAGGCGGCTTCATCCTCGACTACCGCGCTGCGCCAGGCACGTCGTTGGCCGAGACCGATCGGCTGGTGCGTCAGCTCGAACAGGTGTTGCGCAGCACGCCAGAGGTGCAGACCTATTCCCGGCGCACCGGACTTCAGTTGGGCGGCGGCCTGACCGAGGCCAACGAAGGCGATTTGTTCGTGCGTCTGAAACCGTTCCCACGGCGTCCCAGCGAAGAAATCATGGACGACGTGCGAAATCGCATTGAACACCAGGTTCCTGGCTTGGCGATCGAGATGGCGCAGTTGATGGAAGATCTGATTGGCGATCTCATCGCCAATCCTCAGCCGATCGAAATCGTACTGCAATCAGAGGACCCCGCTGCATTGCGCCACGGCGCTGAAGCCGTTGCCGCCGCCATCACCAAAGTCGCTGGTGTGGTTGATGTGAACGATGGGGTGAATCTTGCCGGGGATGCGTTGCAAGTGGTGGTCGATCCTGAACGCGCAGCGTTGGCTGGACTGGACGCTGATACCATTGCCCATGCGCTCGAGGCGCATCTGAGTGGACAGGTCGCCACCAAACTACAACAGGGACCACGTCTAGTCGGCGTGCGCGTGTGGACGCCTCCGGCCCGCCGTTCGGTCACCCCTGATGTTGCGGCGATCAGCATCCGCAATGGTGCGGGCCGTCAGATCTCACTGCTGGAAGTCGCGCATCTTGAAACCATCAGCGGCCAACCGCAGATCATGCACGATGATCTCGGACGTGCCTTGGCTGTCACCGGTCGTATCGAACAGCGCGACCTGGGCACGGTGGTGCATGAGATCCGGACGTTGTTGGATGCCGCAGGATTTCTGCCGGCCGGTGTGCGTTATCGTTTTGGCGGTCTCTACGAACAGCAGCAGATCGCCTTTGCCGATCTGGGACTGACGATCGGCATCGCGGCGTTGCTGGTATTGGTGCTGCTGGTTTATCTCTATGAGCGGTTCCGCGTCGCGGTGGCAATGATGTGTACCACGGCGCTGTCGGTCGGTGGCATCTTCGTTGGTTTACGTCTGACCGGCACCGAGCTGAACATCACCGCGCTGATGGGCCTGACCATGGTGGTCGGCATGGTCACCGAAGTGGCGATCATTTTTTATTCCGAATGCAGCGAAGGGCCGCTCGATGATACGCCGGCTGAACGCCTGATCCGTGCCGGCTGCTCGCGCATGCGGCCGATCGCCATGACGGTGCTGGCGGCGGTGTTTGCCCTGCTGCCGTTGGCCTTGGGCCTTGGCCAAGGTGCGTCGATGCAGCAGTCCTTGGCCATTGCCATCATTTCAGGTTTGGTGGTCCAGGTGGTGCTGGTGTTGGTAGTTCTGCCGGCCTTGTTGTGTTGGTGGGGTGCCAACCACAGTTGGTGGAGCGACGTGAAAGCGCCAGTCGTGGAGTGATCCCTGGCCAGGCAATGTAGTCGGTGTGCTCGTTGACAGCGCCGGCGGCCAACCTGCAATCGCGCTCCCTACGGAGCCGATCATGACCGACCTCGATCTCGACATGCTTTACCGTGGCGACCTGCTGAGCGACTTGCGCACGCACGCCGCCGGGCCGGTTGGTTCATTGCCGCTGACGCACGACATGCTGCTGAATGCGCCGAGCGGCGACTTGTTTGGTCTGACCCAGAACGCGGCGATGGGCTGGACGCCGGCAGAAGTGAATCGTGATCAGGTGTTGATCCTCTCGACCGCGGGCGGACTGCGTCGTCCCGACGGCACCCCGTTGGCGCTTGGCTACCACACCGGCCATTGGGAGGTCGCCTTGCTGGTACAGGCGGCGGCAGAGGAACTGCGCGCGCACCAGATCATACCCTTCGCCGGCGCGGTGACCGATCCATGTGACGGTCGCTCGCAGGGCACCACTGGGATGTTCGACAGCCTGCCGTATCGCAACGATGCGGCGGTGGTGATGCGGCGGCTGATTCGTTCGCTGCCGTTGCGTAAGGGCGTGATTGGCATTGCGACCTGCGACAAAGGTGCGCCAGCGATGTTGATGGCACTCGCGGGTTGCCGCGATCGACCAGCCGTGTTTGTGCCCGGGGGCGTGACGCTGCCGCCGACCCAGGGTGAGGACGCCGGCACCATCCAGTCGATCGGTGCGCGTTATGCGCACGGTTCGATCTCTTTGAAAGATGCGGCGGAACTCGGCTGTCGTGCGTGCGCCACGCCGGGCGGCGGATGTCAGTTCCTTGGTACCGCGGCGACCATGCAGGTGATCGGTGAGGCGCTTGGCCTTGCCCTGCCGCATGCTGCACTCGCGCCGTCGGGCCAAGCCGTGTGGTTGGAATTGGCGCGCGCATCGGCACGCGCGATCATCCATCAGCGCAAGGTCGGTATCACCGCGGCGCAGATCCTGACGCCGGATGCGATCCACAACGCCATGGCGACCTATGCCGCGATTGGTGGCTCGACCAATGCGTTGCTTCACCTGCCGGCGATTGCCCACGCGGCCGGTCTGCCGCGACCCACGCGCGACGACTGGCTGGCGCTGATGCGCCGCGTGCCGCGTATCGTCGACGCCTTGCCGAACGGACCGAGCAATCATCCGACGGTGCGCGTGTACTTGGCCGGCGGCGTACCCGAAGTGATGTTGCACCTGCGCGCGCTCGGCTTGCTCAAGCTCGATGCGCTGACGGCGAGTGGCAAGCGTCTGGGCGAGGTCTTGGCGTGGTGGGAAACCAGTGAGCGTCGCCACGTGCTGCGTGAACGTTTGGCCAAGGACGGCGTTGATCCCGACGACGTGATCATGGCACCTGAACGCGCACGCTCCCGCGGCATGACCGGCACCATCGCCTTCGTCTCGGGCAACTGCTGCCCTGAGGGCGCGGTGATCAAGGCCACCAGCATCGATCCGTCGGTGGTCGACGCCGACCACGTTTACCGCAAGACCGGCCCTGCCCGCGTGTTTGTACGTGAGAAGGAGGCCGTAGCGGCGATCAAGGGTCTCAGCGACAAGCCGGTGAAGGCCGGCGACATCGTGGTGCTCTGCTGTGGCGGGCCGATGGGGACCGGCATGGAGGAGATCTACCAGGTGACCTCGGCGTTGAAGCACATCAGTTGGGGCAAGCAGGTCGCGCTGATCACCGACGCGCGCTTCAGCGGCGTCAGCACCGGCGCCTGCATCGGCCATGTCGGTCCCGAGGCGCTCGCCGGTGGTCCGATCGGCAAGCTGCGCGATGGCGATCGGATCTGCATCATCGTCGACCGCGATAGCCAGGAAGGTACCGTCGATCTGATCGGTGATGCCGCTGGTGATCACGATGCGGCGTGGGGCAGCGCGGAACTGCTCCGTCGTAGTCCGCGCGCGGATCTCGCCCCACATCCGGCTTTGCCCGATGACACCAAGCTGTGGGCGGCGTTGCAGCATCTCGGCGGCGGAACCTGGGGCGGCTGCGTCTACGATCCCGATGCGGTGGTGGCGGCATTGTCGCGCGCGCCGGTGACTACATGATCGACCCCGCGCAGGCTGAGGATGAGGCCGTGCAGCCTTAGTAAGAACTGAATGATCGACCGCGCGCAGGCTGAGGATGAGGCGGCGCGGCCTTGGAAAAAACCGTGACGAATTACGTCGAAACCCCACGCCTCCTCGCGACCCTCGGTCCGCAGCCGCTGTGGCTTCACTACCAGTGCATCCCGGTGTGGGAGGAACCCGACGCGTTGTTCATCGTCGGTTGGGAAAAAGTGCCCCCTGCCAACCTGGAAGATCTTGAGCTGATCTTCGGCAAGTCCGTCCGGCAGATCGGTACCGACGAGCGCGCGGTGTTGGAAGCCTTGATCAAGGCGCACGCGGTCGATCAGCCGATCTCTGAATTGCTATGATACCAAGTGCTGTGGTGTTTCCGCTGTGTTGATTTGCACAAACGCGACACCCTGACTCAGGCATCCATCGTGACACCCTGAAGTCAGGTACTACCGCGCCATGACCATCCGCCCATTCCTGCTCGCCCTCTTCTGCTGCACGGTCTCTGCCGCTGAGATCATGGACACCGAGGTCTGCATCTATGGTGCCTCCGCTGCCGGCGTGATGGCGGCGGTACAGGTCGCGAGAGAGGGTAAACAGGTTGTGTTGCTGGAGCCTGGGACGTTCGCCGGTGGCATCAGCGTCGACGGCCTCGGCGGTACCGACATCGACAACCACAACTTCAAGAACTCCGTCGCCGTCGGCGGGTTAGCCGCTGAGTTCTACCGGCGCATCGGCAAGGCGTATGGCAAGGATGGTTTCGGCCTGCGTTTCGAACCGCACATCGCACAAACGGTGGTCGATGAGCTGCTGGCAGAGCACCAGGTGAAGCCGCGTTTCAAGGAGCGCCTCGTGCTGGGTGCAGGTGGGGTGGAGAAGACCGGCACGCGGCTGACGGCCATCCATCTGGAGTCCGGGCTGACGGTACGCGCTC
>Ga0105049_10007568_pt1 | contig 12609 bp, 12 predicted proteins | sample MAT06_FD_78087 | JGI IMG/M metagenome (GOLD analysis project Ga0105049, IMG submission 78087) | Freshwater microbial communities from Lake Fryxell liftoff mats and glacier meltwater in Antarctica - MAT-06 | ecosystem: Environmental > Aquatic > Freshwater > Ice > Liftoff microbial mat | place...
ATGGGCAAGACCACGCCAGTGATGTAGCTCGCGCAGGCGGGTGACGCCAAAAACACATAGGCTGGCGACAATTCCTCGGGTTGTGCGGGGCGGCCAACATCGGACTTCTTCCCGAAACTGGCAATACGGTCAGTCGGCATATCGGCCGGGTTCAGTGGTGTCCACACTGGGCCGGGAGCCACCGCATTGACCCTCACGCCTTTCGGAATAAGGTTGCTGGCCAGCGCCTTCGTAAATGCATGAATGGCGCCTTTGGTCGCTGAATAATCAAGCAGTCTGGAACTGCCTTCCAGGCCCGTCACCGAACCGGTGTTGATGATGCAGGAACCACTTTTCAAGTGTGGCACCGCCGCTCGCGCCATGTACATGTAGGCGCGAATGTTGGTGTGAAACGTCTCGTCGATGCGCTCGTCAGTCAAGTCTTCTATGGCGTCCGCGTGCGCCTGAAAAGCGGCGTTATTGACCAGAATATCTAGCTTGCCGAAAGCCTTTACAGTTTTTGCCACCGCCTGGTCACAAAACTTCGAACGCTTCACGTCGCCCGCCAGCAGAATGCAGCGCGTTCCTTCGGCCTCCACACAGCGCCGGGTTTCTTCGGCGTCTTCATGTTCGTTCAAGTACGCAACGGCAACATCGGCGCCCTCACGGGCAAACAGAACAGCCACCGCACGCCCGATGCCCGAATCGCCGCCTGTAATAAGGGCGCTCATGCCTGCGAGCTTGCCACTACCGCAGTAAGTGGGTGCCATGAATTGCGGTTGAAGTTCCATTGCGGCCTCGTGGCCCGGTTTTTTCAGATGCTGGGCCGGAAGAGGGGTCTCCGGGTAGCGACGGGCGCCTGCCTGCATGGCTTTCTTTCGAACCGGATCGTCACCGGTTTTCCTGCGCTTTTTGCCGTCTTTCACATCCTGCACGCGTTGGATTTTTTGCTGCTTTGCAACGACAGCCTGCAGCGTGGCTTCGTTTGGTTTGGTCTGAGGTTTGGCATTGTCTTTTTTAGGCATGGTCGGCTCTTACGATGGATAAAAATCATTTCAGCGTGCTTTACCTTGCTTTTGTGTTCTGCTTCGTCATCGGTTGCGAATGCAGATGGCCGTCGCCTTGGTGAGTGCAAAACGGGATGAACGTGATGCCCACTCACCACTTAGCGCTACGCCCGCTGCGCCGTAATCCAACTCAGCGGCCAAATCAACAAGTCATTTCGTCACGGACGTGCGACGCTGGTTAAGGCGAGTAATAGCGCCGAATTGATGACGAGTCGGTAAGCAAGTCCGTCGCAGCGTTTCTTAGAGGTTGGGCATGAACTGAATTCATGGCTGTTGCCGTTCCAGCGCAGTCGCTGTTTCGCGGGTTTTTTAGCCGCTTGGGACTTTTTGGCATTTTCAAAGTCCTCGGTCGTCGGGGCACCTGACTCCGACGGCTTGCGCATGTGTTCGTTGCTTCCGTGCGCGATGCGGTCATGTTTCCGCTTTGATATTGGCATACAGGCCGGGTTTGGCAGTGGTCATTGGATTTCCTATTTTTCGGTTTGTGAAATGGGAAACGTCGCCGCTACTCGAATGGCCGCAGCAGCGAATTCGATTGTTCGCCTCGTGCCCATCGGTATCTGTGCGGTGGCCCACCCAAATGCCCCTTGATGAACGGTGTCGATGCGCATGGGGCCGGCACGGCCGTTGGGGCTGGGAGCCTTGCGCAGACCGATGGGGTTGCACACCGCGCGGGTCTTCACGAAGCTCACCCGCTGGGCCTGATAGTCAGCGCGCTTGCGCAGGTTGTACAGGTGCGAAACAGAGAGATCGGCCAGGCGTTCATAGCGCTGGTCACCAAAGACGGTATCAGCGCGCTGCAGGGGATGCGCGATGGCCGCATCACACACGTCTTCATGGGCCCGATCCATCTCCACCAGCAGCGCCACATCGACAGCCGTGTACTTGCGCGCGAAGGGCGCGGCCGGGGCGCGATATCGCTTGACCAGTGGACGCTGCGCGACACTGTTGTCGGTCCAGCGCGTTACCAAGCGGGTCAGCTGCGCGCGGCCATAGCCAGTGGTCCGCCACAGGTAAGCCAGCACCACTCCGCGGTCGCACTTGTTGCGTCGCGGGTAGTCAAACCGCGCCAGCACGCGGCTGATGTGCTCGTAGCTCTGGTTGTCAGCCGCACCGTCCACCTCAGACGCTGTGAACGCCACCTCGGGTGTTGCGTTGAGAAAATTCTGCAACTGCTCAATCGAGCGCAGCCGTGTCTCGTCCATCTCGATCACCATCCCTGTGATGATCAACTCCCCCTCGGTTCACCCTCGCCGGCGGGCCCTCAGGCTCATTCCACGTTGGAAACACGCGCTCCGTTCAGGCTCACACCACGTTGGACAAGGCTCTGTTCAGATGGACGCGCGCTCTCGTGGCACGATGATCTGCCCTTCGCCCCAGCGTTCGGCCCAGCTCAGCTCGCCGTTGCAGACGGCATGCGCTTTCACCCGCAACAGACCGACGGCCTCCGTCAGCGTGATGCGCCCGTCGACCAGCATCGACACGTCGATGTCGATCGCGTCCGACCAGTCCCGCACCGTTGCCGGATTCCCGCAGACCCGGATGGTCGGCGCCAGCGGCACTGCCGAGGGGTTGAAGACGCCGATTCCGAACAGCGTGAGCTGCGCACCGCCGCACACCATGCCCGTGATAGACACTGGGCTGAAGAATGGCGTGTCCATGAACCACAGGCCCGGAAAGGGTGGTGGCTCGGCGAAGTCCAACCGGCCCATGAAGGGCGACGCGCCGCACTTGGCCACGGCACCCATGCTTTTCTCGATCAGCGTGCTCAGGCCACCCGCGATGTTCTCGGGTGTCGGGTTGACGCCTCGGTAGTCCTCGCCGTCCTCCTGCATCATGCGTTCACGCTGCCGTATGGCGTCGATGATGTCCGTGCCGGCTTCTGCGGAAACCGCGCGCGCCTTGACCACGGGTTCGGCACCGATGAACTCGGCAGTCTCACTGACGATGGCGCTGCCGCCGCTCGCCACGATCAGGTCGACCAAGCCGCCGATGGTCGGGTTGGCGCAGACGGCGCTGGTGGCGTCCGAGCCGCCGCACTCCAGCGCCACGGTGAGTTCGCCCAAGTGCCCGCAGCTGCGCCACTGCGCGTGCAGCACGTCCCGCACCTCCGCGATGGCGTGCCGGCCGCTCTGCACGGTCTTGCCGACGCCTCGTCCTTCCATAAAGGCCAGCACCTGCACTGGCCTGCCACAGCCTTTCACCCATTCCTGCATTCGCACACGTGCTGGCGTATCGTGGACGAACACCACCGCGCCGCCCACGTTGGGGTGGTGCAGCAGAGCCTGCACCACGCGCTCCTGCAGTACCGCATCGCGGCCGCGCAGGCCGCGCTGCATGTCGCCGGCCACCAGCAGGCAACCGGGCTCGGCTGTGGCGGCCAGCTGCGCCACGCGATTGGTGAGCGCCAGCGTGGACAACACCAGCAGATGGTTGCGAATGCCCAGCCGGCCATCGGCCCGACGGTAGCCGCTAATGGCCACCGGGCCGTGCTCAGCGGCAGTTGTGGACATGGACATGCTCCCCTTGCACGATGGCCTGCGTGGCCACGCCGACGGCAACGCCGTACTTCACCACGGACGCGCCGCAGGGCATGTCCCGCAGCGCCACCTTGTGGCCGAAAGGGATGCCCGCCGCGCATGGCGCCCCGCCCTGCAGGCGGGTGGCCTGCGTATCGGAGTCGAGCACGGTGGCCACGGTATCGGCCTCATGCACGATGATGTGTCGGCGCCCGCTCACGGCATGTAGACGGCGTGCTCGGTGGTGTAGAACGCCTGTGCGGAGGGGCCCACCGAATAGGCGCCCACGCCCGAGTGGCCGATGCCGCCGAAAGGCATATGGCTGTCGGGCACGGTGCCGTGGTTGATGTGCAGCATGCCGGTGCGCGCCTGCTCCATGAAGGCGCGCACGGCCCGGTAGTCGTTGGAGAAGAAACTCGATGTCAGGCCGAAGGGCACCTCGTTGACCAGCCCGATGGCATCCTCCAGCGACTCGTAGCCCATCACGCTTAGCACCGGTCCGAAGATCTCTTCGCGTGCCACGCTGGCGGTTCGCGGCACGGCGTTCAGTACGGTAGGGGCGTAAAAGCGGCCTTCGGGCGCATCGAACGGCTGCATGCGTCGACCGCCGGTTCGAAGAAGTGCCCCTGCGCCCAAACCTTCGGTCACCATCTGTTCGATCTTTGCCAGCTGCGCCGCGGTCGTCACCGGGCCCATGGTCACACCGGCGTTCAGGCCGTCGCCCAGGACGGCGGCTTCGGCCAGCTGCACCAGCGCCCGCACCAGCGGATCGCGCAGGGCCTCCCGCACGATCACACGGCTGATGGCCGTGCAACGCTGCCCCGAGCACTGCATCGCGGCGCCCATGATGGCGCTGGCGGTGGCGGGGATGTCGACTGTGTCGTGCACCACGGCGGCATTCTTGCCACCGAGTTCCAGGGACAGTTCGGCCAGCGAGGCTGCCGCGGCGGCGTAGACCTGCCGGCCGGTGGTCACCGAGCCCGTGAAGGTGATGCCCTGCACACGTTGCGAGCCCGTCAGCGCGCGCGCCGTCTCGGCCGCGCCGTTGACCACCTGCAGCACGCCGGGCGGCAACGTCAGGGCGGCGGCGTCCGCCACCAGCGCCACGGCGCCGGGTGTGAACTCCGAGGGCTTGATGACGATGCAATTGCCGTAGGTCAGCGCCGGCGCGATCTTGCGCATCGGCGTCAGGATAGGGAAGTTCCAGGGCGTGAGGGCGGCGATCACGCCGCGCGGGCGGCGCACCACCAGGTCGCGGAAACCCTGGCGCGCGCCCATCGGCGCAGCGCCCGAAGGCTGCAGGCACTGTGTGAAGGCGAAGCGCGCCTCTTGCAACGCCTTTGCCAATTCGCCGCGGGCCTCGGCCAGCGGCTTGCCCTGTTCCAGCGTGATGGCGCGCGCGATCTCGTCGCCGCGTGCCTCGATAGCGGCGACGAAGGCCGTGAGCGCCGCGTGGCGCTCGAACACCGGTACTCCACGCCAGCCGCCAAAGGCCTTCTCAGCCGCCTGCAGCGCTTCTTCGACATCCTCGGGCGTGGCGGTCGTCCAGCTGCTTGCCACCTGTCCGGGGTGGGCCGGGTTGGACACCTCGAACGGGGCGCCCCGGGCCGCCTGCCAGCGGCCCCCGCAGAACATGCCTCGGTCAGATCTGCTCATTTGGCACCGATGGCTTGCGGCATGAGCGTGGCGTCGAAGTAGGTAGCAGCGCGGATCGGGTCCTTCATCGCGCCGATCTCGACGTTGAAGTCGGTCACCTGGTCCAGCCATTTGGTCACGGTGCCGTCCTTGTACATCTTCACCCACTCCTGCGTGGTGAAGAGCTTGGAGGCCTTGTACTGTTCCTTCAGGTCCACCAGGGGCACGTTTTGGTAGCGCTCGCGCTGCACCAGTTCCACCGCTTCGTCGGGCTTGCTCACCAGGTAGTCGTTTGCCGTGGACCAGGCGCGCGACAGCGCCATCAGCGTGTCTTTGCGGTTGGCGTAGAAATCATTGCGCGCCGCCCAGCCGCCGACGATGGCAGCCTGCGGGTAGTAGGCCGAGGCGTCGACCACCATCTTGGCGCCGGGCGAGCGGGCCCGAATCTGCAGGTTGAACGGCACCCAGAGCGCCACCGCCGGCACGGCCTTGGAGATAAAGGCGGTGACGGCATCGGGCATGCGCTGGTTGACCACCTGCACGTCCTTCAACGAATTGATGCCGTTGGCCGCCAGCGCGCGGTGCAGGAACACGTGGGCCGTGGTGCCCACCGTGGTGGCAATCTGCTTGCCTTTCAGGTCGGCGAAGCCGTTCACGCCCATGTCCGGGTGCACCCAGAGCTGCGCGGTCGCGTACTCGACGCTGTTGATCAGGAAGGCCTTGCCCTGGCCACGGGCCGGGAAGTTGGAGAGCACCGCGCCAGTCGTCAGCACATCGAGGCTGCCACCCACCAGCGCCTGGAACAGTTCCGGCCCAGTGTTAAACATCGTGTACTGCACGCCGGTCAAGCCCTCGCGCTTGAAGTGCCCCATGGATTCGGCCAGCCACATCTGGGCGTTCACCGCCAGCGTGTTGACGTAGCCCACGCGCAGGGGCGTCTGGGCGCGCACGAGTGCGGGCATGCCGAGCGCCGTGGCGGCGGCCAGCGTTCCGCCGGTCTGAAGGAAATGGCGGCGCTTCTGGGTCTCTGTGTTCATGTCGTATCTCCGTTGGAATGGTTGTGCTCGTCGCTTAGCCGGGGGACGGGCTGCCCGCGTTCTGTCTCTGTTGTGCCTCGTACTCCTCCATGACCAGCGCATGGACCTCGCTGCGCAGGCGCGCGAACTCGGGCTGGTCATGCAGCGATTGGTGGCGCGGGAAGGGGAAGGGAACGTCGATGACGCGCTTGATGCGCGAAGGCCGTGCCGAGATAACGATCACGCGGTTGGAGAGGTAGACCGCCTCTTCGACCGAGTGCGTGATCAGCATCACCGTCTTGCCTTCGCTCTGCAGCACGCCCAGCAGCAGGTCCTGCATAGCGCTGCGGGTCTGCGCGTCCAGCGCGCCGAAGGGTTCGTCCATGAACAAAAAGTCGGGCTGCACGGCGTAGGCGCGCGCCAGCGCCAGACGCTGCCGCATGCCGCCCGAGAGGGTCTTCGGGTAAGCATCGGCGAAGTCGGCCAGGCCCATCAGGCGCAGGTAGCGCATGACGATCTCCTGCCGCTCGACCACTCCCTTGGCGTTGGCCTTCAGCTTCAGGCCGAACTCGACGTTCTGGCGCACGGTGAGCCAGGGGAATACGCCGTATTCCTGAAACATCACGCCGCGGTCGGGGCCCGGCCCTTGGATGGGCCGGCCGTCCAGCAGCACCTGCCCCGAGCTGGGTTGCACGAAACCTGCGGCCATGTTGAGCAGGGTGGTCTTGCCGCAGCCAGAGGGGCCGACCAGCGAGACGAACTCGCCCTGCCGGATCTCGAAGCTGAGGTCGCGCACCACTTCCAGGCGGCCGCGTTCGGTATCGAAAGCCATCGACACGTTCTGGAAGGCGAGGCGTTCGCTCATGGTCAGGTTCCCACCCGGTCTTGCCACACCAGCAGGCGCTTAGAGAGCGCCCTCAGTAGCTTGTCCATCGTCAGCGCGATCACACCGATGCAGATGATGCCCATGTAGACGGCTTCGAGGTTGAAGAAGGACGCGGCGTTCTGGATCTTTGCGCCGAGCCCGCTCTGCGCGGCCACCAGCTCCGAGGCCACCAACGTGGCCCAGCTCACGCCCAGCGCCACGCGCATGGCGGTCAGCATGTGCGGAACCGTCATTGGCAACATCACCTTCCAGAAGATTTCGAGGTCGGTCGCGCCGAGAGTGCGCGCCACGCGGATGTAGATGGGGCTGATCTGGCCCATGCCCTCGTACATCACGATCACGGCCGCGAAGAACGAGGCGTAGAAGAGGATGGACACGCGCGCCACCTCGCCAATGCCGAGGTAGATGATGACCAGCGGAATCAGCGCGATGGGCGGCAGCGCGCGGAAGAAGTTGATCAGCGGGTCGACGAAGCGGTGGATGGGCTTGTACCAGCCCACCAGGAAGCCGACGGGCACGGCCACCAGCATGCCCAGAAGCAGGCCGAGGAAGACACGCTGCGTGGACAGCAGCATGTCCATCCACAGGCGTTCGGTGGTCATGGACAACCAGAACTGCGCTGCGACCGCGCCCGGGGACGGCAGCAACTGCGACTCGACCAGGCCCGAGAACTTCACGGCGTACCACAAGGCCAGCAGGAAGACCCAGGGCGCCGCCGTGGCAGCCACGTTGACCGCCATGCGGCGAACGGCAGACGGTCGGGACGATGGAGATGGGGCCATGTGCGATTCAGGAAGTGCGCTTCAGCGGTTGACGGCGAACTCGCGCAGGGCAGAAAGGTCGGGCGGGTGGCCGTAGCCGGGTACGTCGGGCAGGCGGACCCGCCCGGCCCGCACGGGCGACAGGCCGCCACTGAGCAAGTCACGCAGGGGGTTGGGGTTGACGTCGATCTCGAGCAGGCCGTCGCCGCCCGCGGCCGCCAGGACGTGTGCCGACATGGCCAGGCCGATGCCCGCGCCCAGGAAATGCGGGCAGTACCGCCGCCCAGCCGCCAGCGCCTGCCGGGCGACGGTCAAGCAACCGCTCACGCCGCCCCACTTGGCGAGGTCTGGCTGCAGCACTGACAGTGCGCCGGCTCGAAGAGCGTCGTCGAACGCGGCATGGCCGATCAGGTTCTCGCCGCCGGCCAGCGGTGCGCCCGCCACGGCCGCCAGGCGCTGCCACGCGAGCGTGGGCTGGTCGACGGGAATCGGCTCCTCGATCCAGGCCAGCCCGTGCACAGCCAGGGCCTGGCAGTTCGCCGCCGCCAGCTCGGGCCGCCAGCCTTGGTTGGCATCGACCATCAGTACGGCAGGCGCGCGCAGTTCTCGCCGCAGGTTGGCCAGGCGCCGTTCGTCGGCCTGCGCGTCGAAGCCCACTTTCAGCTTGAAGGCGATGTGCCCGGCGGCCTGCTGCGCCAAGGCGGTGTCGAGCGCCGCATCGGGCCCGATGCCGCTGGCGTAGACGGGCACCTCGCGGTGCACGTCGCCATGCACCTCGCGGGAAACGTCGTGGGGACACTTGCCGCGACTGTCGATCAGTAATCGCCACAAGGGCAGGCCGGCACGTCGCGCAGCCAAGTCCCATAGCGCCTGGTCCACGGCCGACATCACGTGCGCCAGGGGGCCGGGTTCACCGCTCTGCAAAGCCAGTACCGCGAAGCGTTGCGTCAGGCTCGCCCAGGTGGCGGCGGGGTCGGCCGCGGCTTGCCCGTAGAGCGCGGGGGTCACCAGCGTGCGCAGAAGTTCGGCGCGGTGCTCGGCGCCGCACGGGGGAAAGTTGCACCAGACCTCGCCCCAGCCGAAGGCGCCTTCGTCGTCCTCCACGCGCACCAGCAACGCAGGGCGGTCGTGCATGACGCCAAAGGACGTGCGCACCGGCGCGCACGGGGCGCGGAACAACATCGTCTCGAGCCGTGCCACGCGGGTGCCGGCGGTCACGCCGTCGCTCATGGCTGCAGGTCCATCTCGAGGTGGATGAAGTCGCCCCGGTAGGTGATCAGGCCGATGTAGATCACCCGGCCCGAGGGGTCGCAGAACACCCGGCGCACATCGGCCACGGGGCTGTTGATGGGGATGCCGAGCAGGCTGGCGACTTCGACGTCGGCAGTCGAGATCGTGAGCGTCTGGCGCGCCTGCGCGATTTGCACCTGCGGCAGTTCCTGCAGCACCGAGACCACCGTTCGCGTGCGGAAATCCTCCGGCGAGAGGTCGAATATGTCGCGCGCCAGGAAGATGGAGATGACGTTGTAGGGCCGGTCGTCGTGCGCATGCACGCGGCGCATGTGCATGTAAGCGGCCGCGGGCGTGCCGTCGCCCGGGTCCAGCGGCGGTGGCGAGCTCAGCGGTTCGATGTTCAGGATCTTGGGTTTCGTATCCCGATACATCTCGGCCAAGTCGGCCAGCGTGGTTTCCACCTTCAAGCGGCGGCTCGTGTCGGGCACGCTACTGACAAACGTCCCGCGGCCGCGCTCCGCCAACAACAGGCCCTCGCGCACGAGCACGTCGATGGCTTGGCGAAGCGTCATTCGCGAGACGCCGAAGTCCGCCATCAACTGCTCGAGGGATGGGATCTGCACGCCCACGGGCCATTCCCGGCGCGCGATGCGGCGCCGGAACAAGTCCGACAACTGCACGTACAGCGGGATCGTCGGGTCGAGTGGAGTCACTGGGATAGGCTGAATTGACAAACGTCTAGCAGACCATACCATCAGATCACATGACAACGCAATCCGGCTCAGCCATCGCATCTGGTTCGTCTGCGGGTGGTTACGACTACATCGTGGTGGGGGCCGGATCGGCGGGTTGCCTGCTGGCCAACCGCCTCAGCGCCGACCCGGCCGTGCGCGTGCTGCTGCTGGAGGCGGGCGGCCGCAGCCGACATTTTTGGCTGCGCCTGCCCGTCGGCTACTTCCGCAGCATCTTCGATACCCGCTTCTCACGAAGCTTCGACACCGAGCCGCAGGACGCCACCGGCGGGCGCCGCATCCAGTGGCCGCGCGGGCGCTTGCTTGGCGGCTCCAGCGCCATCAATGGCCTGATCTACATCCGCGGCCAGAAGGCCGATTACGCCGACTGGGAGTGCCTGGGCGCGCAGGGCTGGGGATATAGGCAGATATTGCCGTACTTCCTGCGCTCCGAGCGCTTCAACGGCCCGGCCAGCGCGTTCCACGGCCGCGACGGCGAACTCGGCGTGTCAGACCTGCGCAACGACCATCCCTATTGCACGGCTTGGCTGCAGGCCGCGCAGCAGGCGGGCTGGTCCTACACGCCGGATTTCAACGGCGCGCAGGACCAGGGCGTTGGCCCCTATCAGCTGACGCTGCAGGGGCACTGGCGCTGCTCGGCCGCCGACGCCTTCCTGTTCCCGGTGATGCACCGACCCAACTTGAGCGTCGTAACAGGCGCCACCGTAAGCCGGGTTCTCTTCGAGGGGGACCGGGCTGTGGGCGTGGAGTGGCTGGAGGGCTCGCAGGTGTGCAGCGCACGTTGCGACCAGGAAGTGATGTTGTCTGCCGGCGCGCTGCAGACGCCGCATCTGCTGCAGTTGTCGGGCATCGGCCCCGAAGCGGCGCTACGGCGCGCCGGCGTGCCGCTGAAGCTGCACGCGCCAGAGGTCGGCGCGCACCTGCAGGACCACTACCAGGCGCGCGTCATCGTGCGCCTGAAGAAGCGCATGTCGCTCAACGACGACGTGCGCAACCCGCTAAAGCTCGCGCAAATGGGCGCGCAGTGGCTGTTCGGCCAGCGCGGGCCCCTGACCGTGGGCGCCGGCCAAGTGGGCGGCATGGTGCGCAGCGAGCATGCGCGCGACGAACGCGCTGACGTGCTGCTCAACGTGATGCCGCTGTCGGTGGACCGCCCCGGTGACCCGCTGCACCGTTTCTCGGGCTTTTCGGCCTCAGCCGCACAGAGTCGCCCCGATTCACGCGGCAGAGTCACACTGACCAGCGCAGACCCGCACGCTGCACCGCGCATTGAGACCAACTACCTCACAGCCCCGCACGACATCAAGGTGCTGGTGGCGGGCCTGCGGCAGTTGCGCGACATCTTCGCGCAGCCGGCCTTCCGTGAGCTGGTCAGCGACGAATACTTTCCAGGCAAAGACGTGGTCAGCGACGAAGCGCTCGAGACCTTCGCGCGCACCAAGGGCGGTACCGTCTTCCACCCTAGCTGTACCGTCCGCATGGGCCCGGATGGCAGTGCGCCGCTGGATTCGGAATTGCGCGTACGCGGCACGCGCAGCCTGCGCGTGATCGACGCATCGGCGATGCCGATGATGACCTCGGCCAACACCAATGCGCCCACCCTGCTGATCGCGGAGCGGGGAGCAGCCTTGCTGCGGCGCGAGGCGCCGCTGGCCGCTGCGGTCGTCTGAACACCCCGACTCGGCCTGCAGCCGACCCTGATCCGATTCAAGCTTGCCATTGCCGTCGCGTGCATAGCCGCCTGGTATTTCACCGTGCCGGCCAGCGCGCAAGACTACCCGGGCAAGCCTGTGCGCACAGTGGTGCCCGAGCCGGCCGGGGCAATAAGGAGCCAGTCGGCCTCGGTGGTCCGCCGCCCGGAGCGATCGTGATCAAGAGACCCATCGATCGCGCCGACCACCCGATCGAGAGCGGCAACTACCGCATTGGCACCCCTGCCATCGAGACCGCCTACATGCTCATCAAGCAGTGTCTGAGCCACCGCATCACGGGCGCGCTGATCTACGGCCCCTCACGAATCGGCAAGACGCGCGCCATCGAGTATCTGCGTCTGCTCATGGCACCGCAGAACCCGAAGGTCACGACCTGCCGTGTGCAGTGCAGGCCGAGCACAAGCCCAAGCATGCCGAAGGGCCGTTGTCGGTTTCCCTTCAAGCTGTTGTCAAACGCAGCAGAGCTGAAACGTCCATCAAGCCCTACCCCAGCGTCAAAATGGCGTTTTGCAGCAACTTCTCTGGAATCACGATTCTTGTAAAGTCGCAACGTTTGATGGAATTGCTCTAAAGTTGGCACACTTGCAGATCCGAGACTCGACGCGAGCCTCGATGTACGACGTCGGGATTCGACGCTTTCACGGCGCGCATGCAAGTAACCAACTTGCCAAATTAAACCAACTAGGTTAAGGTCGCGCATGGAGAAGGGGACGCCCCACTGCAAGCTTCAAGTCGTCAAGCGTTTGGTCGCGGAAGGCAAGGTTCGCATGACCAAGACAGCGCTTGTTGGCGGTGCTGCGCTGGGTTTCGACGCGCTGGCCATCGTCGAGGTTGTGAAGACGTTGGCGCCCGCGGACTTCTACAAGAGCATGACCTCGCACGACGACCATACGGTGTGGCAGGACGTGTATCGGCCGACCACTGCGGCCGGCGAGGTCTACCTGAAGCTCACGGTCGTTGAGGATGTTCTGGTGGTGTCGTTCAAGGAGCTATGAACATGAAGTGCCCGAACTGCGGCCGCGCCAAGCTGGTCCACGACACGCGCGACA
>Ga0105049_10007571_pt1 | contig 12604 bp, 13 predicted proteins | sample MAT06_FD_78087 | JGI IMG/M metagenome (GOLD analysis project Ga0105049, IMG submission 78087) | Freshwater microbial communities from Lake Fryxell liftoff mats and glacier meltwater in Antarctica - MAT-06 | ecosystem: Environmental > Aquatic > Freshwater > Ice > Liftoff microbial mat | place...
CAGCGGCACCTTGGCCGCCCCGGCGGTTGCGTTCGGACATGTCAAGCCGGATTGTGCCTGAGGCCAATCACAGCGGTTGGAGCCAAAGGCTTTCTGCGCCCTGGATGCCACCGGCAGCACCCGCCCGGGCTGCCGCTGCCAACAGCCTGGCCCGACCAACCCGGATCAATTGCATGCCGCTGCAATCGGCGCGGGTTACGCGACCTCGACCAGCATGGCCCTGTCGCGCAGTTCCATACCGAAACCGGGCGTGGCAGGCAGGGTCATGCGCCCGTTGACCGGCATCGGTTCGCCCACGAACAGATCGCCGAACACCGGCTGGATCGTCTTGCCGTCGGCACTGGCCGCGACGTATTCGCAAAAGGCCGGGCCGGTCTGGCTGGCGATGAAGTGGTACGAATAGGGCCCGCTGCCATGCGGCACCACCGGCGTGTCATAGGCGGCCGCATGGGCCGCGATGCGCAACGTCTCGGTCAACCCGCCGACCCACATCACATCCGGCTGCAGAATGTCGATCAGCCGGTCGGCGATCAATTGGCGGAAACCATAGCGGGTATATTCATGTTCCGCCGTAGTCCAGGTCAGCGTCGGATGCGCCGCCTTGATCGCGCGGTAGCCGTCGTCATCCTCGGGCGACAGCACCTCTTCCCACCAATGGATGTTCAGCGGCCTGGCCGCCTCGGCCAGCCGGATCGCATAGCTGACGGTCAGCGACATATAGCAATCGACCATCAGCGGGAAATCGGGGCCGACAGCCGCGCGGTGGGCGGCCAGAAAGTCCAGATTGGCGCGCAAGCCCGCCTCGCCGTCAAAGGGGCCATGCGGCAGCGGCACCTTGGCCCCCCAAAAGCCCAGCGCCTTGATCGCCGCCGGTTCGGGCGTGGTGCAGTAAAAGGTGATCTCGTCCCGGCTGCGGCCGCCGATCAGGTTGTAAACCGGCTCGCCCCGCACCTTGCCCACCAGATCCCACAGCGCCAGATCGACGGCGCTGATCGCCATGATCGTCACCCCCTTGCGGCCATAGGGCAATGACGCGCGGTACATCTGGTCCCAGATCAGGTTGATGTTGCGGGCATCCTGGCCAATCAGAAAGCGGGCAAAGTGGTGGCGGACGATCCATGCGGCCGGCATGCCGCCCGATCCGGTGGCGACGCCGACCGTGCCATCCTCGGTCTCGATCTCGACCACCAGTGACCCCAGCACGCCGATGCCCCAACTGGACCGCCGTTCCCGGTAGCGGGCATAACCGGACATCGGATTGGCAATCAGGCTGTCGACCAGCCAGTGTTCGGCGGCCCCCGGCATGAAATACGTGCCGGCCCGGGCAGCGGGGTTCAGCGTGTGGACACGAACGGCCCTGATCCTGAAAGCTTTGGTCATGGCAGGAAAAACACCTGTTTCAGCGGCACCTGCACGGGCGAATTGTCGGGATGGCTGTCCATGATATCGCACATGAAGGCCCACCAGCGTTTCATGATGTCGGTATCGGGCAAGGCGTCCAGCGTATGATCGTCAGCCCGGGTCAGGATGCCGAACAGATGGTTTGATTGCGGGTCCAGCCAGATGCTGTAATCGGACACGCCAGCCGCCTGAATCGCCGTGACCAGTTCGGGGAATATCTCGTCATGCCGCTTTTCATACTCGGCGGCCTGACCGGGTTGTAGCGTCATGCGAAAGGCGATGCGTTCGGGCATGGGGTTCTCCTTTTAGCGCTGGTTCATCCGGGTCATGGATAGCAGGGTCGTGTCGCGCACATGTTCCAGGTGGCGACGCACGGCGGCGGTCGCCGCAGCCTCGTCGCGCCTGGCGATGGCTTCGGCAATTTCGATATGCTGGCGGACGCTGTTTTCGATCAAGCCGGGCATGGCGCTGGCGATGCGGCGCACGTCCAGCGCAACATCATACAGGCCCTGCGCCATCGCGCTGAGCATTTCATTGCAGGCCCCGGCGGCCAAGGCCCGGTGAAATTCGTAATCCAGCAGCCGAAAGCCGACCGGGTCGGCCAGAAACGCGCGTCCGTCCACCGCCAGTTTCATGATGCGCAGGCGCATGTCCGGCGTCGCGCGCTGGATGCAAAGCAGCGCCAGCGCGACATCGACAATGCTGCGGCATTCGAAATGGTCGTTGATCTCGTAATTGCCGACGCTCAGCATCACATTGAACGGCTCGACCAGGCGCGACGGCGACAGATCGGTGACGCTGTAGCGGCCGCCCTGGCGGCTTTCCAGCACGCCCATGATGGTCAGCGCCTTCAACGCCTCGCGCAGTGGCGGGCGCGAGATGCCGAAGGCGATGGTCATCTGCGCTTCGGTCGGCAGCCGGTCGCCGGGGCGCAGGTTGCCGGTCTTGATCATGCCCAGGATATGGCTGGCGATCCGTTCCGAGATCGAGCGGCGTTCCAGCGCGGGGCCGCCAAGGATGGGGTCGTCCCGGTCCGTCCCTTCGCCCCCGCTCAGGCTGCCCAGCAGGGCCGCCTCGCGGGTTGCGGCATCGGGGTTTGCGGGGTTCACCGGCGGCCCCCTACAGGCCCAGCCGGTAAAAGCGGTTGGCGTTGTCGCGGTAGATCGCGCGGGTCTCCGGTGCGGACAGGCCCAGATCCGCAAAGGCGCGGTCAAGCAGATCGACCCATCCCGTCATCGTGGTGGCTTGCAGCAGGATCGGGTAGTCGCCCGCATAAATCGTGCGTTCCGGGCCAAAGCTGTCCAGCGTGGCGGCAATATAAGGGCGGATATCGGCCTCGGTCCAGTGTGCGTGATCGGCCTCGACCGGCAGGTCGGACAGCTTGATCCACAGGTTCTTGCGCTTGGCCAGAAACGCCACATCGTCGCGGAACTGGTCCAGCGCGCCTTCCTTGATCCCCGGCTTGCCGCAATGATCCAGAATCAACGGTACTTCGGGCACTTGCTGGACGAAGGCGCGCACGATATCCATCTGGCTGTGATTGACGTTGATTTCAAAGTGCCAGCCAAATTTCGCCAGCAGGTTCACCCCGGCGATGAAATCATCCGACAGGGTCAGCGCGCGCGGATCGGCGTCGAATTCGACAATGCGGCGGATGCCTTTCACGGTCGGATGATTGGTCTGCATTTGCCGCAACATCGGCTCGACCCTGGCCCCCCATTCCAGCGGAGCCATCGGTACGATGGCCTTGATGCGCGGATCGCGGAGTGCCTCACGTTCCACAAACCTGATTTCGTCGATATATTGCCCGAAATCGGCATAGCATTCCAGAAACACCATCGCCTCGATATCCAGGGCACCGCAATCGCGCTGGTAATCCTCGACATGATAGGGCTTGTCGAACAGCGGATGACCCGCAAAGGCCGAATAGCGCAGTTGCGTCTGGTCCCAGACATGCAAGTGTGTGTCGATGATCGGGAAAGCGGGCATGGCTGCTCCTTATCGCGTCAGCTTGAAATTGGCATCGGGGGTCTGCAGCGTCAGGCCGAACCCGGGCCGGTCATCGGCCAGATTGACATGGCCATCCACCGCCTTCGGTTCGCCGTCGAAGATATACCAGAACAGCTCGTTGCCAACCTCGACCGGCACTTTCGGAAAGTATTCGGCGATCGGCGCGGCATAACTGGCCATGGTCAGGTGATAGTTGTGCATCTGCCCGGCATGGGGGATGACGGTGATGTCATTCGCCTCGCACAGCGCCGTGATCTTTTGCGCGGCGGTGATGCCGCCGACCCGGTTGACATCGAACTGCGCGATGTCATAGGCCCCCAGCGCCAGCGCCTGCCGAAAACCGTGCAGGGTATATTCATGTTCGCCGCCCGAAATCGCGACATGGTTCAGCGCCCGCAATTCGGAATAGCCGGCCAGATCGTCGGCAATCACCGGCTCTTCGACCCAGCGCAGGTTGAATGGCTCCAGCAGGCGCAGCATCCGCCGCGCATATTCCATCGACCAGCCCATGAAACAGTCGGCCATCAGGTCAACATCCGGGCCAATCGCCTCGCGCGCCGTGCGCACCAGCGCCAGATTGCGCGCAATCCCGGCAAAGCCGTCCTTCGGCCCCCAGCCAAAGCGCAGCTTGATCGCGGTAAAGCCCTGATCGGCATAGGCCTTGGCCTCGGCGAACAGGGTGTCCAGCGGTTGCGAATACAGCCGGCTGGCATAGACCGGGATGCGGTCCTTGGTGCGGCCACCCAGCAGTTTGAACACCGGCAGGCGCAGCAGTTTGCCCTTGGCATCCCAGACGGCCAGATCAACGGCGCTGATCGCGGCCATGCCGATGCCTTTGCGGCCAAAGGGCAAGGTGCGGCGGTACATGGATTGCCACAGATATTCGCTGTCCAGCGGATCGGCCCCGATCAGCAGCGGGCGCAGATAGGTGTCGATCACCGTCTTGGTGGCATGGGGCGCCAATGCGGCATTGCCGATGCCCACGGTGCCGTCGTCCAGTTCGATCTCGACCACCAACCAGCCCAGAAACCGGAACCCCGAGATCGAGCCGGTCACATCCGCCACGATGTCGCTGGCCGAGGTGCAGAAATGCGGCGGCATCGGCGCGACCGGGCCGACCCATTCCCAGATCGTCGCGCGCACATCGGTGATACGGGGCATGGCTGTCGGGCTTTCGCGGTCAGTGGGGCAAGGGGCCAAGGCGGTCGGCCTGGCGGCGCGCCCAGGCGATACCCTGATCAGTGGGGTGGTCGGCGGGGATGCGCCGGGCACTGGGCGCAAGGTCCAGCCGATAGGCGGCAATCAATTTGCCATAGCAGACCAGCGCACCCAGCCCCTGCATGACAAACGCCAACACCGGCAACATCTCGCGATACAACGCCTCGGCCGCCGCCTCGTCTCCGGCGCGCATCGCGCGTTCGATGGCGACCTGCAGGTCGATGGTTTCGATGCCGGGGATCATCCCCGCCACGCCGGCGCGGAAATTGTCGGTCAGTTCCAGCCCGGCCCGCCCGTTGAACACCGCCATCTTGCCCGCCAGCGCGCCGACCAGGCGGCCGATGCTGGCCGCACTCGCCTCGGCCTTGACCAGGGTGATGTTGGGTTGGCGGCGGTGCAGGTCCAGCAACTCGGCTTCGCTCAGCCCCAGCCCCAGAAATTCCGGCGCGTTCTGGATGGCACAAGGCAGGCGCGTCGCGGCGGCGACGGCGGCAAAGAAGGCGATCAGATCGGCCCCGCTGGCGGGGGGGCGCGGCGGCTGCAGCACCAGCCAGCTGGCTCCGGCATCTTGCGCATGCTGCGCGCTGGCGGTCATGTCGGGGATAGTGCCGTCCGCCACCGTCACGGCCACCGGCACCCGCCCCGCGACCATCCCCAGCACCCAGTCCACCACCTGCCGCCGTTCGGCCAGGCCCAGCTTGTGCACCTCGGTTCCCAGGCCCAGACAGGCGATGCCTGCGGCCCCGGATGCGATGGCGGCCTCGATCTGGCGGGCAAAGGCGTCGCGCCGCAGGCTGCCGTCGCCATCGAAAAAGGCGTACAGCATCGGATAGGTCCCACTGATCGCCATGAGCCGATACATCCGCTTTCAGCGCCGGGCCATGACCAGACCGCGCAACCCCCGGGGTTCAGGAATGCAGGCCGAATTAGAACTTGTCAAACTAATTTCTGTCTGACACTTTTTACCTGTCAGTGACAGCGGGGACGGCCGGAAGGCTGCCCGCCCGACCGGGGGGATCAGGGTGACGATCACGGTTTCGCAACGGCGGCGGCTGGGGTCGACGGACCTGTCCTTGCCGGTTTTCGGCTTTGGCACCGCCCATCTGGGCGAGCTTTATGCCCGTCTGGACGAGGCGCAATCGCGCGCCACGCTGCAGGCCGCATGGGATCAGGGCGTGCGCTATTACGACACCGCCCCCTGGTATGGCCGGGGCCTGTCGGAACACCGGCTGGGCGGGTTCCTGCGCACTCTGCCGCGCGCCGATTTCATCGTCACGACCAAGGTCGGCCGCACCTTGCACCGGCCAGCAGATCCGGCCGGCTTTGACCGTGGCCCATGGCTGGGCGGGCTGAATTTCGAGGTCAACTTCGACTATTCCCGCGACGGCATCCTGCGGTCTTATGAACAGGCGTTGCAGCGGCTGGCGCTGGACCGGGTCGATGCGCTGGTGATCCATGATCTGGAACCGATGTTCCTTGGCGACAAGACCGAGACCTGCATCCGCCAGTTGACCGATGGCGGCGGCATCGCCGCGCTGCAGGAATTGAAATCGGCTGGCGATATCCGGGCCTTCGGGATGGGTGTAAACACGGTTGAGGCCATCGACCTTGTGGCGTCCCGCGTCACCGTCGATTTCCTGCTGGTGGCGATGCCGTACACGTTGCTGGACCAGTCCGGCCTGGACTGCCTGGCGCGTTGTCTGGTGCAGGGGATGGGTGTGATCATCGGCGCGCCCTTCGCCTCGGGCATTCTTGTCACCGGCTCGCAGGCCGGGGCGAAATACGCCTATGGCGCAGCCTCGGCCGAAGTGCAGGCCAAGGTGCGCGGGATCGAGGCGGTCTGTGCCGCGCATGGCGTTGCCTTGCCTGCCGCCGCGCTGCAATTCGTGCTGGCGCATCCGGCGGTGGCGTCGGTCATCCCCGGCGGCGCGGGGCCGGGCGAAGTGGCCCAGAACGTCGCCGCGCTGGCCGCGCCGATCCCGGCAGGGCTCTGGTCCGACCTTGGGGCGCAGGGGCTGATCGTGCAAGATGCCCCGGTGCCGGGCGCGTGACGGTGCAACCGCTCTTGTCGGCGCGTGGTATCGGCAAGCAATTCGCCGGGGTCGAGGTGCTGCGCGATGTCGATCTGGACCTGATGCCGGGCGAGATTCACGCCCTGCTGGGTGAAAACGGTGCCGGTAAATCGACCTTTGCCAAGATCGTCGCCGGCGTGCATCGCCCCACGCGCGGCAGCCTGACGTTGAATGGCAAGCCGGTGGATGTGGCCAGCCCGATCGTGGCACAACGGCTGGGGATCACCCTGATCCATCAGGAACCGATTTCGTTTCCCGATCTGTCGGTTGCCGAAAATCTGGTGCTGGGTCGCCACGACGGCGCGGCGCTGTCGCGGGTGCCCTGGGCCGCGATGACCCGCGATGCCCGCGCGCTGATGGACCAGTTGGGCGTCACCATCGACGTCACCCGCCCGATGCGCGGGCTGTCCATCGCCGATCAGCAGATGGTGGAAATCGCCCGCGCGCTGGCGTCGGACAGCCGGTTGATCATCATGGATGAACCGACCGCGCCGCTGACCCCGAAAGAGGTCGCGACCCTGTTCACCATCGCCCGCCGCCTGCGTGACGAAGGCCGCACCATCGTCTTCATCTCGCACCGGCTGGAGGAAGTGCGCGCCCTGTGCGACCGCGTGACGATCTTTCGCGACGGCAACAAGGTGGCGACCGACACCATCGCCAAGCTGACCGATACCGACATCATCCGCCTGATGATCGGGCGCCAGGTCAATGAATATGCGGCCAAGCAGGCCCACGCGTTGGGCGATGTGGCGCTGGCGGTCACCGGCCTGACCAGCCCTGGTCTGTTCCGCGACATCAGTTTCACCGTCCGCAAGGGCGAGATCGTGGGCCTGGGCGGGCTGGTCGGCGCGGGCCGCACCGATGTGGCGCGCGCGCTGTTCGGCATCGCCCCGGCCGCCAGCGGCAGCATCGCGGTGAACGGCCGCGCGGTCACGATCAGAGATCCGGCGCAGGCGATCCGCCTGGGCCTGGCCTTTGTCCCCGAGGATCGGGCACAGGCCGGGATCTTCCGCACCCTGCCGGTGGATCACAACATCACCACCGCCGTCCCCGGGCGCATCGCTCCGCGTGGCTGGATCAGCCGCATGCTGGAACGCGCGCTGGCCAATGATCAGATCGCCAAGCTGCGCATCCGTCTGGCCGCCCTGCGCCAGCCGATCGGAGAGTTGTCGGGTGGCAATCAGCAAAAGGCGATTCTGGCGCGCTGGCTGCTGACCGACCCCCAGGTGTTGATCCTGGACGAACCGACCCGGGGCATCGACCTGGGCGTCAAGGCCGAGTTTTACGAGATGATCGGCGCGCTGGCCGCCGATGGCCGCGCGATCCTGCTGATCTCCTCCGAACTGCCGGAACTTCTGGCCCTGTGCGACCGGGTGCTGGTGATGGCCGAGGGTCGGTTGACCGCCGATCTGGCCCGCGGACAGGCCACGCAGGAAACCATCATGCAGGCCGCGGTCCCGCGCGCCGCCCGCGCCGGGGCCGCCGCATGAACCTGTTGCGCGCCCTTCTAATGCGCCGCGAGGCGGGTATCGCGGTGATGATCATCCTGTTCTGCCTGGCGGTAGGGCTGTACAAACCGCAATTCCTGACCCTGAACAGCCTGCGCATCATCCTGCTGCTGGTGCCGCTGATCATGATCGGCGCGATGGGCCAGATGCTGGTCATCACCGCGCGCCATGTCGATCTGTCCATCGGCTCGATCATGGCCGTGGCCGCGATGGCCTCGGGGATGATGTTCCGTTTCGCGCCCGAGATCTGGTGGCCGCTGGGCTTTGCGCTGTCGGTGGGCACCGGCGCGGTGCTGGGGCTGTTCAACGGGCTGTTGGTCACGCTGTTCCGGCTGCCCGCGATCATCGTCACGCTGGGCACGCTGAATCTGTATCGCGGGCTGACCTTCATCATGTCGGATGCCCGCCAGATCGACCGCCAATATGTGCCGTCGGCGCTGAAGGCGATGTCGCAGACCTCGCCCATATTCGGTATTCCGTGGATCATCTTCATGATGTTCGGCGTCGCGCTGCTGACCTATTGGTTCGCCATGCACAGCCGGATGGGCCGCCAGATCTATGCCCTCGGCTCCAACCCCGTGGCCGCGCCGTTGCGCGGAATCGACGTGACGCGGGTGACGCTGGTGGTGTTCGCGATCTCGGGCGCGCTCGCCGGGCTGGCGGGGATCATGTATGCCAGCCGCTGGGGGTTCGTGAACCCGTCCAACACCGGCAACGGGTTCGAGTTTCAGGTGATCGCCGCCGTCATCATCGGCGGCGTTTCGATCAACGGCGGCTCGGGCACCGTGCTGGGCACCGTGCTGGGCGTGCTGCTGCTGGGCTGCGTGGCGGCGGCGCTGCCGCTGCTGGGCATTCCGGGCGCAGCGCAGAATTCCATCTATGGCGCGGTGATCTTGGTGGCCCTGCTGATCGACCGGCTGGTGCGGCGACAAGGACTGAAGGCGATGGTGGGGGCGCGCGCATGACCCTTGTGCCTGACCGCCACGCCCCGGAATCTGCCCGCGACGCCGCCCCGCCCCGCCCGGCCTGGCAGGTGCTGCTGATCCGCCCCGAGGTGATGACCTTTCTGCTGCTGATCGCGGGCCTGATCGTCGGCAGCCAATTGTCCGAATTCTTTCTGGATGTGGACTACATCCTGAAAAGTTTTACCCTGTCGGCCGAATTCGCCATCGTGGCGCTGGTCTTGACCATGGTCATCATCGCGGGCGAGATCGACTTGTCGCCTGCCGCCAACATGGCGTTGTCGGCCTGCCTGTTCGCCTGGGCGCAGGATGCCGGGCTGCCGTTCGGGCTGGCCGTGGCCATCGGGCTGCTGGCCGGGCTGGTGATGGGGGCGGTCAACGGCGTCATGGTGATCGCGCTGCAACTGCCTTCGATCATCGTGACCATCGGCACGCTGATCCTGTATCGCGGCCTGGCGCAGGTGATCGCGGGCGATCAGTCGATCCGGGTGCCCGAATGGTATATCGGCATCGACAAGGTGTTCGTCCTGGGTCTGCCGATGCCGGTCGTGATCTTTGCCCTCTTGGCGGTGGTCCTGGCCCTGGTGCTGGGCACCACGATCTTTGGGCGCCAGATCTATCTGGTCGGCACCAACGAGGTCGCCGCCCGTCATGCCGGGGTGCGCAGCGCGCGGATCAAGATGATCCTGTTTATGCTGTTGGGCGTGACAGCGGCGGTGGCGGGGCTGATGACCGCATCGCGTCTGGGATCGGTCCGCTATGACCTGGGCCTGGGCGGCGAATTGCAGATGGTGTTGATGGCGATGCTGGGTGGCACCTATATCTTTGGCGGGCGCGGCACTATCCTGGGCACGTTCCTGGCGGCGTGGCTGCTGGTCATCGTGTCGACCGGGATGATCGTGGCCAACTGGCTGCCCGCCTGGCAGTTGTGCGTTCTGGGGGTTCTGCTGATCGCGTCGATCATCGCCACGAACCTGATCTATTCCCGCACCCAACGGTAGCGGGCTGACTTGCCGGCATGGGCCGGTAACTTTGGGAGGAAGAAAAAAGTGCTGAAAACCAAACTGTTCCTGGGACTGACGACTGCAATCGGGCTGGCAACTGCGGCCATGGCGCAGGATCCCTTGTCGATCGTCTATATCGGCAAGAACACCGGCAACCCCTATTTCGACAGCATCACCGGCGGGTTCGAAGATGCCTGTGCGGCGCTGGGCTGCGAGTTCGAGTTCGTCGCCCCCGCCACCGCCGAGGCGACATCCCAGATCCCGTTCATCGAGGCGCAGATCCAGCGCGGCGTTGACGTGATCGCGATTGCGCCCAACAGCCCGGACGCGCTGAACCAGGTGTTCGACGATGCCCGCGCGCAGGGCATTCTGGTGCTGACGGTGAACGGCGATATCGTCGGCAACGAAAGTCACCGCGACGCCACCATCCTGCCGGTGAACTTTACCAAGACCGGGCCGAACCAGGTCGAGCTTATGGGTTCGCTGATCGGCTATACCGGCGAAATCGCGATCCTGTCGGCCACCACCGAGGCGCCGGACCAGAATACCTGGATCGCCGCGATGGTGAACACGCTGAACACCGATCCGAAATACGCCAACATGACCCTGGTCGCCACCGTCTATGGCGATGACCAGCCCGAGAAATCGACGACCGAGATGGAGGCCCTGCTGGCCAACTATCCCGATCTGGTCGGCGTGATCGCGCCGACGACGGTCGGCATCGCGGCGGCGGCGCAGGTCGTGCAGTCGCGCGGCATCGCCGATACCGTGCATGTCACCGGCCTGGGCCTGCCCAGCGAGATGCGCGATTTCGTCAAGGACGGCACCGTGACGGCATTCCAGTTGTGGTCGCCCTATAACGAAGGCTGGCTGGCCGCCCATTTCGCCAAGGGCGTGCTGGACGGCACCATCTCGAACACGGTCGGCGGGACGTTCGAAGTGCCGAACCTTGGCACGATCACCATCAACGAAAACAACATGATGATCGCACAGGACGAGTTGACCACCTTCGACATCAACAACATCGACGATTTCAGCTTCTGATGCTGACGGCGGGGGCCCCTGATGCGGGGCCCCCGACCGCTGCACCGGTTCGGTGCAGCCGCCATTCCACCGCGCTTTGACTGATGATCCGGCTTGCCCAGGCGGTGATCTGGTAAGTATCGGTGAACCTTTGCCCTGCTGCGATCAGCGGGGCCATGGTCAGCCGCAGGGTGACGGCCCAAACGTGACCCCGGCCGAGCGCAATATCCAGGCGCGGTGCCGTCCGAAGCAGTGCGCCCGGGCGAGCCAGAATGCGCGCGGCGTGCAGGCCAGCCAGAACAGTGCCAGCGGCGCAAAACCGGTCGCGGCCAAGGGGCCGCCGCGAAACAGCGGCAGCAGCGCCGGCGCGCCGATCCCGCCCGCCAACACCGCCAGACAACAGACCCGCCCGCTGATTCGATGTGCGCGCGGCCAGCGTGCCCGCAGGCGGCCGATGAATTGCAGCGGCATCAGTGCCAGCGGCGGTGCCCCGCCGATCATGTGCAGGCAAATCGGCACCGAAAGGGTGGGCAGGTAGTGGGCTTGCTGGTCCTTGCCGCGCAGCAGCAGGCGCAGTGTCAGCCCATGGTCACCGCAGCAGCCGTCCCGCGCGACGACCCTGCGGTCGCTGCCGGGGCCGCGCGCGCCGATGGCCTGCTGCGGCCGGCCTGCGCGCCCGATGCCGACGGTCCGGCCCCGGATGTTGCGCTGGAACATGCCGTATTTTCGCTGGTGCACGGCTATGGGATGCCGGGTTTCGGCAGGCCCGCCGCCCAAGGCAGCCCCCGCGCCGCCGCGCTGCCGGTTGAACAGCACCTGTGGCGGTTGTTGCGGCCCTGACCCCCTCTGGTCAGAACGCCTTGAACGTCAACGTGGTCAAGGAACGCTCGACCCCTGGCACATCCAGCAGGTGGGCATTGATGAACTTGCCGATATCGTCACCAGCCGGAATGTACAGCTTCATCAGCAGGTCATAGTCGCCGCTGGTCGAGTACAACTCGGAATGGATTTCCTTTTGCGCAATGGCATCGGCGACCTGATAGGTGGTGCCGGGGCGACAGCGGATCTGGACAAAAACGCAGGTGGTCATGGCTGGGTTCCGATGGATCGGCCGGGTTCGCCGCCACGCTGGCACGCAAGGCTGCGGGCTGCAATCGGGAATACTGACGATGAACAGTGCAGGGCACTGATCAAGCCGCCGCCATCCCGGCGCGTCATCAACGTGCCGCCGCCATCACGGCGCGTCATCAATGTGCCGCCGCCATCCCGGCGCGTCATCGACGTGCCGCCGCCATCACGGCGCGTCATCGACGTGCCGCCGCCATCGCGGCGCGTCATCATCGTGCCGCTGCCAACGCGCATTTGCCTTCACACCCCGACCCCGCTCTGCCCTCATCCCGCAGGCA
>Ga0105049_10007574_pt1 | contig 12602 bp, 12 predicted proteins | sample MAT06_FD_78087 | JGI IMG/M metagenome (GOLD analysis project Ga0105049, IMG submission 78087) | Freshwater microbial communities from Lake Fryxell liftoff mats and glacier meltwater in Antarctica - MAT-06 | ecosystem: Environmental > Aquatic > Freshwater > Ice > Liftoff microbial mat | place...
CAGCGCGGCTGCACCCTGGCCGTTGCCGGTAGCGAGCTTCCTGCAACGGCGATGACCCTGCGCTATGTCAACGACTGGAATGATGATGTTCGTCTTCTCACCGAAGCGCTGATAGTTGCATGCATCGCCGCCGAAAAGTGGCTCACTCAAGCCAGGTAATGCTGATCAGGCAATTCCATGACAATTAACGAACCTGCAGCACGATCTTCCCGGTTGCTTCACCAGCTTCGAGAATTTTCTGTGCTTCGCCAGCTTGCTCAATTGGCATTACCCGGTCGATAACTTGCTTGACGGTGCCGTCGGTGATCCAGGGCCAGACAATCTTTTCTACCTCATGAGTGATCATGGATTTCTCTGATTCGGGGCGACCACGAAGTGAGGTTGCTGTGATTGTTGCATTTTTACGCAGTAATTGATCGATCTGGAAATCAACTTTTGCGCCACCTTGCATTCCGATGATGGCAAGGTGACCATTGCGCTTGAGCGCATCGATGTTCTTGGACAGGTAGCTGGCACCCATGTTGTCCAAAATATTCTCGGCACCACCCCAGGTTTCTCGGATTACCTCAACGAAGTCTTGTTCTTTGTAGTTAATCAGTACATCAGCGCCAAGGGATGCGCAAACATTGAGTTTTTCCTGGCTCCCTGCGGTGACCGCAACTTTGGCGCCGAGCGCTTTTGCAACCTGAATGGCAAAGGTCCCAATCCCCGAGCCACCACCGTGAATAAGAATTGTGCTTCCCTCGCGCAGCTGCAGCACCTTGGTGAGGTTGCTCCACACAGTGCAGGCGGCTTCGGGGAGGGCTCCGGCGTCAAGGACACTGACACCTTCAGGGACGCTCATGACCTGGCCGAGGGGAACCGCAACCTTTTGGGCGTAGCCGCCACCGTTGAGTAGTGCGGTGACGCGCTCACCGATTCGATCCATGGTGAGTGCTGCACCAACGGAGACGATCGTGCCGGAGCATTCAAGTCCAAGAATGTCGGTAGCGCCAACTGGCGGCGGGTAGTTGCCTTCACGTTGTAATAGGTCTGCGCGGTTCACTGCGGTTGCCGTGATGTCAATGATCACTTCACCGGGTTCAGGTCGGGGATCGGCAACCTTGGTCCACTCGAGGGTTTCTGGACCACCAAAATCCTTTTGGCTAATAGCAAACATGATTAGTCCTCTTCCCGATTGTAATTAATGACAACCATTCGGTCGCCTTGTTCAAGGAATCGAATACTTTCCGTGTAGAAGCGGTGGGTAATTCCGTCACGAATCACAGCCAAGACGATTTGACCTTTTTCATTGAGATCCCTGGGTGACATGCTGAGTTCTTCCTTGGTCACAGCCCGCTCGGTCACTTCAAGTCCACGGGATGAATCAAGGAGGTCTTCCATGAGTGCACCAGCTTCTGAACTAATTACGGAGAGACCCATGAGCCGGCCGGCGGATTCAGCGGTAGGAATAATACTGTTGGCTCCGGACTGGCGCATGACATCGGCGTTCTGTGATTCGCGGACAGCGGCAATAATTTTGGCATCTGGTGGTGCGAGTCGACGAGCTGTGAGAGTGACCAGCACCGATGTGTCGTCCTCGTTGGTGGCAACAATTATTTGACCGGCGCGCTCAATTGAAACATCTTTGAGCACTTCCTCTTGTCTTCCATCACCAACGAAAGCGACGAGCCCATCACGGGTTGCTAAATCGCATGATTCGCGGTCGGGTGAGACGACAACAATCCTGTTGGCGTTGTAACCGGCGTCGAGGAGTGACTTGGCGGCACTACGACCTTTGACTCCGTATCCAATGATGATGGTGTGGTTTTCCACTTTCTTCCTCCATTGCCGGGAGCGGATTTCACTTCTAGTTTTTTTGGTTAGGACTTCGATTGTGGTACCGATCAGTACGATCAGGAAGAGGAAACGAAGTGGGGTAATCACCAAGACGTTAACGATTCGAGAGGACTCACACACTGGAACGATGTCGCCGTACCCGGTTGTTGAAAGGCTCACGGTTGCGTAATAGAAAGCGTCAACCAAAGTGAGCTCACCAGTGACACCTCGGTCCGCGTAACACGTTCGTTCGAGGTACACGATGAGTGCGGTAATGACAAGTGCCAAAACCGCGACACCGATTCGCATGGTGACGTTCTGAATAGGGCTGATCTTGCTGCCCCGAAAGAGCAAAGATCGGATGGAATCAGTCGGATTTTTTTCATTGATTTCTTCTCGTGTTCGCCGGTAACTGCTGCCTTTAGAGTCTTCCATGGCAGTTACCTTTCATTCGCACGCTCTCAATCATGCCAGTAATCCAGTCAAAGATGCGGTAAGCCATTGTTATCAGCGTCCAATAACGGAAAGGGTTGAGATAACGTCACCCGGGGAGCCCATACCCGGTGGCACGATTGCGAAGTCCGTTGCATTAGCCCATCCGCTTAAGCCTGCAGGGCCCTGCGGGTGCAGTACTTGCGCGGTTCGACCGGCCGGGCTCGTTGTTACTTTGATCGGGACTATCGCGGTGTCCTCGGCGTATTCGGGCAATGGGGTTTCGTTGATTAAGACAGCAGTTTGGGTGCTCTCATTCCACGTGGCTCCACGAAGTCCTGCAATCAGTGGCGGCGCAACGGTGAGGAGCGCGGTGAGTGCACCACGCGGATCCCCAGGCAGGCCCAGTAGTAGCTTTCCGTCCGGCAAGCGCGCCAGAAGTACTTGGGCACCGGGTGTCATGGTGATACCGTCAATTAACCAGTGCGCGGCAAGATCGCGCATGACGTTACGCAATAAATTTTCACCACCCGGAGCGGTTGATCCGGTGGTAATAAGCAGGTCTGCATGTGAGTCATCAATTTCTTCAAGGAGTAAATCACGAGATTCTGGTGCTCGCACATGTGGATTTCCTCTGGCACCAAGCGCGCCAACAAAAGCGGGGATGCTGATGCCAAGCGCATCTCGCACTCGGCCGCCACGCGGTGCACCTTGTTCAAGAAGTGAGGAACCGATGATCAATGTGCTGACAATGGGTGGTCGACAAATTCGTAAGTGGTCGTAACCCGCTGCGGCGGCAAGTGAAATCACTTGCGGGGTAATGAGTGAGTCCGCCGGGACGAGTTCGCGCCCGGCACTTGCAATTGCGGCTTGACGAATGATTCCGGACCCAAATTCGGGGCGCGCGTTTTCATCTGGTGTTCCGTTGAGTGAATCAAATGCAATCAGTTGATGTTCACCCGGTTGAATTTCCCTCATGTGGCCCTGTGAAATCGAGAGCACAGCGTCAGTGTGCGGTGGGATTGGTTCCCATGTGCGCAACGTCGTTGCGTAATGCTGAGGCAGTGCGACGTCGGGGGCCAGATCGATGACCGTCCAGGGTCCCGCGGCACACACGGCGTATCCGTCGAATTCTGCGACGTCTGCACTGGGTTCATCGAAAAGTGCAGTTAAAGAATCACCGAGTAGAGAACCATGTGACTCATCAAGTCGGGCAGTAGCAAACGGAAGTGGTTTTCCCGCAGCGTGTGCAACGAGTCGCGCTTGGGTCCAAGAAAGCAGTCCGTCCATGCCCAGTGCTGCGTTGTTCATGTGTCTATAGTTCGAGTTGCGCCATGAGTTCGCGGATACCGTCAACGCTGAGCCACTGGTCATTTGTGTTGGAGGAGTAGGAGAAGCCGTCAGGTACCTGCTCACCCTCGGGATCCTTGAAACCCCACTCAGCAAGTGTTGGCAGCACGACGTAACGGCCGTCTTGCAAAAGAGTTCTGCGGGCATCCTCGGTTGAAATCATTTCCTCATGCAATTTTTCCCCAGGACGAATACCAATTTCCACGAGTGGTGCGCCGGGGGCTATTGCTTCAGCGAGGTCGATGACCTTCATGCTGGGAATCCGCGGCACATAAAGTTCACCACCGGTCATATCCGTGTAGCTTTGAATGACGAAGTCGACCGCTTGGGGCAGGGTGATCCAGAATCGGGTCATGCGCAAATCAGTGATAGGCAGTGGCTCACCTTGTGCGGCGATCGCACGAAAGAAGGGAATCACCGACCCCCGGCTTCCCATAACGTTGCCGTAGCGGACCACTGAGAAAGTGGTTCCGCGCGCTTTACCGTAGTTGTTGCTGGAAATAAAAAGCTTGTCTGCGGTGAGTTTGGTCGCGCCGTACAAATTGACGGGGGAGGAGGCCTTGTCAGTAGATAGTGCGACGACTTTTTTAACACCGGATTCAACCGACATCCGAATGACGTTTTCTGAGCCGAGAACATTGGTTTTGATGTATTCCATCGGGTTGTACTCAGCCGTGTCGACCTGTTTGAGAGCAGCGGCGTGAACAACGAAGTCAACACCGTGCAGCGCCAATCGAAGCCGGTCGGCGTCGCGGATGTCCCCCAGAAAGAAGCGAACTCGGTCGTCGTCTCCCCATTTTTGTTTCATTTCGTATTGCTTGAGTTCGTCGCGGGAGAAGATCACGACCCGGCGGGGGGAATGTTCGGTAAGAATCGTCTGCAAAAATTCCTTGCCAAATGAGCCGGTGCCGCCAGTAATCAGGATATTTAAGTCCTTGAGCGGTGACTCAATTGACATGTATTTCCTCCTGTTACAGGCCGGCTGGCCGTTCCTACGTGAGCGCGCCCACCCTATCGGGTGGCGTCTGTGCCTCTACGAGTTTGGGGCTTTGCAGGACACTTGTTGGGTTGGCAGTGTTGGCCGGGCGTTCGCGGGTGGGTGGTGGCACGAATCCACGGGTGAGCACAAGGAAAAATTGACCATGCGGCCATTGCATCGGTGCTGGCGAAGATGTCATGAGCGGTGGCAAAAGGCTAGGCAAAGTCGGCAAGGAGATGTGAGCGCTTACAAACGTGTTGCCCTTTTTCCAAACTTGGTCCGAATACGACCAAGGATCGATACCGGGTTCATGAGATAAAGGTGATGGTCCCTAGAGCAACAGCGAACGGCTGCCATGGAGCGGTGCCCGGAATCAGGATTTGAGAAATTGACCCGAGTGCGCTTGAAATTATCGTAACCCTCCCCGCGCTGGATGAACTACCCTTGGAATATGACCGCTTCTGCTCAATCTGATGCACGGATCACCGCCTGCCCCGATTGCGAGACGAAAAATCGTGTTCCGAACGTGAGTAAAGGCAAACCCACGTGTGCGAGTTGCAAGAAGGCGTTGCCGTGGATTGCAGATGCTTCTGATGCCTCTTTATCCGGTGCGCTGGACACCAAGCAACTTGTTCTGGTGGATTTGTGGGCTCCGTGGTGCGGACCGTGTCGCACGGTCGCGCCCATCCTTGAGAAGTTGGCCGCACGCTATGCCGGTTCCCTCAAAGTCGTGAAGATCAATGTTGATGACAATCCGCGTTCGGCAGAAATCTATGACGCGAGTTCAATTCCTACCCTGGTCATGGTACGCAATGGCCAGGTTGTTGATCGGGTGATTGGTGCGGAGCCAGAACCTGTACTCGCGGCCAAGATTGATCAACATTTGAGTGTCACCGGGTGAAACGTTCCGCTGATTGAGTAGTTGTTGGTGCTGGCGTTGTTGGGCTCGCTCTCGCTGATCGCTGGTTGGAAGTAAACCCGAGTGACTCGGTTCTCGTGTTGGAAAAAGAAAATGACCTTGGTCTGCACGCATCAGGTCGAAATAGCGGCGTGTTGCACGCCGGTTTTTATTATGCGCCGGACACTCTCAAAGCCCAATTGACCCGTGATGGAAATGCAATGCTGCGAGAATTTTGTGCAGAAACCGGAGTGCGCGTTAAAAATACTGGAAAAGTGGTGGTGACAACGTCGGCTGATCAGTTGCCCGCATTGGAAACCTTGTATTCGCGGGGGGTAGCCAACGGCGTTGAGCTTGAGCGAATTGATGAAGCACAACTTCACGAACTTGAGCCGCTCGCTCGGACAGTGTCTTTCGCCCTGTGGTCACCGACAACGGGTGTCGCTGACCCCGTTTCGGTCGTAATTGCTTTGGCAAAACGGGTCCGTGAGCGCGGTGGTGAAATTCTGTTGGGCGCGCAGGTTGTTTCGGCAAAGCCCGGCTTGGTCACCTTGAAAAATGGTGAACAGATCTCATCCGGTCACCTAATCAACGCGGCAGGCCTCTACGCGGACACGGTTGCCCACTGGTTTGGTGTTGGGATGGACTACCGGATGTTGCCGTTCAAAGGTTTGTATTGGTATGGCAATTGGCCGTCAGAAAAACTCAAGCGTCATATCTATCCTGTTCCTGATTCCCGGAACCCATTCCTTGGCGTCCACTTGACGGTAACGGTTAACGGCCGCGCGAAAATTGGGCCGACAGCCATTCCTTCTCTGTGGCGCGAGGACTACGGAGTCGTATCGGGATTTAGTGCCAAAGAGATCTACGCCTTTGCTCGGTCATTCCCCCGTTTCTTGGCGAGCAAGGAGCACGACGTACTCGGGCTAATCCGGACGGAATTGCCAAAATATTCGCAGAAGTACCTAGTGAATCAGGCGAGGGCACTCGCACCGAGTGTTCGGCCACGTGATTTCAACGAAAAGGGACGACCCGGAGTCCGAGCCCAGCTTCTGCACGTGCCAACGGGAAAACTCGAAATGGACTTTGTCGTAGAAGCGGGTGCGCGATCAACACATATCCTCAATGCCGTCTCACCGGCTTGGACGAGCTCACTGGCGTTCGCAAAACACGTTGTCGCTGGTATCGCCGGCTGAATTGCCGAGGTTCATTGATAAAGCCCAAAAATATCGTTTTTATATCTCAAAATGATTGAGCCTGGGCACGTGGGCGAGGTAGAGTGGGGTTCACAGTAGAGAGCCCTACATCCGAAATCACGAGCCCAATTACCGAGTAAGAATGGTTGCCCAAAGACATGACGCGCACGGTGATGGTCGTCGAAGACGATGATGCAATCCGGATGGTTCTCCGCACAAATCTAGAAGATGAAGGCTATCGGGTCCTCGAGGCGGTGACCGCCGAGCAGGGGCTGGTAATTGTTCAAGACGAACAACCCGACGTCGTGCTGGTGGACCTGCGACTGCCAGGAATTCACGGGCTTGACCTGGTGCGCTCCCTACGCGCCACCAGTACGGTGCCCATTGTGATTGTGACCGCTCAAACCGACAGCCATGACGTTGTCGCCGGGCTCGAGGCTGGCGCCGACGACTACGTGACCAAGCCGTTTGTAGCGAAGGAACTGATGGCGCGGATCCGCACCCAACTTCGTCGGGCCAGCCAGGAAGATGACGCCGCTGAATCCTTGGTGTGTGGACCGATTGAACTGAGAACCGGTACAGCAGAAGTTGTTCGCAACGGTGAAGCCATTCCCGTTTCGCGCATTGAGTTTTACGTGTTGGCCGAATTGATCAGCGCCCAAGGTCGGGTACTCAGCCGTGACCATCTGCTGCGCAAAGTGTGGGGCTACGGCAATGCCGGCGATGGTCGAGTCGTTGACAACTTGATTTACCGTCTGCGCAATAAAATCGAAGAAGATCCGGCGAACCCCGAACTGCTGCTGACCGTTCGGGGTTTTGGTTACCGAATGAAAGCTTAAATGCACCTTGGCCTCAGAGCCCGAGTCGCGTTGGCATTTGGTTTGCTTTCGCTCGTTATTGCGGGCGCCGTCGCTGGCGCAACCTACAGTGTCGCCCGGTGGTATTTAGTCAATCAACGTGAAGCCTCGGCAACTACTCGCGCAGTATTGGATTCAAGGGCCGTTTCCGCAGCATTAACGGCCGGGCTCACGCCGGTCAGCGCCCTCGAGCAGGTTCCCTCGGTTGGCACTTCACAACCCATGGTCCAAGTACAAGGGGTGTGGTACACCTCGGGAGTCACCGTTCCACCCGACACTTTGCCCTTTTCGTTACTTTCGGTCGCGGCAAGTGACGGTGGAGCATTGCAAATCACGACCATTGGTGATGAACAGTATTTGCTTGTTTCCATTCAACTCGACACCGACATTTACGTTGAAGTTTTCCCCATGAGAGACCTTGACCTGGTGCTGACAATTGGAGGATGGTTGCTTATTGTTCAAACCCTACTTGCCGGAATTGCAGGAATATTTATTGGGCGTTACACATTCGCCCGAATTAATAGTCCGCTTCTGCGGCTTGGTGCCGGTGCTCGGCGGATCGCTAACGGAGATTTTTCCACCCGGATCCCGTTAACGCGTGATCCAGACATTGATCCGATTGCTGCTTCATTTAATGGCATGGCCGAGTCAGTTCAGTCCCGGATAAAACGCGAACAACGCTTTAGTGCCAACGTCTCACACGAATTGCGTTCACCTCTCACGGTAGTCGTCGGCACGGTTGAATTACTCGAACGTAATCTTGGGGACTTACCCGAACGAGAACAACGACTGATTGAAACTTTACAAACTCAGACCGCGCGCTTGTCCCAGATGCTGCTTGACCTTCTCGACATCAGTCGAATCGGTAATGATGATCCTTTACTCAAGGAAACAATAAGTGTCACGACGTTGTGCCTTGACGCAATTCACGTACGCGGCCTATCAGAAGACTTGATCAACGTTGACGGCTCGGTAGAACACTTAATCACAACGGACACCCGTCGCTTTGAACGCATTGTTGGTAACCTAATTGACAATGCCAATCGACATGGCCAAGGTGTCACCGCAATTCGAATTGAGCGGGTAACCGGCACCGATCCGCATCGCATTGTGGTATCCGTTGAAGACCAGGGCCCAGGAATCCCGGCCAACGAAGAACCCAGACTCTTTGAGCCTTTCACTCGAGGTGAAGACGCCAGGAAAACATCGGGTGCGGGACTTGGCCTGGCGATTGCAATGGAACAGGCGCAACTACTCGATGTCGAACTAAGGGTTGAAAGTGTGGACCCCCACGGTGCTCGATTTGTCATGGTGATCCCGGTGGCCGTGCAGCCCGAATCAGAGGACGTGTCGGGGTGACACATGTTTAGGTTGAGGGTCAACCAACGTATCTCCCCGCGCTGTATTGCGGCGTGGACCGGAACAGCGGTTATCTGCTTTTCCTTGGTCTCTTGCGGCGTGCCAAGTCAGGATCTGGCCCAACCACTCGCCAGCGAGGTAGTCGCCCCGCCGGCTCTCTCGGCAACGTCCACTCCAACTCCGGCGGACCCGCAAAGCGCTGCACCCTCCCCGAGTGAGTTGGCTGCGTTGGCGAAGTTGTGGTTCGCCGGGGAAGTCGGCTTGGTCGCGGTGCTCACCCCCGTGACCCCCGCTGACAGCGCCGAGGCAATCGTGGCAGGTCTGGTCGCCGGTCCGCCAGAAAATTTAGAGCTGCGAACGGTCGTGGTTGACCCGCTGACGGGGCTGCCACTGATCTCAGTATTTCGGGACGAGCCCGCGGAGACCACCAACCCGGGGGATGTAAATATTGTGCTCTCACCAGAGTTCGCGGTCCTGCCACCCAATGAGCAAGTTCTGGTGCTCGGACAGGTTGTGTTGAGCATTACCGGCGATGGATTAGGCACGGTGGCCTTTGTTGATCAAAGCGGCTCACCGGTGGCGGTGCCGCTGCCGGATGGCCGACTCCTTGACCGGCCAGCGACCGTCGCCGACTATAGCTCGCTGATTGCCTAAATTTTAAACTTTAAGTTTTAAACTTTAAGCAGACGCCCCATGCCGGTGTAGCTGCGGCTCCACCACGATCCGGTGATCGGGCTGATGCCCACGCGTTTGCCAGGATTGGGAGCATCGATCATTTTTCCGCTGCCAATGTAAATACCGACGTGATGCGCACCGTTTTTGAAGAAGAAGACGAGGTCACCCGGTTCGGCATCGCTTTTCTTGATCTTTTGGACCTGGTTGTACTGCGACTTGGAATAGTGGGGAAGTGTCTTTCCGGTGATTTGCTTGAAAACGTAGCGAACGAGGCCCGAGCAATCGAATGCGTCAGGGCCAGCTCGGCCAGCTCGGTAAGGGTCGCCAATTTGCTTACGGGCGAACGCCACCAGCTCGTTGCGAACAAGACGAACCTTGGCTTTTTGGCTTGCCACGCGGTTGATCTTGGTGAGCCGGGTCAATTCGTTTTTGGTTGCGGCCAGGGATGCGACCTTAAATTCACCGGGGGCAGCTGCGCGGTCAGCGCTGCGGACTATCTGCGTGGAGACGGTGGCGTAGGCGGTGGTCGGGGTAATAGTGACGAGGCCGATCGCGCTTAACACCATTGCCAACAACATGGCAACGTAGGAAGCCAGCCGTGGGCGTGCAGAAGATTTTGCATTTGAGTGCACTGCTGGCAAAGATGCGTTCCTGGCCTCTGAACCCAGGGAAGCAGGTTCAATCTTCATGTCATTCATCTTGCGGACCATCTGATCTCCTCGTCCCCCGACTTGGCGGTTCACAATCGAGGTCGCAGGTGAACTACCCAAAAGTGAGTTTGTGGTTGATCTCAATGTGTTCCCACACTCAGGTCAACCATTAGGTCAGGGCATGACGTTATGGTGATCGCAAAGATAACGGAAATGTAACGTTCGTTTATCGGACGCGACTTCGGCGGCCGTGTGACATAAGTCACAACCACTCCCTCGTGAATCACTGGGACTAAAGTCCCTTGGGAATTAACCATTTTCGGTCGATTTGGCCGGTGCCGTTTCCGCGCGAAAAGCGCTGCGAGGGTAGGCTCGTGCCCGTGGAACCCCCCGTCGGTAGCGCCGCATCGCAGAGGTCCGCGGTCGCGCAAGGGCTGATCTTTGTGGGCGCTGCGACCTTGCTGGGCAATGGAACGGCCTATCTGCTCAGCATGGTTTCAGCCCGAATCCTGGATCCAGCCGATTTCGGCGCACTCGGCGCACTATTAGGGCTCCTGGTAATCATTGCCACCTTAGGAATTTCGGTCCAGGCACTCACCGCCAGACGGGTTTCCACCGCGCTCCCGAGCCAACGCAAGGACGTCGAAGGTCAAGCAATCCGGCTGTCAACCCTGGTCGCCATTGCGATTGGGTTTGGCGCCGCGATTATTGCCTGGCCGGTCAGCGTGGTTTTTTCGATACCGATTGTGGCGGTATTTACCGGCGTCGCCTCACTGGGCTTTGTCGTGATTGGTTCGGCCGCCATGGGAATCGCCCAAGGTCGCGAGGAACACATCAAGCTTTCGGTAGCTTTCATTGCGAACTCAGCGAGCCGCGCGATTGGCGGAATCATTGGAGTCGTTGTTCTACAAAGCGTCACCGGTGTTGGTGTCGGAATTTTGGTGGGCTGCGCGGTCGGCGCCGCTATCGCGTATCAATTGATTTCTCCTAAAACGTTTAGCCCGAAACTTAAAGATGGCATCAGCATTGAATTCGGCCACATTGCCCACGCATTAATCGTGCTTTTCACCCTGACAAATATTGATGTTCTACTCGCCCGCGTATTTCTCACCGAAAACCTTTCGGGTGAATATTCGGTCGGAGTTCTCCTTGCAAAAATTGCATTCTTCTTACCGAACGCCATCATCATTGTTCTGTTCCCGAAAATGAACGGTGGTGGTTCGCATCGCGCGCTTTACATCGCAACCGGGCTCACCGCGATGGTTGGAGTTATCATCACCCTCGCGAGTGTGTTCGCCGGTGGTCTGATCATCGGGATTCTTGGCGGATCGCAGTACAAGGACCTCGGTGGTGAGGCGTGGCTATTCGCCCTCGAAGGTTCGGCCTTCGCACTGGTCCAAGTGTTGCTGTACTCCCGACTGGCCGCCCAAGATCGTCGAGCGGTGCTCGCGGTGTGGGGCGCCCTCGTAGTCCTCACCGTCATTGTCGTGGTTTGGCGCCATAACAGTGTCGCCGAAATTGTGACCAGCGTGGTTGCCGTCTCACTCGCGCTCACCGTGGTCGGCTTCATTCTTGATCGCCGCCAAAACGTGCGGGTCAACCTTCCGATCGAAGCAGCCGAGTAGCGAGAGCTCGCACAACTCACAATCTCGGTCGCACATCTGCAACCGTCATCGCAGCCCGAACCCTGCGCAGACCAGCCGTTGTTGCAATGCCCACTCGCAGCCCAGCAATGTGAGCCTCTCGGAATGTGGCTCCGCACGGTCGGGATTGTGCGAACCGGGACAGATGGTCATTGCCATTATCTGAAAAGCAGAGCTTTATGCCTGCACGATCTCGATCAGGTCGTTCAAGTGAGAGACGTCGTCAAGGTTGGCAGTGATGAGGCGCGCGCCATGTGCGTGAGCGGTCGCGGCGATCATCAGATCCAGTGAACGTGCGCAGGACTTACGCCCAGCGCGACGCGTTGCTGCTGTGATCTGCCCGTAGCTGGACGCAACGTTGGCGTCGACGGGAATGGGTTCGAAACTGTGCAGGTTTGCGCGGAGGCGCGCCAGTCGTTGGGCACGTTTCACATCGTCAGTGGTCACCAGGACGCCAAATTCCAGCTCGGCAATGGAGACAATGCTGATGCCTAATTCGCCCTCGACCCGGGTGATATGTGCAGACGTCAACACACTCGTGTCCAGCACCCTGAACAATTGGCGCCCAACACTTAGCGCTCCCAACGGTTAACAAGATCACCTTGGCCAACTTCCCGCCGCTCAACACCCCACGTATGTTTGGTAGCGCTGTCAAATACCGGGCTCACGTGCTGCCACGTGGTTCACATCCTGGCCTTGATGGGAACAATCTGGGCGACAGCGCGTCCGGAAACGGTGATCGTGG
>Ga0105049_10007577_pt1 | contig 12597 bp, 12 predicted proteins | sample MAT06_FD_78087 | JGI IMG/M metagenome (GOLD analysis project Ga0105049, IMG submission 78087) | Freshwater microbial communities from Lake Fryxell liftoff mats and glacier meltwater in Antarctica - MAT-06 | ecosystem: Environmental > Aquatic > Freshwater > Ice > Liftoff microbial mat | place...
CTACCAACCAAGGCTCCGGTTGCGATCAGCAAATAATTGTGAAGAGTAAAGCCCGTGGCCGATGCGGCCCAACCGGAGTAAGAATTAAGCATCGAAACAATTACGGGCATATCGGCACCGCCAATCGGAAGCACCAACAAAAAACCTAGCAAAAAAGCAAGGCCGGTAATCGCATAAAGAGTCAAAGGATCGGGATTGATTACAAAGAAAACACATCCAACTAAAATTAAAACTCCCAAAAACAAATTAAAATAATGCTGGCCTTTGAAAACCAATGGGGTCGATCCTAAGATCTCTTTTAGCTTTCCAAAAGCAACGAGAGAACCTGTAAATGTGACGGCCCCAATTGCCACTCCAATGGCAATCTCTGCGCAGGCGACAGCATCGTGCCCTCCTTGAAGAGTGGTTCCGATTCCCACCAAAACCGCAGCTAAACCCACAAAGCTATGCAAAATTGCCACAAGCTCGGGCATCGCGGTCATCTGAATTTTAAGCGCTAGAGGGATCCCAATAAAAGCTCCGCCAAATATTCCGGCTACAATCCAAGTGTAAGATTGAATTTCGGGATGAAAGAAAGTCACTCCAATTGCGAGAGCCATTCCCAGCATTGCAAAATAATTTCCTCTCAAAGCGGTCTTAGGAGAGCTTAATCCTTTCAAGCCCAAAATAAATAAAATCGTGGTCAGCAAGTAGATTAACGCAAAAAGGTCGGGTGTTAGAAAATCAGCAAGTGAATTCATTGTCTCTTCTTTTTAAACATCGAAAGCATTCGATTCGTGACCACGAAGCCTCCAAAAATATTAATCGAAGCAAGTAGCACTCCGAAAAAGCCCACTATTTCTATCAATCCAAAATCCGAACTTCCAAAGCCTGCCACCAACATTGCACCCACCACAACGATCGCGCTAATCGCATTGGTGACGGCCATTAAAGGAGTGTGAAGCGCAGGCGTAACTCCCCAAACCACGTGGTAACCAATAAAACAAGAGAGAACAAAAACGTAAACGCCAATCATCGACTCTGACATTTAAACTTCCTTCAACTTTCCTTGGTGGCAGACAATCGACTTCTGAATAATCTCGTCACCAAAATCTAGATTTAGCTGACAAGTTCCATTCTCTTCTTTCAAAAATAGAGTCGAGAGATTGACCAAGTTTTGCGCATAAAAATTACTGGCATCCGTAGGAATCAAAGAAGCAAAATAGGTAATCCCAATCAAATGTACGCCGTGAGCCTGAACGCATTGATCGGCTTGGGTAAGAGCACAGTTTCCGCCGGTAGCCGCTGCCAAATCTATAATTACCGAACCAGTCCTCATATTTTTTACTGCCTCTTCGGTCAAAAGTAGGGGGGCTTTTCGTCCCGGGATGCTGGCGGTAGAGATCACGATATCGATCAATTTACATTTTTCAGCGATTGCCGAGCAGATTTTGTTTTGAGAGTCTTCAGAAAGAGCTTTCGCATAACCCCCCTGACCCACACCTTCTTCTTGCAGAATCACTTCAAAAAACTTTGCCCCTAAGGACTCGATTTGCTCTCTGACTTCAGCGCGAACATCAAAAGCTTCTACTTTCGCTCCCAAACGCTTGGCCGTTGCAATTGCTTGTAAGCCCGCCACTCCCGCGCCTAAAATCAAAACTCGAGCTGGCTTGGCCATTCCCGCCGCCGTCATATTCATCGGCAAAAATCTTCCGTAGCGATTCGCAGCTTCAAGTACCGCTCGGTAACCCACGATATTGCCCTGCGAAGAAAGCGCGTCCATCGATTGTGCGCGGGAGATGCGAGGTATTTTCTCAACACTTAAACAGCTAATGCCACTTTGCTGCATCGCTGTCGCCACCGCGGCTGAAAGGGGAGGCTCGGTGAAGCAAATCAAAAGGCAATCCCTCTTCATTCTTAAAATATCGTCAGAGTTTGGAAGCCGAACCGAAAAAATAACATCAGACTCAAGAACTTTAGCTCGCTCGACCTCAGAGATTTCAGAATAGTCAGAAGCCCGAAACCCAGCGGCGAGACCAGCATTTTTCTCAATGGCTACCGAAGCTTTATTCTTCAATAGCTTTTTTACCGAGTCAGGAGTGCCCGCGACTCTTTTTTCATGGTCGCGATTCTCTTTTAATATACCAATCTGCATTGACGCTATTTCATGCAAAGAACACCAAAAGCGCCACTCTTATTTTTACGACTTCCAGCGACTCAAGAATTACTTGAGTCAGACTAAATTAAGTTCAACCCGGGCATTAACGCCAGAGCTTTCAATCTTCCTAAAATTAACCTCTTGAAATCAAAGCCAATTTATCGACCGAAGATCGAGCATCATTATTGCTCTTAATAGCGAAGATTCTATATGAAAACTAAATCTACCGCGCACATGTTAACGGTCTACGCAATTTCTGCTGGAATGCTCGCGCTCTTTTCAGGATGCTCCGAAGAGATCGCTTTCACCTCGAATGTGAGTCGAGTAGAGATTCCCCCGGTCGAGAATCCTGGCCCTAGAATCGCAGAAGTTCCAGACGAACCCGAAGGGCCTAGCATTTGCGACCCCAATCAAGTGGTCCCCGCAAGTAGCGAGCACGGAATACGCGGAAAGATGTCTCTACTCCCTGAAAGTACAAACTTAAGTTCTCCTATCAATCTGTCTTACTTTTGGAGCCCAGATTTATTGAATCCTCTAAATCTTACCCCTAGCATCGATGTGCCTGCGGTTTTCTATTTCTCAGAGGTGAACGTACCCGAACGAGCTTTTTCTGAAGGCTTCTCTTACAATGATGGCGGTGCGCTCCGAGATCCTCGAGATGTCAGTGGCGACACTCTACTCATTGAATGGTTCTCGTTAAAACTAGAAGGTCATCTTAAACTCGGAAGCGCTACTGCCGGAAATTACTATTTATCTTTGATCGCCGATGATGGTGCTAAGCTTGAGATTCTTAGCGATGGGACTTGGACTGAACTCATTAACAACGACGGAACCCACCCTGAGAAAATGGGCTGCTCACTGCCGGGAAGCTATCTCAGCCTCAATTCAAAATCGGATATTCGTTACCGTATTACTTACTTTCAAGGGCCTCGATATCATATTTCTTTAACGCTTTTATGGAAGCGCCTGGACTCCGGTGAAGAAAATATCTCTGCAGATCCACTTTGTGGACGCGGTGGGAATGATTTTTTTCACGACTCTCGAGTCACTCCCTCTGTTCCCACCTCAAACTGGGCTGCTTTGGTTTCAAGAGGATGGAGCCCGGTACCGGCAGCAAACTTCTACTTGCCCTCCGGAAGTGTGAACCCTTGCGTCGAGACAGAATAAATTTAAAAACTTTAAGATCCAAAGAGCTGTAAGGGGCGAACTCTCACGAGTTGACGAGATCCATAAGCCGCACCCAAAGTCATTAGAATTCCCAAGGCCGGGGGAACCAAAAGCCAGAAGCTCCAAGCCTGAGAGCTCTCAATATTGAAAAAATAATTTAAGACTATTCCTCCTAAAAAAATTCCGACTCCCATTCCTACGAAAAGGGGAAGACTCGTGACCAAAGCGTACTCCCAGAGAATTAATTTTCTCAGCTGCGCGCCGTTCGCCCCCAGAACTTTTAACTGAGCGAACTCATTTTGCCGTCGCAAAGTCTTCTCTCCTGCCAAGGCCATCATTAAAACAAAGGCTAGACCCATTAAAAAAAACAGGATGGCCACTAAGACCAAGGTCAATTTGTTAGTGAGTTCGACTAGGTCTTTTTTTACTTTGGTAAGGTCAATCACCGAAACCGCTGGAAGCCGCTTTGAAAACTCTCCCAACAGGGCAACTCGGGAATCCGGATCCTTTGTTGAAAACGAAGCAACATACGATAATGGAAGATCCGTTAAGAAGCCTTCTTGAATAAGAATTCGAAAACTCGGATGAAACTCAGTCCAACGCACCGAACGAAAATTTGAAACTCGAACATCAAAAGGAACGCCCCATAAATCAAGCTTAAGCTCGTCACCAATTTTTAAATCCGCTTGTCGAGCAAAATCTCGAGTCACCGATAAGGCGGGCAAGTCTGTGCCATTCCATTTACCCGACCAAAAATCTCCTGAGATGACATGGTTAGAATCAGGAAGTTTTTCAGCAATTCCAATATTCATTTCGGTGGGATCGAAAAGACGTTCGGATGATTGCACTTCTACGCCTTCACCATTCTTCTTCAGCCATTTTACACGAACCCAAGGTGCCCAATTCACCTCAACCTTTGGGTCATTCTCCAGAACTTCATCGACCGCTTTTTTTTCTTTTTCACCAAGGTCAAAAGCAAAAACAGACGCCTGGGCCACTCCCTCTTCGACTTGAAAATCACCCTTGAGACCCTCTTGAATAAAAATGATGATGCTCAGCAAAGCACTCACGCAAAAAAGCGTCGCCGCCGAAAGTACGGTTGAACGCCTTTGACGGGTAAGAGCTCTCACACTGTAGAAAAGATAAAATGACTTTTGGTCTTTAAACTTTGCAAGCAGCCACAAAAGAAAATTCGCCAAGCCAAAAGCAAAGACCACTAAGCCGAGAGCCCCGAAAGTGAGCTGAAATGCTTTGGTGACGGATTGGAGCACGAAAAAACTGAGCCCAAAAAAAAGAAGTAGCAAAGCAATGCCCCCGAAGATCGCACCCCAAAGGCGAGGTTTCGCTTCTTGATGAGTCTCAGCATCTGCCCTCAAGAGGAGTAGGGGGCGAAAGTGAGCTGCCCCCGATTGGGCGGTCAAAGAAAAGATGAGCAACGTCAGGACACCAAAAATAAAAACCCCAAAATCAAAAATGAAACTGGGCTCCCATGAAAATCGAAAAGGCAAGATCTGCTCGAGCGTTGGACTAAGCCAAACATTAAGAATTCTCCCCCCGGCCACGCCCAAGGCGGCAAAAACAAAAGCAAAAATCAAAGTGGATTGAAGAGTCCAGACCATGATCTGCCGCGAACTCGCACCAAAGATTCGCAAGCTGGCGATTAAAAGCCTCCTCTCATAAAGCCAATTTTGCAAAGCCCCCAAAACGGAGAAGCCTGAAAGTAGCAATGCCAAAACGGTTACAAACTGAGCAAAGAATCGAATCTGTTGATAGAGACCTTGAAAACCTCGATCAGCCTGGTCGTAGCGATCGATTCGAAGCATGGGATCGTCTAAGGTCTTTCTCAAGCTCGTAATAAATTCGCCTAGATCAGGGATAGCTGCCTTCACCAAAACACTGTGTTCAATTCTTCCTGGACGATCGATCAAACCCGTTGCTTGAAGTCTGTCAAAATGTATCCAAGCAGGGGGCGAAAGCTGAAAAAAACTAGTCACAGAAGGGGGTGCATTCTTCAAAACTCCGACGACTAAGAATTTCTTTCCTCCAACGACTACTTCTGAGCCTTTGGCCACGGCCAAATAATCTGCCAACTCTTTACTCACCAAAATCTGATTCTGTTTTGGATCAAGATCATTAATCTGGTGACCATCAAACTCAAGCTTTCCGTAAAATGGAAATTCATTTTGAACCGCATGGAGACGAGAAAGCCGACTTAGGTTGCCACTCGCGAGCATGGTATTGAATTCTGTATACGATTGAGTTTCAGAATCCTTCGGCAGAGCCGAAAGAAGACTTTGCTTTTCATCCTCGCGAATGAGGCGGGGAGATTCAAGCTTAAGATCCGCTCCTAACATTTCTCTGCCTTGATTTTCTAAGCTCGATTGAATCTTCTGCTCAAGGACCAGCAAGAATGAAAGCGCCGCTAATGAGAAAGCGAAAGCAAGGCCAGGCGCCCAAAGCCGCTTTCTTCCCGCTTTTAACTCAGCCCAAGACAGTCGAAGGAGCACGATCTAATCCCTTCCCGGCCAGATGTCCGTCTACAATCTCAAGAACTCGATCCGCTTTCGCGGCCACATCCATATCGTGAGTGACCAAAACCAAAGTTTGAGAGCGTCTTAAGTCTAAAAGTAATTTTAGAATAATCTCGCCATTCGCGGAGTCTAAGTTGCCGGTTGGCTCATCGGCAAAAATAACTTCGGGGTCATTCATGAGTGCTCTGCAAATTGAAACTCTTTGCTGCTCGCCACCGCTCATTTGCTTAGGAAAGTGATCTGCTCTCTCGTTAAGGCCAACTTTATCTAACAGCCCCTCTGCCTTGGCGAGCCCACTTCCCTTACCTGCCAATTGGTGAGGAACAAGAATATTTTCTATCGCCGTTAGAGTAGGGATCAAATGATAGGATTGAAAAATAAATCCAAAGCGATTGCGACGAAAATAACTGAGAGCTTCTTCGTCTAGATCTTGAATCTCGGTTCCGTCAAAAATTACTTTGCCTGAACTTGGACGATCGAGCCCAGCCATCAAGCTTAATAAAGTACTTTTTCCGCTCCCAGACTTTCCTACCAAAGAGACAAACTCGCCTTTACGAATTTCTAGATCAATCCCCTTAATGATTTCAAGCGAACGCCCACGGACATCAAAACTTTTTCTTAGACCTTCTGTTCTCAACATGAATCGCCTCTTTACCTCTTGATTTTCATTAGCTGAGGGCGAAGAAAATTGACGAGATCTGCCGCCAAAACTTTTTGCCCTTCGCGATTAGGATGGATTCCATCACTCAGATTAAGCTTAGAATTTCCGGCTACGGTCGAGATAAAAAACTTCTTGTATGGCACAGAACTTTCTTTCGCGACTTGATCAAACATTTTATTAAAATCTCGCTCGTAGCGGGGCCCGTAATTTGGCAAAGCTCTCATCCCAAATAGAATGCCGGGCATTTTCTTCTGCTTAAGAAGATCCATAATCAATCCTAGATTTTTATGAGTCTCTTCGACCGGCAAACCCCTCAGCATATCATTGGCTCCTAAAGCGACGACGACAACATCGGGTTTCGTCCTTAGCATCCATTCGAGCCGCCTAAGCCCCCCCGCTGTGGTATCGCCGCTGACCCCGCCGTTAATCGATTGAATTTCGAGACCTTCTTTTTTTAAAATTTCTTCTACAAGCTTCGGATAGGCTTCGTCGACTTTAAGTCCATACCCGATGGTCACGCTATCGCCCAAGAAGAGGACTCTTAACGGGTCAGCATAGATCGGCGGCACTCCAAAAAGAAAAATCAACGGCAAAAGAAACAACTTCATTCAAAACAACTCTAACTATTTTCAAGTTAAAGCCGAAGCGATAAAACCACATCTTAACCTAAGCGAATCGAAACTCTATTTAAGCGTATCTCGTCAAATAGGCCAAACTACATCGTCCGGTCCCAATACCGAAAACTGCCCAAGGATCACTAACAAAATAGCAATAAACCAAAAGCCCGCAACCAATCCCCATCCAATAAAACTTTTGTCGCCGCTTGGCAGAATCCTCAACGAGCTTTAAGAGAACTTATCAACCCTCCAATCAATGGGGGAAGGTCAACCACAGTAGAATAGACTCTCAAATTTCGGTATATTACATTAAGAGACATGCCGAGCAAAACCTTCTCAAACCGAGAAAAATGGATTCTGTTTTCCTTGGCGGCAATCCATTTTACCCACGTGATGGATTTCATGATCCTCATGCCTCTGGGCCCAAGCTTGATTCGGATTTTTAATATTGATCCGGCGCAATTTGGCTTTCTCGTTTCTTCTTATACTTTTAGTGCGGGAGCTTCGAGCCTTCTGGGCGTCTTCTTTTTAGATCGATTTTCTCGTCGAAAAGCTTTACTTTTCGTCTATGTCGGTCACACCTTAGCGACTCTCGCGTGCGGCCTTGCTCCCAGCTATTCGAGCTTGCTAGGCGCAAGAATTGTCGCTGGAGCCTTCGGAGGACTAACAGGAACTTTGATTTTTTCTTTTATCGCGGACTGTTTTGAATTTAAAAGGCGGGGCTCTGCGACCGGAATCGTAATGAGCGCTTTTTCATTGGCTTCGGTGGTTGGAATCCCCTTTGGACTCTTTCTCGCCAACTGGTTTGAATGGCATGCTCCATTTTTTCTTTTAGGTATTCTCGGGACGCTTATTCTTGTTGGAACTTACTTTAAGCTGCCGGCCGCAACGGCTGAAGAAGACAACAAAGAAACCGCTCTTCAGTCGTTTCTCTATGTGATCACTAGACTCGAGCATTGGAAAGCTTTCGCGCTGACTTGTCTGCTTATGTTCGCAGGATTTACGGTGATTCCCTATATTAGCCCAAGTTTAGTGGCGAACACAGGCCTTCTCGAATCGCAACTTCCGCTCGTTTATCTATTTGGGGGTGCGGCTACTTTTTTCTCTTCGCCGTGGTTTGGGCGATTGAGCGATCGTTTTGGACCACACCGAGTATTTTCTATACTTGCCCTGATTTCAATCTTTCCCATTCTTCTTGTCACTCAACTTAATCACACTCCCATTGTCTTTATTTTAATCATCACCACCAGCTTTATGGTTTTTGTCGGCGGTCGATTTGTGCCTGCAATGGCTTTAGTACTTTCATCGGTAAATCCTCGCTACCGAGCTTCTTTTATGTCGTTGAATACCGCTATTCAACAGCTAGCGGCAGGCTTAGCTTCACTCCTCTCTGCAAATGTGATTGTGGCAAACGCCGGAAGACTAGAGAAATACGAAGTGGTGGGCTATGTTGCGGTGGCGGCAACTTTGATGGCGCTTTGGATTTTGCCAAAAGTGAAAGCTTATTCTGCCTGAGGTCTCATGGGAGCCTTTCGTTTTTTCGTGACTTAGGCTTTATTCATGTGAATGAAAAAGGCTTTTATTTCTAAGCGTCTCTTTGGTTTTTTAGGTTTTATAGAACGAGTGGGCAATGCTCTTCCGCATCCAGCGCTTCTGTTTGTACTTCTGACGGGCGGAGTGCTCATTGGATCTGCCATCTTGAGCGCAATTGGGCTCAGCGCGACTCATCCGATTACTGGCAAGCTAATGAATTCGGTAAATCTATTGTCGGTTAGAGGTCTTCACTTTGTTTTAACCGATATGGTGAAAAATTTTACTGGCTTCGCGCCATTGGGGACCGTCTTGGTTGCTATTCTTGGATTCAGCTTGGCCGAAAAGAGCGGCCTGTTAACCGCCCTTCTTCGTAGCATTGTTTTAAAGGCTCCGAGGCCACTCATTATTCCGGCGGTTTTGCTTGCTGGAGTCTTGTCTCATACGGCGGGTGACATCGGCTATGTGCTCTTGATTCCGCTTTCTGCACTGATCGTAAGCCAAGTAGGCATTCATCCTCTTGCGGGCTTGGCCGCTAGCTTCGCCGGAGTATCAGGAGGTTTCGCTGCTAATTTTCTTTTGAGTACGGCCGACCCCATGCTTTCTGGAATCTCGCAAGAAGCAGCGAGAATCATTGATTCGACATATTTAGTGAGCCCGGTCTCGAATTGGTATTTCATGGCGGGCTCCTCAATCTTGATTGTAGGATTAGGAACTCTCATAACCAACAAAATTGTAATCCCATTCTTGGGACCCTATAAAGGTGGGCAAGTATTAGAGAAGGTAGAACGTTTAAGTTCTAAAGACCGACAGGGTTTAGTCGGAGCGGGCTTAGTACTAATGGCTATCATCGCAATCATCCTGTGGGGCGCGATTCCGACCGATGGATTCTTGAGAGATCCAAAGAGTGGCGATCTTTTACACTCGCCACTTTTAAAAGGCGTCGTCCCAATCATTTTCCTTATTGGAGCTTTGACCGGACTCGTTTTTGGTTTCATCACAAAACGTTTTAAGAATCAAAATGACGTGGTCAATGCCATGCAAGAAGTGATGGCCACTATGGCACCTTACTTGGTCTTAGTATTTTTTGCGTCTCAGTTTATTAGCCTTTTCAACTTTTCAAATGTGGGACTAATCTTTGCGGTTCATGGATCAGAATTTTTAAGAGAAACTGGAATTCCTCCCATTCCTCTCATTTTGTTGTTTATTCTTTTGACCTGTCTACTCGATTTAGTGATTGGGAGTGCTTCGGCGAAGTGGGCGCTGATGGCTCCCATTTTTGTACCCATGTTTATGCTTGTAGGATTTGCTCCAGAGCTAACCCAAGCTGCGTATCGAATTGCAGATTCGGTGGTCAATATTATCTCGCCACTCATGTCGTACTTTCCGCTCATCTTGGCCTTCGCGATAAAGTATGATGCGAAAGCAAAAGTAGGCACCGTAATCGCCTTGATGCTGCCATACTCGCTGAGCTTCTTGCTGTTCTGGTCGGCCTTACTTTTCTTTTGGATAAGCTTTGAAATTCCGCTCGGGCCGGGATCGAATCTCTGGTTTAGCATGCCGCCTAAATAGCTCCAAAAACTCATTTTAACCCATATTCAGGGGCTCTTTGAAAAAATAGGGTCCTGTGGTATGAAACTTCCACTAAAGGGTTTTTAAGAAAGGGTAGTAAATCATGAAAATATTTAGTCTGTCCGTAATTTTAGGTCTTTCTAGTTTAGGCCTGTCGCCTTCAGCATTTTCAGCAGAAACATCTAAGGTCACTGAATCGTTGAAGCTGGTTGTTTGCGGGTTAGCCATTGATCGGCGAGCGTCGGACGTGAGCCCTGAAGAATTAAGCACTCTCAACTCTAAAATTGCGAAGACACTCAAAGACAATGTTGGATCTACGATGGGTGGCGTGCAATTGAATGAAGGCGAAGTTTGTGTGATTATCAATAAAGCAAAGCCAGAACCAAAAATGGGTGACGCGAATTTCGATTTTAAAAGCTATATTGATGACGCCGACGCTTGGGGGCGGTCACTGGGCGCTGGCTACTAACTCTTGACGCTCGACTCTTTTGTCACCTAAAGAAGTTCAGATGTTTGTAAGGGTTTTTCGCCTCTGTGTTGTGGGCGTTATTTTTTTTGTTTCGGCTTTCAGCTCTTTAGAAGCTCAATTTCAAGAGCAAGAAAAGAGAGCACTGCAAAGAGATACTTGCGTCTTGGGTCTTAAGGGCTTCGCAGAGGTGGCGCGAAGAGAACCCTTTGATTCAACTACTTTCGACCGGCATTTTAAGAAGGGTCCAGATGCCATCATTAAATATCTTCTAAATGACCCGTTCGAGTCCGCTCACTTTATAAATTTTTATGACCAGATGATCCAAGGCCATGAGGGCTATGAGAGCCTTATGGCAAATGAAAGGGGTCGAGACATTCTTTACCTTCTATTTCTTGCCTATAAAAACTTTGCGATATCGAACGTCGACCTCTTGAGCCTCTACTACAGAAAGTTTGAAGGTTTTTTTGATGTCGCCAATCAAACTCCATGGGATTGGGGCCGGTATTATAGTTTCTATAGATTTTTTGATGCAGTTCACTTTTTCGATTCTAAAGAATTCGATTCTAAAAAAGCTACGAAGGTGGCAATCGATAGCCGCATAGGCGCTAAGTTCGGCAAGCAGAACCAACGAATCGGCATGGACAAACTAGAAGCTGTAATCAAATCTAAATGGCCAGATGCTATTCGCTTGGTAGTCCCAGAGGATGCTGCTCTAGCAGGAGACGATCTTGCCCGAAGAACAAGAAGTATGCTGCCGCCCCAACCCGCATACACGGGGCCACTCGATCGTGGACAACGAGATCAACTCAAAAGATTATTAGGAGTCTTTAAAGAATGGCGAACCAGATTATTCGCTGATGATTACGAAGAAATTTCTTTAGATCGAAAGCTCGCCCAGATTTTTGATCGACGAATTGAATATTATTTTACCGGAGACGAGAAAGTTTACGGTCTTTTACTCCGTATTGCTGAGTCGCATTCGAAGAAGCCATTAGCAATCAACACCTTGGTAAGCCTGACTACAGAAAAGTTTATCTTTGAAGGCTTCGAGAGCCTTAAGATAAGCATTAAATTTACGGATTCGGATGTAGAGTCCTTTGAAACTACAGTCGTTTTTAGCGAAAAATAAACGCAGGGGCTCCCCAAAGTAAGCGGCCTTCGCTCGGGGGAGTTGTGATAGATGCTTTTGATTTCACCGCCAAAGATTTAACCTTAGCAAGCAGAGTTCGCTCTAAAGCCTCAAGATCGGTGGGATCCAATTCAAACACGTCACCACCGTCAATCGCCTTTTTTGTCATCCTGATCGCATTAAAAAGAGCCCGGATAGCTCTGGCCTCGGAATTACTCCCTGTCTCGGCCTTAACCCATTCAATTGATGCTGAGAGAGAAATCGTTTGATCAAGGATTGCACGTTCTAACTTTTCAAGCGCCACATAAGTTGCCGGCCAAGTGAACTTATTAAAATAAAATCTTATCAAAGGATTCTTCGGGGTTGAAAATTTCGAATTTTCCAGTCGGGAGTAGGTACGAAGATCACTCTTAGTGAACACACCTCCAGCATGATGCCGAGAAAGGTGGGTCAAAAAAAAAGCACATCGAAAACGAGCGTGGGTCTCAGTTGCTTTCAAGCCTGGTGCTGCGGCTTCTAATTGGAGCGAAAATCCCCTGAAGCCAAGAGATAGAAATAAAACCAGAACTTATGAAGATCGTTGGATGTTGATCATGCGGCTGTGTAAAACACGAGCCGCGAGACTTCGGAAGCTAGACATAACTGCTATGATATCATTCACTTTTTATCACCTCTAAAAACTCAAATCTATGGGCCCATTCCAATTCTCCCGTCGTTATAAGGGCTTAGCCCGAAGTCGACTTTCGCAAAGGGGGGGGCTACCGAACTTTCAAAGCCTGTAGTA
>Ga0105049_10007578_pt1 | contig 12597 bp, 12 predicted proteins | sample MAT06_FD_78087 | JGI IMG/M metagenome (GOLD analysis project Ga0105049, IMG submission 78087) | Freshwater microbial communities from Lake Fryxell liftoff mats and glacier meltwater in Antarctica - MAT-06 | ecosystem: Environmental > Aquatic > Freshwater > Ice > Liftoff microbial mat | place...
GATCGGCGCGATGAAGAGCGGACGCTTCTGGATGCCGGACGGCTTGGGCAGGGCGTCCAACTTGTCCAGCATCTCCTGGATTGACGGTCGCTTCCGGACCATGGTCACCACGTCCCCCTTGCGTTCGATCTCGACCTCAACGCCGGGGCCGAAGGTGATTTCCTTGGGCAATCGCACGGCATCGCTGTTTCCGCTGCGGAAGGTCCGGCTGGTGACGGGCATGACATGCTCCTTGTATTGACGCGTATACACGGTTTTGAACACCGGCTCAAAGGCTTAAGAAGCTCCCATGCCCCAAAGATCCCGTGCCGCCCTGCTCTCCGGCTACAGCCGTTTCCGCGAGGAACACTGGCCCGAGGCCAAGGCCCAGTACGAGGCCCTGGCCGAGGAAGGCCAGAAACCGCATACCCTGATCGTGGCCTGTTCCGACAGCCGCGCCGACCCGGCCCTGATCTTCGACACCGCCCCGGGCGAGCTGTTCGTGGTCCGCAACGTCGCAAACCTGGTCCCGCCCTATGAGCCCGATGGCTTGCTGCACGGCGTCTCGGCGGCGCTGGAGTTCGGGGTCAAGGTGCTCAAGGTCGCGCGCATCATGGTCATGGGCCATGCGCGGTGCGGCGGGGTCGACGCGATGTTGAACGGTGCCCCGACCGACTGCCAGGACTTTGTCGCGCCATGGGTGGCGCAGGGCGCGCCGGTCGTGCGTCGCGCCTGTCAAGCTTGCTCGCCTGCGGAGATCGAACAGGTCGCCGAAGAAGCCGTGGTCCGCCTGTCGCTGGAAAACCTGCGCACCTTCCCCTGGATCGCGGAACGCGAGGCGGCCGGGACCCTGGCGCTCAGCGGCATGCATTTCGGCATCGCCGACGGGGTGCTGCGCTCGTTGCGCGGACCGGGCCGGTTCGAGGTCCTGGGCTGACCGCTCGCTTCACGCGGCGAAGCATGGCAGATCGGCGTTGAGGTAGCGGAGCTTTCAATGACCCCCAATCCCCACGCCAATCCGATCCCCAACATCCTGACCGGCCTGCGCCTGGTCGCGGGCGTGGTGATGTTCCTGATGCTGGCCGGTGCCGCCCCGGGGGCGATGGACACCATGCTGTCGCCCGACCTGCAATTGAGTTTCGCGGTCTGGGCCTTCTGGATCTTCGCCATCGCCGCCTCGACCGACTGGGTCGACGGCTATCTGGCGCGCCGCTGGCACGCGACGACCCGCTGGGGCGCCATCCTCGATCCGATCGCGGACAAGGTGCTGGTCACCGGCGCCATCCTCGGCGTGCTGGCCTCGGGTTCTCTGCCCGGCATCGCCGTGCCCTGCGGCCTGATCCTGTTCCGCGAGTTCGCGGTTTCAGCCCTGCGCGAGTCCATGGCCGGAAAGGTCAAGCTGCCGGTCACCCTGCTGGCCAAATGGAAGACGACCCTGCAGATGTTGGCGCTCGGTTCGTTGCAGCTGACCCTGCTGTGGGACGCCTTCGGCCTGCGCCATCCCGACGGGACCTCGCTGGTCTGGCAGCCCGCGTTCGAGACCTTCTCCATCCTCCTGACCTGGGTCGCTGCCGCCATCACCCTGTGGACCGGCTGGCAGTATTTCTCGAAGGCCCAGCAGAAGATGAGTCAGATCTGAGACGCGGTCCGTGAAAAGCGTCAGTGAGCGAAACGTGAGCGTCGACCCGGCTTTCCGCTCACCACTTGCTTGCTGACATTCCTCGTCAGCGTTCACTCGACCCCCAGTTCCCGCACCAGCCCGGCCATTCCATAGACGTCCCGCAGCGCCGTCGTCACGGCACCGGTGGTCACGATCACCGAGCGGTTGACGTTGACGTCATAGCCATAGGCATTGCGCTGGGTCAGGACGGTGGAGTCGAAATTGGCCCCCACTATCTCGCCGGCCGCGTTGACGACGGGACTGCCCGAAGAGCCGCCGATGGTGTCGGACGAGACCGCCATGTTCAGCACCGTATCGCCGTCGATCCGGTCGCGCGCGGCCAACAGCTTCGGGGCCACGTCGAAGGGCGCCGACCCGGTCGCCCGGTCCCACAGGCCGGCGAAGGTGGTGAACGGACCCCAGCGCTGGCCCGGAACGTCCGTGCCCTCGATCCGGCCATAGGTCAGCCGCAGGGTGCCCGTCGCGTCCGGATAGACGGCGTCGCCATAGGCCGCGAACCGCGCGGCGGCCAACTGTTCCGAGGCCCGGTCGGTCGGCGCCTGCACCCGCGACTCCCAGTCCGACCGGATGGCCCGGGTCTCGTCCTGGATCGACAGGAGATACTGGATCATCGGATCGTCCGAGGCCTCGACCGCGGCCAGACCGCCCTCCCACAGCGCCCGGCGCACCGCCGGATCGGCCAGGGACGTACCGTTGACCAGCCGCGCCGACAGGGCCTCGGGCGACTCCTTGCCCAGCAGGCCGCGAACCGCCGGACTGTCGACGGTCAACCACTCCCGCGTCTTGGACAGCCACCATTCCATCCGCACCTGGTCCAGCGCCGGATAGACGGGCCGCTCGGCGAACAGCCCCGATTGCACCGCCGCCAGCCGGCTGTCGGCGAACTCGGGCAGACGCTCGGCCGAGGGCTTGGGCCGCTCCTGGGCCCCGCGAACGATCGTCCGCGCCCACAGGAACAGCTGCGACCCGCCGGCCACCGGGGTCGTGCCCAGGCCGGTCCCGCCTTCGAGCAGGGCCATGGCCGGATAGAGTTCGCGTGCGATGGGCTGGACGGCCGTGATCGTGTGCCAAGGCGGGGTAGGTAGTATGAGGAGCGGCGGCGTCTCTTGGCTTGACCGCGGCGCCGCCAAGCGGAAGCGCTCCGTTTCAAGCCGTTCGTGGCGTTGCTGGAAGTCAGACTCGGAGGCGGCTTTGTCAGCCATGAAGCCCGCATCGCTCAGCGCCCGCATCCGGCCGAGGCCGCGCTTGTAGGTGTTTTCCAGCCCGACGATCGGATCCATCGCGATGAAGGCGTTCTCCTCGCTCTCGGCCGAGAATCGCAGCAGACGCCCGCGCATTTCGCTGGCCAGAAGCTGGTCCATCGGCAGGACCACATCGCGCACGGTGAACAACTGGTCCTGGGTCAGCAGTCGCTGGGTCGCGCCGGGGCTGCCCGAGACGAACACCGGCGTGCCCTCCACCGGCTTGTCGGCGTTCCATTTGAAATGGGTCGGCGTCGCCGCCGGCGCGCCGTTCTCGTACAGGCGGATGAAGGCCGCATCGATGGCGAAGCGGGGGAAGCTGAAATTGTCGAGGTCGCCGCCGAAGGTGGCCGCCCGGTCCTCGGGCGCCCAGGCCAGCCGCACGTCTGAGTATCTCTTGTAGGTATAGAGTTTGAACTGGCCGCCCCGGTACAGGGTCACGACCTGACAGCGCTTGCCCGTGTCGCCGCCACAGGCTTCGCTCTCGATCCGGCCCGCCTCGGCATCGCGCGCCCGGGTGAAGGCGAGGCCTTCCAGACCGGCCCCCGCCGCCCGCATCCGCTCGGTCACGTCGGCGATGTCGGTCAGGATTTCGGCCGTGCCGCCGGGACATTTCAGTTCTTCCTCGCGCGATCGCGGCGTGAAGCCGGTCTCGGCGTAGTTCACGGCTTGCGTCGACAGATTGGCCACGCAGGTGGCGACGCAGTGGTTGTTGGTCATGACCAGCCCGGCGTCCGAGACGATACCCGCCGAACAGCCACCGAACCTGACCGAGCTCAGCCGCACCCGGTCCAGCCATGCCTGGTCGATATTGGTGCCGAGCGTGGCGTTGGCCCGCGCTATGGGGAAATTATCGAAGGTCCACATGCCTTCTTCCGCCTGCGCGGTCGAACCGGCGGCGAGAGTAAGGGCGATGGCGGTCAGGGTGATCTTCAGGTTACGCATCGACGTCTCCTTGCCTTCTCCCCTTGCGGGAGACGGTGGCCCGCGCAGCGGGTCGGATGAGGGGTTTCACCAGCGGTCGCCGGTCGGGTGGCTGACCATGAATGACGAAGGGGTCGCCCGGCAAGACCGGAGCGACCCCTCATCCATCAGGCGGAGTTTATCCTCGGGCCGACAAAGGCCGGACCCGGGGGCCCGACACCCGCTCCCGCAAGGGGAGAAGGAACCTTGCGGGTTCCTACCGAACCCCCAGCTCTTCCAGCAGCCGCGGGCTCGGATAGATGTTCCGCAGAGCCTCGGTGACCGCTGCCGTCGACACCGACACCGTCCGGTTCAGTTCGCCGTCATAGCCATAGGCGCCGCCCAGCGAGTGGATGTTGCCGTCGAAGGCCGTGCCGATGACTTCCCCGGCGGCGTTGATCACGGGCGAGCCCGAGTTCCCGCCGATGATGTCGTTGGTCGAGGAGAAATTATAGACCGTCTCCTTGTTCACTCGGCTCTCATTGTCGAGGAAGGCCTGGGCCGCGTTGAACGGCTCTGCCCCGGTGGCCCGCTCGTACAGGCCGCCCATCCGGGTGAAGGCCGGCACCGTCACGCCGCGATAGGTCCAGCCCTCGACCTGACCATAAGACAGACGCAGGCTGAAGGTGGCGTCCGGATACTGGTTGGTGCCATAGACCGCGAACCGGGCCTGGGCGACCTTTTCGGCGGCGCGGGCGGTCGGGGCGTTGACCTCGGCGGCCCAGCGCGCGCCGATCGCGGTCGCGGCGGTGTCATTGGCGATGATGAAGGCCAGCAGCGGATCGGCCTCGGCCAGTTGCTCGGTCGTCATGGCCGCCGCCTGGGCGCGGAAGGCGGCATCGGTCATCCGGGTGCTGGAGATCAGCCGCTCCGCCAGGGCTTCGGGGCTCTCGCGGCCCAGCATCGTCTTCACCTCGGCATTGTCGACCGTCAGATACTCGCGGGTCTTTGACAGCCAGTAGCGCAGCCGGATCTCTTCCATATCCGTCGAGATCGGGGTCTCGGCCCCCAGGGCGGTGGCCATCCGCGCGCGCTGCGCCTCGGTCATCGCGGGGTTCTTGGACGCACGCACGAGGGCGCGGGCCATCTGGTACAGGGTCGAGCCGCCGCCCGCGGCCTGTTCCAGCTGGCGAACCGGCAGAAACAGTTCCCGTGCCGTGGCTTGAACCCCCTCAAGCTCGGCCCAGGGGTCGCCGATCCGCTGCACCAGCGTCGGGTCGGCGGCCACGCGCCCGCGCAACTCGGCTTCGGCGTCGCGCCTCGCGCCGAGGAAGGCGGGGTCCAGCAGCGCCTGGTGCTGGCCGTACTGGGCCTTGAAACTGTTCTCCAGGCCAAAGATCGGATCGAACGAGGTTCGCTTGGCCTCTTCGCCGGTCAAGGAATACTCCAGCAGTCGTCCACGCAGTTCCGAGTTCTGGATCAGGGTCAGGGGCAGCTGCTGGTCGCGCAACCGCTCCAGCTGGCTCATGGTCAGCAGACGCGAGGTCGAACCGGGGTTGCCGGCCACGAAGACCGGGTCGCCCTCGGCCGGGGCGTTGGGGTTCCAGCGCAGGAAACCGGGGCTCTCGACCGGACGACCGTCCTCATAGGCGCGCAGGAAGCCCGCATCGAGGGCATAGCGCGGGAAGTTGAAATTGTCGGGATCGCCGCCGAAGAAAGCCGCCTGGTTCTCGGGCGCGAACACCAGCCGGACGTCGTCATAGCGGCGGAATTTGTACAGGGCGAAGCGACCACCGCGATAAAAGCTGATCACCTGGCAGCTGAATTTCGCATCGCCGGCACAGGCCTCGGTCTGGATCGTATTGGTCTCGGCGGCGCGGGCAGCGTTGAAGGCGGCACCTTCCAGCCCGGCCCCGGCGGCCAGCACCCGGTCGGTCACATCGACGATGTCGGTCAGTACCTCGGCGGTCTGGCCGGGGCAGCGCTTTTCTTCTTCGCGGGTCGCCGGCATCCAGCCGTTCTTGACGTAGTCGTTCCCGGGGCTGGACAACTCCTGCACGCAGCCGACGACGCAGTGCCAGTTGGTCAGGATCAGGCCCTGGTCCGACACAAAGGAGGCGGAACAGCCCTGGATACGGACGGCGGCGTTGCGGACCCGGTCCAGCCAGGCCTGGTCGATCCGGGTGCCGTATTTGTCGTTGACGGTCTGAATCGGAAAATTGTCGAAGGTCCACATGCCTTCGTCGGCGCGGGCGGACGTGGGCGTGGCCATCAGGGCCAGCACGCCGGCGACGGCGGCGATCGAGGCGGTCGCCGATACGGCGGCGCGGAGCGAACGGGACATCATGCGGGGGTTCTCCAAAAGGGCCGGGCCTCGGTTGCCGACCGCAGAGACCAACCTAGACCCGATCAACCAGGTCCGTCCATCTCCGTGGGACCGACTCACAAAAGCGTATCGCGGATCGCCTTACCCCGATTTAACTTGGCCACGACCGCCGGCGTCGTCACATAGCGTCCAACGTCGGGGGTCTTTCCGTTTCCATGTCGCTTGCACTTTCAACCCTCCTCTATGAGTGGCGTCGCTACATGGCCGCCGTCATGGCCCTGGCCCTGTCCGGCCTGCTGGTGCTCGCCATGACCGGTGTCTTCATCGGCATCGGCAAGGGCTTCACCGCGACGATCGAGCGGTCCAGCGCCGACATCATCATCATGCAACCGGGGGCCAAGAGCCTGATGGGCGGGCCGTCGGGCGTGCCGCGCCGCTTCATTCCCTTGGCCTACCGCAACCCGCAGGTGATCGAGGTCCAGCCGCTCGACGGTGCCGGCGGGTCTTTCCAGAGCGTCAAGAACGTCGACCCGACCATGTCCCAGGCCGAGCGGGCCCGTCAGGACGCGCCGCGCCAGGAGTTCGTCCAGGCCAGCATCATCGACACCACGCCGGGCGCCGTGACCATTCCGACCGACTATTCCCCGGAACTGGTCGATGCCCTGCGCCAGCCCTACACCGTCGCCATCGACGAGACGGCCCTGGCCAAGCTGGGCGTCAAGCTGGGCGACAAGGCCCTTTACAACGGCCAGACGGTCACGGTGGCCGGTATCACCCGCGGCTATCCGAACATGATGTCCTCGACCATCGTCATGTCGCGCGACACCCTGCGGATGCTCGGCCAGGCCGATACCGGACCCCGCGTCGGCCCGCTTATGATCAAGTTGCGCGACCCCGCCCAGACCGAGCTCGTGGCGGCCCAGCTGAACACCCTCGGCGATGGCCAGTGGAAGGCCTGGACGCGTCAGGAACTAGCCGATGCCAACGCTGGCGCCATGTTCGAGGAGGGCATCCTCGTCATCATCATCGGCGGCTGCGTGGTGCTGGGTACGATCATCGGCGTGGCCATCACCTGGCAGACCCTGCGCGGCGCCATCATGGCCAACATCAAGGAGTTCGCCTCGCTGCGCGCCCTTGGCGTGGGCATGGGATCGCTGAACCGCATCGTCATCGAGCTCAGCTTCTGGGTCGGCCTTGTCGGGGTCGCCGCCGCCATCGGCCTGACCCTTCTGGTGCAGTGGTTCGCTGCGTCAAACGCCGTGATCATCGCCTTGCCGCCGGTCCTGCTGGTGATCGTGGGCGGCGGGCTCGTGATCATCGCCATGGTGTCGGGCATGTTGTCCCTCGGCATCCTCAAGAACAGCCAGCCTGCGGACCTACTGCGATGAGCGCGACCCGCACCCACGGCAAACACGGCGATTTCGCCATCGAGGCCAAGGGCCTGGTGAAACGCTTCAAGTCCGGCAAATCCTTCATCGAGGTGCTGAAGGGCGTGGATTTCGACGCCCGTCACGGCGATCTGACCATGGTCATGGGACCCTCCGGCTCCGGCAAATCGACCCTGATCGCCGCCCTGTCCGGCCTGCTGCGGCCGGAAGAGGGGCGGGTGGACACGCTCGACATCGACGACCTGTGGCAGTTGTCGGCCGGCAAGATCGATCGCTTCCGCCTCGACAACTGCGGCTTCATCTTCCAGGGCTTCAACCTCTTCCCCGCCCTGACCGCCCTGCAACAGGTCGAGGTGGTGCTGAAATTCCAGGGTCTGTCCAAGGGTGACGCCCGACGCCAGGCGACCGCGACCCTGAATGAGGTCGGCCTCGGCCCGCGGCTGCATCAGCGGCCTTCGGCGCTGTCCGGCGGCGAGAAGCAGCGCGTCGCCATCGCCCGCTGCCTGGCCAAGAACCCGCAGATTCTGTTCGCCGACGAACCGACCTCCGCCCTTGACGGCGAGAACGGCCAGATCGTCATCCGGCTGCTGCGCCGCGCCGCCACCGAACACGGTGCCGCGGTCGTCTGCGTGACCCACGATCCTCGACTCGAGGAATGGGCCGACCGCGTGATCAAGATCGAAGACGGCGTGATCATCGACGATCAGCGCCGTACTCCCAACCCCGACGCCACGCTGGCATCGCACTGACCGACCCTGAGGGACTGACTCAATGCCCGGCTTTCTGAAAAACAAGTGGCTCTGGTTCGGCGTCGTGCTGATCATCGCCGCCGTCGCCGTCTTCCTGTGGATGCAGGGGGCCGGCGAGGCGAAGAAGGCCGAGGCCAGGAAGGCCGAGGCCGCCAAGGTCGAAAGTCCCTATGCGGCCATCGCCAACGGCAAGATCGACATCGAGGGCGGCATCATCCAGATCGCGGCCCGCCGCGGCGGCGTGGTCCGCGAAGTTCTGGTGCAGGAAGGCGACCGCGTCGTCGCCGGCCAGATTCTCGCGCGTCAGGAAGACGACGAGCCCCGGCTCGCCCTGCAGAGCGCCAACGCCGAGGTCAACCTGGCCGAAAGCCAGCTGCGCCTGATCCAGGTCGACATCCGAACCGCCCAGCGCGAGTACAACCGGCTGGAGCGTCTGGTCGCCACCAATTTCGTCGCGGCCCAGCGGTTGGACCAGGCCCGCGATGGCATCGCCCAGGCCCAGGCCCGGCTCGGCTCTCAGCAGGCCTCGGTCCAGACGGCGCGCGCCCGCCGCGACCAGGCCGCCTACAATGTCGAGCTGACCGTCATCCGCGCCCCGCAGAACGGTCGCATCGTGCGCCGCTACGCCAACCCTGGCGCCGGCGCCTCGACCCTGAACGTGTCCAATATGTTCGACCTCGAGCCCGACGCGCCGCGCATCGCCCGCGCCGAGATCGTCGAGAGCGACATCCCCAACATCGCCCCTGGCCAGGCCGTCGAGATCACCCCCGAGGGGGACCCGTCCAAGGTCTATGTCGGTGCCGTGGTGCGCCGCGCCGCCGTCTTCGGTGCCCGGAAACTGGCTTCCGACGACCCGTCGCAGCGCTCGGACGAGCGCGTGGTCGAGGTCGTCGTCACCGCCGGCGACGCGCCCCTGCTGATCGGTCAGCGGGTGCTGGTGAAATTCATGAAGCCCGGCCAGACGGCCGGTGCGCCCCGCGCGGTCGCCACCGGCGTCCCCGCCAGCCGCTCGATGCAGGCCCCGGCCAGCGCGGGGTAGCGGGGAGTGGCTGGTGGCTGGTGATTAGTGGTTAGTGATTGAGAGGCTTTCGCCGCCCCCGCCGACACTCCAACCACCAATCGCCAATTACTAATCACTTTTCGGCCTCAGCGCCCGATGAAATCCGCCGGCCGCTTCTCCAGCGCCGCCGTCACGCCTTCCAGATGGTCGTCGGTCAGATGCGCCAGCGCCTGCATTGAGGCGGTCATCTCCAGGATCTGGTCGAAGGTCGCGTCGCGGCCTTGTCGCAGCAGGGCCTTGGTCATGCGCAGGGCCTGGGGTGCGCGGGATGCCACTTCCCCGGCGATCGCCATGGCCTCGTTCATCAGCCGTTCCGGCGCGACCACGCGGCTGACCAGTCCCCACTCCATCGCCGTCTGCGCGTCCAGCACCCGCGCCGTGAACAGCATCTCGGCGGCGCGTGCATAGCCGATGTTACGCGGCATCAGCCAGGCTCCGCCATCGCCGGGAACGATGCCGAGCTTGAGGAAGGGCACGCCGAACGTGGCCGCCTCCGAGGCGATGCGGATGTCGGCCAGCCCGGCGATGTCGCAGCCCAGCCCCATGGCCGGCCCGTTGACCGCCGCGATCAGCGGCACCTCCAGCCCGTACAGCGACCGCACGATCCTGTGCACCACCCGGCGATAGCGTTCGCGGATCTCGGCCCCCGATCCGGCGAACAGGTCGCGTCGCTCTTTCATCGCCTTCAGGTCGCCGCCCGCCGAAAAGGCCCGTCCGGCTCCGGTCAGCACGACGCAGCGCACCCCGGCGTCGGCGTTGGCCGCCTCGCAGGCGGCCGCGAAGATCTCGCCGTCTTCCAGATCGGGCAGGGCGTTCAGCCGGTCGGCCCGGTCCAGCGTCCAGATCTCGATGGGCCCGCGGCGCTCGGTGCTGATCAATGTCATGGCCGCTGTGTGCCGCACCCCCGACCGCGCCGCAATTACAAAGCCCCGGCCTTTCGGACCGGGGCTCTGTGATCCGGGTCGCCTATCGGCGCTTGCCGCCCTTGAAGGGGTTCAGGGACCACGGGTGGCTGACCACGCGGTCGCCCGCCCCGTTCGTATTCTTCGTGCTCACCAGCATCCCCCCCAAAAGGGCGAAGGACAGCATGGCGTGTTGCAGATTGCGTTTGTCGTTCATTGTGGCGTCTCCTTTCGCTGAACGATGAAAAGAGACGCGTCGTGCTTACAGGGTTTTGCACCCTCCTAGTCGTTTCGCGTCAGGATCCATCTAATGGCGCCGCTTGGGAATTGCAAGCAGTTTTAATCCGCAACCGGACGATATTTTGAGATGGCGACCCCGCTGCCCGACGCACCGCCCCGCGCCATCGCCACCCCCTGCGTCAAGGTCTGCGTCGTCGACGGTGCCTCAAGCCTGTGCCTCGGCTGCTGGCGCACCCTGTCCGAGATCGGCGGCTGGAGCGGTTTCACCGACGCGGAACGGGCGGCGATCATGGCGGCGCTGCCGGGGAGAGAGGCAGGCGTGATTAGTGGTTAGTGGTTAGGAGTTGCTTGATCGAGCACCAGTTCAGCCAGCTCCCCCCGTGCCCGCCACGGCCAATCACCAATCACTAGCCACCCCTTCCCACCCTTAACCCCCCGCAAACCATCCCCCTTCACCGCATCCCAACCCCGCCGTGCGACAGGGGAGGGGCCGCAGAAGCGGCGCGTTCACGACGGACAGCGTATGCGTTTGGACCTCTCCTCCCTCGGCGTCATGGCCCTGGCGGTCGCCTCGGCCCTGACCGCCGCCTGGTGGCTGAACGACGCCGACCCTCGCGGCCAGGCCCAGGCGGCCACCCCGACGGCCCTCCACGCCCCTGCCCATGGCACCCCCGCCCAGGTGCTCAAGGCCGCCGACGGCCACTACTGGGCGGACGCCCTGATGGACGGCCGCGCGATCCGGGTCATGGTCGACACCGGCGCCAGCGTCGTGGTCCTGACCCGAGCCGACGCCGCCCGCCTCGGCCTTTCGCTCAAGCCCGCCGACTTTTCCAGCACCGTGATCACCGCCTCGGGCCCGGTCCGCGCCGCGCCGGTCGAGCTGGCGTCCGTCGCCGTCGCCGGCGCCCGCGTCGAGCGTGTCGAAGCCCTGGTCGTCGAGCAGGGCCTGCCGCACGCCCTGCTGGGCATGAGCTATCTCGGCCGCCTGTCGTCGTTCAGCGCCACGCCGGCGGAGATCACGCTGAGGCCTTAGCGAGAGGGGTTAGTGGTTGGTGATTGCTGGATATGGTGTTGGTTGCGGCCGGGGAACCTCGGTGTTCGCCACGGCCAATCACTAATTACGAACCACTGATCACCCCTGCAAAGCCTTCCCCACCACCGCCACCGCCGTCACCAGCAGCCAGATCGCGAACGCCCGCCTCAGCACCCGGCGGTCCAGCGAATGCGCCAGTTTCGCGCCCCACGGGGCCACCGCCGTGGTCAGCACCGCCATCAGGATCGCGCCGGGCACATTGACATAGCCCAGCGAAAGCGGCGGCCGTCCGCCCGCGTCCCAGCCGAACACCACAAACCCCAGGGTCGCCGCCGCGCCTATGGCCAGGCCAAGGCCCGAGGCCGTCGCCACCGCCTGATGGATCGGCCGCCCGCACAGGGTCATCATCATGCCGCCGAAACTGCCGCCGCCGATGCCCATCATCGCCGACAGCCCGCCGATCACCGTCCCGGTCACCCGCCGCGCCCAGCCAGTCGGCAGGTCGGGCCGCAGCGTAAACCGCTCCGGCAACAGCCCCATCTGCGCCGCCACCCCCAGCAGACAGACGCCATAGACGATGGCCAGCCCCTGCATCGAGGTCACCCCCGCCACCGCCGCCCCGACCAGCGCCCCTGCCGCCACCCACGGCGTCCAGGCCTTCAGCACCGCCTCATCCACCGCCCCATGCGCCCGATGCGCCTTCAACGACCGCCACGAGGTCGCGACAATGGTCAGCAGCGAGGTCCCGATCGCCGTATGCAGATTGCCCTCGCCCCCGACGCCCAGCACCTCGAAGGCATAGAAGACCGCCGGCACAATCACCGTCCCGCCCCCGACCCCGAACAACCCCGCGACCAGCCCCCCCACCAGCCCCGCCGCCGTCAGCGCCGCGAGCAGCAGCAACAGGTCGGGCAGGGGGAGGCTGGTCATGGGACCAAGCAGTAGCGGCTCCTCCCCTCTTGGGGGAGGGGGACCACGCGAGGCGTGGTGGAGGGGGCAGGACCACCCCCCCGCAACCTTCCCCGCCCACCGCCGTTCTCTCCGGCAATCAGGCATCCGCCGGAAAGATCCTCCCCATGACCGCCTTCTCCCACA
>Ga0105049_10007580_pt1 | contig 12595 bp, 10 predicted proteins | sample MAT06_FD_78087 | JGI IMG/M metagenome (GOLD analysis project Ga0105049, IMG submission 78087) | Freshwater microbial communities from Lake Fryxell liftoff mats and glacier meltwater in Antarctica - MAT-06 | ecosystem: Environmental > Aquatic > Freshwater > Ice > Liftoff microbial mat | place...
CAGGCATAGAACAGAGCGTTGGCGAGCAACAGCAGCAACAGCAGGGCCCTCAACACGGGGCCTCCCGCGGCACATCCGGCATGTCGGCAGGCGGCGGCGCGATCTGCAGCCTGACGCTGACCTCGCCGCTCACCAGCGCGTGCAGGCTTCCGGCGCGCACACGCAACGCGCCGCGCTCGTCGACGCCCTCGGCCACACCTTCGGGTACCTCGGCCATCGTCGTGCTGACGGGCTGGCCGATCAGCAGGTCGCGGCGCGCGAAGGCAGCGGCGAAGGGCGCAAAACCCTCACGCTCGAAACGCAGCAGGGCGCGCACCAGCGGCAGCGCCAGCGTGGCAAGCGCCAGCGGCGCGGCCGCCAGGGGGTCGATCTCCTGCAGGCAGGCGTAACCCGAGCTCAGCTCCTGGGTGGGCTGCGGCAGCACGTTGAGGCCGATGCCCACCACGCACAGGCGACGCTGGCCCACCGCCACCGTCTCGATCAGCACGCCGCCGAGCTTGCGGCCACGGCCCGGCGACTCCAGCAACCAGAGGTCGTTCGGCCACTTGAGGCCGATGCGGGGCAGCGGCGCGGGCACGCTCACGACTGAACTCACGGGCGCATCCACCGTTGCGTCAACCTGTGCACTCACCGGTGCATCGAGCGCCTCGGCCAGCGCCACGCCCACCACCAGCGACAGGCCCGACCAGTCCGCCGGCGCCAGCGGCAGCGACAGTGAAAACGTCAGCGAAGCGCCCGGGCTGGATTGCCAATCACGGCCGAGCCGGCCGCGGCCACGTGTCTGCTGCTCGGCCACCAGCAGGCAGGGCGAGGCGTCGCCCAGGCGCCGGCCGTGCGGCGTGTGAGGCTCGTCGATGGCGTCCAGCGCGCCCGGCCGCGTGATGGGGCCATCACGCCGGCCGCTGGTGGCACGTGCGCGTTCGATCAGCCGGGTGTTGGTGGAATCGGTGCGCGCCACCACTTCGACGCTGAGGCCGGGCAGCAGCGGCTCCAGCTGCTGCCACAGCGCTTCGGCGCCCCAGTCCCGAGGTTTGCTACCCTGCATGCGCTGCCGCCTTGCGGCTGCCGCGTTTGGGCGCCAGCATCGTGTGGCGGCAGGACGCGCTGCCGCAGCGGCATTCGTACTGCTTCTTCAGCGCTGCGGTGTGGCGCTCGTCGATCACCAGGCCGTAGTCGAAGAACAGTTCCTCGCCGGGGCAGATGTCGCCCAGAGCCTTGATGAAGACGCGGCAGCCGTCTTCCTCGGCCTCGCAATTCGGTTCGCATGAATGGTTGATCCAGCGCGAGGCATTGCCGCCCACCACGGCATCGATCACGCGGCCGTCATCGATGTGGAAGTAAAAGGTATGGTTGGGGTCGGTCGGGTCGTGTGGATGGCGGCGCAGCGCCTCGGGCCAGTCGATCAGTTCACCGATGTATTCGATGATCAGGCTGCCGGCGGCGATGGCTTGCAACGCGAATACACCCTTGCCGTGGATGCCCGACCGGCGGACCTGGATGCGCCGCCTGTCCGCGCTGCGCCCCGCCTGCAGGCCTTGTTCGGCGGCAAGGGCGGCGGGTGCTTCCGGACGGGTGGCTTGCAGGGTCTGATTCATTCGGTACATTGAGAACATGGGCGCGCGCGTACACAGGTGCGAGCGCGCGAGAGCACAGATTTTAGGCATGGTGCGGGAGAGAGCCTGCACGCGGCCAACAAGGAACCCATGGGCAAGACCATCATCATTGCGGAAAAGCCGAGCGTGGCGCAGGACATCGTGCGCGCACTCACGCCCGTGGCGGGCAAGTTCGAGAAGCTGGCCGAGCACTTCGAGAACGACCTGTACGTCGTCACCTCGGCGGTCGGCCACCTCGTGGAGATCAAGGCGCCGGACGAATACGACGTGAAGCGCGGCAAGTGGAGTTTTGCCAACCTGCCGGTGGTGCCGCCGCACTTCGACCTGGCGCCGATCGACAAGGCCAGGACGCGGCTGAACGCGGTGGTGAAGCTGGCCAAGCGCAAGGACGTGACGGCGATGATCAACGCCTGCGACGCCGGGCGGGAGGGCGAACTGATCTTCCGCCTGATCGAGCAATACGCCGCCGGCAGCAAGGCCACGCTGGGCAAGCCGGTGCAGCGCCTGTGGCTGCAGAGCATGACACCGCAGGCCATCCGAGACGGCTTCACGCACCTGCGCAGCGACGCGCAGATGCAAGGCCTGGCCGACGCCGCGCGCAGCCGCTCAGAGGCCGACTGGCTGGTCGGCATCAACGGCACGCGCGCGATGACCGCGTTCAACTCGCGCGACGGCGGCTTCTTCCTTACCACCGTGGGCCGCGTGCAGACGCCCACGCTGTCGATCATGGTCGAGCGCGAGGAGAAGATCCGCAAGCATGTCTCGCGCGACTACTGGGAACTGCGCGCCACCTTCGACGTGCTGGCCGGCCAGTACGAGGGCAAGTGGTTCGACACGACGTGGAAGAAGAACGCCAGAGCCGGGGAAGGGGCCCCGGCTGATGCCACCCCTGATCCGGAGCAGCGCGCCGACCGCCTGTGGACCGCCGCCGAGGCCGAGGCCATCGCCCGCGCCTGCCGCGAGCAGCCGGCGTTCGTCACCGAGGAAGCCAAGCCCAGCACGCAGGCCAGCCCGCTGCTGTACGACCTGACCACGCTGCAGCGCGAGGCCAACTCGCGCTTCGGCTTCAGCGCCAAGACCACGCTGAGCATCGCCCAGGCCCTGTACGAGAAGCACAAGGTGCTGACCTACCCGCGCACCGACTCACGCGCCCTGCCCGAGGACTACCTGGCCACCGTGAAGGAAACCTTCGGCATGCTGGCCAGCGAAGACCTGCCGGGGCCGTTGCGCACGCTGTCGATGCACGCGCGCAAGGGCCTGAACGAAGGCTACGTGAAGATGAACAAGCGCATCTTCGACAACGCCAAGGTGTCGGACCACTTCGCCATCATCCCCACGCTGCAGGCGCCGAAAAGCCTGACCGAGATCGAGGCCAAGCTGTACGACATGGTGGTCAAGCGTTTCCTGGCGGTGTTCTACCCGTCGGCCGAATTCATGGTCACCACGCGCATCAGCCGGGTGCAGGCCGTGACCCGTGGAGCGACGGACGTCGCCGTCGCCGCCGAGCACCACTTCCAGACCAACGGCAAGGTGCTGGTGAAGCCGGGCTGGCTGGCCGTCTATGGCAAGGAAGTGCAGGAAGACGACGCCAACCTGGTGGCCGTGGCGCAGGGCGAAGTCGCGCGCACCGAAGCGGTGGACGTGAAGGCGCTGCAGACCAAGCCGCCGGCGCGCTACACCGAGGCCACCTTGCTGAGCGCGATGGAAGGTGCGGGCAAGCTGATCGACGACGACGAACTGCGCCAGGCGATGGCCGAAAAGGGCCTGGGCACGCCCGCCACCCGTGCGCAGGTCATCGAAGGCCTGCTGTTCGAGAAATACATCTACCGCGATGGCCGTGAACTGGTGCCCACCGCCAAGGCCTTCCAGCTGATGACGCTGCTGCGCGGCCTGGGCGTCGAAGACCTGACACGCCCCGACCTCACCGGCAACTGGGAATACCAGCTGTCGGAGATGGAGCACGGCCGCCTGAAGCGCGACACCTTCATGGCCGAGATCGCCCGCATGGCCGAGCGCATCGTCAAGAAAGCCAAGGAATACGACCGCGACACCATCCCCGGCGATTACGCCACGCTCGCCAGCGCCTGCCCGAACTGCGGCGGCGTGGTGAAAGAGAACTACCGCCGTTTTGCCTGCGCGGGTGCCGGTGGCAACGAAGAAGGGTGCGGCTTCAGCATCACCAAGATCCCCGCCGGCCGCGCCTTCGAGACGGCCGAGGCCGATGCCTTCCTGCGGGATCGCAAGATCGGCCCGCTGGAGGGTTTTCGGTCAAAAGCCGGCTGGCCTTTCACCGCCGAACTCAAGCTCGTGCGTGACGACGAAATCAGCAACTGGAAGCTCGAATTCGACTTCGGCGACGACGCCAAAGGCCTGGAAGGCAACGGCGAGCCGGTCGATTTTTCGGACCAGCGAAGCCTGGGCACCTGCCCCAAGTGCAAGGGCCATGTCTTCGAGTTCGGCAGCAACTACGTGTGCGAACACAGTGTGGGCGCGCCCGTCACCTGCGACTTCAAGACCGGCAAGATCATCCTGCAGCAGCCGGTGGCGCGCGAGCAGGTGGAGCGGCTGCTGACCACCGGCAAGACCGCCTTGCTGGAGAACTTCGTCTCCAACAAGACCAAGCGCAAGTTCAAGGCCTTCCTGGCCTGGGACGCCAAGGAAGGCAAGGTGAGCTTCGAGTTCGAACCGCGCGCCGCCAAGCCGGGCGCGAAGACGGCGCCAGCCAAGGCGGCGGCCGAGGCAGCCCCGGCCGCAGCGCCGGCGAAGACGGCGCCGGCAAAGAAGACCTTGCGCAAGGCACCTCGGCCGAAGTGACGTGACGCGAAAGGACGCGACGCGACGTGAACACCCTCGTCAATACCTTCATCGACACCCAAGGAGACCCCCGATGCACCATTTGTCTCGACTCGCATCCAGACTCGCAGGGGCCAGCGCCAGCGCCCTGCTGTTCACGCTGCCCGCGCAGGCCGTCGGCTTCACGCTGAGCAGCCCGACCATCAAGCCCGGCAGCACGCTGACCGAAGCGCAGGTCTTCAACGGCTTCGGCTGCACCGGCAAGAACATCTCGCCGGCACTCAGCTGGAGTGGCGTGCCGGCCGGCACCAAGAGCCTGGCCGTCACCGTGTACGACCCCGATGCGCCCACCGGCTCGGGCTGGTGGCATTGGGTCGTCTACAACCTGCCTGCCGGCACGAGTTCGCTGCCCGAAGGGGCCGGCAGCGCCGACGGCAAGGGCCTGCCGGCCGGCGCCGCGCAAGGCCGCACCGACTTCGGCGCGGCGGCTTTCGGCGGCGCCTGCCCGCCGGTGGGCGACAAGCCGCACCGCTACATCTTCACCGTGTTCGCGCTGAAGACCGACAAGATCGAACTGCCGGCCGACGCCACCGCCGCGCTGGTGGGCTACATGCTGAACGCCAACAAGCTGGGCAGCGCGAGCTTCACCGCGAAGTTCGGCCGCGCCAAGTGAGCCGCGCCGGGCGGGCGGCGCCCGGCGCATGAATCGGTACCGGGCCGGCGGCATGCTGCGGTTGCGGTTGCGGTTGCGGTTGCGGACGCGGACGCGGACGCGGACGCAGGCGTGACGCTGCTCGTCTTCTACAAGCTGCTGGCGATCTTCGCCACCGTGGCGCTGGGCTGGGTGGCCGGCCGGCTGCGCTGGCTGCAGGCCGGCGGGCCGAAAGGCGACGACACGGCGATCGGTGACCCGGCGCGCCTGCTCGGCAACGTGGCCTTCATGATCTTCGTGCCGGCGCTGCTGTTCCGCACGATGGTGCGGCTCGACGTGGCCGCGCTGCCCTGGCCGACGATCACCGCCTTCTTCGCGCCGGCGCTGCTGTTTCTGCTGCTCGTTTACGGCTGGCAACGCCGGCTGGCGCGACACGCGGGCGCGGCCGATGCGCAACCCTCGGTGCCCGCCATCCGCACCATCACCGCAACCTACGGCAACGCGTTGCAACTCGGCATACCGATGGCCGCCGCGCTGTTCGGCGAGGCCGGCCTGGCGCTCCACATCGCGCTCATCAGCCTGCACGGCCTGCTGCTGCTGACGGTGCTGACGGTGCTGGTCGAACTCGACATGGCGCGCGCCGACCAGGCCGCCACGCTGGCGCGCACCGCGTTCGCCACGGCGCGCAACACCCTCATCCACCCCGTGGTGCTGCCGGTGCTGGCCGGGCTGCTGTGGAACGCGACCGGCCTGGGCCTGCACCCGGCGGCGGACGAAGCACTGGCCGGCCTGGGCCAGGCCGTCGTGCCGGTGTGCCTGGTGCTGATCGGCCTGACGCTGGCGCAGTACGGGCTGCGCGGCCAGGTGAGCACCGCGCTGCGCCTCGGCGCACTCAAGCTGCTGGCGCTGCCCGCGCTGGTGCTCGCCACCGCGCACTGGGGCTTCGGCCTGAACGGCACGCCGCTGGGCGTGGTGGTGATGATGGCCGCGCTGCCGGCGGGCAGCAACGCGCTGATCTTCGCCCAGCGTTACGGCGCGCTGCAGGCCGAGGCGACGGCGGCGATCGTCTTCTCGACGCTCGGCTTCGCGATCACCGCGACGTTCTGGCTGGCGGTGCTTGCGACGCTGGCCTGATCTGGGAAAATCATCTGATGAACCCGAGCGACATCCGCGACGTCCGCGACATCCCCGCCTACATGGCGTTGCTCGGCGCCGCCGCGCGCGCCGCCGCAGCCACCATGGCGGCCGCGCCGACGGCCGGCAGAAACGCCGCCTTGCGCGCCCTGGCGCGGCGTCTGCGCAGTGACGTGCCTGCGCTGCTGGAGGCCAATGCGCGCGACATCTCCGCCGCCGGGAGCGCGGGGCTCGACGCGCCGATGGTCGACCGCCTGAAGCTGACGCCTGAGATCATCGAGACCGTCGCCGAGGGCTGCGAGCAGATCGCCGCGATGGCCGATCCGATCGGCGAGATCAGCGGCCTCAGGCAGCGGCCCAGCGGCATCAGCGTGGGCCGGATGCGGGTGCCGCTGGGCGTCTTCGGCATGATCTACGAGAGCCGGCCGAACGTGACCATCGAAGCCGCGTCGCTGGCCATCAAGAGCGGCAACGCCTGCATCCTGCGTGGCGGCTCCGAGGCCCTGAACTCGAATCTGGCGCTGTGGCGGCTGGTGCAGGCTGCGCTGGCCGACGCCGGCTTGCCGGGCGCGGCCGTGCAACTGGTGGAAACCACCGACCGCGCCGCCGTCGGCCGCTTGATCACGATGCCCGAGTTCGTCGACGTCATCATCCCGCGCGGTGGCAAGGGCCTGATCACACGCATCAGCGCCGAAGCCAGGGTGCCGGTCATCAAGCACCTGGACGGCAACTGCCATGTCTACGTGGACGCCGATGTCGACCTCGAACTCGCGCTGCGTGTCACCGACAACGCCAAGACGCAGAAGTACAGCCCCTGCAACGCCGCCGAGTCGCTGCTCGTGCATGAAGCCGCGGCGGCGGCCTTCCTGCCCCGCATCGGCGCGCTGTTCGCCGCCAAGGGCGTGGAGATGCGCTGCGACGCCGGCGCGCGCACCTTGCTGGCCGCAGTGCCCGGCACCAGGCTGGCCGACGCCACCGAGGCCGACTGGGCCGAGGAATACCTGGCGCCCATCATCAGCATCAAGCTCGTGAAGAGCCTGGACGAGGCCATCGCGCACATCAACCATTTCGGCTCGCACCACACCGACGCCATCCTGACGAGGCACCACCCGAACGCGATGCGCTTCCTGCGCGAGGTGGACTCGGCCAGCGTGATGGTCAACGCCAGCACGCGTTTTGCCGATGGCTTCGAGTACGGCCTGGGCGCCGAGATCGGCATCAGCACCGACAAGTTCCACGCCCGTGGCCCGGTCGGGCTGGAAGGGCTGACCTCGATGAAATGGGTGGTGCTGGGGAACGGGGAAGTCAGGACATAGGGCCCGGACTCGAAGCCGGTGGCGGCGCGGTGTCAGCGCTGATCGCCGAAGTCTGCGCCCAGCGCCGCGTCGATCCGGCGCAGCCCTTCCAGGGCGCCGAACGGCAGGCCGATGTCGGCACTGCCGGCCACTTCGGATTCACGCGGATTGATCCTGACGAGCCTTGCGCCGGGCTTGTCCAGAACCTGGTCGACGAAGTCCCGCACCGACGGGATCGCGGTGCCGGCACCGATCTCCACCACCACCGGCCGGCGCACGCTGCACAGCCAGCGCTCCAGCCGCACCTGCTGCTCGTCAGAACGCCGCGGGCTCCATTCACCGTCACCGAACATCAGGATCGCCGGCCGCGCCAGCGCGCCGCAGTGCGGGCACAGGGGGAGGTCTCCGAGCCACTGGCAGCGTTCCGCATCGATCTGCGGCACGAGGTCATCGGCGCTCCAGATGGGGTCGCCACAAGGCAGGCTGCACTGCAGGTGGTGGATGGAACCATGACATTCCATCACCCGATCTTCGTCGAAGCCGGCACCCTGAAACTGACCGTCCACGTTGCTGGTGTAGACGAAGGCGCCTTGCGACATGGCGCCGGCCCAGCGGCGCAGCAGGCCGAAACCGGCATGCGGCTGGGTGCCGCGGTACAGCGCCAGCCGGTGGCCATAGAAGCCCCAGGCCAGACGGGGCTGGCAGCGAAAGGTGTCGGGCGAGGCGACCTTGTGGAAGCCGATGCCCTGCTGGCCCAGCGCCGGGTAGGCCGTCCAGAAACCGGCGTCGCCGCGAAAGTCCGGCAGGCCGGAATCGACGCCGATGCCGGCGCCGGCTGCCACCACCAGGGCGTCGGCTTGGGATAGCAGCCCGGCGGCGTGTTCGGCGGCCGTGCTCAATCGGCGGGAACCCCGGCAGCCACCCCGGCGCGCTCCAGCATCGCGTGCAGCAGCACGTTGCAGCCGGCCGTGATGTGATCGGGTTTGGCGTCCTCGATCTCGTTGTGGCTGATGCCGTCCTTGCAGGGGATGAAGATCATGCCGGCCGGCGCCAACCTGGCCATGTAGACGGCGTCGTGCCCGGCGCCAGACACCACGGGCATGTTCGAGTATCCAAGCTTGGCCGCCGCACGCGCCACCGCCTCCACGCAGCCGGCGTCGAAGGGCTGCGCGGTGTAGGCCGACACCGGCTCGATGGTGATCGGCAGGCCGCTCTCGGCGCTGAGCCGGGCGGCGACGGCGCGGATGTCGGCGTCCATCGAGGCGCACAGCTCGTCGTCGGCGTTGCGCAGGTCGATGCTGAACTTGACGCGGCCCGGAATGACGTTGCGGCTGTTCGGGAACACGTTCACCATGCCCACCGTGCCTCGGCCGTGCGGCGGGTGGCGGTGCGCGCAGGCCACCACTTCCTGCATCAGTTTCGCGGCCACCTGCAGGGCGTCTTTCCGCAACGCCATCGGCGTCGGGCCGGCGTGCGCTTCCATGCCGCTCACCACGCAGTCGTACCATCGAATGCCGAGCACGCCGGTCACCACGCCGATGGTGACGTCATGGTCTTCGAGCACCGGGCCCTGTTCGATGTGGGTCTCGAAGTAGCTGCCGATGGGGTGGGCGCCGGGCTCCTCGGCGCCGAGGTAGCCGATGCGCTCCAGTTCGCCTTGCACCGACTTGCCTTCGCTGTCTTTCGCGGCATAGGCGTGTTCGAGCGTGAACGCCTTGGCGAACACGCCCGAGCCCATCATCACGGGCACGAAACGCGAGCCTTCTTCGTTGGTCCAGAAAGCGACCTCGACCGGCGCTACGGTCTCGATGCCGTGGTCGTTCAGCGTGCGCACCACCTCGATGCCCGCCAGCACGCCGTAGTTGCCGTCGAACTTGCCACCGGTCGGCTGGGTGTCGATGTGGCTGCCGGTCATCACCGGCGGCAGGCTGTTGTCTCTGCCGGCGCGGCGCATGAAGCCATTGCCGATCTTGTCGATGGTGACCGTCATGCCCGCCTCGCGCGCCCAGCGCGTGACGAGGTCGCGGCCCTGCTTGTCGAGGTCGGTCAGCGTGAGCCTGCAGACACCGCCTTTCGGCGTGGCGCCGATGGCGGCGAGTTCCATCAGGCTCGCCCAGAGGCGAGCGCCGTCGATGCGCAGGTCTTCGGTCCTGGCCTTGGTCTTCATGTCCATGAGCTTGCTCCTATCGCGCCACGGCGCTGGGCGCCAGGTCCAGTGCGCGCCTCGTCACGGCCTGGAAGTTGGGGCCGAAAGCCGGCCGCTTGATGTAGCGGCCCGCGCCCGCCACGGCACGCAGGTCGCCGTCGGCCCAGACCAGCTTGCCCTGGCTCAGCGTGTGTGTCGCAAGGCCGGTGATCTGCCGGCCCTCGAAGATGTTGAAGTCACCCTTCGAGAACTGCGTCTTCACCGAGATGGTCTTCGTGGCTTTCGGGTCCCAGAGCACGATGTCGGCGTCAGCACCTGGGACGATGCAGCCCTTCTTCGGGTAGATGTTGAAGATCTTCGCGGCGTTGGCCGAGGCGATGGCAACGAACTCGCTGGGTGTCAGCCGGCCGCTGTTCACGCCGGCATCCCAGATCACCCGCATGCGGTCTTCGATGCCGCCGCAGCCGTTCGGGATCTTCGTGAAGTCATTCAGGCCGGCGGCTTTCTGGGGCGCGCAGAAGACGCAGTGGTCGGTGGCCGTGGTGTGCAGTTGGCCGCTCTGCAGGCCGCGCCAGAGCATCTCCTGATGGACCTTGGGACGGAACGGCGGGCTCATCACGTAGGCCGCGGCGGTGGCGGCGTCGGGGTGGCGGTAGACGCTGTCGTCGATGACCAGATGGCCGGCCAGCACCTCGCCGTAGACCCGCTGGCCGCGCGCCCTGGCGCGCGCGATGGCCTCGGCGCTTTCGATGCAGCTCACATGCACTACGTAGATCGGCACGCCCAGCACGTCGGCAATGGCGATGGCGCGGTTGGCGGCCTCGCCTTCCACCATCGGCGGCCGGCTCAGCGGGTGGCCCTCGGGGCCGGTGATGCCCATCTTCAGAACTTCCTGCTGCAGCAGATAGACCAGCTCGCCGTTCTCGGCGTGCACGGTGGGCATGGCGCCCAGTTCCAGCGCGCGCTTGAAGCTGTTCACCAGCGTTTCGTCGTCGCACATGATGGCGTTCTTGTAGGCCATGAAGTGCTTGAAGCTGTTCACGCCTTCCTCGCGCACCAGCGTGCCCATGTCCTCGCGCACGCTGTCGCTCCACCAGGTGACGGCGACGTGGAAGCCGTGGTCACCGGCGGCCTTTTCGGACCAGCCGCGCCACATGCGGTAGGCGTCCATCAGGCTTTGCTGCGGGTCGGGAATGACGAAGTCGATGATGCTGGTGGTGCCGCCGGTGAAGCCGGCGGCCATGCCGGTGTAGAAGTCATCGGCCGCCACCGTGCCCATGAAGGGCAGTTGCATGTGGGTGTGCGGGTCGATGCCGCCGGGCATCACATAACGGCCGTCGGCGTCGAGCACCTGCGCGCCGGACGGCGCTTCCAGGTTGGCACCGACCTGGACGATCAGACCGTCTTGCACCAGCACGTCGGCGCGGAATTCACGGTCGGCGTTGACGACGGTGCCGCCGCGGATCAGGACTGTGGACATCGGGTTCTCCGTTCGTGTCAGGCCGCGAGGTTGCAACGCCGGCCGCGCGGCGTCAAGCCTCGATGGCAGTGACCTTGCGCATCGGGTTGTTCGGGTGCGCGGTCCAGTTGGCCGGCGCCGCCAGCGCGGGCTGGCCGGTGCGCGCATCGACCTCGCCGGGCGCCAGTGTGCGCAGCGTGATGCACTCGGGCACCGGGCACACCGTCACGCAGAGGTTGCAGCCCACGCACTCGTCTTCCTTCACCTCGAAGTGGCGGCGACCGTCCTTCACAGCCGTGATCGCCTGGTGCGAAGTGTCTTCGCAGGCGATGTAGCAGCGTCCGCACTCGATGCACTTGTCCTGGTCGATGACGGCCTTGCTGATCGAGTTCAGGTTCAGGTACTGCCAGTCGGTGACGGTGGGCAGCGCGCGGCCCTGGAAGTCGGCGGTGGTCTTGAAACCCATGTTGTCCATGTAGTCGGCCAGGCCGTCGGTCATCTCCTGCACGATCTTGAAACCGTAGACCATGGCTGCCGTGCAGACCTGCACGTTGGTGGCGCCCAGGGCGATGTAGTCGAGCGCGTCGCGCCACGAGCCCACGCCGCCGATGCCGGAGATCGGCATGCCCGCCGTCTCTGGCGAGCGCCCGATCTCGGCCACCATGTTCAGCGCGATCGGCTTGACCGCCGGCCCGCAGTAGCCGCCGTGCGACCCCATGCCGCCGGTGCTCGGGCTCATCGCCAGCGTGGCCGGGTCGACGCCCATGATCGAGTTGATGGTGTTGATCAGAGACACGGCGTCGGCGCCGCCCTTCTTCGCGGCGGCTGCCGGCAGGCGGATGTCGGTGATGTTGGGCGTGAGCTTGACGATCACCGGCAGCCGTCCGTGATGCTTGCACCAGGCGCTGACCATCTCGATGTACTCGGGCACCTGGCCCACCGCCGCGCCCATGCCGCGCTCGCTCATGCCGTGCGGGCAGCCGAAGTTGAGTTCGATGCCGTCGGCGCCGGTGTCCTCGACCATCGGCAGAATCGCCTTCCAGGCCGCTTCGGTGCAGGGCACCATCAGCGACACGACCATGGCGCGGTCGGGCCAGGCGCGCTTGACATCGCGGATTTCATCCAGGTTCTTGCGCAGAGGCCGGTCTGTGATCAGCTCGATGTTGTTGAAGCCGAGCATGCGCCGATCGGGCGACAGCAGCGCGCCGTAGCGCGGGCCGTTCACGTTGACGATCGGCGGGCCGTCTTCACCGAGCGTCTTCCAGACGACGCCGCCCCAGCCGGCCTCGAAGGCGCGGTGCACGTTGTAGGCCTTGTCGGTGGGCGGGGCGGAGGCCAGCCAGAACGGGTTGGGGCTCCGGATGCCGGCGAAGGTGTTGCGCAGGTCGGCCATGGCGGGTTCCTTGGTCAGGCAGATCGTTCAGGCAGATCGTTCAGGCAGACAGGTGTGCGTGGATGGCATGGGCGGCGCGCTTGCCGTCTTCCACCGCTTCCACGGTGAGG
>Ga0105049_10007586_pt1 | contig 12590 bp, 8 predicted proteins | sample MAT06_FD_78087 | JGI IMG/M metagenome (GOLD analysis project Ga0105049, IMG submission 78087) | Freshwater microbial communities from Lake Fryxell liftoff mats and glacier meltwater in Antarctica - MAT-06 | ecosystem: Environmental > Aquatic > Freshwater > Ice > Liftoff microbial mat | place...
GATTGGCGTAGGTTGTTCAAGAAAAGGGAGGATGCGGAGACCGCCGAGGACCGGCGGGCCACCCAAGACGCGTGACTGTCGCGCCGATTCTGTACGACGGTCGTGCTGCATGTTGGCGCAAAGAAAAGACCCCTTGCGGGGTCTTTGTGCTTACTGGGGTGTTGAGTCTTGCTTGCGGCTTTACTTGATCACGAGCATCTCGCGGTACTGGGGGATGGGCCAGAGGTCGCGGGGCATCATGGTCTCGAGTTCGTCGCTGGCGGTGCGGAGTTCGCCCATGGCGGGGCGGACCTGGTCGCGGATCTGCTCGGCGTGGGCGGAGACGTCGTCCAAGTGGATGTCGCTGGCGGCATCGAGCTTGTTGAGCGCGGCGCGGAGCTTGGCGACTCGGTCCATGTGGGCCTCGAGCTCGATGCGGTTGGCTCCGGCATCGACGCCCGCGGCCTCGGTGGCGACGACCACCTCGGCGAGTTCGGTCTGGTGGCGGAGCGCGGCGGGGAGGATCTGCGTGCGGGCGATCAGGGCCGCGGTCTCGGCCTCGATCAAGACCTGCTTGATGTACTTCTCGATGAAGACGTGCTCGCGGCTATCGACCTCGACCTTGCTCAGGACCTTGAAGCGCTTGAAGACATCGAGGGACTTTCTGGCGCCGATCTGCTGGAAGGCCGCGACGGACTCGCGGAAGTTGGGCAGGCCGCGGCGTGCGGCCTCCTCGTGCCACTCCTTGGTGTAGCCGTCGCCGTTGAAGATCACGCGCTTGTGCTCCTTCACGATCTTCTGGAGGAGGACTTTCGCCGCGCTGATGACCTTGGCCTGGTCGTTGGCGGGGTCGTAGCTCTTGCCGAGGGACTTCTCGAGCTGGCCAGCGATGTAGTCGAGGCTTTCGGCGACGATGGTGTTGAGGACGGTCGCGGGCCACGCGACCGCGCCCGAGGAGCCGACGGCGCGGAACTCGAACTTGTTGCCCGTGAAGGCGAAGGGGCTGGTGCGGTTGCGGTCGCCGGTGTGGCGCGGGATCTGGGGGAGCGTCTTTGCGCCCAGGTCCAGGTTCTTGCCCTTCATGGTGCTCTTTGGGTTGCCGGTCTCGAGCTGGTCGACGATGTCGCTGAGCATGTCGCCCAGGAAGATCGACATGATCGCCGGGGGAGCCTCGTTGGCGCCCAGGCGGTGGTCGTTGGCGGCGGAGGCGACGCTGGCGCGGAGGATCTCGGGGTAGGAGTCCACGGCGCGGATAACGGCGCAGAGGAAGACGAGGAACTGCACGTTCATGTGCGTGTCGTCGCGTGGGTCAAGGAGGTTGACGCCGGTGCTGGATGAGATGGACCAGTTGAGGTGCTTGCCGCTGCCGTTGATGCCAGCGAAGGGCTTCTCGTGGAGGATGCACTGGAGGTTGTGGCGCGGGGCGACGCGCTTGAGCGTCTCCATGACGAGCATCTGGTGGTCGCACGCGACGTTGGCGGTCTCGAAGATGGGGGCGAGCTCGAACTGGCAGGGGGCGACCTCGTTGTGGCGGGTCTTGAGTGGGACGCCCAGGCGATAGAGCTCGCGCTCGACCTCGCTCATGTAGGCCAGCACGCGGGCCGGGATCGAGCCGAAGTAGTGGTCCTCGAGCTGCTGGCCCTTGGGGGGCTTGGCGCCGAAGAGGGTGCGGTCGCAGGCGATGAGATCGGGGCGGGCGAAGTAGTGCTCGCGATCAACGAGGAAGTACTCCTGCTCGCAGCCGAGGGTGGCATTGACGCTGGTGACGCCAGCGTCGGTGCCGAAGATCTTGAGGATCCGCATGGCTTGCGTCGAGAGGGCCTCCATGGAGCGCAGGAGCGGGGTCTTCTTGTCGAGGGCCTCGCCGGTCCAGGAGACGAAGACGGTGGGGATGCAGAGGGTTGCGGTGCCGCCGTTGCGGTTGATGAAGACGGGGCTTGTGCAGTCCCAGGCGGTGTAGCCGCGGGCCTCGAAGGTGGCGCGGATGCCGCCGGAGGGGAAGCTGCTGGCATCGGGCTCGCCCTGGACGAGCGCGGAGCCGGTGAACTCGCTGAGTGCGCCGCCGTTGCCATCAGGAACGATGAAGGCGTCGTGCTTCTCGGCGGTGTTGCCGGTGAGGGGCTGGAACCAGTGCGTGTAGTGGCTGGCGCCCTTCTCGATGGCCCAGTCCTTCATGGCGGAGGCGACGACATCGGCGAGATGCGCGTCGAGCGACTCGCCGAGGTTGACGGTGCGGAGAAGCTTCTTGTACGTGTCCTTCGGGAGGCGTTGCTGCATCACGCGAAGCGTGAAGACATCCTCGGAGAAACGCTCATCGACGCGGCGAGACTCGGCACCGGTGCTGGCGCGGGAGGCGTGGGGATGATGAGAGTTGTGATCGTGCTTGGTCATGGTGACGCCATTCTCGTGTGTGATTAAGTAGGTCGAACCGTTCGTGCTTGCCATCGCGGAGATTCCTTTGCTGATACCGCCCTGCGCCTGGGTCGTTGTGGCCCATCAACGCGAGCTGTCGGACCTGCGGAAGTCACGTTCCCCGAGGGCCGGTCTGGTGATCGTACCGCGCCGTGAAACTGTTTCCGGAGCGGCTGGAGTTCTGGTGGAGACTGGTTGGCGAACGGGCGGAAGGGGCGTGCCAAGCACATGTGCCTGGACCAGAGTGGTCCAGGAAACCTATGCAAACACTACGGGCTGGAATGCGTGGATGTGGCGGCGGGGGCCGCCTGCTGACGCTGGGCGCGCTGCTGGCGCTGGCCAACCGACAGGGCATCCACAAGGGTCTTGGTGAAGGCCTCGGCCTCGGCGATGGGGTCCTTCCCGGCCTTGGTGGCGGCGGCGATGCGGCGGACGAGAGCGCTGCCCACAATCGCGGCATCGGCATGGAGCGTCACGGCGCGGACGTGGTCTGGCGTGCTGATCCCGAAGCCGCAGGCGATGGGGAGCGAGGTCATCTCGCGAAGCCTAGCCACCTTGCCGGCGATGTCGGGGGCCTGGGCCTGTTCACCGGTAAGGCCAGCCCTGGCAAGAAGATACAGGAATCCTGAGCAGGCCTTCAGGATCTCTTCGGCGCGCTGGATGGGGGTGGTTGGGGCCAGCAGGAGGCTGAGCGAAATTCCCTCGTTGGCCGCGGCGTCGCGGATGGGGCCGAGTGCTTCGAGCGGCGCGTCTGGGATGATGAGGCCGTCGAAGCCAGCCTGGCGTGCGTTGGAGATGAAGGTGGCCGGTCCGCCGCTGCGGTGGACGATTGAGACGCTGACCATCGCGACGAGCCCGGCCTTGAGCCAGGGGCGGATGGTGGCGACTTCTTCGAAGATGGAGTCGGGCGTGGTGCCGAGCTTGAGGGCCTCGTGCATCGCCGCGGCGATGACGGAGCCGTCGGCGATGGGATCAGAGAAGGGGATGCCAACTTCGATGATGCTGGAGCCAGCCTTCTCGAGGGCGGCGAGGAGGAGGGAGAGATCGCCCCTGCGCGGGTGGCCGCCGACGACGAACGGCATAAGGGCCGTGCGGTTCTGGGCCTGGAGCGCGGCGAAGATGTCATCGATCCGGGACATCGGGGCGAGCATAGGAGGCGCGGGGGATGGCCGCGCGACTTGGCCGTTGCATTGTGGGTTGCCCGAGACTATTCGATGACATCGCGGATGGTTTCGAGACCTTCGGTCAGGTTTCTGGGACCGTTCTCGGTGATAAGGATGTCGTGCTCATAGTGGACGCTGAGGGAGCCGTCCTTGGTGAAGACGGGCCAGTCGTCGAGGCGGCCGAGCGAGTTGTGGTACGTGTCTCCGGTGCCGACGGCGATCATGGGCTCGACGGCGATGAGGGTGCCGGGCGTGCAGGCTTTGCTGGCCTCGGGCCACTCGCCGTTGTATGTCGGGACGACGTTGGCGACGTAGGGGGGCGTGTGGAGAGCGCGGCCGATGCCGTGGCCGCCGAGGCCTCGGACGCAGAAGAAGCCGCACTCTTTCTCGACGTGGTTCTGGACGGCGCGGGCCCAGGCGAGGTAGGTGTTGCCGGGGCGGAGCTCGCGCACGCCGCGGGCGAGGGATTCTTTGCCGCACTCCATGAGGCGGCGTGCGGCGGGGGTGGGCTCGCCGATGGCGTAGGTCCAGGCGGCGTCGCCGATCCAGGCATTTGGGCGGCCGTGCCAGACGCCGATGTCGACCTTGAGGAGGTCGCCCTGCTTGAGCGGCTCACGCCGGTAGCCAGCGGTGCCGTGGACCACGCAGTCGTTGACAGATAGGCAGGCGTGGCTAGGGAAGGGTGGGCTCTTTGGGACCTTGTAGCCGTAGAAGCAGGATCGGCAGTTGATGGATTCGAGGAAGCGGGCGACCTCGGCGTCGATCTGGGCGAGGGTCATGCCCGGGCGAATCCACTTGGAGAGGTGTTGATGGGTTTCGACAACCTTTTGTGCCGCGGCGTAGGCGGCGTCGGCATCGGGACCTTTGATGACGGGGATTGAGGGCATTGGGTGGGAGAGTATGGACGGGAGTGGCGGAGTGGCGGAGGCGTACGATTGTTTGATCTGGTTTCTGTTGAGGCACCGGCCCTTGTTGGGTTGCGCGCCGTTACGCGCGTTTTTGGGCTTGTGGGTTCTGATGTGGCTGCATTGGAGATTGATTGAGCAAAGGGGACACTTCATCGCGCGCTGATCTCATCGATCCTGTGTCGGTCATCGCGGCTCATCCGGGTGTTGTGGCGCTCGGGGACGCGATGGTTTCGGGGCGGCGTGTGGTGGCGACGGGGGCGGTGGGGTCGGCGCCGGCGATGCTCGCGGCGGCGCTGGCGCGAGCTCGGTCGCGTGTGGTGCTGCTTGTTGTGGCGCATCTTGATGATGCGGACGAAGTGTTTGATGAGCTCGATGGCATCGTTGCGGTGCATCGTCTTCCGGCGCTGGAAACCTTGCCGGGTGAGTCCGCGATTGCGACTGAGCAGCTTGCGGAGCGGTTGCGGCTGGCGCGGCTGGCGCCGCTGCTGAAGGGGCCGTGTGTTGTGGTGTGTCCGATGCCGGCGCTGATGCAGGCGGTGCCGACCGCCGCAGCGATTGAGGCTTCGTCGCGCATCATTCGGCGGGGGCAGGTGGTGAAGCCTTCGGAACTCACGGCGTGGCTTGTCGCGTCTGGGTATGAGCGCGTGGATGCTGTGGAGGAGGCGGCGCAGTTTGCGGTGCGAGGCGGGATCCTCGACATCTTTCCTGCCGCCGCGGGAACTCGGGCGCCGGTGCGGCTGGACTTCTTTGGTGATGAGGTTGAGAAGCTCAGCGAGATTGATGTCGGGACGATGGCGACGGATCGCACGATTGAGTCAGTTGAGCTGCTTGCGGCGAATGCGGGGCAGGCGACGCGTGATGAGGGTGTGCAGTTTCTTGAGCTGCTGCCGCGGGACGCGCTGGCGATTCTGGTTGAGACGATGGAGGTTGTGGAGCAGGGGCGCGGGTACTACGAGCGTGTGACGGACGCGCGCGGGATCTTCGGGCCGCCGGCGGTGCTGCGTGTGCTGGAGTCACGCTTCACCGCGATGGCGGAGTTGAATCAGTTCTCGGCTGGCGCATCGTCGGCGGATGAGCGTGTGGATCTGCCCTTCTCGGCGTTGCCAGCCTTTGACAAGGAAGTGCCCAAGGCGATGTCGGAACTTGGGCAGATCGCGGCCGAAGCGCGGCGGACGATAGTGCTCTGCCAGAGCGAGGCGGAGCGCACGCGGCTGGGGGAGCTGCTCAGGGAGCATTCGCCGGGGGCGATTGCGTCGGTGCATGCTGAGGTGCGGTACTTGCATCGCGGGTTCACGATGGGGCCGGGGGAGGCCGAGCTTGGTGTTGGTGCGCGGCCCGTGCTTGCGGTGGTGCCGTACCACGAGCTGGTGGGACGCTTCGCGGCGAGGCGGCGGGGTGGGCGCGTGCGGGCCGGGCGCGCGATGGACACGTTCCTGGACTTTGGCGAGGGGGACTACGTCGTTCATCAGGATCATGGGATTGCGCGGTTCGCGGGGCTCTCGCTGATGAAGCCGCGCGATCTGCCGATGCAGGTCCGGGGCGTGCGCACGAGCGTTGAGGGGGAGTCGGCGGAGTACCTCACGCTTGAGTTTGCGAGCAAGGCCAAGCTGTACGTGCCCGCGACGCAGATCGACAAGGTGCAGAAGTACATCGGCGGGTTTCATGGAAAGCCGCCGCTCTCGACGCTTGGCGGGCAGAAGTGGAAGAACCAGACCGACCGTGTGGCGGAGTCTGTGCGGGATCTCGCGGCGGAACTCATGCGTGTTCGAGCGGCGCGCGAGCATCTGCCCGGGCAGGCATTTCCGGCGGACACGCCTTGGCAGCATGAGTTTGAGGAGGAGTTTCCGTACGACGAGACCGAGGACCAGCTCGCGGCGCTCTCGGAGATCAAGCGTGACATGCAGCGGGCGCGGCCGATGGACCGGCTCATCTGCGGCGATGTGGGATTCGGCAAGACCGAGCTTGCGATTCGCGCGGCGTTCAAGGCGTGCGAGTTTGGCAAGCAGGTCGCGGTGCTGGTGCCCACGACGGTGCTGGCAGAGCAGCACGAGCGCACGTTCAAGAGCCGCTTTGCGGGATATCCGTTCCGCGTTGAGAGTATCTCGCGGTTCAAGAGCGACGCGCAGGTGAAGGAGGTGCTCGAGGCGCTGAAGAAGGGGCACGTTGATGTCATCATCGGCACGCATCGCCTGCTGAGCAAGGACGTTCACTTCGCGGACCTTGGGCTTGTGGTCGTGGATGAGGAGCAGCGGTTTGGTGTCGAGCACAAGGAGGCGCTGCTGAGGCTGCGGCTGACGGTTGACGTGCTGACGCTGTCTGCGACGCCGATCCCGCGCACGCTGCACATGGCGATGCTGGGCATTCGCGACATCTCGAGCCTGACGACGGCGCCGGTGGATCGGCGCGCGATCGTGACGGAAGTGATTCCGTGGAACGCCGCGCGGGTGCGGCAGGCCATCGAGCGCGAGCTCGCGCGCGAGGGGCAGGTCTTCTATGTGCACAACCGCGTCCATGACATCGTGAGCAAGGCCGACGACATCCACAAGCTCGCGCCCGGAGCGCGGATCGTGGTGGGGCATGGGCAGATGGACCCGCACGAGCTGGAGGCAGTGATGGTCAAGTTCGTGCGGCGCGAGGCCGACATCCTCGTCTCGACGACGATCATCGAGAGCGGCATCGACATCGCGAGCGCGAACACGATGATCATCGACGATGCCGACCGCTTTGGCCTTGCGGAGCTGCACCAGCTTCGCGGGCGCGTGGGCCGCTCGAAGCATCGCGCGTACTGCTACCTGCTGCTGCCCAACGACCGCACCGTGAAGGAGGTTGCGCAGAAGCGGCTCAAGGCCATCGAGCAGTACTCGATGCTCGGCGCGGGGTTCAAGATCGCGATGCGCGACCTTGAGATCCGCGGCGCGGGCAACATCCTGGGTGAGGAGCAGTCGGGCCACATCGCGGCCGTCGGCTACGACATGTACTGCCAGCTTCTGGAGCGCACGGTGAAGGAGCTCGGCAACGAGAAACCGCCCGAGCCGCCGAGCTCCACGGCCATTGAGATCGGAGCGTCGGGCATTATTCCCAAGGCGTACATCCCAAGCGACCAGCGTCGGCTGGAGGCGTATCGCCGCCTCGCGATCGCGGCGACGGCGCCTGAGTTGATACGAGCGCGAGACGACCTCGTCAGCGCGTACGGGCAGCCACCCGCCACGACGCTTCGCCTGATCGAGCTTGCCGAGCTTCGCATCGCCGCGGCGGCTCTGGGCGTGCGGACCATCACGATCCGGGAGCGCGACGTGGTGATCTTCTCGAAGCAGGCGGAGGCGGTTGGGAAGGTTGTGCGCGCGAATGGGCCGGGCATGGCGGACGAAGCTACGGTGCGGGTGCTGCCGCCACCACAGCCGGGGGGACTTGGCGAGGTGTATGTGAGGTTTCCGGAGGCGTATCTGGAGCCGACGACGCTGCTGGCGGTGCTGCGGCGGCGGCTTGGGCTGACGGCGGCCACGCCGCAGTCGGGAGGCGGCGCGCGCCCGGATCGTGCTGCCCTCAAAAAGCGGCGATGAACTGGGCCGACAGGCGGATCGGAGCGCGGCGAGGGAGCCGGGCCGCGGCGTCCGGGGCCGCCTGTTGGTTGCGCGCTCCCGTAACGCTCCAGCCTTCATACAATGGAGGAATGTCCGAACTTTCCAACGCTTCTTCCCCCACGCCCGATCCTGTCACTGTCAGTACCTCGATGACCGATCGCAAGATCATCGGGCTCAAGCGGCGGCTGGTGCGAGAGGCCTCAACGGCTGTCGGCATGCTGGAAGATTCCCTTGCGGCGCTCTGGGATCTGGACGTTGAGCGCGCTCGCGCGGTGCGGATCGCCGACGATGCTGTGGACGCCGAAGAAGTTGAGATCGAGCAGCAGTGCCACGAGTTGCTCGCGCTCCACAAGCCCTTTGCGCGTGACTTCCGCATCTTGACGTTCATTCTCAAGACCAACGCAGATCTTGAGCGCGTGGCAGATCACGCGAGCTCGATTTCCAAGATCACGATCCGGCTCGCGGAGTATGTAAGACCCAGCCACAGGGTTGAGTGGCCCACAGCGCTGATCGAGCTTGGTGAGCGGGTGCCGGCGATGTGCCACGAGCTGCTTCGCGCGGTGCTTGATGAGAACGTCGAGCGGGCGCGCGAGCTCGTTGCATCCGACAAGGTCATCGATCAGCTTGAACGGCGGCTCTTTGAAGAGAACATCGAGCGGCTGCTCGTGACTCCCCGCGAGGCCAATGATCTTGCGACCGGGATGCTCCTTGCGCGGCTCGGGCGTGAGCTGGAGCGTGTGGGCGATCTGATGGCCAACATCGCGGAGGACGTCGTCTACGTCGGGACCGGCGAGATCGTGCGTCACGCGAAGCGCCGCGGTGTGATACGCGGCACGAAGCCGCCGAGCAAGGACTGAATACTGGGCCGCGAGGCTGGCTACGCCCGGTCCATGAACGAACCTCTTCGCACGACCTGACGGCGCATCTCCATGAGTGTGAGGTGCGCGCGGAGGCGTGGCATCTCGAGCGTGAGACGACGTGCGAGGTCCTCGGGCGTTCGGGGCACATCGAGGGCTTCGAGGATGCGTGCCGCGAGGGGGTCGTTGATCGCGGGCGCGATCTGCGCCGTCGCAACTGACGCGGCGTTGGCGTCTCCTGAAAAGAGAGATTCTGATCCATCTCGCGCGGACGCCGTTTGCAGGGGCGTGTATCTGGCCGCGTGCGTGCCCTTTGCGAGGTGACGCGTGGCGGAGTCGAGGCAGGCGATGACATCGGCGGGATCTGTCACGAGCGCGGCCCCGCCGCTCTTGATCAGTTCGAGGCTTCCTTCGCTAGCCTTGGAATCAACGCGGCCCGGCAGCGCCATCACGTCGCGACCATGGTCCTCCGCTGCTTGTCGCGCGGTGATAAGCGCGCCCGACCTCAGACCAGCCTCGATCACCAGCACGCCCAGCGAGAGGCCGGAGATGATCCGGTTTCGCGCGGGGAAGTTCTCCGCGTTTGGCGGTGTGTCCAATGGCAGCTCGGAGATGACGGCGCCGGCTCGCGCGATGTCGGCGAAGAGGGCCTCGTTCTCGGGCGGGTAGCACTTAGCCAGCCCGCAGCCGAGCACCGCGATGGTTCGTCCGCCGGCGTCGATGGCGGCGCGGTGCGCGGCGGAGTCGATGCCTCGGGCGCCGCCGGAGGCGATGGTCATCCCTGCGCGAGAGAGGAATCCTGCAAATCGGCGCGATTGCTCGAGGCCATAGCTCGTGCAAGCGCGGCTGCCCACCATCGCGACGGGGTAGCGGTCCAGATCGTGGGATCGGATCTCGCCGCGGATGTAGAGGATCGCTGGCGCGTCGGGAAGAGGCGACATGAGTTCCGGGTAGCCTGGGCCGCCCTTCACGACGATGCTGATGCCCATCGACGCCGCGCGATCCATCTCGGCACGGGCTGAGTTCAGGGAGGTTGCAAAGGACTCGGCGAAGGCCCTGGCTCGCGTCGCTCCGATTCCTTCCACCACGCGCAGCTCGGCCTGCGACGCCTCGCAGATGCGTGCGGCGGTGCCGAACTTTGCGAGCAGTCGCTCGATCAGCACGGGGCCGAGCCCCGGCGCCATCGTGAGGCGCAGCACATCAAGCACCGAGGGGGCATCTTGATCAGGCGGTGGCGCGGCGGTGGCCTCTGCCTCGCGCGCGGTGTGAATCAGCTCGCTCATGCGTCCCTCCCGCGTTGGACTGGGTTACTTGGGGGTCTCTGCGGGTGGAGGCACGACGAGTGGAGTGGTGGGCGGTGCCTGCTGCATCGATGCGGCGCTTGCGGCGAGCGTGTACGGCGTGTCTTCGTCCACTTCCTCATCCCAGCGCAGCGTCCGGACGTGGACCCGCACCGACTCTGCGAGCGGCACGCTGGTGGCGATGTTCTGATCGACGGTGACCTGAGCCCTCAGGAAGGCTGGGTTGGGCTCGCGCATCGAGATGAAGACCTCTCTCGCGCCGGGCCCATCCATCACACGGTCGAGGCTCGGAACCCAGCCTGGCGTCGGGGCCGAGATGATGGCAAGATGAATGTTGCCCTTGAAGCCCATCACCACGGGCGGGCCTCGGTATGGCAACAGGTCAACGACCGGTGGAGGCGGCGCGGAGGCGCAGCCGATACTGATGAAGGAGGCGCCAGCTAGGATCGCGAAGACCAACGCAACGCCTGAGGTCGCCTTGAGCTTCCAAGATGTTCGCCCTGCGTACGTGGGGTAGGGATTGTGGCTGATGTGCATGGGAAGACGCCTGTGAGGATCCTGTGCGGATGGTGCTGGGAATTGTTCGGTACGTCAAGAGCATAGCGAGGTTGGCTGATCCATGGATTGTGACGGTGGGCCCATGCGGAGTGGTGGCAAGTCGCCGAGGGGAGTTTGGTCGATTCGCGTGCCGCGCACGCGGTGAAAGAGGTCTTCGATGCAGCTGCAACAGGTGGGTCAGTCGGGTCAGTCCGGACAGGTTCGGGTGATGGGCGACGCGGCCGCGCTGGTGCGCTGGTCTGGCGTTGCGTTCGTAGCTGGCCTGCTCGCGGCGTTTGCGGGTTGTGAGACGGTGAAGGGATTCCGAACCGATATCACCAAGGCGGCGGACGGGGTACAGGGCGACACTGCTTCGAACGCCGCGATGATTGGTCCCGCGGCCTCGACCATCACGACCGAGCCCGACATTCGAGTACGCATCACGGCGGGCACGCGCGAGAAGATCATCGCCGGTCCCGCGAAGGTTGTGGTGCGTCTCTCAGGCACTGGCGGCGGGGTCCGGCCTGCAACACTCGCGACGCCCATCAAGATCACCAGCGGTCCCGCGGGACTGCGCGTTGCGGATGGGCGGGGGGACATCACGACGTTTGACGCGGGGAGCCAGATTGAGGTGCTCTCGAGCGACGGGAGCACGGATGGTCAGGCGGCGGGCGGCACGCCGCTGCGCATGGAGAACGCGAGCTATCCCGGCTTCGTGCTCGTCAAGCCGCGATGGAACGATGATCCGACGCAGATGGATGTGGTCGTAATGATGCCGATCGAGTCGTACCTGCCGGGCGTGCTGAGCCATGAGCTCTTTCCGAACTGGCCGCGCCAGACGAACGAAGCGCAGGCCGTCGCCGCCCGGACGTACGCGATCCACGAGCGCAACCGGGCCCGCACTGAGAATCGTCCGTGGGATGTCGAGGACACCGAGAGCGATCAGGTCTTTGGAGGCGTGACGCGCAGCCCGATCCCGAACGAGGCGGTTCGCAACACGAAGGGTCAGGTGCTGACGAGCCAGGGCCGCCTGATTCGCGCGTACTACAGCAGCCAGTGCGGCGGGCGCCCCGGAAGTGCCAGCGCGGTATGGCCCACGCGCAAGGGCTGGGAGTTCAATCTCGCGGTGCCCCTGCAGGGCCAGACGCGAGACCACGCGTGCCAGCAGAGCTCGCTCTATCGCTGGCAGATCACACGCACCGACGATGATGTGAACAAGCGTCTGAGAGCCTGGGGTCAACGCACCAAGCACGAGGTCGCAACGCTGACGCGCCTCAGGCTCGTCGAGGTTGAGAAGCGCAACGACGCTGACCGCCCCAACAGCTACACACTGACGGACGACAACAGCCGCACATACTCCATCCGTGCCGAGGAGCTGCGCGAGGCGCTCAACGAGCGAGTCAGTGGCCTGCTGGCCATCTCGCGTGAGAATCGCGTCAATAGCGGCGATCTTGAGCTCGAGGTTTGGGCCGATCAGGCACGGATCCGAGGGCGCGGCTGGGGCCATGGCGTTGGCATGTGCCAGTGGTGTGCCAAGGGCTTTGCCGATCAGGGAAAGGACTGGAACACGATGCTCAAGCTCTTCTATCCCGGTGCGGAGGTTGTGAAGGCGTACTGAAGTTAGACGCGGTCCTTGCTTGGCCCGGAAGTCGCAGCGTGAGCTTGCCGCCGGTGAAGGGCAGACCCTTTCAAGACCACGATCATCGCGCGAAAGCACGAGATGATCGTGGCACTTCTCCGCATGGCACTCGGGTCATACCATCCGACGGATTGCGGTGCCGCGGGCGGTTGCCGATCCGTAGTGCGAGGTCTTCTCGATGCTTGGGCCTGGTGGCGGGCAACATGGGCTGAA
>Ga0105049_10007587_pt1 | contig 12590 bp, 8 predicted proteins | sample MAT06_FD_78087 | JGI IMG/M metagenome (GOLD analysis project Ga0105049, IMG submission 78087) | Freshwater microbial communities from Lake Fryxell liftoff mats and glacier meltwater in Antarctica - MAT-06 | ecosystem: Environmental > Aquatic > Freshwater > Ice > Liftoff microbial mat | place...
ACTCAACGTGTCCGAATAACCAATACAACCAAATCCATCTTTTTCCTTCAATTGAAGTCCGGCAGGATTATTAAACCATTGGGCCATTAAAACTCCTGTCTGTGCTCCAATTGTATCACCACCGAAAATATCCCATGAGTATACAGATCCTTGAGTAACACCATGAGTGTAGAAAAAGGCTGAATCTGATAGACAAACGAATGTTTTACCTTCCTGGCCAATGGTCGGTGCAGGGATTGGCCTGAACTGAATATTCACCGTATCGTAAGCAGGACAACCAAAAGCATTTGTCTGAATCAGGGAAATTTTAATGATTTCTGGCTGGTTTCCCTGCCGTATAAATCGGGTTACTGCTTTGTCTGGATCAGAAAAATCACCATTCCCAAACCAACTGTAAATATCACTACCGGGTGCGGAAGGGTTTCCCAAAAGAATGGTATCCCCGGAACATAGAATACGGTCATTCCCGGCAAATACTTCAGGAAACGGTTGAAGAAGGATCCGGATTGTATCCGTTCTGAAACAAAATGTGGATTGATCCACGGACCGTATCGGATAAATGCGTTCTGAACCAGATTGTGCAAGGTTGTAGGTGAGGGTTAAGAACGGTCTTGTGACCAACGGACTGCTTAAACCCATTGTATTGAGCCAGGTATATAAATAACCCGATGTAGAATCCGGGCCAAATATTTTAGGAATTCCGGAGCAAACCGGAAACGTTGCCAACGCAGGAAAAATGGGTTTTGAAAAGATCTTTACCAATACGGTATCTTTAATTTCACATGATTCCAGAGTGTTGGTCAAAACGTATTGAATTGTATCATTTTCGGAAGTTCCTGCAAAAAAACGTGCGACAGGTTTACTGGTTGTATCAAGAAAAACAGCAGGATCCCAGTTGTACGAGTAACCTACCTGAGGCTCTCCAAATCCCAAGACAACACTGTCATTGGGGCAAATTGATTTATCGGCAGTTTTAAAGATATCTGGATTCCTTTTAAACCGGATGGCTGCAGAGTCAAATGAAAAACAACCTGGCAAATCGGTCCAGAACCGCTTTCTGAAATACGTGGTATCGAACGAACTTGATACTTGCTGTCCTGTTAGTTGAGTAAGAGCATTTTGAGGATTAAGAATTCCAATTGTGTGCATCCATTCAAATTGAAATCCGCTTCCGGACGGTCCACCGATGGGTACTATCTGAAGAGGACATACGCTCACTGAAGGCAGCACGCGTGATTTAGGAATGGGGAAAACTTTTACCTGAATGGTATCGTCGTTCCTGCAATTCAGATCTTGCCTCAAAACAATTTGCCTGAATTTAATCGAAACCGGAACGGTATCGGATATTGAAATGAATGCCTTTGTTTTTCCACCTTGCGGATCTGAAATGGAAGATTGGAAGCCTGGCGAAGGAGGAGAAATCATAAACCACGAATAATTGTATTCCGATTTAACGGAGCCACCCAGGTTTATAGTGTCAGATCCACAAAGGGTTAAATCACTTCCAGCATCGGCAAATCTTCCCAATCTTTTTACCCGGACAGTATCTGTTTCAAGACAACCAGCGGGATGAGAAGCAGTTACTGCATAGACAAATTCCTCGTCTACTGTATCCATACTAATAGATGAAAATATGGGATTTGAACCAACAGCTGTAGTAAGATAAGTTGCAGGATTCCAGCTATACGTTGCTGCCGTAATCGGATTAAAACCAATATTCGTTGGTGTTTTGGAACACAACAAAATATTCTTGTTAGCCTGATTTAACCGAGGCAATACGGTAATTTTAACATCATCGGCAAACGCACATCGGGGCTCTCCTACTCCCACCGTATCTTTTGTAACAAAGTATTTTATGGTGTACGGAGTACTTCCGGTATTTTCTAAAGTTACCTGAGGGTGCTGGCTCGAAGAGTCACTTAATCCGGTTGTCGGGTACCATAAATACGTGTAGTTATTTCCACCTGATAAACTCCCGATATTGGAGGTAGCTCCATTACACAAAGTCTGGTCAGGTCCGGCATTGGGTGCGACCAGTAATGGTTTTTGGGTATAAAGAACAAAATCCTTTATGCTGTGCCGGTCGTTACTTCCACCGGTGGATGCGGTCATCCCAAAATAACCTGCAAACTGTATATTGTAATTACCTGTGAGTCTGAGCGTATCGTTTAGAAAAACAGAAATCGATCCAAAATCATACACAATTTTGGCGTGGTTGTAGGTTGGACTTCTCAGACCCCGGACCTCCGAAACTGTAGGCTGGGGCGGACTGGGACACTCCGAATAATTTTGAATGCCATTTCCATAACGAATTTGAATTTTGGGAATTCTTCCCGTTGAGTTTACGTTGCAATTCTGCCATGTGTCAAAACAGACCATCAATCCCAGGGGTTTAGGAGGGATTCCCATTCCTCCACCAGTTATAAAGGTTTCGGGCGGATTGTTCAGAAAAAAGAAAGCAATGCCATCTGCTGCCGATCCTTCCCACATTCTGAAATCAAATTCTGCGGTCCACTTTTGGCAGGACGTGATGTTAATCGGCTTTTTAAAGAAACAGGCACCAGACCTGGTGTTAACCGGACGAACAAGGATCAGTTCATCATTTAAAGAATTGGTATCGCCCTGGGTATCGCCGATTTGGGCATCGCCGGCAAGAAACCAACCTGTAGTATCCAAAGGAGCTCCCGTCAGTCGGGCAAACGGATAGGTTTGAGCTACCGTTGTCTGGGCTCCAAAGAATAATAAAATACTTCCTATGATGGGTGCAAAGTGCTTAAACATGTTTTGGTTAAATGGCTGATTAAAGCACAAAAATACCACTTAATCAGCCTGAAATCTTTAAGGCAGTCTTCTCAAATCAATCCAAACTGCGTCCAAAATCAGACGATAACGTGACATGGATTTATCCCACGTTTTGTGTTCTGAAAATTGCTGCCTTATAAAGACCCATTCTTGCAAAGAAATACAAGAAGGAAACGGACAAAACACCAAGCCCATATTTCACACTTCTGCTGAAATTTATTGAGCTGGCTTCTTTAAAGTATTTGGTCGGACAGGTTACTTCACCGATTTCAAATCCATGATAAAAGATTTGTGCAATCATCTCATTGTCGAAAATGAAATCATCCGAATTGGGTGACAGGTCTATTTTCTTCAATACTTCTGCGCTAAACGACCGGTAACCTGTATGGTATTCCGATAGCTTTTGGTCGAGCAGAATATTTTGAGTGAAGGTCAGAAACCGGTTTGCAATGTATTTGTAAATAGGCATTCCCCCTTTCAAAGCTCCTTTGCCCAGAATGCGGGAGCCAAATACAACCGGATAAAGATCTTGCCCAATAATTGAAACCATAGCCGTGATTAGTTTAGGAGTATACTGATAATCAGGATGCAACATAACCACAATATCTGCCCCAATTTCAATTGCTTTCCGGTAACAGGTCTTTTGATTTCCACCATATCCTTTGTTGGCCTCATGGCGGATGACGTGGTGAACACCCAAATCCTTTGCTACTCTGGCAGTGTCATCTTTACTGGCATCGTCTACCAAAACAAGTTCATCCACAATATCAAAAGGAATTTCTTTGATGGTTTTCTCCAGCGTAAGAGCTGCATTGTAGGCCGGTAATACGACGACGACTTTTTTATTCTGGTACACCTCGGTTCACGAATTTTTGGCAAAGAAAATGGAATTGTTTCAGGATTCTCAGTTATGAAAAATAATCAAAGCATTCACTCAACTTAACTGAAGGTAGATTTGATTTACTTTGCTGCCAATCCACCAAGGTTTAATGATCAAAAAATTCCGGATCGAACTCATCATAGCACTTGCGGCAGCCCTGTTATTCATTCCATTTCTGGGAGCCGTTCATCTGTTTGATTGGGATGAAATCAATTTTGCCGAATGTGCCCGTGAGATGTTTATTAACCAAGATTTTGGCAGAGTGTATATTAATTTTCTTCCGTTTTGGGAAAAACCTCCGTTCTTTTTTTGGCTTCAGGTTGCTTCTATGCATGCCTTTGGCATCAATGATTTTGCCGCCCGTTTTCCAAATGCAATCTGCGGCATCATCACATTGGTCCTCGTATTCAGGACAGGCAGGAAATTATACAACACCCAATTTGGAATCCTTTGGGCTTTGGCGTTTGGAGGATCGGTATTGCCCCATCTCTATTTTCATTCAGGCATAATTGATCCCTGGTTTAACCTTTTGATTTTTACAGGAATACTCTATTTTAGTTCCTATTTCAACCTTAAAACTGCGTACAATTCATCCAGTGGCAATCCGATTCTGGCAATCTCACTCAGTGGTTTGTTTTTAGGATTGGCACTCATCACCAAAGGTCCTGCAGCACTGGCGATTTTTGGAATGACCATAGGCATCCACTGGGTGTTCAACCGTTTCAAACTCTATTTTTCCTTCATTGAAATTCTGGTATTCATCCTTTCATTAAGTGTATTCTCAATGGGTTGGGGATTATATGAATATGCGAGAAACGGGCCATGGTTTATGGTGGAATTCATCACCTACAACATCCGGCTTTTCAGCACACCCGATGCCGGCCATGGAGGATTTCCAGGATATCACTTTGCTGTTTTGCTTTTAGGTTGCTTTCCCGGCTCCCTTTTCTTTATACAAAGTCACTTTAACAAAACTACCGAAAATACTCAGCAGAAGCAGTTTAGACTCATCATGATTATTCTGTTTTGGGTGGTGCTGATCCTGTTTTCGATCGTCAAATCTAAAATCGTACACTATTCGTCTATGTGCTATTTTCCACTCACTTTCGGAGCAGCACTTTCTATGCATCATTGGATCAATTCCGGCCAGAAAATCTCCGCATGGATGCGCTATCTGATCACGACGATTGGCGGAATTCTTGGGATTGTCGTTCTGATTTTTCCTTATGTGGGATCTCATCCCGAGATCTTAAGACCGCTTCTTTCAAAGGATCCCTTCGCCTTAGCAAATCTGGACACAGAAATCCATTGGGATGGTTGGGAATGGATGGTAGGGATTTTCATCCTCGGGGTAATTGTTGCCTTTGTTTTGCTGTCCGGTAAAAAAGAAAATCAAAAAGCAATCTTCACCTTGTTTGGAGGTACTGCATTTATGGTCGTTTTCATTCTTTGGGCACTGATTGGCAGAATTGAAGCATTCAGTCAGGGAACGGTAATTGATTTTTTTGAATCTCTGGCAGGTAAAGATTGCTACGTTTTAACTTATAACTACCGGAGCTATGCCCACTATTACTATCCTCGATTGCAGCCCGAAAACAAACCGATCCTGAAGTATCCGGATAAAATGAGTGAAAGCCTTGATTTTTGGCGAGACAGCCTTTTAAGAAATCCAACGAAAAAAGACGTTTTCATAATCACGAAAATAAACCGGAAGGAAGGTCTTGACCAATACAAAGAACTCAAACCCGTCTGGGAAAAAAATGGCTGGTCGGTCTGGAAAAAGGAGAAATCACTTTATTAAAAAACAACGATAAATCAGGTTTAAAAAATGAAATTTATGAATTCCTACGCCACAAAAAACAGGCTTTCCTATTTCCTGGTCTTTATCAGTATCCTTTTTTTAACAGGAGAAATCTCTGCCCGAAAACGAAAAGTACTGTTCATTGGCAACAGTTATGTAGCTACCAATAATCTCCCTTTGATGATCGCCCAGGTAGCAACGAGCTTGGGCGATACCTTGGATTACGACTCCAATACTCCTGGTGGATTTACGTTGGCGAATCATTTTGCCAACCCGACAACCAAGGCTAAAATTGCTTTGGGCGGATGGGATTTGGTGATCATTCAGGCCCAAAGCCAGGAACCCGCTTTTTCGGATGGACAGGTTTCAACCCAAACGCTGCCCTACGCTTTCAAACTGGATAGCCTGGTAAACCGAATGGATTCCTGTACCGAAACCCAATTCTATCTAACCTGGGGAAGGAAAAACGGAGATGCTTCCAATTGTGCTTTTTATCCTCCGATTTGTACTTATTCCGGTATGCAGGATAAGTTAACAGAGCGATACCTTCGAATGTCAGAAATTGCAAAAGGTTCAGTGGCACCGGTTGGGGAGGTCTGGAGAAAATTTCGATCCGCACATCCCGGTATCGAATTGTATAATCCAGATGAAAGTCACCCGATTGTGAGTGGCACCTATCTGGCTGCTTTGGTTTTTTACCAATCCATTTTCAGGAAAGAAATCAATGGAGCGGTTTATAAACCCTCTTCCATTGCAGATACTACTGCCTCTTTTATAAAGACGATTTCAGGCCAGATCATGCGGGATTCTGCTGCAAATTGGTTTCGGCAAGGCCGTTTGGCGAGCGCTGGTTTTGAAACGACTGTCTCGAATGGTCAGGCTTCATTTCAAAATACCTCTTTTGCAGCCAATCAGTTTTTCTGGAATTTTGGAGATGGAAATACATCAATAGAGGCCTCTCCTACCCATTCGTATGCATCGACTGGTAATTATTCAGTCAAATTGACTTCAAAAAACGGATGCAAAACAGACAGCATCCGAAAATCGGTAACCATCAACTTTGTATCAACGCTTAGTTTATTTTCATCAGAAGAGTTAGAAGTGTTCCCAAATCCTTTCTCCGATGCAATCAACGTAGTTTCAAAGGATGAGATCAGGACAATATCCCTTTATGACCTGAGTGGAAAACGCCTGATTTCCGGCGATAAAAGAACTCAAATGATCACAAAAGGAATTCCCAATGGCGTTTATCTGCTTCAAATCCATTTTAAAAATGGACAGGTAGAACAGAAACGAATTTTGAAAAACTAATCCTAAACATCCGATTTAGAATGCCGCATTTTGAGGCGTTCTCGGGAAAGGAATCACATCCCGGATATTTCCCATACCGGTTACGAACAGCATAAGTCGTTCAAAGCCAAGGCCAAATCCTGCATGAGGACAGGTTCCGAATTTCCGTGTGTCCAGATACCAGTACAGTTCTTCTTCCGGAATGTGCATTTCCTTCATTCTGGCCAGCAAACGCTCATAATTTTCTTCCCTTTGGGATCCCCCGATAATTTCACCGATTCCTGGAAAGAGCACATCCATCGCACGAACGGTTTTGCCATCGTCATTCTGCTTCATGTAGAAAGCTTTGATTTCCTTTGGATAATTGGTAAGAATGACGGGTTTTTTGAAATGATGTTCGACCAGCCAACGCTCGTGTTCTGAACTTAAATCGGTTCCCCAATCCACCGGAAACTCGAATTTAACGCCCGAAGATTTGAGAATTTCAACGGCTTCACCATAGTTCAGTCTCTCAAACTGATTGGCAACCACAAATTTTAATCGTTCAATTAACTCTTTGTCGTACTGTTGGTTGAGAAACTCCAGGTCATCTTTACAATTTTCAAGAGCATAAGAAACCAGATACTGAAGCATTTCTTCCGCCAGATCCATATTCTCCTTAATTTCATTGAAAGCCACTTCGGGTTCGATCATCCAGAATTCGGCCAAATGCCGGGAAGTATTGGAATTCTCTGCTCTGAAGGTTGGGCCAAAAGTGTAGACCTGCCCAAGAGCCATGGCCGCAAGTTCTGCTTCCAATTGACCCGAAACCGTTAGATTCGTTATACCACCAAAAAAATCTTCCGAAAAATTCACTTCCCCTGTTTCTGTTTTAGGAGGGTTGATCGGGTCTAAAGTAGTTACTCTGAACATGGCACCCGCTCCTTCGGCATCCGATCCGGTAATGATGGGTGAGTGAATGTAAAAGAACCCTTTGTCGTTAAAAAACTTATGAATCGCAAAGGCCATTGCATGCCGTATCCGGAATACAGACCCAAACGTATTTGTTCTGAAGCGCAGATGGGCGATTTCACGCAAAAACTCCAGGGTATGACCTTTCTTTTGCAAAGGATAGGTTTCTGCATCTGCTTCCCCAAGTATTTCAAGTCCAGTCAGTTGCATCTCAACCGATTGGCCAGAACCCTGAGATTCTACTATCAATCCTATAGCCGATATGCAAGCTCCGGTTGTCACTTTTCTGAGAAGTTCTTCATCGAATGAAGTAAGATCGACCACCAGCTGAACCGAGTGGAATGTACTTCCATCATTCACAGCGATAAAGGCAACATTTTTGTTTCCTCTTTTGGTGCGTACCCAGCCCTTCACACAAATTTCCTTGCCTTTGTCTTTTCCACTCAGTATGTCAACTACCTTGGTTCTTTGCATATTTAACTTATTAGATCAATCCATTTTCGGGCCGCAAAGCTAGACAAAAAGGGACTAAAACCGTTTTTGGCATCAGAAAAAGGTTAGAAAATCAGGATTATGAAATAGGAATCCAGTCATTTCGTATTCCCATTTAATTGTAAAAAAACAGCGTTGCGTTTTGCTGTTCGGAAAAGGGAGACGTTTACTAAGAACCGATTGAGGATACCTACTGCGGTCAACTACCATGAAATGAAAAAAGGCTGTCCGAAGACAGCCTTGTGAGTTGTGAACCAACCTTGACAACTAGAGTAGAAATGATCCGATCTTTCATCGGGAGAACGCAAATACACCGTGTCGGAATAAGAGCACTTCTACAAGTGGCAATGGCTGGTTTACCTTACTGAATTGCTTTTGCAAAAGTATGTATAATTTTCTTTCCATAATTATATAAATTTCGTAGAATATTACAAGAATGTTACTTGACAGATTTCGGATTGACTTTTTTGGTAAACCCAGAAATGGGAATATCAATAAGGCGTATTGAGAAAGAACGACTTACCAAAAATCGTGGTGAGCTTTTAATTTATTCCACGAATATTCCTTCCTAAAGGTCGCTCCGATGGATCTAAAATTATATGAAGTATGCACAACAATATTTATAGCAAAAGCTGCATTAAATTCCCGAGGCATTACCTTTTGGTAGAAAACAAAATTTCCAGAACCATTAACATACGATATGCATGACACTTCAAAAACGGTTGCCGAGATGGGGCTTACAATTTATTCCACGAATATTTCTACCAAAAGATCGCTTCGCTGGAGGTTATTTATTCTGCTTTTCCGGATCTGTAATCCAGAGCCCAGATCGTAGGACCGTATGCGCCTCAGGTGCATTTTCAATCCGACCAAAACCACCAACTATCTGTCACAAGATAGAAGCTCCACCCACAATTTGATTTCGACTTGCCCGATTTCTTTTACTTTCGTTTTCGGTATTCTACACTTTCCGGCATTTTATTTTCGGAATATTCATTTTACCGATCCAATCTTCCGACAATTTCTTTTCCGGCATTTTTTTTTGCCGGTTGTATTTTGCCGGTTTTTCCGGCATTTTTATTCCGGCATTTTTTTTACCGAATTTCATTTTGCCAGTTTTTTTGCGGGCTTACTTCAGTCCGGGATCATTTCAAAAATCGGAAATAGCCCTGACAAAGGAGGTAAACAGATTTTCAACGTAAGCAAGAACCCCAATCCCTGATTTTTCCAACAAATAAAAATAGGGTGCAACACTTACCCGATTCCATCTATTGATCTTTGTCTTGCCATGACAAGTTGTTATAGCTTCAAACAAATAGAGAATTGCAAAACGATATTCAGAAATCAGGGAAATCATATTTAAAACCTCAACCCGGGAGAAAAAAGCCAATTATTATCCTGTCTGTGTGCCTAATGGGCCTTTCGGTTTTGTTTTCAGGTTGTGCAACTACCGGACTTTTCACTTCCACCGATGTGATTAATGTAGAAACCGGAAAGTGCAAACCGTAGAATTGTGCCTTCTTTTAGATAAGAAAGATCAGCGTAGGCATAATCTGAGGGCGGTTAAAGCTTGATTAGCTTTAACTGGACTGTGATATAGAAACCAATAACCAAAAACAGGCAAGTCCTTGGTTTGGAACAGGCGAATTTCCCAAAAACCTTTGAAACAAAACAAGGCAGTTTTACCGGAAGAAAATTGGAAATGGTGAACCTCAGCAAGACTATGAGGCGTTGAATTAATTTTTTTACACCAATCTGAATGTTAACGTAGTCGTACTGAATTGATAGAATCTACGGCATAAGAATTTTTTAGAAACGTGTGATTTGGATCGCCAGTCAAAAGAAGTAATCCAGGCAACAGTTATTCAACCAAATGAGACGATTCGGGCATTTAGAAGGATTAAACAACTTAAAAATCAATAAAATGAAAGAGAATTTGACAGCCAAAGCATCCATTGGCATTGTTACCTCACATTCAGAAGTTTGGGAAGCACTCACTGATCTCAAACTTGTAAAGCAATATTTATTTGGCACAGAAGTGACTTCTGGCTGGAAAGGAGACCCTATTACCTGGGAATGAGAGCTTGATGGAAAACCATATAAGGATAAAGGGGTCATAAAAAAAATTGAGATAGACAAAATTCTGCAACATACCTATCTGAATGCTATGTCTGGCAAAGAAGATGAGCCTGAAAACTATGCCACAGTTACGTACACATTGTCTAAAAATGAGGATGAAACACGGTTATCTCTTTCTCAGGACAATATTGAAAACGAAGAAGCAAAAAAGACCAGCACAAAAAATTGGAGCACCGTTCTTGAAAAACTAAAAGAAGTTGTTGAGAAAAAGCAACCACATTCTCCCTCCACTTTTACGTATTCTAAGTTTTAAACAGAGACAGTAAACGTAACTCTGTCCACTCCACATATCATTATCAGAACGACGCTCTGCCAATTTCCTCGCGAGTGATCATTGTGTCACATACTACGAATACGTTCATTTTCTGCCTCCTTCATCACTTGATTGGGGATTTTGTGTTAAAACTTTTGCATCCAGCAACCCAATCTTAACTGAAAAGGCTATGGCATCCAGGCTGTTTTTGTAGAAAAAGGTTTTAACCCCCTTTTGAGCGATTTCTTCCAGAATAATATTTGTATTCTTTCCAGCAGAAGGTCGCACATTTCGGATGAAAATTGCTTTGATTCGGTCGGCATACAAATCCACAACACCCGAATAGATCGTCGGATCGGCCTGAGAATTATCACCAAGCAAAACAAATTGCTGTTTTGGAAAGGTTTCCAGAATTTCAATGATACGATCAAGTTTGCCCGAATGGTTGCTATTTCCGATTTTGAGAAACTGATACCAACGCTTGATGTGGTTAAGCAAAAAGACACCTCGCGGGAAACCATTGAACCGAAAGAATTCCTTCAGATAGCCATACAAATTCCATTCGCTGCTCGACACATAGAAAAACGGGTTGGGCATTGAAAGTTCAGTGTTTGCTTCAGACAGCAGTTTGTAGTGGTTACCTACATCGGGAAACATCTTCCTTGATTGGGCATGTTTCGCAAAAAGTGCTATCATTCGTTTTCTAAATCTGGATGAATGAGAAACCATCACCGTATCGTCGATGTCCGAAATAAATCCGTATTGCGTGGAATGGGGGACATACAGCTGTCCATTCGCCGATTTCATCTCAGCACCTTTATCTAAAAATGCGGCAACCTTCACCCTATGCCATCCGGCCTCAACTTCATGCTCCGAGCTCCATTCAAACCGAAAAAATCCATCGGGCCCAGCCTGGGTTTCCAATGTTAGATTCTGCCAGGACAACTTCACCAGGACATGAGGAAAAGGCTTTACAAAAAACAACCGTATCATATCCAACGTATTGTGCCAAACGTTTGCCGAAAACCGGTTTCCGGGTTTGGATGTCCGTTTGAACACATGACCTTGAATCACCAGACTTTTCGTGTGGCCATATCCGTCGTAAACCTGAATTTCAGTATTCTTACTTGATTTAGCCATCTGTGCTCCTACCTTTGACATAGTCTATGGAATTCAATAATAGCAGTTATCCGTCAATCCTGTTTGTTTTAAATACCCGTTCGGGAAATTCCCAGGTTGATTATCGCATTGAAATTGAAAAATGGGCCCTCGACAAACCTTTCAGGATTTCGTTTTTTGAAATTCCAGTCAATTGTTTACCTGCTCAAATCCGGGTTGAAGTAGACCGGTTAGTTGCCCATCGGGTGGTAGCAATCGGCGGCGATGGAACGATTAAACTGGTGGCAGAAGCCCTCATGAGCACAAAAATTCCCCTGGGCATTATTCCGGCAGGTTCGGCGAACGGACTGGCCAGAGAACTTAAAATACCAACCGAAATTAGAGCAGCACTTGATGTGGTGATCGACGGCTCGATCCGAAAAATCCACATGGTGAGGGTCAACGGGGAATTGTGTATTCACCTGAGTGATATCGGATTGAATGCATTTATGGTTAAACGATTTAATTCGCTTGACCACAGAGGGATGTGGGCCTACATGAAAGCGGCATGGCACGTATTCGGGAGCCGATACCGGATGCAGATCGAAATGCAGTTGAATGGGGAGAAAGTTAAACTGAAAGCCTTTATGATTGTGATAGCCAACGGAACCCGATACGGAACCGGGGCGATCATCAACCCAATCGGAACAATGGATGATCTGTTGTTTGAACTGGTGGTTATTAAGAAAATATCTCTTTGGGAAGTATTCAAAACCTGGATTAGCAACGGGCCTTACCATCCTAAAATGACAGCTGTTTACCAGACCAATTCTGTAGAAATCCGGTCAGGTCGGAATGCTCATTTCCAGGTAGATGGCGAATAT
>Ga0105049_10007588_pt1 | contig 12589 bp, 13 predicted proteins | sample MAT06_FD_78087 | JGI IMG/M metagenome (GOLD analysis project Ga0105049, IMG submission 78087) | Freshwater microbial communities from Lake Fryxell liftoff mats and glacier meltwater in Antarctica - MAT-06 | ecosystem: Environmental > Aquatic > Freshwater > Ice > Liftoff microbial mat | place...
AGGCATCAGGCCTTTCCCTTCTTGGATCAGAAGCACCATCGAAGCATCGTCCAGCTTACTTTGACTTAATTTGCTGGCATGAAACAGGCCCTTGTCCCCATTCTTACCATGACAACGGTTGCATTTTGATTTATACAGTTTTTGGGCATCGGGCTTTTGAGGCGTTTGTGCTACTGAAACTGTGGCCAATGAAACCAGCAAAATGATTAGATAATTTTTCATCGTTTTAATTAGCTTAGACTTTAGACATTTTACTTGAATTCAGCGTCAGGACAATCTTCCCAAACTGCTCCCCTGAGGCCATTTTTTCAAAAGCCTTTGCACCTTCCGACATTGGGAAAATGGAATCTACTACAGGCACAATTTCGTGCTTTTGCACAAAAGCCAACATTGCACGGAATTCTCTAGGGCTGCCCATAGTACTTCCCAATAAGCTGATTTGTTTCCAGAAAAGCGGCTGCAAACTAAGTCCGTTAACCTTCCCCAGTGTTCCTCCATAGAACCCTATGCGTGCACCAGGATTGCACAGAGATGGAAACAGTGCAAATCCATCGCCGCCGGCCGAATCAATGATGACATCAAATCCGCCAGCAGCTTGTTTGAGTTGCTTCTCCCACCCAGCTTCGTGATAGTTTGCACCGCCTTTAGCACCGATTTTTGTGGCACGTTCAATTTTTTCAACCGAACCAGAGGTGACAAAAACTTCAGCTTCGGCGGCTATGGCAAATTGTAACGCTGTTAGCGCCACCCCGCCGCCAATGCCCGTAATCAACACTTTTTCGCCTTTTTTTAACTTACATCGGCTGAAAAGTGCGCGCCATGCAGTTAGTCCAGCTAATGGGATGGCAGCGGCTTGTTCCCAGCCCAGGTGTTCAGGCATCGGAAAAACATTCGCTTTGGGAATGGAGATTTGTTCCGCAAAAGTGCCGTTTTCGGGCATTCCCAATACTCGAAAGTTTTTGCTTTGAAAATTAGGATTGCTACCCCAGGCTAGAGCAGGGTAGAGCACTACTCGTTTCCCTTGCCATTCACCTGCACCATCGGAGCCGAGAATACAGGGCGTTCGAATCCCAGCGTACTGCCCTTGGGTGATGAACAGGTCGCGGTGGTTCAGCGCGGCAGTATGGATACCTACGACAACTTCTCCTTTGGAAGGCTTTGGATTCGGCAATTGCGCCCATTCGGTAGGGGCTTGTAACTTATTGATTATTAGTGCTTTCAAGCGTAAGATTGCTGTGAGTGTTGGATGATTTTGAAATTCTAGAACAGGAATAATTGGGTGTAAAGTTTGAAAGAAATTTGGCAAGTCCTAAATTGTTTTTAATAAAATTCGTTTAGATTTGCACTTTCTATATCATGCGCATTCGAATAGGCATCATCATGGCTTACTTACTGCTGGGTTGCATCCTCCTGGAGGACGCCTTGCCGTACTTTGCCCATTCCATTATGATGGAAATATGCGAATCCAATACTGAAAACGGGGAAAAAGACACCAAAAAAGGGAAAGAAATTGAAGATGAGTTGAGCCAGGTAAAAGATAGGTTTCCTGTTGAAAATGGCTCACCTTTTTCTTTTCTACTCCATCCGGGCAGCATTCTTGCTGATTCCGACGAAATCCCCGATAGTGCCCACCAATCTATTTTCTCTCCTCCTCCGGATTGGGACTAATTTACTTCCTTGCTTTTTGATGCCTTGTTTTTTAGCCTAACACTGTTCGATATAGACGAGCAGGTGTTTTCGTTAGTATTTCATCCTTTACCTTCTTCTTCTTCTTCATGCAAAAGAACAGCTTCTGGGCAGATCTAAAATTTGATCTGCCTGCGGGTCTGGTGGTGTTTCTCATCGCCTTACCCTTATGTCTGGGCATTGCCCTGGCCTCGGGTGCGCCGCTTTTTTCGGGTATGATCGCAGGTATTATCGGCGGTTTAGTTGTGGGTTTTTTGAGCGATTCACATACTAGTGTTAGCGGCCCGGCGGCTGGACTTACGGCCGTAGTATTGGTCTCTATACAGCAACTGGGCAGTTTTCAAATTTTTCTTTTAGCCGTGGTGTTGGCCGGTGTCTTTCAACTGGCCTTGGGTTTTGCCCGTGCTGGTATGATTGCCAACTATTTCCCATCCAACGTTATTAAAGGGATGTTGACGGGTATAGGCATTATTATCATTTTGAAACAAATCCCACATGCATTTGGATATGACAAGGATGCGGAGGGCGATTTCGCTTTTTTTGAGCAAAGTGGTAGTAACACCTTTCTCACGATCTGGGAAAGCCTGACGCAATTTATCCATCCAGGTGCAACAGCTGTAGCCTTGATTTCGATTATAATTATGCGTGTTTGGGAAAGACCTGCTGTAAAAAGCAAAGTAGGTTTTGTTCCAGGAGCACTCGTGGCTGTGGTAGTTTCAGTTTTAATCAATCAGGTGCTAATCACGCTTGGCGATCCTTGGACAATTCTTCCAGAACATTTGGTCAGCATCCCGGTAGCAAATGATGCTTCTGCTTTTTTAGCCCAGTTTACCTTCCCTGATTTTTCACAATGGGCGAATACAAAAGTGCTCTCCATTGCTTTTACGCTCTGTATTGTAGCCTCTATTGAAACGCTGTTATGCTTGGAGGCGGTGGATAAAATTGACCCATATTTGCGTACAAGCGACCCAAATCGCGAATTAAAGGCACAAGGGATAGGTAATATCCTGTCCGGGCTTATTGGCGGCTTGCCGATCACCTCGGTCATTGTACGTAGTTCAGCCAATGTCAACGCAAATGCGCGAACCAAATCATCCTCCATTATTCACGGATTGCTTCTTTTGGTTTGTGTGGCGCTAATTCCTGTTATTTTGAATTTGATTCCATTGGCAGCACTTGCAGCAGTACTTATCCTAACCGGGTATAAATTGGCCAAAATATCAATTTTTAAGGAGTCATGGAGTAATGGGAAATATCAGTGGTGGCCTTTTATTATTACAGTTTTTGCAGTGGTATTTACGGACTTGCTGACGGGAGTAGGTGTAGGATTGGTGGCCAGCGCCTTGGCGATCCTTCGTGGCAACATGCGCAACGCCTACTATTTCCACAAAGAGGAATATCATGAAGGTGATATCATCAATATAAAATTGTCGCAAGAGGTTTCTTTTCTCAATAAGGCGGCCATTAAAATCACATTGGAAACCCTTCCGGAAAATTCTAAAGTGGTGATTGATGCTACAGATACGGCTTATATAGATTTTGATGTGCTGGAAAGCATAAAAGAGTTTGCCAAAGAAAAAGCTGGTTTGAAAAATATTCAGGTGACGCTCAACGGGTTTCACGATCGCTATAAATTTTGGGAGGCCGATTTTGTCCATTCAGACCCAGATCCAAATCTTCATGCAGAACAATCACTTACAAGATGAAGATGCAACAAGCTAGGTTGAAGGTCGAAACCTGTTTGTCGAAGGCGACTCAACTTGACGAAGCCAAAAGTCAATTTGTACGGTAGTCTGGCCTCTATTTTCCCAAAAATCAAATCATAATCCTTCATCATTTTTTCCACACTATTTTACCAGAATTATTATGCGTACACTCACTAAAGAAACTCAAGAAAAAATAACGCCTCAAATAGCACTCAAGCTTTTGCAGGATGGAAATGACCGATTCACAAATAACCTGAAAGTAAACCGCAATTTGCTCCAGCAAGTCAATGAAACAATGTATGGGCAACATCCTTTCGCCGTGATTTTGAGTTGTATTGACTCTCGTACCAGTGCAGAATTGGTTTTTGACCAAGGGCTTGGTGATGTGTTCAGCATCAGAATAGCGGGTAATATTTTGAACGAAGATATCCTTGGATCCATGGAATTTGCCTGCAAGGTGGCAGGCGCAAAAATCATCGTAGTGTTAGGACACACGAAATGTGGCGCCATCAAAGGTGCTTGTGACCATGTGGAAATGGGCAACCTAACGAGCTTGCTCCATAAAATCAAGCCGGCCATGGAGCGTACGACATACACCAATGGTACGGAGTATGCCTATCCTAATGCAGTGGCAGCCAATAATGTACACTATGTGATGGATGAAGTGGCCCTGCGAAGTCCGATTATCAATGAAATGATAAAAGCGCACGAAATAGCCATCGTGGGCGGGATGTATGACATTGAGACGGGAGTTGTTGATTTTTACGAGCATCCGCACCTCATTTGAACTTCGTTTTGAAAAGCAAGAAGGTTTTATAAAGAACCGATTTAACCTGCTGCTGAAAAGTAGCAGGTTTTTTTATTTTTGAGAATGTTTGTTCGGTTCGTGTTTTTTTCAACCTTTGCCATCTACATCACAAACAAAACAGTATGGCTTTTTCTACCAGCTCTTCCAACAAAGCTGACACCAAACCCCTCCTCTCTACCCGAAGTATTTGGAATATGAGTGTGGGTTTTTTGGGCATCCAGGCAGGCTTCGCCCTTCAAAATGGTAATGCAAGTACCATTCTACAGCGCTATGGTGCCGATGTACATGAACTTCCGAACTTCTGGCTTGTGGCCCCGATCATTGGCATGATTGTTCAGCCCATTATCGGATATTACTCTGATCATACCTGGAATCGTTGGGGGCGACGCAAGCCTTATTTTGTGGCGGGTGCTATCGCGGCTTGTTTCGGCATGATGCTGATGCCCAATGCCGGAATATTTGCTGCTGCACTCCCGCTCGTACTCATGGGGGCGGGAATGTTGATGATTATGGATGCAGCATTTAATGTAGCTATGGAGCCTTTCAGAGCCTTGGTTGCTGATAAGTTACCTTCCGCCCAGCGTACGTTGGGGTTTTCTACGCAGACAGCACTCATTGGAATTGGGGCGGTAATCGGGTCGTGGTTGCCCTGGTTTTTGGCAAAAAAAGCAGGTGTCGTCGACACTGCTGTAAAAGGCATAGTGCCGGATAACGTGAAATTGTCCTTCTATATCGGTGGTGGGCTTTTACTTGCAGCCATTCTCTGGACGGTTTTTACAACCAAAGAATATTCTCCGGAAGAGCAGGCTCGATATACTGGGGAGCCAGAAACGAAATCGACCAAGCGTGGACTCGCTTCCATTTGGGAAGATGTAGTAAATATGCCCACCGCAATGCGACAACTCGGCTGGGTGCAATTTTTCTCCTGGTTTGCATTGTTTTCGATGTGGGTATTTACCGCTCCGGCCATTGCACACCATGTTTATGGCTGTGCAATTGACGACAATAAGTCACAGGCCTTCAGCGATGCAGGTAACTGGACGGGTATTATTTTCGGGGTATACAATGGCGTTTCCGCTATTTTCGCCCTTTGCCTTCCGTATATCGCTGCTCGGATTGGCCGCAAAAACACCCACGCAATAGCCTTGGTTTGTGGTGGAATAGGCCTGATCTCCATCTATTTTGCAACTTCTCCAAATTTTTTGATTTTCTCCATGATCGGCGTAGGAATAGCTTGGGCAAGTATTTTGGCCATGCCTTACGCAATGTTGGCTGGCTCGCTTCCAGCCCACAAAATGGGTGTTTACATGGGCATTTTCAACTTTTTCATTACAATCCCTCAAATAGTAAGCGGAATAGTCAATCGTCCGATCGTCAAATATTTGTATGGCAACAACGCTATTTGGGCCATTGTGATGGGGGGTGTGTTCTTCTTGTTGGCGGCAATAGCCGTACGATTTGTAGCAGACAAAGACGATGTGGTCAATGTGGCCAATGTGTGAAGGTGGTCTATGTGATTTCAATTCAAACCAATCAAATCATGAATCCAAAATTCAGGGCATTGTTCGCCGTATTAGCGGGTATCCTGGCTGGCGGCCTGGCTATTACCCTGTTTGAAATGGCGTCGCCGCATGAACCGCCAGCAGGTATGAATGTGAATGATCCCGCCAAATTGGGCGAGTGGGTCGGCACTTTGCCGATGTCGGCATTTGCAATTTTGCTTCTCGCCTACTTTTTAGGTTCTGCAGTTGGCGCGTGGGTTGCTAATCGAATTGCTGGGCCAACCCAATACCGCCCAGCTCTATTGGTCGGCTTTGGGCTTTTTGTTGCAGGAATCATAAACCTGATTGCGATTCCACACCCCTGGTGGTTTTCAATCATCTCCTCCCTGATCTATTTTGTTGGCGCATGGATTGGCGGTAGGGTAGTGGAGCGCCCAAGAATTTGATTTTTTCACCTAAATATCTTTACTTATGAGTACTAATGACTTGATTTTCACGCTTTTAGTTGGTGCAGTTTCAGGTTGGCTGGCTGGCCAAATTCGCCATGGTTATGGATTTGGATTGCTCGGGAATATTATCGTAGGTATTCTTGGTGCATTTGTAGGCACTTGGCTTTTTCGCTCCGTGCTGCATGTATCCATCGGTGCTGGCCTATTGAGTACCATTGCAACTTCGGTCATTGGAGCCCTAGTTTTGCTGTTTCTCATTGGGCTAGTCAGTAAAAAGTGATTTGACAAAATTTCTTCCAACCCGTCTTGCGGATCAGCCGTAAGACGGGTTTTTATGTCCAAAAAATACACTTCCATGCGATTCATTCTATTCGTCATACTTTCATTTTTTATCTTGAATTGTAAAAACTTCTGGGGCAATCCGCATAAAACAGCCCTTGCTCCACGCGTCGTGCCCGTCTTGATCGATAGCTTGCGTGTAGAACCTGCCAATTGGTGGACGGGTATGAAATGGAATAAGGTGGAAATCCTAGTCCAACGCCCAGGGTTAGCGGAATACCAGGTGCGTTTAGAAAAAACCAAAGGCCTGAAAATATTGAAAGTTGAAAAAGGAGATAGTCCAAACTATCTTTTTATCACCTTGGAAGTCAAGGAAAAGGCACCGAAACAAAATGCTGAACTAGTTTTTTCCAATGGCAAAAACACTTTCACCCACGAGTTCCCAATTCGAGCCCGAAGTGCGTCACCAAAGGCGCAAGGCGTATCTTCCAAGGACGTAATTTATCTGGTTTTTCCGGATCGTTTCGCAAATGGCGATTCATCGAACGATACTGTATCTGGAATGCTGCAAGGTTTAAATAGAGCCGACCCGGATGGACGACATGGGGGTGATTTGAAAGGTATAAAAGACCATCTTGATTACATACAAGACTTAGGAATCAGCACAATATGGCTCAATCCAGAACTTGAGAATGACCAAATTGAAGCCTCCTATCATGGTTACGCAGTCACGGATCATTATCGGGTGGATCGTCGTTTTGGCACGAATGCTGACCTGCGCAATCTAGTATCGGAATGCCATCGAAGAGGCATGAAAGTCGTTCGAGACATTGTGCTCAATCATATCGGTGACAACCACTGGTGGGTGAAAGACTTGCCCACCAAAGACTGGGTAAATCAATGGCCGGTTTATACGAACACCTCTTTTCGCGCACCAACCTTGGTAGACCCCTATGCTTCAGAATTCGATAAAAAGCTGTTTTCAGATGGCTGGTTTGATAAAAGAATGCCTGACCTTAACCAACGTAATCCGCACGTTTCCAATTATTTAATTCAGCAAGCCATCTGGTGGGTGGAATATGCCGGAATAGATGATTTCCGCATTGACACTTACACCTATTCCGACCAGGTATTTTGCAGCAAATGGTGCCAGGCATTGCGGGAAGAGTATCCAAATCTTTCCATGTTTGGCGAAATTTGGGAGCAAGCTGTGCCAGTCCAGGGCTTTTTTGCCGACGATCAGCCGATGGTGCGAAGCAAATTTGATTCTAACCTGCCCGGCGTAATTGATTTTCAACTCTGCTTTGCGATCCAGGATGCACTCACCAAAGAGAGTAGCTGGACGGATGGCGCCTCAAAAATTTACTACGTCCTGGCACAGGATTATTTTTACAAAGACCCTTACAAAAACCAGATCATGCTCGACAACCACGACATGAAACGGTTTTACACCCAGGTTGGAGAAAGCCTGGACAAGTACAAAACAGGAATGGCTTTCCTGCTCACTACACGCGGCATTCCACAAATCTATTACGCCACAGAAATGCTGAGTACGGGAGATGGCACACCAACCTGGGGTACCTTCCGAAAAGATTTTCCAGGTGGATGGGTGGGTGATCCAGCAGATAAATTTACCAAAACGGGCCGAACCGCACAGGAAGATGAAGCCTTCAACTTTGCCCGCAACTTAATCCGGTACCGCAATGCCACACCAGCTTTACAAACGGGCAAACTCATGCAATTCACGCCCATTGACCGAGCACCAGAACGCGGGCTTTACGTGTATTTTCGCTATGACGAGGCCAAAACGGTGATGGTGGTACTCAATTTTTCCAACGAAAACAAAACCATGAATACCCAACGATTTACCGAACGCATGAAGGGGTTTTCCAAAGCTAAAAATGTAGCGACGGGAGAAATTTTGACCGATTTGACAAAGTTGGAAGTGGGTAAGAATTTGCCTCTGGTGTTGGAATTGGAACGATGATAGGTTATCTTTGTTGGAAACTAAAAAATCATGGGACTTACACACGTCAACATTACGCTAAAAAATTCAGGCGATGTATCGCTAAGCCGCCGGAAATTCATCGGCGAAGACGAAATTAGAAGTATAGAAATTAATTGTCTAGTGGACACTGGTGCGATGACTATTGTCATCAATGAAGAAATCCGTGAAGCACTTGGTCTTGACATCATTGGCGAACGGTTAAGCCAAATGGCTGATGGCCGGAAAATAGTGCTTCCCTTAGCTGGGCCTGTAGATATCTGGTATGAAGATCGGCTTTCCACTACAAATGCAATCGTAATGCCAGACGACAATGATCCACTTTTAGGCGTTATCCCACTCGAAGAAATGGATTTATGGATTCACCCTGCCACCAACAAACTCACGCCCATTCACCCTGGAGAAGGTCCGTTGATGATTGTGAAATAGGCTTGTTTGAAACTCACCGGGTGAGTGGTAGGCACCCGGTGAATTTCAAACAAGGATGTATTTGACGAAATTAGTAGTGGGCAAGAACTTGACTCTTTTGTTGGAACTAAAGCGGTAGGCGATTACCCCTTCAAAGCCTCCCGAGCAATTACCAACTTCTGCACCTCGGAAGTTCCTTCTCCAATCGTACAAAGTTTGGAGTCGCGGTAAAACTTCTCCACCGGAAAATCTTTGGTGTAGCCGTAGCCGCCAAAGACTTGCACAGCATCCGTGCTTACCTGCACAGAAATTTCGGAAGCGTAATATTTGGCCATCGCAGCCTCTTTGGTGCATTTTTTTCCTGCATCTTTCAGCGTGCCTGCCTGGCGAGTAAGTAATTCAGCAGCCTCAATTTTAGTAGCCATATCAGCCAATTTAAACGAAATACCCTGAAACTGGGCAATCGGTTGGCCAAACTGATGCCGTTCTTTCGAATATTTTACGGCAGCTTCGTAAGCGCCTTTTGCAATGCCCAGTGCAAGCGACGCAATACTGATGCGGCCTCCATCCAGGATTTTCATAGATTGGATAAAGCCTTCGCCTTCCACGCCAAGCATCTGGCTTTCGTGAATCCTACAATTATCGAAAATCATCTCGGCAGTTTCGCTGGCGCGCATGCCAAGCTTGTTTTCTTTTTTTCCGGCATTGAAGCCCTCTGTCCCGCGTTCTACCACGAAAGCAGTCATGCCCCGACTGTCCAGCAGCTCACCAGTACGTGCAATAACAACGGCTACCTGCCCACTCTTGCCGTGGGTGATCCAGGATTTGGTGCCATTCATGATCCAATGGTCACCATCTTTCACCGCGGTGCATTGCATCCGCATTGCATCGGATCCAGTGTTCGGCTCAGTCAGTCCCCAGGCGCCAATCCATTTGCCGCTTGCGAGTAGTGGGAGATATTTTTGCTTTTGTGTTTCGTTGCCAAAGGCCAGAATATGGTTGGTGCAAAGTGAATTGTGCGCCGCAACGCTCAGCCCAATGGAGCCACAAACTTTGGCAATCTCCTCTATTACAGTGATGTATTCCTGGTAGCCCAGTCCCGCGCCTCCATAAGCTTCAGGAACCAATACCCCGAGGAACCCTTGTTCTCCCATTCGTTGGAACATTTCTATGGGGAAATATTGGCTTTCATCCCATTCCATCACGTAAGGCCGGATATGGACTTCAGCAAAGTCTCGTGCGCTTTGACGTATAAGTTGCAGATTTTCAAGGTGTTCTGCTGCTTTTCCCATAACTTGATTTTGTTTGGTAGCGCGAATTTTATTTCGCGGTAGTGGTGAAGGCTAAAAACGGCTCAAAAGTAGGCTGATTTTCTGGAATCAAGGTAGTCCGAATGGCCTTTGGAATTGGTTGTTAAGGCAGGCATCTTTCAGCCGTACACTTTTTTATTTTGAAAATTTGCGCGTTCAAATTGTTGGTCATTCTGAACGTAGTGAAGAATCTGAGGCCGAAGGCCGAAGCTTTTTCTTCTAAATTCTAGGCCTTCGGCCTCAGATTCTTCACTACGTTCAGAATGACAAGCCGCAAAAAAGAAGTGTACGGCTGGAAAGGCAGGCACCTGGCGTTAAGCACTGTTAACAATATTAAGCTAATGCAATGCCAAAAAAATGCGATTTCATAAACCAATGACTAGCTCTTTTGCGATTCAAACGTTCCAATTCCCCAAATACTTTAAAAACAACTTCGCCAGGTTTTCAGCATCCGAGATACCTCTATGGTGCTGACCCGTGAAAACAATGTCTTCCTTCTCAATAACCTTTTTCAGACCTAAACCTGTTCGCATCCGTTTCATGACTCGATATTGTTCTTTAAGGTTGGCATGGTGCACGGTCCAAGCCTCATCAAGTCGGTGTAAGCGGCAGTCGGCAGCGAACATTTTATGATCAAAATTACCCCAAGAGCACAAAACATAGTCTTCCTCTTCGACACGCGCCCAGTCTTGAAACTCTTGAATCACTTCTGGAAAATACTTGGCGCGGTTCACATCGCTTTGTTCGATCGTGGTAAGCTGCCGACAAAACGGAGAAAGGGTAGGGTGGAGGGTAGGCTTTACAAATCGGTTGAATTTACCGCGTATTTCGCCATACTGATTGATGCGATAAGCTCCAATTTCGATAGTCTCTTGCACATAGCCCATGGGCGGCGTTTCCCAACAAGTGGCCTCAAGGTCGTAAATGATGTAGTTCATCGCAATCCAAATTTCTGCAAAATAAACCACAAGATAAGCCGAATCCGACTTTTTTGGGAGGCGTAAAATATTTTCTCATCCAACTTTACCAGGCGTTCTATTCGAGTCGGATGCTTAAATGGAAAGCTTAGGCTCGAGGCTCGGAGTTGGGCTTTCTGGTCTGATTCTTTTGTATGTGTAGCGCCAGCCTCTCCGATGCCCGTGTTTTGCACGAGATTGACCCTAGGTACAATACTGAAAGCGTTGTTTTTCAATACACTATAAGCCCATGCATAGGCCCAGGAGTTGTTCTCCCTAGCTTTAGTGGCTCGAAATTTTTCCAGCATGTAGGCCTGAGCCAAGGGTTTGGTAGTAAGCGTTCTAATGCGCTTGTTTTGTATAAAAGCCTCCATTCCATCGAGATCGAGCGACATTTTGTTCCAAGCTCTGCGCCAACTTGCCCAACCCCAAACAAAACAAAACTGGGAGAAAAAATAATCTGTTGGCAAACTGCGGGTGAGCGCTTCTGCTACGTTTGAGCCTCCAATGTGCATCACCTGCTCCTCATGCGCATAACGTGACAACATTGTTTCGCAAAAAGGAAAAAAAGAGGGATCAGGCAGGCAGTCATCTTCTAAAACAATCCCTTGTTCAACGGCCTCAAAAAACCAATTTAAAGCCCCTGAAACGCCAGCACGAAGTCCGGCATTTTGTTCCCGAAAAAGGGTTTTGACTTCACAGGGCCAATCTATTTTTTGGAGTTCAGCACGAACGGCAGCTACTTTTTCGGCCTCTCCGGGGGAGCTAACTCTTGGGCCATCGCAATGGACAAAAATCTGCGTGGGTTGCACTTGTCGAAGGCGGTTAAGTACCGCCTCCGTATGTTTGGGCCGATTGAAAAGCAGGAGCAGGATGGGAGTGGTGCAACGGTAATTCATTTTTAAATGTCGGGCCGTACTAGTTTATAACCGTTTGATAAACAGCAAGATGCTGCGCTGCACTGTGTTGCCAGGTAAATTTTTTGGCTCGTTCATACCCCATTTCAACCAGCTGCTTGCGATAAGGAGTGTCTTCCAAAACCCGCCGAACCGCAACCGCTAGGCTTCCTGGATTTTCTTCCTCAAAATATCCGGCAGCTTCCCCACCTACCTCGGGCAATGAACTCTTCCGATTCAAAACCGCCGGACACCCGCAAGCAAAAGCCTCCAAGACCGGGATGCCGAAACCCTCGTACTGGGAGGGAAAAATAAAACAAGTCGCCTCGTTATAAATCTTAGCCAATTCCGCATCTGAACCAACCGTTAAATATTGAACTTTCTGGATAATGCCTAATCTGGCAAGTTGTTCGCGTTCAACGGAATCAAAGGCAGATCCTCCTACGCAAACCAAACGCAACTCAGGTATTGATTTAAGTAAATCAGCCAATTGCTCCACCATCCACGAAAAATTTTTGTAGGCCTTGCGTTGGCCAACAAACAGGAGATAGGAGGCATGTTTTGCGGTATTTGTGGAGGGAGCA
>Ga0105049_10007589_pt1 | contig 12588 bp, 6 predicted proteins | sample MAT06_FD_78087 | JGI IMG/M metagenome (GOLD analysis project Ga0105049, IMG submission 78087) | Freshwater microbial communities from Lake Fryxell liftoff mats and glacier meltwater in Antarctica - MAT-06 | ecosystem: Environmental > Aquatic > Freshwater > Ice > Liftoff microbial mat | place...
CTCTCTCGCGACTATCGTTTTGAAAGTCAGCAAGTTCGCATTGGTCGCGATCCAAGCTGCGAGCTGGTAATCGACGGCGCGAAGTATCCGAAGGTATCGGGACTTCATGCAGAGCTGCAGATTGCTGGAGACGCGTTACAACTTATTCCGCGAAGCCGATCCGATCGATTGAATCGACTTTCGTTTCCAGTATGTTCAAAACCAATCCGAGGTTCTTTGCGACACGGCGGCATCGGCTTACCTGCAAATTCAAGAAGAAAGTGGAGTAACTAAAGAAACGAGAAAACATAGAACATCTAGAGGACTGACTCAAAGAGCTGACAAAGTGCGTCGTCCAACCTAAAAACTTGGGTTGGCAAATTTAGTTGCACGACGCTCCGCGTCGTGATTCTTACGACGCGGAGCGTCGTGCAACTAAGGCAATACCCAAAATCAAGACCTGAAGATGCACTACGAGGGCTGCCTTGCCCGAGTTGGCAGTGGAATTTCCTTTGAAGCCGCTTATTCAGGCAATACGCGTGGGCCTTCGGTTTCGTAACGACCGGCGCCCCCTTGGTGTCGTTTTCCGTGGCTCCATCGGAGCCATGTCTTTCGCGAAAACCAATGGCCCGAATAGTCCATTCCAAATGTGCCTTCATCCGCTGTTCGACTCGATCCTCCAAAGATCGTACCGCCACCAACATACCCTACTTGATGATAAGCGTCGGTGCTCGGTCTCGCGAATCGACTCAAGCAATTAGGGAATCCAGCACGCGCGAAGCCATTCTCGCAGTAGCGGCCGTATTTGCTGCCACCGGGCGTCTCTCGACCGCGAGTTCCTGTAAGAGTCCGTTCGCTCAAGTGACTCTCTGCATGTGTATTGGTTTCCGTTTCGTCAAAGACGACCGGTGCTCTGACCTCTCGCGGCGGGAGGTCCGTTTGCTCAAGAATTCGGTCATCCGGTTTTCGTGTCTTTGGACGCGTTTCATTGGCGTGTGCAATCAATAGAAAAAGGATCGCAAACAAGACTGCGAAGGGTATGAAAAATCGTTTCTTCGGCATGGTTAAATCCCGTTAAGCTATTGCGTTCCTTCATAGTATCTCCGGATGGTTGGTAAAGTCGTCATCGCCGGCATAATCCGCCCAGCCAATCGATTTCCACCCGTTCAAGCCCAATAATCGTTCAGGCTCCCCCTTTTTTCTTCTTAGGATCATTGGTCAAAGTCTTCGTAACTCCACCTTTTGAACCATTTGACATTGAATTGCCCAAGACCTTGGACCGCTATGGCCGATATAATCGTCACGGTCCGATCCGCCCAGCAGTTGTCTTTGCAGATTTGTAGAGTTGTGTTCAAGCTTCCCTATTACGCCGTATCAAAAGCGATTTTGACATTCTGCCTGTCAAGCTTGGCTAGCAATGCGTATGGACAGGTCAGCCCAGCCGAACCGGCTCCGTCCAGCCAAGCGGTTCGCGTTTCTATCCGCGACGAGCCGGAACCGAAGAGTCTTGCTCCGCCGGAACTCGAGGGTAGGTCATTGCCAGCCGCGGCGTCCTACCCGCCAGAATCCTCACCTTTTCAACTGTCGGCTTTTCAAGCTCCATTGGGCTATACCGGGCCAACTTCGGTTTTGCCAACGGAGGGGCAAAATACGAGCCACTTCATTCCTATCGAGGATCGCTGGCGAGTTGGCTCGCCAGCTTGGGATCGCTACGGAAAAGGCCACCCCGTCGGGGATGACTATCCCTTTGTTCAAGGTGCTTGGTACGATCCTTACAACCAAAATGTCCTCAAAGGTGACTATCCCATCGCTGGGCAGGATATCTTTCTAAAACTTCAACTCAGACAGCTGAATCTGTTTGAGCAGCGACAAACGCCCATTCCTACCACACCCTTCGAGGCATCGCAAAATCCTGCGCAGAACGAGTTTTTTGGGGATCCCAATCAGTTCTTTTTCACTCAAAACAACTCGGTTGCGTTTGACCTTTTTCAAGGTGACGCGGCATTCAAGCCGGTGGATTGGCGATTCCGAATGAATTTCATCTTCAACCAGAACTACCTGAATGTTCAAGAGTTAGCCGTCGTTTCCCCAGACGTGCGAGATGGGAAGAACCGACATAGGACCGATTGGGCGCTAGAAGAGTGGTTTTACGAAACGAAAATTGCGGACATGAGTCCCAATTACGATTTTCTTTCGATCCGTGCCGGCTCGCAACCGTTTACGAGCGACTTTCGAGGTTTCATCTTTTCAGATACCAATCGAGGGGTGCGAGTGTTCGGAAACCGATTGAGCAACCAGGATCAATACAACGTCCTGTGGTTCGACCAAAACGAAAAAGATACCAATAGCCTGCTCAACACCTTTGATGATCGCCACCAAAATACAGTGATTGCTAACTACTATCGCAATGACTTTATCTTTCCCGGCTACAACGCACAGCTAAGCTTTCACTACAACAGAGACAAAGCCAGCACGAAGTTCGACAACAATCGATTTCTGGTTCGTCCCGATCCGGTCGGAGTATTTGCACCACACCAAGTGGATTCGTACTACTTGGGATGGTCGGGCAATGGTCACATCAACCGCTACAACATCAGCCATGCCATGTACTACGTGACCGGCGTCGACGAACTCAATCCGCTGGCTGGCTCGCGTCAAGACATCAGCGCATTCATGGGTGCGCTCGAGCTGTCGTACGATCGAGATTGGGCTCGATTTCGATGTTCCTATTTCTATGCTTCGGGTGATAGTGATCCGAACGATAGCAAAGCAACAGGCTTCGACGCCATCTTCGACAACCCCAACTTCGCCGGAGGAGAATTTAGCTATTGGAATCGGCAGCAAATCCGACTCTTCAACGTCAATCTCGTGAACCGTCAAAGCTTGGTACCCAATCTTCGCAGCAGCAAATTCCAAGGGCAAACCAATTTTGTAAATCCGGGTATTCAACTACTAAATACTGGCTTTGACGCTGACTTGACTCCCAAGTTGAAGATGATCAACAACGCAAACTACTTGTGGTTCAATCAGACCGCGTCTCTTGAAACGCTCGTTTTTCAGGGGAACATCCGAAACGAGATCGGTCTCGACTTGAGCAGCGGATTCGAGTATCGTCCTTTACTGAATAACAACGTGATCCTCGTCGGCGGTCTATCCGGACTCATCGTCGGCAATGGATTTCGAGACCTATACCAGCCGCTCGAGGGAAACGTAAACGATCTAGCGGCCGGTTTTTTTGAGGCTTCTTTCGAGTATTAAGACATGAGCTTTCGCCCGACCGAGTTTTCTATTCGTTGGGTGATTCTCAAAGTATGGATCGCGCTTTCCACTATTGGTATGGGAGGCGCCACGTGTTTGTCGCAGGGAGTAAAGCCGGGCTTGCCATCCAATGGAAAGTTCCATGTGTCGAGCGTGCCTATTCGAGCGGGCGAGGACCCCTGGGGACCGGCACGAAATCTTGGTATCGCGGGCAACGATTCGTATCCTATCCCAAACGATCTCTTGCATGTCGATCTCTTCCGACAATCCCAGCAAGACGAAGTGGCGAAGAGCACCTCGTGCGTTAGCTGCCATTCCAACGTTGGCAACATGCACCCACCCAACACCGTTTCCATAGGTTGCATTGATTGCCACGGTGGGAATCCTAATGACTTTTCGAAGAAGGGTTCCCACGTACACCCTCGATACCCAGACCTTTGGTCCTCATCTGCGAATCCTGTGAGAAGCTATGCACTGCTCAACCATGAGAGTCCTGAATTCGTGCGATTTGTCAATCCGGGCGATCTTCGGGTAGCGCACATTGCGTGTGGACAGTGCCATGCCAATGAAGTTTTGCAGCTTCGCAAGAGTATGATGACGCACGGTTGTATGCTGTGGAGTGCAGCTCTTTACAACAATGGCGGTACACCAGAAAAAGCCGCTCGCTATGGAGAGAGTTACTCGATGTATGGCAAGCCTCAACGCTTACAGAATGTCCCACCTCCAACGCCCTATGAAATGGACCGCAAAGGAATGGTTCCGTTTCTGGACCCATTGCCTCGTTTTGAGTCCTCCCAGCCCGGAAACATCCTACGCATTTTCGAACGAGGCGGTCGGTTCAAGCCGGAAATCGGTATCCCAGAGCGTCTCGAAGATCCAGGTCGTCCCAAGGAACGGCTCAGCGTTCGCGGTCTTGGAACAGAAAATCGAACCGATCCCGTTTTCATAGGTCTACAAAAAACTAGATTGCTTGACCCGACGTTGAACTTCCTAGGCACCAATGACCATCCCGGCGATTACCGAAGCAGTGGATGCAGCGCCTGTCACGTCGTCTATGCCAATGACCGTTCTCCGACCTCCTCCGGTCCTTTCGCGAAGTATGGGAACATGGGCAGAGCAGCTGCGGAAACGGATGACTGGGTGAAAGCCGTCGATCCGACGATACCCAAGCACGAATCTGGGCATCCGATTCAGCATACCTTTACCAATCGCATGCCGACGAGCCAATGCATGGTGTGCCACATGCATCCCGGTACAAATGTTCTCAACTCCTACCTCGGTTATATGTGGTGGGATAACGAAACGGACGGACAATGCATGTATCCTAAGAAACAGAAAGATCCAACGGCGGAGGAGTTGGTACAAGCCTCAATGTCGAACCCCGAAGAGTCAGCCGCCCGCGGGCTCTGGGGAAAGCCCGATTTCTTAAACAACGTGACCGACCTAAATCCGAACTTAAAACATACTCAGTTTGCGGATTTTCATGGTCACGGTTGGGTCTTTCGGGCTGTGTTCAAAAAGGATCGAACAGGTGCCTTGCTCGACCATCAAGGAGCAAAGGTCGAAAATCCGACCACGCAACATCTGATGGCGTCCGTCGCCCCATCCAACGAGTTTGAGAAAATTCATGGCAAGCAACGTGATGGCGTCCCTGTCCACATGATGGACATCCATATGGAAAAGGGAATGCATTGCGTCGACTGTCACTTTTACCAGGATGGGCATGGCGACACAAAACTGTATGGCGAAGTGCGAGCGGCCATTGAGATTCAATGTATCGACTGCCACGGGGATGCAAAACAATCGCTGGTCGCAAAAGTAGATCAATTGCTAAGAGCGGGAAAACCAGCCAAGCTCCCAACCAGTGGACCAGCCTCTGCGAAAGAGCCGACCAATCTGCTGGCTCTGCGAACGGCATTTGGCGAACCACGTTTCGAAATCAAGATGGCGCCAGGCAAGCGACCCAAACTCATTCAAAGAAGCAACGTGGAGAAGAACCTCTCTTGGGAGGTAACGCAAACAGCCGATACCATCGACCCGAAGAGTGATGAATACAATCCGAAGAGCCACATGGCCAAGACGGTTCGACTGGACAACGATGGCGTCATGCGCTGGGGCGATCAGCTACCGAATGAAAAGTGTGCTCATCAGAATAGCAACATGAGCTGTATCGCATGCCATAGTTCCTGGAACCCAAGCTGCTTTGGCTGCCATCTTCCTCAAAAAGCGAACGTCAAGGCTCCGAATTTGCATGGACTGGGTGAAGTTTCAAGAAATCGGATCTCTTACAATTTTCAGACGCTACGCGATGATGTGTATATGCTTGCCCGAGACGGGAATGTCACAGGAAATCGTATCGGGCCTGCTCGAAGCTCCTGTGCGATCCATGTTGGTAGCTACAACGGAAACCGAGAATCGGTGTATGTCCAACAGCAAACCATCAGCGGCGAAGGGCTCAGCGGCATTGCATTCAGTACCAACGTCCCTCACACGGTCCGTGGTGGCCCAGACTGGGACAAATCGTCGCCGCATGCGCTCCCCGGGATTTCTGAAACGAAGTCGTGCACCGATTGCCACGTTTCCATCAACAATGACAACAACGCAATCACCGCGCAACTCCTCATGCAGGGGACGGGTTACACCAATTTCGTGGGCCGATATTGTTGGGTCGGAGCTGGAGAGCATGGTTTAGAAGGGGTCGTCGTCACTGAACAATCAGAGCCACAAGCGGTCATCGGCAGCTCACTGCACTCGATTGCCTATCCCGAGAACTACAAGGAACATGTTAAGCATCATTCCGAGCTGGAGCATGCGCATGAGCATCCGGGACGTGACATTCTCGAGACTCTCAGTCCGATGTACCGCAAACCTGAGATTCTATCGCTACAGCATCGAGGGGAGTTTCTCTATGCTGCGTGTGGCGAAGGTGGTTTGAGAGTCTTCGACATCGCATTCATCGATAACAAGGCCTTTTCCGAGCGCATTACCACAGCACCTGTTTCTCCGCTTGGGCAAAAACTGGTGGTTCGAACAAAGTTTGCGACGTCGGTGGTGGCTCCGACTACCATCGCTGCTGACCCGACTCGAACGCATCGACCAGAGAACTTTGAAAGCCCCGTGCATCCACTCTATGCATACCTCTATGTCACCGACAAGTTTGAGGGGTTGGTGATGGTCAGCGCCGCCACGTTGCTCGACGGCAATCCTTCCAACAATTTTTTGAAAAAGGATGTCGTCTTCAATCCAAACGGTGTCTTGCGAGGGGCAACAGCGATCACGATTGCGGGCCACTATGCGTACATTTGCTGCGATGCTGGTTTGGCTGTCGTTGATTTAAGCGATCCCACAAAGCCAACGCTGGTGTCCGTCACCAGCCCTGGCATCGTGAAGCATCCCAAAAGCGTGGCCGTCCAATTTCGGTACGCCTTTGTTTGCGACGAAGATGGGATCAAGATTTTTGATGCAACCGAGATTGGCTTTCCTCAACACGTACACAGCGTTGAGCTTCATGAAGCCAATAGCATCTACCTGGGTCGGACTTACGCCTATGTTGCGGGTGGCCACGATGGGTTGGTGATCCTCGACATCACCGATCCGACAGCAGCGTTCGTGGATCAAGTATACAACGCGGGAGGAGTTATCAACGATGCACACGACGTTAAACTCGGCATCACCAACGTCAGTCAGTTCGCATACATTGCCGACGGCAAGAATGGTTTGCGAGTGGTGCAACTCACCAGCCCAGAGTTGCCGGGTAACGATGGATTCTCACCGCGCCCAAACCCATGTCTAATCGCCACGCGAAAGCTGCCCAAGGATGGGCAAGCGCTTTGTATTTCCAGGGGTGTTGATCGCGATCGCGCTGTGGACGAATCTGGAAATCAAATAGCGGTTTTCGGCCGCATCGGTGCCAGGCCACTGAACAAGGAGGAAGTAACTCGAATGCATCGTCGCCCAGATGGCAGCCTATACCAAGTCAGCGATGACCCCTTTGATGATCGCATTTATGCGTTCCCCGCAGCGCTCCGCAAATTCCTAAAGCCGGTGGTTCCGAGTTCGAAGGTCGGGCGATAGCGTGTGCTTTGTGATAGGTATACTTCAACCTGACGCTTGCCTCGTTGAATGTTCAGAACACACAGCTTTTCATCGATAGATAAGAAATGCGTCTCGCCGTTTGAGGAAGTCGCCTAGGCCATCGTTCACTGCGTTGGCAAGTTCCAAGGGTGTACAGTCCCGCAGCAGTAGTTTCATGGTCGCATCGTTACCAAGCAATCGATTCAAGCTTTTAGTCTGCCAAGCATCTGGGTAAATGCGGCGAAGGGTCGAGGCCAACGCCAAGCCAACTTGAACTGGCTCAAAAACTCTTCTGTCGGTGATCGCAATATTGATTCCGCTGCATAGTTCCTTTTCGAACTTGCTCGTCGAGGGAGTGAATTCGACCGGGATGAACACCACGCCAGTTAACTGCTGTTCGTTCATCTGGCTAGCGAGCTCCCGACCATGGATCCAGGGTGCCCCGACCACTTCAAAGGGGGTATCGGTTCCTCGGCCAACCGAAACATTGGTCGTTTCTAGAATTCCGATTCCGGGGTAGAGAATTGCTTGATGCAGACTGCGCATGTTGGGAGATGGATTGACCCAAGTCAATCCGGTACTCTCCCAGTAGTCCGACCGTCTCCAACCTTCGCACGGGATTACTTGCAAATCCAAATCAAGCTTTAGCTCGTCGCGAAACATTTTCGCAAGCTCACCAATCGTCATTCCGTGCCGGATGGGCAGGCTATGGAACCCCACAAAGGACTCCGTTTTCGGATCCAGCATCGGACCGGAAACGTCGATTCCGTTGATCGGATTCGGACGGTCAAGTACGACGAATTTACGATGCTCCGCTGCGGCAGCGATCATCGCTTCGCCCATGGTGGAAACGTAGGTGTAGAAGCGGGTGCCGATATCTTGGATGTCGAAAACGATCGTATCGATCTCGGCCAACATCGCGGGTGTGGGACGGCGTGTTTCTCCATAAAGACTATAAACCTTTAGCCCCGTTTGAGAGTCGCTACTATCCGAAACTTTCTCGATATCCAGTTTGCCTTCAAAGCCGTGTTCGGGGCTAAACAGCACTTTCAACTTGGTTTGCTTGGCTTCCTGAAGCAGCTTGACCGTACTTTTTCCGTCTCGATTGCGACCGGTGTGGTTGGTAATCAAACCGACCCGTTGACCATCCAGCTCGCGAAAGCTATTTCGTTCTAGGACATCGATTCCGGTTGCCACCGGTGCAGATGGCTGTTTATTCCTCGGGTGAACATTGTCACCTGCAATTGCGACGACGTTGGCGATCTTGCCCGCCAGTGGATTGACCAAACCTTTGCCGTTGGGATGGACGCGGTTACTTAAGAATACGAAGAACAAGTTCTTGTCTGGGTCGATCCAAAGGACGTTTCCCGTAAAACCTCCGTGGCCGAAGGCTGAGGCGCTAAACAGGTCGCCGCGATTGATCGAGAAAGCCGACCGTTTGTCCCAGCCCAAGCCGCGAATGCCGCCGGGAACAGAGTACCCCCGAGTCATCGCCTCGACAGTCGCAGGGGCTAGCACGCGAGTGGTGTTACCGACTGTCGTTCGATGCTCGCCTTGATTCAGCATCATTTGAGCATAGACTGCGATATCTTTGGCCGTTGAGAACAGACCCGCATGACCCGCGACTCCGCCGAGGGCAAACGCCCTCGGGTCGTGAACCTCCCCCTGCATCCATTGGTTGTTCCGTTGTTCGGTTGGAGCCGCGATTTTCCGAAGCTCTTCCGAAGGTTTATAGCCCGTGTTCGTCATCCCGAGAGGTTGAAAGATCGCACTCTTGGCAAACTCGTCCAACCCCTGCCGGCTAAGTTTCTCCACAATCTTTCCCAGAACGATGAAGTTCACATCGGAGTATTTGAAAGCCGAGCCGACTGGCGCAATGAGTTTCAGCGCGCAGATCGCTTCCCAAGCCTTTTCAGGTCCGCTGTCGTAGTCGCTCATCGGATTATCGGCGATCAGCCCGCTCCGATGGACTAGTAAATCCTGAACAGTAATTGCCTCTTTACCGTTCTGAGCAAAATCGGGGAACAGCTCTGCAATTTTGTCGGATAGGCTCAGTTTGCCGTCTTCGATGAGACGCATGATGCTTGTAGCGGTCGCCACCGGTTTCGTGATGGAGGCCATATCGAAAAGTGTGTCCGTCGTCATCGGTTCGATATTGGGTTCCAGACGCTTGTTGCCGTATGCTTTCAACAGCAAGATTTCATTGCTAGTCCCTACGCAAATGACACAGCCCGGCATTTTCCCTTCGGATATGCCCTTCGAAACGATCTCATCGATCGGTCCAAAACGCTGCTCCGTAGAAGGAGTGACGGTGGATTCTTGGGCCATCAGACTCGTTATGAGCAGCGACAGGGCAAAAAAGCTGCCGAGTTGCCGAGTCACCCACGCAGAATTTTGGTGGAACAAGGAAAGGGATTGTATCTTCATGAGGAAGTTTCCGAAGGTGTCGCAGAACTGCTTGTGGATGCGAATAGCGAAAGGAACAGCCCGGACCCGAAGGTAAAGATTGAGCCGAACACGGCTAACCACGGGAATGCTAAGTTAAAATTCCAAAAAGGTAAACCGTACTTCAGAAACAGCATCAACATCAAGCCGACGACCGCTCCACCCAAGGCTGCCGTTCCGTTTACCCGGGTGGTGAAGACGCCTAATGCGAAAAGGCCCAGCAATATCCCAGAAGAAAACCCAGCGATCGTCAAAGCGTTTTTGATAACGCTGTTATCGAAGGTACTCGCCCAGATACCGATGGCGATTTGCGCGCCGCCAAACGCTACCGTCAACAGTCGAGTCGTCCATACTTGACGGCGATCGGTTGGCAAAACCCGACAGCTTGGAAGCCATAGATCGCTTACCACCGACGAAGCGGAAGCGCTGAGGGAACTCGATAGCGTCGACATGGCTGCGGCCAGGATGGCGGCCAGCATCAATCCAATCAAACCCGTATTTTTCGGGAATGAGTTGACCATGAAGTGGGCGAAGATCTCGTCCGGTTTAATCGCGGGCAAAGCCCCTTGCGAGGAATAGTAGCAATGGAGCAACATGCCGATGAACAGAAACAGTGCAAACTGGGCGAAGACAACTATACCACTCCAGAGGATTGCCATTCTTGCGTCGCTTTGGCTTCGAGCACTTAAGTACCGTTGGACCATCATCTGATCTGTACCGTGTGAGCCCAACGACAGCGTAGCACCTCCAATGAGTCCTGCCCAAAGGGTGTTTGGATCGGTCAGTGAGAACTCCCAGTTAATCATCGTAAATTTGTTGTTGGCTACTGCGAACTCGTAAAAAGACGACCATCCGTTTGGCAAGTAACTGACGATCACGAATACCGCCGCCACAGCTCCGATCATATAGATTACTAACTGCACGCAGTCGTTCCAGACGACGGATCGCATTCCACCGAAGTAGGTGTAGAGGATGGTAATGCCACCCATCGCAACCGCGCTCCAAGCCAGCGGCCATCCCACGAGTTTTTCAAGAACCATAGCGGCCAGGAAAAGTCGCAAGCCATCGCCCAGATTTCGGGTCACGAGAAACAGGACCGAAGCGGCGCGTTTGGTATAGTTTCCGAAACGGACCCCTAAGATCTCATATGCGCTCATCAATTTCCCTTCGAAATAGCGAGGGAGCAAAAAAATCACGACGAGCACCCGACCTAAAATGAAGCCCATCGCCAGTTGCAAGAATCGGAAACCGACCGGACCATATCCGTCGCCGGGGACACTCAAAACAGTTGCTGTGCTCGTTTCGGTTGCCACGATCGAACCTAAAATTGCCCACCAAGGCAGATTTCGATCCCCCAATAGATACGACTCAATCGAATCATTTTTGCCCCGAAATCGCAATCCGATCAAAACCGAGGAGAGTATAGCCACGATCAAAACGATGATGTCTACGATTCCGAGGGGGATACTCATCCGTTACCTTCGAGTAAGTTATGATCTGGCTGGTTCCACATTACCATTTTCAGGCCCAATGATAATCGATTCGATCTGAATCGTCTCGATCACAGAAACAATATGCGACATCTGACTACAGAACAACCCAATGTAACTTCCGCTTCGATCGATACACTTTCTTCTTTGGAAATCGTCAGGTTAATGAATACGGAGGACCAACGGGTGGCTTCGGCCGTCGAAGCCGAATCGGAGGCCATCGCCACGGCGGTGGACGCCATCTCAGAGCGCCTATCCCAAGGTGGCAGGCTGTTTTACTTAGGGGCCGGCACCTCGGGGCGACTTGGGGTTCTCGACGCATCGGAATGCCCCCCTACGTTCAATACCAAACCGGAACAAGTCATTGGAATTATTGCGGGTGGCGCGGTGGCATTGACATCGGCCATCGAGGGCGCGGAGGACGACTTTGACGCGGCTGAAGTCGACTTGAGAGGCAGGCAGTTTTCCCAAGGAGATGTGCTGGTCGGGATCGCAACCAGCGGTAGAACTCCCTACGTCATCGGCGGCTTGCGGTACGCCCAGCGGATAGGAGCTTTCACCGTTGGTTTGTCTTGCAATCGAGGATCGGAGTTAGAGGATTGTTCGAATGTCGTTATCGCGCCGGTGGTTGGGCCCGAGGTGATCAGTGGTTCGACTCGACTTAAGGCGGGTACGGCCACGAAAATGGTACTGAATATTCTCACGACGGCCACGATGGTTTTGCTCGGCAAGACCTATGGCAACTGGATGGTCGATCTCCGAGCGACCAACGTGAAACTCAAAGCGCGAAGCGTCCGGATCGTTTCGGCAATCTCGGGGTTGAGCGAATTGCAAGCGTCTGAGCAATTGGCGCTCTGCAACGGCGAGGTGAAAACGGCCATCGTGGCGGCCAAGCATGCAATCGGACCTTTGGAAGCGCGTCGATTGCTGGAGCGAACATCTGGCAAGCTGCGAGCCGCACTCGAATCATGATGTCCCTTGAGATAACTGTGGAGCCGGGTTCGAAATGGGTTCTAGGAGTGGATGGCGGCGGATCCAAAACACTTGCTTGGATAGCGAGACTCGATTCCGCGTTGGATGTGAGAGCCATCCGGCCAGTAAGCGATGCCGTACCAAATTTGACGATCCTTGGCCGTGGCGAGGCCGGTCCGAGCAATCCACGTTCGGTTGGATTTGAGGTGGCGTTTTCAAATCTTGAATTGGCGATTGGGGCGGCCCGTCGAGAACTGCAAACGACGGCGGCGACGTCAGCCACGGCGACGTCAGCGACGGGGGTAGCGATCGCGGTGGCCTGCTTTGGACTCGCCGGGGCTGGACGGGAAGCGGAGCAGAAACGGATTCA
>Ga0105049_10007593_pt1 | contig 12584 bp, 10 predicted proteins | sample MAT06_FD_78087 | JGI IMG/M metagenome (GOLD analysis project Ga0105049, IMG submission 78087) | Freshwater microbial communities from Lake Fryxell liftoff mats and glacier meltwater in Antarctica - MAT-06 | ecosystem: Environmental > Aquatic > Freshwater > Ice > Liftoff microbial mat | place...
TGTGCGGAAGTGGCTCTCGCGAGGGGGAAGCGCGAATCGGGTCAGGACTTAAGTGGAGCAGCCATAAGTGTCGTACTCTTGTGCGAGGGCCTCTTCCGCACAGATTGAAATTCGAGCGAGATGACGACAGAATCCCTTCAAAAATTCTTCCGCAGCAACGTGGCTGCCATGTCCCCATACACGCCAGGCGAGCAGCCGCAAACGGGCAAGGCGATCAAGCTCAATACGAATGAGAATCCGTATCCACCATCGCCGCACGTATTCGAAGCCATCCGGCAAGCAGCTACTCGTCTCGAACGATACCCCGACCCGCTAGGTACATCCTTTCGACGCGCCGCCAGCGATGTTCTCGGTATCGATCCAGAAATGATTCTTTGCGGTAACGGAAGCGACGACTGTCTGACGATTCTTACCCGAGCTTTCGTCGGCGCTGGAGAGAAACTAAGGCTGCCTTACCCGAGTTATATTCTGTATCGGACACTGGCCGAACTGCAGTCCGCGACTTTCGAGGAAGTCCCCTTCGACCAAAACTTTGGGCTATCCCCGGCCTTTTACGTTCAGGACGAACAATTAAAGCTCGTTTATCTACCCAACCCGAATAGCCCTAGCGGGACGCTCATCGATCATGCCTCGATCTTGAAACTGGCTGATTGCGTTGACTGCCCGGTCGTCGTGGACGAAGCCTACGTCGATTTCGCGCCCAACCATTGCGTCTCTTTGATCGAGCAAAACCCAAAGATCATTGTGTCGCGAACCCTCAGCAAATCGTACGCATTAGCGGGCTTGCGATTCGGATATCTGATTGCGCATCCCGAAATCACCCATACTCTTCGCAAAGTCAAAGACTCCTACAACACCGACATGCTCTCGCTAGCGGGTGCTACCGCAGCGATATCGGACCAAACGTGGCTGCGGGAAAACGTTCGAAAGATCCTCTCCACACGCGGCCGTATGCTCGTCGAGCTTCGAGCGCTCGGCTTCGATGTGCTTGAATCACATGCCAATTTTCTTTGGTGTAGCCGGACGGATCGGCCACTCCAACCCATTTACGAAGAGCTCAAAAGAAATGGGATTTTGGTCCGCTACATGAACTATCCACGGTGGAGCGACGGTCTGAGAATCAGCGTTGGGAGCGATCAGCAAATTGACGCCTTGCTGGTGGTTTTGCGCCAAATGCTTCCTCTCGCCATTTAAACCCTTTAAACCCAGGGTCGCCCTCGTTCCCAAGCTCCAGCTTGGGAACGCCGTCCTCGAAGCTCTGCTTCGGCGTCCTGAAATTGCGCTCCCTAGCCCAACGTTGGCAACTTCAGCAACTCGGCGGGTGCGAACATACAAACCAGCGGACTCTGGGTTAGGGAAGCGGAGCTTCTAGAGTGCGCATTCCCAAACTGGAGCTTGGCACGGAGTACCGTTCTACATTGGCCACAACGGCCAAACTAGCCTTTCAATCGCGGTAACAAGACGCGCTCAACCCACTTCGTGTCAACAGTACCGTCTTTGAACTCAGGTTGCTTCAGCACCTGGGCATGAAATCCAGCAGTGGTCTTGATGCCGGTAATCCGTAGCTCGCTCAAGCTGCGGAGCATGCACTCGATGGCCAGTTCGCGAGTCGGCCGATGAACAATGATCTTGGCGATCATGGAATCGTAATGGGGCGGGACCATATAGCCAGAATGGGCATGGGAATCCACGCGGACGCCGAGCCCTCCAGGCATGTACATTTGGTCGATTCTGCCAGGACATGGCTGGAAATTTTTATCAGGATCTTCTGCGTTGATGCGGCATTCAATCGACGCGCCGGAAGGTTGGATATCCGATTGCTGGAACGGCAAAGGCTGACCGGATGCGACCAGAATTTGAGACTTGATCAAATCCACTCCCGAAATCATTTCGCTGACGGGATGCTCGACTTGGATTCGCGCATTGACCTCGATGAAGAAGAACTTGTCGTTCTGATCCACAATAAACTCTACGGTGGCAGCGTTGTAGTAATTCGCTTGCCTGATCATCCTCACCGCGGCGTCGCACATGGCTTGGCGAGTCGCCTGAGGCAACCGAGGCGACGGACTTTCTTCGATCAGTTTCTGGTGGCGGCGCTGAACCGAGCAGTCCCGTTCGTGCAAATGCACGATGTTGCCATGCTGGTCAGCAATGATCTGGACCTCGACGTGCCTAGGACGATCGATGTACTTTTCGAGATACACCCCGCCGTTTCCGAAGGCCGCCTTTGCCTCCGTTTGGGCTTGCGCAATCGACGTTTGTAGCGAAGCTTCGTCGGCGGCCACGCGCATCCCCTTGCCACCGCCTCCCGCGGTCGCCTTGATCAATACCGGGAAGCCGATCTTGCGAGCCGCGTTGAGGGCCTCTTCTTCGGATTCGAGCAAACCATCGCTCCCTGGTACGACCGGTACCCCCGCAGCGACCGCCATTTCGCGGGCCGTATTCTTGTCGCCGAGTTTCTCCATCGCTTCCGGCGACGGTCCGATAAACTCGAAATTACAACTCCGGCAAACTTCGTTGAAGCCCGAATTTTCGGCCAGAAATCCATAGCCTGGGTGAATCGCATCGACGTTGCCTAGTTCCGCGGCTGCGATCACGCGGTCCACACGCAAGTAACTATCGATCGACTTGGCAGGCCCCACACAGAACGCTTGATCCGCCAGTTCCAAGTATTGCGAACCGCGATCTGCTTCGCTGAAGATAGCTACGGTTTCGATGCCGAGCTCTTTGCAAGCGCGAATGATACGTAAAGCGATCTCGCCTCGATTGGCGACTAACACGCGACTAAACATGCTTAGCCTCGCGTATCGATCTTAAAGAGCGGCTTGCCGAAATCGACCGCTTCTTCGTTCTTGACGAGAACCTGAACGACCTTGCCCCGCATTTCGGCAGGTATTTCATTAAATACTTTCATTGCTTCGATGATGCAAATGATCGAATCGGCCTGAACGCTACCCCCGACTTCAACAAAGTTCTTGGCATTGGGATTGGCCCTGGTGTAAAAAGTACCAACCATGGGCGATTTCACGTAGGCAATATGAGGTCCGGCGACGTCAGCTGCTGGTGCTGCTGGGGACTGCACGGACGGTAACGGGCCGGCAGCTGGCATAGCCATCATGCCAGTCGAAAGGATCGGCTGACCATGGCCAGCACCGCACAATCGAATTCGTTGATTGTCCTGGCGGAGATCGATTTCACCGAGTTCGTGCTCCTTCATCAACTCAATCAACTTGCGAATACGATCGATGTCGAATACGTCGTCGGTTCGTTTGGTCGATTCCGCCATCTCAAAAGGGGCCTTTCGAAATAATTTTATTCGTAGGAAACTGTTTATCGACCACGCTTTATACCCACCAGGCGCAAGCCCTGGAAGCCCTGAACCGAAAGCCCTCGCATGCTCGGAGCCGAGAATTCCTACCGTTATACTTTGAACCTGTTGAGCCCTTTTGCAGTTTCCCTCCAAGCCGACTTCGCGGGCTGGTTCACGATCGACTTCCCCCTCGCCGCAACCGTCATGGACGAGATTAGCTCCCTTGAGGCCACGGGTTCCCTTTGGGCCATCAGGATCTCATTGCTCCTGCTCGTCGGATGCTTGAGCTCGGAACTGCTGGGGGTTGCTAAAACGAATCGACGGCTGAGCGGTATCTGGTTAATCGGAGCAATTCTGGCCCTATGCCACAGCATCGGAGCCCTTTTTGCATTCCACCACGGTAGCCATACCGAGGCATTCGAATCGACTGCCCAGCAAACGCAGGAATTGATGGGATTTCGATTCGGTGCCGGGCTGTACGTGAACTACGTTTTTGTGGCTGTCTGGCTGTGCGATGCACTTCTGCGACAAATTACCCCAATTCGCTATGCGAGTTTCCCAAAGGCCTACCACTATTCGATCAACGCTTTCCTATTGTTCATCGCAGTCAATGGAGCGATTGTGTTCAAATCGGGTTGGGTTCGAGGCATCGGGATCTTTTTGGTTTGCATTCTGATGGCTTTGGCCTGGCGGCGCTATCAGCAAAAATCCAATAGCTCACTTCTCCCTTGAAACGCTTGCCCGTTCCGAATCCCCCCTCTCTCCTTTCCAAGTTCCAAACCTACTCGACGAAGCTTGGTATAGTTGCGAAAAATCGTACTCGTACTGAGTGAAAAATGGTACTCATATTCAATGAAATGGTACGCGTACTCGAAACGTAGGCGGCCAAGCGGGCTAGATCGGAATTTATTCAGGATTCACTTCGACGACCGGTTCAAAGAGGCCATCGGATGGTGAAAATCGCCCCGCATAAAACTCCGTATTGAGATGCAAACCCATGACGGTACGGCGGGTGCACGGCGTGAGAGACCGATAGAACACCCATTGGTCTCTGTTGACTTGTACTCGGTAAGCCTCCGCGATGTCCCGCGGCTGAATGAGGAGTTCTTCGGCAATGGTCAACTGCCGCCAAGTGTAGGCCGGGCTGGAGGAGATGCCTCGCAGCGACATCACGAGCGGGCTGTAAAGATTCTTTGCCTTGGTCTCGCATTGCAGATAAAGTGTTGAACGCTCACTGCCCATACGGCCGTGGCTCGGCGAACGTCGCCATTCCGGCATGGCCACCGGCATCAGCAAAGCCATGGCTTGTTCCGGATTGTCTGCACGAACGAGTTTCCCTTCGGTGGTCTTTTGCTCGGAATGGAGCACGATGTCGTCCGGTACCGTCCAAGTGGATTTGATCGACCAGCTCTCCGGAGATTGAGCGATGAGCGCATCCGCGAAGAAAACCACACCTTCGTCGCGCATAAGCATGACCTGGCGTTGGATTTTGCAAACGTTTTCGACTTCGCATTCCAGCTCCAAGTAGTCGACGTCATCGTCCGTAAACCAACAAACTTCTTGCCAAGAGACGTCGGTTTGCAGCAGTTCGTTATTGCGGCGAATTTCGATATCCCACTCACCGCTGAGAACACGCTCTCCAGATTGTCCAACCACATCCAACCAAATGACATCGCTTGAGAAATCGACCGCCACTCGGCAACCTCGATCGCGCCACGACCGTCGCATGGAAACGATCGAGCATTTTTCCCAGTAGTGACTATGTTTCGGCAACAATACATCCAAAGTCGCATCCTTCCGAAGCTTGGACGGCTTTTCCCCGATGGCTTTACCCACAGAGTCAGGAAGTCCACACGCGGTCGATAGCTGCAATTTCTTGTTCTTGCCAACCAACGTATTGAGCGCTACCCAGAATCCCTCGTGCAAAGAAGTGTCCGATCGATCGAATAGCAGTTGCTTGCCATCGGAATCGGACAGGATCAGGGCGGCGATCGCGAGTTTCGAGAGCGCCTTACGTTGCGGAGGGAACCATTTGCGTGCCCCGACCGCATCCGCGGACCATCGACATCGCATCATGCACGCGAGCAGGGCACGAAGGTCTTGTCCACCGTGGGCCAGAAATCCATGGGGATTGTCTGACGATTCCTCGAGCAATAGAGCGATGCGGTTGAGCGTTTCGCTGACGATGCGATCTTTTCCGCCGAGATGCGACAGTTGCTTGGCCAAAGCGAGGGGAATCTCGCAAGCCCAAACCATCCAGGGAAAGAGACCATCGGTTGGACCGGATTCCCAAGCCCGGTCGACCTGAGTCAAAGAGCACTGCAACACTTCGAGCCACTGCGTGGGTGAGACATGACGACCGACATCGGGCAAAGCGTGGATCCAACCCGCGCAAACCAATGCCACGTAAGGATCGTAGCTGGCCTTGGGCAGCTGCTGCGAAATCCACTTCGCAATTTTGGTCGCGGCCGCCGCTTGAATGGAATCGGCTTCCAGATCGGTGACATTTGAGGGTAAGGTTTTTCGCTTGGATTTTGGTTGGGAGCCTGGTTTCACCAGTCCGAAAGCATCGACCAAATCGTTCAGAAATTCTTGATGACTACTCTTTTCGACCTCCCATACGCCGGTTCCCCAGAGCATCGAGTTCAAGCATTCCGGAACACTTACCTTGGAAACTTTGGCCTTCGACTGCGTTTCACGCATCGGGAGCGAACTCTGCAACAACGCGACGTTTTCCTCGCAAAGTTGCCTGAGCCAAACACTTGCCGTAACGTTTGCGTCCGCCCGGTCCGATTGTTTGATCTGTCGGGCGCGATGCTTGGGCTTTACCCAGTCCATAGGTCACTCGTCCACGTTAGCGAATAATGATAAGATTCAATCTGCGGCTCGGTCAGAAACCGATGGTCCTTCCGATCCGCTGACGAAGGCCAATTGTTGTTCCAGAATTTCAAGATGCAAGCGTTGAAAGCATGTTTCTTGCCAACGAGAACAAAAAAACACCATGATCACATTTCGATTCGCAGCCACCATCGTGTGCGCATACGCGTTGTTTACCTGCATTGTTGCCAGAAAAGCTTGTGTTGCCGATGACGCATGGAAGAGCCTAAGCGATCTCAAAAAAATTGTGGCTTCTCAATTTGAAGACCCAAAAGACTGCAAGGCTCTCCATCCCGACCATCGCGTCTGGATCAATCGCAATGAACAGGTCGTCGTACTCGACGGATACATCGCTCAGCGCGACGTTCCACTCGAATTGTTTGCTTGCCCCGCCGGTACGAAAGATCACGAATCGATCGTATCGGTCTTTGCTCGCGCACAAATCGTCCATGCCGGTCTGCTAGCGATCAACGCCCAACCGGGCGGTACCGCATCCTTTGAGCCATTTAAACCCGCCAAAGGAACCACCGTCCGAGTGTATGCACTCTGGATCGATGAAGCCGGAAAAGTAAAAGGAACGCTTGCACAAAACTGGATTCGCAAGATCGGCACCAAAAAATGCATGTATTGGGACTGGGTCTTCGCCGGTAGCAAAATCTACAAAGATGAAGATGGAAAAGAACACTACTTGGGCGATAGCGGAGAGCTCATCTCGGTTTCGAACTTCACCACATCAACCCTCGATATCGTGGTCCGAAGCGAACAATCCAACGCTAGTCTCGCCTTCGATGCCTTTACCGATCGCATCCCTAAAAAGGAAACCCCAATTCGACTTGTACTGGCTCTCAGCGACGAGAAACCTTTTGGAAGTTCACTCACCGATGATGAAACCAACAAAGCGGAGGAGCCCAAGCTTCTCTCGGAAGAAATCCCGAGCGAAATCTTGGCCTTGCTTACCAAGAAGTAGTTTCCCATGCTAAGCAGCCTCTTGACCAACACCAGCTCCCAAAATCTCATGCATCCATCCGGCTTCGGCGATCGACTTGCACTCGCAGTTCAAACGAAACGCAATCCGGTCTGCGTCGGTTTGGACCCTCGACTGGAACAGCTCCCGCCGGGTATTCGTGTCGACCACGGTGCGTCCGCTGCCGAGCAAGCAAGCGCGTTTGAACGCTTTTGCTTCGAAATCATCGACGTTGTTCACGCCTTGGTTCCTGTCGTGAAGCCGCAGAGCGCGTTCTTCGAAGAACTGGGCCCAGAGGGTGTTGTCGCGCTCGGCCGCGTTTGTCAATACGCTGCTAGCAAAGGGCTGATCATTGTCATGGACGCCAAACGGAACGACATCGGAACGACCGCTGCAGCCTATGCAAAGGCTTATCTCGGTAGCGGAAAACTGAGTCCCTTTGGCTCCGATGCATTGACCGTTAGCCCTTATCTGGGCTCCGATTCGCTCGAGCCCTTCTTGGAGCGTTGCCAGGCAGTCAACGCGGGTATCTTTGTTCTGGTGAAAACATCGAACCCCGGAAGTGGATTCTTGCAGGATCTGGTATCCGGTTCGCAATCGATTGCCGAACGGGTGGCTGACTACGTACAACAACAATCGCTCCTCTCGGCCTCATCGCCGACAGGCTATGGTTGCGTAGGTGCCGTTGTAGGCGCAACCTATCCTGAACAGCTTGAAGCCATGCGAGCGAGAATGCCCAATGCATGGATTCTCATACCCGGGTATGGGGCTCAAGGTGGATCGGCGGCTGATGTCGTGCACGGAATGGATGCCCAACGCTTGGGAGCAATCGTCAACAGTTCGCGCGGTATCATCTTTGCCCATGAGAATGCCAAGTATGCGAGCGCTGCTTCTTGGCAGTCAGCCGTAGAGAGTGCGACTCGCGACATGATCGATGCCCTAGCGGACGCCAAAAAGTAGTGCAATCAGCAATGAGCTTCCCCAATGCGTTTGGCGACGACCACTCTAAAGCTAATGCATGTCCGATTCGGCCTCGTGCCCTGCGACAGTCGCCAATGCTCGCCATGTCGATAGATTCATACTCGCGCTGACCCAGTTTACGTGACCATCTGCGAACAGTACGACCGTCCCACCGCGATGATAACTTCTTGCAGTGATCAATTGACGCAAACCACCTTGGCAATCCCAATGTGAACTGTTCGGCGTCGAATAGTGGCTGTAGACCAAATCGCGAGGCTGATATCCCTGCCAATGTAACCCGATGTCCGTGACGAACGACGTCGGTGTGGTCAATTGCATGCAGTCGTTTGCAAATCGACTATCTGTCATGTAGAACGGAAGCCCTGCAAGGCCGACTGGTTTGCTCAAATGGAGAATGACGCTACATGAATTGGCGAAACGCGCTAAGGCTTCCTGATCAAGTTGCACACTTTCTGCGAATAAGTCATACTTACGAGCCGCGTCGCGCAATTGCAGTAACGAGCACCCTTGAGCCGAAGTTGAGCCCAATTCGGCAACCAGAGACTTGTAGGTATTCGGCGCCTTGCCGTACCCGCGCAGGATCACGTAAAGACATTTCGCCCCACAAATCGGGTCTTCCTTATTGCGTCCATTCTCGAAGCCAAATTGTCCGAGCAGAGGTGCGCAGACGCTCAAGCTTGCGAGCCAAAAAACAAAGACCCGAATGATCTGCGTGTTCAAAGCCCTTCCTCCTTTAGCCGCTTGAGCTTGGCCAGTTCTCGTAATCGGAACTCGGCTTCCCCTTCAGCACCTCCCTTGTACTTCTTTGATAACTCATTGTACTTTTCATCCAGGTGAGTGATGCAGGTTGCAAAGGGTATCATCGTTTCAAGATCATCGAAACTGTTCCGACACTTGCTCGCGTCAAAGCTTATTTCATCAATAGTCCATTCGCATAGAGGCATGTCGCCACCCATCTGCATACCCTGTTTAGCGTACCAATTTCCATCTTGTTTAGCCCAAACAAATGTGCCTGTTACCGTTCCGGTTTTACCAGATCCAAAGTATTCGGTGACTAGGTAATCACATTTTTCGTCCACGATGAGGAATCGGTCGCGAACGGTTATCATTGCATTGCCACCTGGTAGACTACTACCTATATTCGTTTGGCTTAGCTTCCAACGGCCCTCTGAGATTTGCTGTATCTTGGTTTCCGTTTATTTGAACTCAATGAATTTTCGAAACTCCTCGCGCTTACGCACAGCCCTCAAACACTCGCAGTATCGGTTCAAGCGTCGAAATCGCCGATCGATGCAGGTACAAAGCATTGGACGTCAATCGGCCAATCTTCGCACGAAGGCAAGCGGCATCGATCAATTCCGAGTTACCCGCCTCAAACAGCAAAGCATCCGCCTCTTCGCACGCATTTTTGTAGTTGCCAAAAAACTCCTTGATATCACGTTGCAAAGAGAGCGGCATCTGCGTAAAGCTTGGACGCTTTGGGAAGCGTGCAAGTGCCAAATACACCCTGAGGTCATCAATTCGACTTTGACGAAGTGCACCCCAGGGATCCGCACCAGTCACTTTTCGAATCAACTTGTAAGCTTGCTTCATCGATCCGAAAGCAGCGATAACCTCTTGAGTCCCCGCAAACTCATCCTCAAACGGCAATCGTCCTAGCTCCGAAGAGACTTTGATTAACGATTCGAGAACATCTCGATGGCGATCGAACTGGATCTCGGATACGCGCCGCCGCGGCGCTACCGCCCGTCGTCGGAACTTCGAAGCGGCAAACGATTCGCGAAGCCAGTCATCTTTAAACACATAGAACACCCCAGGAGCTGCTGGAACAGCCTCAGCTCCAAGCGTTTTCTCGATGTACAATCGAAGTTCAGTCTGCGTGAAGTACTTCTGGAAAGTTTGAATTCGGGTGATAACTCCATCACCAAACTCGAAGTCGCCTTCACCACTACCATCCACTGCGATTCTGGCAGCCACGGCAAGAACGGTCCGAGTAAGACGCCAGGCCGACCGAAGTGTCTCCTCTCGCTCGCCTACGTCTTCGATGACATTTATTACGTAGCCTAGATTCACAACATGTGCTTCGCAGCGTTCCGTATCGGGACGATAGGCGAGGTATAAGTCATCGGACTCGAATCCCAACCGGACGACGTGCTCCAAATCATCGCCGTAACGGCGACTTAATTGCCTTTCCCTAGCAAGGACACGACGTCCTCTACTAACGACAAATATTGTTCAACTCCATCTTGCGAAACCAGGAAACCGTTTTTGCCGTCATACCTGATGGAAGTGCTTTGATTTATCTTGAAAAAAGCTCGGCCAACTGGATCTTCCTGATCGAGTTTCTTAGGCGATTTTGCCTCGATTCGAAAATCAACTCCAACTGCGTTCAGTTTTTCGTAGAGCCTCCATTCTGGCTCAGTTTCCAGTGCGATCTCACTCAAAAGTCTTGCTCTTTGAATTCCTAGTTTTGTTGTCCAACGGGGTGACTGAATCGACGTCTTGTCACCAGAGTGGTATTTGATCGGTTTGGCTAGTTCTGACAGAGGCGAGAGGTGATACAGGACCATCTTTTCGTCTCCACTCAATCGTGGTGACCACGGAGTTTTGATTTCGCTTCGCTGAACAATTTCCACATCTCGAACGTCCGCGATATGCGTGATAGCAGAACCATTGCGAATGCTTTGCGGCGAATAGATCGCAACTTGTTTTGCAAGAAGCTGGCGTGGCTGGTTCCGCGAAAACGGAATGTAGTAGGAATTTGTCGATTCGATCCATGAAAAATGCTCAAGTGCGTTTTGACCTCGTAGCGTTCCAACCAAGACGGGCTCACTCGCTGCAAAGCGCCAGTCGCGTGCACGGCCTTCCGCAATGTGTGGAATTGCACGATCGGCCATCGCCCATCCGCCTTGGCGAAATGCCTGTATCAGCCATTCACGCATGTAATACAGATTGCTCGGCAACGCGGGAACAGCGCCAATTCCAAAACGATCAATCGACTGCCACAAACGACTTGATTGGAATTCTTGCGGCTGCAGTTCCGAATAGGGGAATGCCGCTACTGCTTGAACGACGACGTGTTTCGGTCGCCCATCTGAATTCGTCTCCTTCTCGAATTCGAGAATTGCATCGCGGTACCTATGTAGCACGTTGATCGCATCGCGTGGCGGACCAAACGAACCAAATTGCTGACGATATTCCTCTGATGCATCGATTCGGTACTTGGCATCACAAATGAGCAGAATTTGAGGCCAACCCACCTCCTCGTATCGAATTATGATGTCGGGCTTCTGTGGGATGAGTGTTACATCGTCGGCGTCATACTGAAAGTTGTAGGTGACGCTGATCTTTCGATCCTTTGAATTGATGCAATCGACGCGTTGACGGCGTCCCTCCCTTAGCCGAACTTGAAGGCTCGATCGATTGAGCTTGAAAAGATCGCGAAGATCCACATTACTGACGTTGGGCTCGCGAAGCAACTGCACAATCGAAAGAAAAACCCAGTACTCGTAGAGAACATTCAGGTCCTTGACGGACATTCGATAAAGTTCGCCCTCCAAACGAAGCCCGAACTTCAATAGCATGCGAAGTCGGTACGTTTCGCGATACCCTGGGGCTGAAACTAATTGCAATGAAGCAAACTCGCCAGGGACCGGACCGTTAGCTTCGGCCAATGGCTCTAGCCGTAGTAATTGCGAAACTCGATTCTCCATGCTTCGAATAGACGATTGGGTCGTCTTACTACGCTCGCTAATCTCGGACGCGTCTTCTAGCGAATTGTAGAGTTGACCAAGCGTCCTGCGAATCTCCGTCAATTGACGACGGATCCAGCGATGTTCCATCGTATCAAGAGTAGGCTCGGATGGAGTTTCTAGAAGACGCTCGCGAACAGGGCCAATCAAAGTGTCCTGTGTAATACCGCGGCCGGCGCCCCGTCGAACCTGGGCTCGCACCGAAGTGTCCGTCCGGCGAATGCGTTCAATTCGATTGAAACGAGGACTGCGTACCAGTGATCTTCTAGGCTGTTGGGCAATGTAACGCACTGAGTTCTCGAGCTCGCCGAGTATATGCTCTAAGAGAATTAGCCATTCCAAGCGTGATGGGCGACGATTCGTATCCAACTTGCCAAGTTGATGGGTCGAACGCAGGTATTCGTAGGCCAAGCTTGTGAGGATTTCCTGAATCTGCGAAAGAATCTCTTGGTAATCCGTTTCATAGTCGATCTTTGTTGGAAACACCTCCAGTTCGAAATCAAGTTGAGGCTTACTGTTGATCGCGACCGTAAACAGGCTTCGACCAATCTGGCCCTGGAAATTGATTACCCCGTATTCGACACGATTCTTCTCTCGCGAACTTAACCGCTGAGTGATTTGTGGGTCGCGATGTTGAATGCTGACTTCGTCGCTGGAATTATGAGCCTTCAGATAAACCTGGTAGTCGGTTTGCTCATAA
>Ga0105049_10007594_pt1 | contig 12583 bp, 14 predicted proteins | sample MAT06_FD_78087 | JGI IMG/M metagenome (GOLD analysis project Ga0105049, IMG submission 78087) | Freshwater microbial communities from Lake Fryxell liftoff mats and glacier meltwater in Antarctica - MAT-06 | ecosystem: Environmental > Aquatic > Freshwater > Ice > Liftoff microbial mat | place...
TCGTCCGGCTGCGGCGCAGGCCTTGCCTTCGATCATCGCCACCAACTCGGCGGCAACCCACGCACCGACCAACGGCCACCACAACTATAACGGCACGAGCACCACCAACGGGCACGGGCACAACAACGGGCACAACAACCGGCACAACAACGGGCACAGCATCGGGCACGGTGCGTACGCGCCGATTCCTGTCGCCGCGCAACATGTGGCGATGCCGATGCAACTCGCGCGTCAGTACGAGGAGCACGCCTCGACGATCCTGCCGCCGCGTCCGACTGGTCGCCTGCACTCGCCGTCGGCGCCGCGTGCCTCCTGGTGGAAGAGCTGGCCGCTGATCGTGATCGTGCTCGCCGTCGTCGCGATCGTGACCGCGGTGGTGTTGATGGTCTGGCCGCCCGGCAAGTCCACCGCCGCCGATGGCGGTGAACAGACGAAGGGCAAGCTGCTGCCGGCACCGGAGCGGATGGAGACCAACCCGCTGCCGCCCAAGGATCTGCCGCCCGCGAGGTCGGACAACGACGACAACAACAACAACAACAACAACAACAACAACAACAACAAGCCGGGCGCGAAGATCGACATCCCCGACGATCCCGACGACGACCTCGCCGGGGGAACCACGCCTCCGCCCACCGGTCGGCCCGGTCGCTCGGCGATCACCGGCGGCAACGCCGTGATGCTCGAGGTGCCGCTGCACTTCTGCGAGCGCGCTGCGACCTGCGCGAACGACACGATGCTCCAGGCGCTGTGCGCGCAGACCAAGAGCAGCATGCGCCTGTTCGACGTCCAACCGCCCACCAGCTGTGCCGCGCGCACCAAGTGCCTCGCGCACGTCGATACGCTCGATTGCTCGTTCGATTTCAGCGCCCGCTCCCTCACGCAGCTGACCACCAAGGTCCAGGACTGCGTCGAGGCGATCACCAGCTGCTGAGAGGTTCTTGCGGTAGCGTGCGACATGTCTCGTACGCTCGCGATCGCGTTTCTGGTGTTCGGCTGCGGCGGCAAGCCGGCCGCGCAAGCTCCTTCCAACATCGGCGGTAGCGATGCACCGCCATCACTTGTCATGTCGAAGACGGACATCTGCGCAGCGCAGAAGACGTGCGTCGCCTGTCTGTCGTCGTCGACCGATGATCCCAAGCGCGGGTCGTGCGACTGGGACATTGACAAGCAGACCTGCCAGGTGTCGTGTGGTGCGGAGGCGAAGAACTGCCTCCTCGTCGGGGCGAAGAACATCGGCGAGCAGCGCGCGAGCGAAGTCTGCAACGGTGTGCGCCAGCCACAGCCCTGAAGCGCGCTAGGCTGCGCGGGTGAACATCCCGTTCGAGATCTATCGCTCGCCGAACACGATGCGCGCGCGCGTCGAGGACCTTCGGCGCGACGGTCGCAAGATCGCCGTGGTGCCGACGATGGGCGCGCTGCACGAGGGTCACCTCCAGCTGCTCCGTGTGGCGCGCGCGAAGGCCGACGTCGTGATCCTGACGATCTTCGTCAACCCGACGCAGTTCGGTCCCGCCGAGGATCTGTCTCGCTACCCGCGCGATGAAGCCGGCGATCTCGCGAAGGCGCGGACCTGCCGGATCGATCTCGCGTTCTGTCCCGACGTCGCGAGCATGTACCCCACCGGCGCGCAGACGTTCGTCGAGGTCCGCGAGCTCCAGCAGGCGCTGTGTGGCGCGAGCCGGCCCGGTCACTTCGCGGGTGTCGCCACCGTCGTCGCCAAGCTGTTCAACGCGACGTTGCCGCACGTCGCCGTGTTCGGCGAGAAGGACTACCAGCAGCTCGCGATCATCCGCCGGATGACGCGCGACCTCGACTTCGATGTCGAGATCGCGAGCGTGCCGATCAGCCGCGAAGCCGACGGGCTCGCGATGTCCTCGCGCAACGCGTATCTGTCTGCGGACCAGCGGCGCGCAGCGCTCTCGTTGTCTGTGGGGCTCGCCGCCGCCGAGGCGGTCGTCAAGTCGGGCGAGACCTCCGCCGCGAAGATCGTCGCCGCAGCACGCGCACCGATCGAGGCGGAGATGGCGCGGATCGATTATGTCGAGCTCCGCGATGCGACGGAGCTGACGCCGGTCGAGACGCTCGCCGGAAAAGCCGTGCTCGCGATGGCGGTCTTCGTCGGCGCCACGCGGCTGATCGACAACCGCGTCCTCGGCTAAGTCCAGGGCATCAGAAGTTGGAGATCACCTTCCGCTTCCACTCGCACTAGTCAGTTTCACTTGCACGTGAGAGTTAAGACCTGCACCTGCACGTGAAAGGTCACGTCCGCATCATGACGGTCAGCATCTTCACGACAGGGGCTCCGGAGGGCGGCCCTCTCGATGTCTTGGTCGGGTACGCACTGAGTAACCGCACGATGTCGAGATGGGCCATCTCGCGACGCCGTGAGGTACCATCGTTCGATGCGTAGCTTGCCGCTCCTCATCTCGATCGCCGGTTGCTGGACATCCTCGCAGCCGGGCGATCCACCGCAGGGCAACGCGGCGGCGCTCGAGGTCGCGATCGCCAGCGTGCGGCTCGGCGACGATTGCCCTGGTGGGATCGCAGACGGCAAGCTCTCGCAGGACCGGGTCTCCGACAGCGCCGGCATCACCCAGCGTCGATCGTTCCGGGCAGAGATCTGCGAGCAGTCGTTGCTCCAGGTCTCGCTGCGGTCGACCACCGGAGCGAAGACGCCGATCGCGGTGACGAAGATCGAGCTGTTCGACGCAGCCGGCGTCTCGATCGGAGCGCTCGACGTGCGCACCGCGACCCGGTGGACCAACGACGGCAGCTACGCGAAGTGGGATCAGGTCGTCGGTCCCGGCGAGGTGGTGGCGGCGAGCTACGCGCTGACCGCCCCGGACTGGGGCCTGGTCCCTGGTGGTCGCGATCCGTCGAAGAAGATCCGCGTGCGCGTCACGTTCACGATCGGTGCCGGCGAGAGGGTGTTCGAGAAGGAAGCCACGGTGGCGGCGTTCTCGGATCCGAACGTCATGACCTGGATCCCCCGACGACCTTCACACATCATCGATCCGTCGGCTCGTAGCGCGACCCATGCGCCGTGACCGCCGCGCGGATCAGCTCGAGGATCGGGACCGATCCACCGAGGTCTTGGACTACGCGGCGCGCGCGATGTTCGACAGCTTCGCGGCAAGCCCGAGGCGATAGAACCGGCGCAGCTCGCCGAGCATCTCGGGGATCCGGCGCCGCGCCACGAACTGGTGTTCGAGGTACGTGGTGTAGCGATGCGCGTTGTCATTGGCGGCGCGGTAGCGCGCGTGCTCGTCGTGATCGAGGTCGGGCTCGTATTCGAAGCCCTCGAACAGGCGCTGGCGCAGCGCCTGCGAGAGTGACTCGCCAGCGTTGGTGACCAGCAGGCAGGTGACGTACTTGTCGACCTCGGCCTGGAGCTCGAGCTCGAGCTGGGTGACGCGGCGATCCGCGCGCGCGCAGCAGATCGCGTAGATGAAGTGCGAGACGCCTTCGACCGCGAGCAGGAAGTCGCCGAGGTTGTGATCGCCGAGCGATCGCGATGGATCGTGGGTTTGTAGGTTTGCGAGCGCCGCGGGATCGATGAACAGCGCGATCGACGTCTCGTTCCCGGTCTCGGCGACGAGCAGCTGCTCGCGCGACTTGCGGGCCGGGGGATCGACGATCGCTTCGCGCATCTCGGGAGAGATGACGTAGTCCTCGACCTCGACGCCGGTCTCGACCCGGTACAGCGCTTCCAGCCCGCGCTGGAGGCGCACGATCAGTGGGGTCTGCACTACTGGATCACCTTGGTACCCGGATCGACCAGCACGCCGGCGTCCTTCAATTTCTGCTCGACCCACTCCTCGCGGGTGCGGATCCAGATCTCGTAGAGCTTGCCGATGTCGGAGATCTGGCTGGTCTCTGCGATCGCGATCCGCTTGCGGACCTTGGTCAGCACATCGACGAACGCCGGGAACTTCGCCGCGAGCTCCAGGTAGACCTCGGTGATCGAGCCGCCCCGATAGCGCGCGAGCTGCGCGTACGCGTTCTGGCCGAGCCCGACGTAGTAGTCGACGTCGACCAGCGACCGGGTCAGCGACTCCGCGAAGTAGCCGGCCACGTAGAGCGAGGTATCGCCGACCTGCTTCAGGGTTCGGACCCGCTCTCCAGGGTCCGTGCTCGCCTGTGCGAGCTTCATCCCGAGGGGCTCGTCGGTCGGCCGGGTCCGGGAGAAGTCCCCGAGCAGGCCAACCAGGTACCAACCGACGGGCTCCGAGGCGTCGACGGCAACATCCTCGAGCGCTTCGGTTACAACCTCGTGAAAGAACTCATCCACTGAGGCAGCGAGTGTGAGGTCCATGATCTGATCTTCGGCCAGATGTGGTCCGTTGCAAGTTCGCGGCTGGTTCTCTTCACTTACCTCGGCTCCGGAATCGGGTTCGCCCCCGGGGTACGTGTCGTTGTCACGCCGAGGATCGCCGGAGATGTAGTTATCAACGAAATCGACCGGCTAGCCCCTTGCGCGGGGGGTGCAGCGATCTTAAAGACGCGACTGTTAGCAGTCGCCGAGGGCGAGTGCTAACAAACGCACCCTTCCAGAACTCGCAGGAGAGAGAAGCAACATGAACGTTCGTCCCCTTCAGGATCGCATCCTTGTCCGTCGTGTCGAAGAGGTCGAGAAGACCCGCGGCGGCATCATCATCCCCGACTCGGCCAAGGAGCGCCCCCTCGAGGGCAACGTGATCGCGGTCGGCAGCGGCAAGCGCCTGGAAGACGGCACGCTCGTGAAGCTCGACGTCAAGGCGGGCGACCGGATCCTGTTCGGTAAGTACGCCGGGACCGAGATCAAGGTCGACGGCGTGGATCACATCATCGTTCGCGAGGAAGAAGTCCTCGGCGTCATCGAGAGCTAAAGGAGAAACGAACATGGCTGCCAAGGATATTATTTTCGACGAGAAGGCTCGCACCCGCGTGATGGCTGGCGTCGACACGCTCGCCAACGCTGTCAAGGTCACCCTCGGCCCCCGCGGTCGCAACGTGGTGATCGAGAAGTCGTGGGGCGCTCCCACGGTCACCAAGGACGGCGTCACCGTCGCCAAGGAGATCGAGCTCGAGAACAGGTTCGAGAACATGGGCGCGCAGATGGTGAAGGAGGTCGCTTCCAAGACCTCTGATAGCGCCGGCGACGGCACGACCACCGCCACGGTGCTCGCGCAGTCGATCTACCGCGAGGGCTCCAAGCTCGTCGCGGCAGGTCACAACCCGATGGAGCTCAAGCGCGGCATCGACACCGCGGTTGCCGCGATCATCGAGATGCTCAAGAGCATCTCGACCCCGACCAAGGGCAAGGAAGACATCGCGCAGGTCGGCACGATCAGCGCGAATGGTGACACCGAGATCGGCAACATGATTGCCGACGCCATGAAGAAGGTCGGCAAGGAAGGCGTGATCACGGTCGAGGAGGCCAAGACCATGACCTCCGAGCTCGACGTCGTCGAGGGCATGCAGTTCGATCGCGGCTACTTGTCGCCGTACTTCGTGACCGACACGGAGCGCATGGAAGTCGTCCTCAACGACTGCTACGTGCTGATCCACGAGAAGCGGATCTCGAACATGAAGGAGCTCCTCCCGGTGCTCGAGCAGGTTGCCAAGCAGGGCAAGCCGCTCCTGATCATCGCCGAGGACATCGACGGCGAGGCGCTTGCCACGCTGGTCGTCAACAAGCTCCGCGGCACGCTGCAGATCTGCGGCGTCAAGGCACCGGGCTTTGGCGATCGCCGCAAGGAGATGTTGAAGGACATCGCCATCCTCACCGGCGGCCAGGCGGTCACCGAGGATCTCGGCCTCAAGCTCGAGAACCTCAGCCTGACGGACCTCGGCACGGCGAAGCGCATCACGGTCGACAAGGACAACACGACGATCATCGACGGCGCCGGCAAGAAGCCGGACATTGATGGTCGGGTGAAGCAGATCCGCAACGCGATCGAGGAGACGACGTCGGACTACGACCGCGAGAAGCTCCAGGAGCGCCTCGCCAAGCTGGTCGGCGGCGTCGCGGTGATCCGCGTCGGCGCGGCCACCGAGATCGAGATGAAGGAGAAGAAGGCGCGCGTCGAGGACGCGATGCACGCCACTCGCGCGGCTGTCGAAGAGGGCGTTGTCCCGGGCGGCGGCGTCGCACTGATCCGCGCGCAGTCAGCCCTCGACAACGTGAAGCTGTCGAGCGAGCAGATGTTCGGCGTCAACATCGTGCGTCGCGCGATGGAGGAGCCGCTTCGTCAGATCTCCGCGAATGCGGGCGTCGACGGCTCGATCGTCGTCTCGAAGGTCAAGGAGGGTCAGGGCTCCTTCGGCTTCAACGCCGCGACGCTCGAGTACGGCGACCTCGTCAAGGCCGGAGTGATCGACCCGACGAAGGTCGTTCGCACGGCGCTCCAGAACGCGGCCTCGGTCGCGGCACTCCTTCTCACGACCGAGGCGATGATCGCCGAGCGTCCGAAGAAGGATTCGCCGGCTCCGGGCGGTGGCGGCCATGGCGGCGGCATGGGCGGCATGGGCGGTATGGGCGGTATGGACTTCTAGTAGATCCGGTCCAATGGACCTCGTGAAGCGGCGGCCCTCTCGGCCGCCGTTTTCATTTTCGGAACAGGGTGAGGCGGCGGCTGCGGTGAACGACAGCCCGCGGGATCCGTTGCTCGCGCAGCAGGTGCGCGCACTCGGTCTCCCACATCGCCGTCAGCCACGCGAGCGTGGTCTCGACGACCGCCCACATAACAATGCCGATCACGCCGACCATCAACACGGCATGGAAGCGCGGCCAGTCGGAGCCGAGCATGTCGGTGGCCCGCAGCAGCATCAGCGGGCAGAGCACCAACGTGATCGCGATCGACAGCTTGCGCCGGTGGCGATCCAGCCACCCGACCCGCCGTCCCAGGACCTGGACCCGGCTGTGATGGCGCACCATGCGCCGACTCTAGCAAGGATCGCTTACTGGAGATCCTGAATGCACTCGAGCTGCGCCTGGGCGCTGACCTGGGTCGGGCGACCGGTCTCGGCGTTACACTGAAAGTGATCGACGACGCAGGCGTAGGTCGCCTGGTTGGCGCCGGTCTTCGCGACCGCGGCGTCATCGATCCGGACGATGCCCTGGAGGCACTGGTCCCGCGCGCCGCCCTGGAGGTGCTGGCAGCAGTTGCCCTGGACGTCGTTGGCGCGGGCGTAGGTATCGGGCTGCTTGCCGCCGCCGCCGCCACACGCGACCAGCAGGGCCGCGAGGGCCGCGAGGGAGAAGCGCCGAATCCGTGATGCGCCGGTCACGAGTGTGGTGGACCGAGTCGTGACTTGGCGTTCACGGATCGAGGTGGCGAGGGTCGAGTCAGCCTGGGCGTGGGGGCGCAAGTTCGCGTCATTGCATTCGAGGCGGTGCATCATGTGGAAACTGGATGGCAAGCCCTGCGCCAGACCTTCCCTCGCGCCGAGATCCGCGCGCCTCGATCTACGTGGCCGACCCTTTGCTAGCTCGGTCGCATCATGCGCGGGACTGTCTTGCTTTCTCTTCTACTCGCCGGTGGATGCGCGGTTGGTCGCGTCACCACCGAGCACGTCGGTACCGGACACGGGCTGGTCACCACGCGAGCCGCGGGTGGGACCTCGGACGTGAGTGCGGCGCCGGGGGGGGGTGGCGTGCCACTGCCACGCGGCACCTACGACATCGATCTGAGGATCGGCGTTCCGCGTGCGCAGCTCGTCGACTGGAAGGTGACGTGCACCGACCGCGAGCAGCACGGCACCGTCGGCCAGGCGTTCGATGACTATCGCGATCGCCGGCTCGCCCAGCTGACGACGGAGCGCGAGCAGCAGGCGAAGATCCAAGGGCGCGCACCCGCGCAGCCGCGGCCGATGGGTGCGGTGATCGTCGCGCGTGCAGCCGGTGCGCGTGTCGTGACGCCGGTCGGGCGGGTGATCGTGCGGCCGGCACCAGTCGTCGTGCGAAGCGAAGCGACCACCCGACCGGTGCCGGTCGAGCTGGAGGAGCTGGAGATCCCGCCGGTCACCGAGCTGCCGCCCGGTGATCTCGGTCAGGGCGTCTACCCAGCAAACGTACGCGTGACAACGGCCAGTGATGGCGTCTGCGCGATCACCGCGGTCAGCGACGATCCGAACGTCAGCGCGTTCTTCTCGATCACCCGCGTGCGCGATCTTGGTGCCGAAGAGGCGGACCGCAAGCAGCAGATCTATGTCGGCGCGGTGACCGCACGCGGGCGGGTGACGCAGCGCCTGCTCGCCGACGGCGCCGATCTGCACGCGAAGCAACGCCGACTCGCCGCGGTGGAAGCGCGCCAGCTCGCCGAGCGTCAGGTTCGGGTCGACGCCGAGACCACGTTGCGTGCCGAGGCGGAAGCGCGTCGCGGGGTCGAGCTGGTCGCCGAGCGCGAGCGCGAGAACAAGGGCGATGTGGAGCGCCGGCAGCGGCTCGCACTGGAGGACGAGCAGCGGCGGTTGCGGCTCGAAGGTGAGGCGAAGCTGAAGTGGGATCGCGAGGCCCCTGCCCGTGCCCGCGCCGAGCTGGTGATCCGGCAGACCGAGATCTCGATCCGCTGGCGGCTCACACTCATCGCGTGGCTGGCTCGTGAGTGCCAAGCGGATCCGGATCGCCGTGGCCGGATCGCCCGCGAGCGTGCGCAACGTGAACGCGAACGTCAGGCACGCCTCGAGATCCGCCTCGAGATCGAACGGACCGAGCGTGAGCGCGTGCTGCGGATCCGCCTCGAGCAGGGCGAGCGCCAGGCCGAGCTCGATCGCGTCAACCATGCGGAGCGTGAGGCGGTGCGCGAGAATCGCGATGCGATCGAGCGCGCGCGTCGCGAGCGTGAGGCCCGCGCGATCGCCGAGCTCGAGTTGCGCCGGACCGCCGATGCGCTGCGCATGCGGCAGACGATCATCGGCTCGCTGATCTCGTACGGCGCGAGGCTGCGCCCGCCGATGCCGGCGCTGCAGCTCGAGAACCCGGGTCCGACGCCGTTCGACGGTGCGGGGTGGGCCGCGGGACGCTGGGAGTGGATCTCGATCCGCGGTGAGTGGCAGTGGCGCGGCGGTGGCTGGCGCGACTCGACGCGGTTCGGTCACACCGGTGGCGAGACGATTGTTCGCCGCGAGCCCGAGCCGGCTGTCCCGACGACGATCCTCCTTGCACCGCCGCCGGTCACCACGGTGACAACGGTGGTCTCGACGCCGACGGTGGTGACACCGATGACGCCGGGCGTGATCATCGAGATCAATCATAGCCCTGCTCGCCCGCGCCCGACGTACCGCCCGCGGCGCGACAACTATCAGCCGGCACCACGCACGAACCCGCGCCCGACGTCCACGCCGCGCGACCCCAAACGTGATCGCCGCAAGGACGACGACAAGCGTCGTCAACGGTTGTAGACGCCGCCGAGATAGAACAGCGTCCGCCGAAACGAGGCGTCGTCGCCGCCGCCGAGGTCGCGCCAGTGGGCGACCCGCGACTCGATCGAGAACGTCGGCGTCAGCTGCCGCGCGAGCCGGAGCTGGAACGAGCTCCGGTTTTCGTCATCGAGCGTGGTGAACGTCTGGTTCTGGAGATCCTTCTGGACGATCAGCCCGTCGAGGTACTGGTCGTACTGCAGCGTGACGAGCGCGGTGCCGTAGAACTTGTTCGGTAGCGCGGTGGTGGTCGACAGGTTGATGCGATGACGGACGAGCGACTGGCCGTAGCTGTTGGTGTCGGTCACCGCGAGCTGATAGCCGACCGCCGCGACGACGGAGCCGACCCAGGTCGCCTCGACACCGACGCGGTGAAACCGGTCGTAGCGAACGAGCGAGGTCGGCGCGGAGCAATCGGCCGGGTTCTCGGGCATCTCGTCGTCGGCACACGCATTCGCGAACGCGACATCGTTGTACGAGCGCGCCTCGACACTCGCGAACGCCGCGAGCTCGAGGCTGCGCGTGCCGGCCGCTTGTTCCCACAGCGTGAGATCGAGCCGCGCCGTGGCGCTCGGGCCGTACCAGTCGAACTTGTCGCACGGTTTATAGAGAAACCGCCGACCGCCGAACCCGAGGGTCAGCGAACGATCCTCACCCTTGCGCATGATCAGCAGCGCATCGGCGCCGAACGTCGCGAACGTGCGATCGAGCCGGCGGCGATCGCAGGGATCGATCCGGTCGACGCTGTTATCGAGCGCGACCGCATCCGCGCCGCTGATCGAGAACCCGACCGATACCGGCCGCTCGCCGACCGGGTGGATCCACTTGAGATCGCCGGCGAGCAGCGCGACGCTCTCGGATTGCGCGTCGGCGTTGCCGACCATCCGCGCAAAACCCGCCCCATGGAACAGGTAGCCACCACCGGCCACCCTGCCCCGGTGATCGAGCTTGGCGCCGAGCCGGCCGACCGGCGAGCTCAGCTCCTGGGTCTCGAGCCCGGGTCCGGTCTCGACCCGTTGGACGTTGCTATCGACCTCGGCGCCGCCCTCGACCTGGACGGTGGTCGAGCTATCTGCCGTGCTCGTCCCGAACCACAGGACAAGGGCGATCAGGCCGAGCGCCGCGCGACGCATCGTCGCAGCCTATCGCAATGCCCTCGTGGTATGTGCTCCCGATGCGGCTCGTCGCTGTGTTTGCCCTCGCGTTTGCTGTTCTCGCCTGCAAGGGTGACCGCGAGAAGTGCGAGCAAGCCTCCCGCAACTACGCCACGCTGACCTACTGGAAGCGCGTCAACGCGGAGATCGCGGCGCGGCCGGCGGCGGAGCGTGACCTGATGCGCAAGAAGAAGGTCTCCGAGTTCACCAACGAGCTCGAGACCAAGATCGATACCGTGGTCTCGCAGTGCCAGTCGGCGAACAACGACGAGCAGGTCGATTGCATGATCGCCGCGAAGACCGCCGAAGCCGCGATCGAGTGCGCCGAGCTCGTCCCCCGGGACTGAGAGCACGCCCATCTTCGCCCATCTTCTCCGGCGCGAACCGCAGCCGCAGCCAACACGCGTACGCTCTTCAGCGTCCGCGACGGAGATTCACGGCGCGGTCCTCGACCGCCTTCCGCTTGTCGCGTAGCTGCTGCAGCTTCTTGGTGACCGCCTCGCGCGTCAGCTTGGCCACCGCGGCGCGGCGTGTTGGATCGTTGCTACGCTGGGCGCGGTTGAGCTGCTCGATCGTCGACGGATCGACGATCTCGGCGAGCGTGATCTTCGCATCCACCTCGAACGAGCTGACGTCTGGGCGGCCCGCGCCATCGGTGGGCGAAGGGCTGTTCGGGCTCGCTTCCTCGGCCGACGCGCCGCCCCGACTGATGCCGGGCGTCGCGCCCTTGCGCGCACTGTTGTCGTCGCGGCGATCGAGCTCGGTCGTCCGATCGTGCTGCTTGCGAAGCACCGCGATGCGATCGAGCTCCTGGGATTGTTCCTCGAGCCCCTTGAGCTGCTTCGCCAGCTCCGCCTCGGCCGACTGGATCGCCTTGGCCTGTTGATCGAGCTCCTCGGGATCCGCGAGCGGATCGATCTGCATGTCGGGGAGGACGATGCGCGTGGCCTTGCGGGTCTGCGGCGCGACCTGCGCGCGGGCGCGGTCGAGCTGCGCCTTGCGCGATGTCTCTGGCTTTGCCCCGAGCTCGGCATCGATCGCGACGATCAACGTGCGGCGGGCAGCAGCGAGCTGCTCGGTGGCGCGCCGGACCTCCGCGCTCGCGGTCTCGAGCTGACGGCCGAGCGCATCGGCATCGGCGATGTTGGAGCGCAGCTCGCGATCGCGGCGCCACGACTTCGGCGAGTTCTTGAGCCGCGCGACGGCATCGAGCTCGACGCGAAACTTGGTGTTGATCTCGTTCCAGTTCTTGCTCGCGCGGACCAGCGTCTGCTCGACCGTGGTCGACGTGTTCCAGGCACGCGTCGTCGTCTCCGACAGCGATCCGGACTGCGCCCAGCCAGTCGCCGAAGCGACCGTCAGCAACAGCACGACCAACCACCGGAACATGGTGCCGATTAATAGCAGCCGCCATGCCACGCTCAAGTGCTCGTCAACAATCGAGCTATCAACAGTTGTCCGTGCCGATCGTGGCTCCACGAGTTGCGCCGGCCTCAGTTTTTCATGGGGTAGCTAACTCAACGAATGTGCGTGCGTTCCGCCGCCAGTCGCAGGACCAGGTAGCGAAGGGCCGCGGTGACCATCGAGCCGATCGCCGCGAGCGGCTCGCCATCGGGGCGTTCCCAGACCAGGTAATCGCGCCCCATCGCATCGACCGCCGCGTGATAGTGCAGCCGGCGCAGGCGATAACCACCGGGTAGCTCGAGCCCCGGATCCTCGACGCGAACATCGGCTTCCAGCGGCCGCCCGTAGCGCACCATCACGCGATCGAGCGCCGTGACCGAGAGCTCGCCGAGCTGCTCTCCATTTGCGTCATCGCGAATCCTGATCCGGCCCTCGAGGACCGTGGCGGAGGTCCGCGCGTGACGCCCGTCTGCGAGGATCCGTTCGTCGAGGAGGAGCACAGCGGTAGTTGTACCGCGCAATGCCGCGCTAGAGTCTTCGCATGCGTTGCTCTCTGGCGGTCGCGATCACCATCGCTACCGCGTGTGGTCCGAAGGTCGTCAACGACCACAAGATCGCGGACA
>Ga0105049_10007598_pt1 | contig 12578 bp, 10 predicted proteins | sample MAT06_FD_78087 | JGI IMG/M metagenome (GOLD analysis project Ga0105049, IMG submission 78087) | Freshwater microbial communities from Lake Fryxell liftoff mats and glacier meltwater in Antarctica - MAT-06 | ecosystem: Environmental > Aquatic > Freshwater > Ice > Liftoff microbial mat | place...
GGGCCGATGCAAGGCGGGTGCGACTGCGGTGGCGCACAGCGCCTGCGCTGCGCCCCAGCGCGGGACGTGCGGGGTCGGCGCGGTGCGTGCGGGCCGGTGCGGTGCGTGCGGGCCGGTGCGGTGCGTGCGGGCTGGTGCGTGCGGGCTGGTGCGGTGCATGCGGGATGGTGCGTGCGGGATGGTGCGTTTGGGATGGTATGCGTGGGATGGCGCGTGTGGGATGGCGCGTGCGGGGTGGTGCCCAGAATGCGCACCCTACGCCAACCCCGCAAGGTGGGCATCTTGCGCACCCCGCCCCAGCACCAGTTCGACACTCCGGCATCACAAGCCCGGCCCAAAGACCGTGCCGTTGACCTGACTGTGCATCCGGGCATGGTGCGCAAGATGCGCACCCTACGCCAACCCCGTAGGGTGCGCATCTTGCGCACCATCTTCATAGGACCAGATCGACTGCCCCCAGCGCGACCTGCCCGGCCCCGACCACTGCACCACCGACCATCCGCACCGGCGTGCAGGCGCCCAGCCCCAGTACCGCCGCCAGCGCCATCCATCGCAATATCATCTTGTGTCCCCGTCAAGGCGGACGGGGACGCCGCGCATCCCCACCGCGATCACCTTCAATTCGCCTCGCTCCACCACACGTCAGGCTGCCAGCCCGGCCAGTCACCGAACAGCGGGATGTGGTCGGGATAGCGCAGATCCGCGCTGTACGCGATGCGGGCCACGTTCCACTGATAGATCGGGATCACATAGCGTCCCGCAGTCAGCGTGCGGTCCAGCGCCTGGGCTGCGGCGATGAAATCGTCGTGGTTGGCGCTGGTCAGCAACAGCCCGATCATCGCATCCACGGCAGGCGAGGCGACCCCCATCAGATTGCGCGACCCCGTCGTGGTGGCGCTGGCGGTGCCAAAGTACAGGTATTGCTCGTTGCCCGGCGACAGCGACACCGCCCGGCGATAATAGGTCATGTCGAAATCGAACGCATCGGTGCGTTCCTTGTACTGGGCGCCGTCCGCCGTCGCCACGGTGGCGGTGATGCCCAATTCGGCCAGCGACTGCACATAGATGTCGATGATCGACTGATTCTCGGACCCGCCGGTTTCCAGCAGGATCTCGAACGTCATCGGCTGGCCGGCGGCGTTCTGCAGCACCCCGTCCTGCACGGTCCAGCCGGCCGCCTCCAGCCCGGCCAGAGCCATGCCCATGTTGCTGCGGTTGCGCGCGTCGCCATCGCCAAGCGGGAGCGCATAGCCGTCAATCGCGCCGGGCGGCAGATCGGCGGCCCAGGGTTGCAGCATCTCGAGCACGCGGCCCGTCGCCGGACCTGCCGTCATCCCCAGCGGCGAGTTGGAGAAATAGGAGGTGATGCGCGGCTGTTGCCCGCCGGTCATGGTGTCGTTGATGAATTCGAAGTTGAACGCCAGGATCAGCGCATCGCGCACCCGGATATCGGCAAACAGCGGATTGCGGGTGTTCATCACGAAACCGGTCATGCCCGATGGCCGCTGATGCGGGATCACCGCCTTGATGACGGACCCGTCCGTCACCCGGGGAAAGTCGTACTGGCTGTCCCAGCGCACCACGTTGGTTTCGCGCGCGATGGTCACATCGCCGACCTTGAACGCCTCGAACGCGGCGGTTTCGTCGCCAAAGAACTCCATCCGGATCGTGTTTATGTTCATCGTGCCGCGCCGGAACGGGATGTCGGCACCCCAATAGTCGGGGTTGCGGGTCAGCTCTACAAAGCGGCCGGCCTCGAAATCGGTCACCATATAGGGGCCGGAGGTGATCGGCACGATGGTCAGCCCGTCGGCATTGGCGAAATCGACGCCTTCCCACTGCGCGCGCTGCAGGATCGGACGCAGGCCCGCCAGCATGACCAGTTCGCGGTCCTCGACATTGAAGGTGATCCGCACCGAGCGTTCGGCTGTCGCCTCGATCGAGGCCACCTTGCCCCAGAATGTCTGATAGCGCGGATGCCCGACGGTGCCCAACGTCTCGTATGACCAGATCACGTCATCCACCGTCACCGGGCTGCCGTCCGAGAATCGGGCCTCGGGGCGCAAGGTGAACTCGACCCATTCCCGATTCGGGCCGACCTCGATCGAGGCGGCCAGAAGACCATAGAGCGAGAAGGGCTCGTCCAGCGACCGGCCCATCAGGCTTTCCGAAATCAGAAAGGTCAACTGCCAGGGCGGCGTGCCTTTCAGGATATAGGGGTTCAGGCTGTCAAAGGCCCCGACCTCGGCCGACACGACCCTGCCGCCCCGGGGCGCGTCGGGATTGGCGTAGGGCAGGGCCACAAAATCCGGTGGCAAGGCGGGTTGGCCATACATAGCTATGCCATAGCTCGGCTCGGCCTGCGCCGCGCCGACAACCGTCAAGGCTGCCGAAACGGCCGCCAGCGCGCAGCGGCGCAGGCGGGCAAGGGTGATGATGGTCATTGCGGCAAACATCCTTCTGGTCGGGTGTGTCGGTTGGAAAACACCATACGCTCTGCGGCACTGGCACGCAAACTTAACCCTTTCCCAACGGCGCGCGATTGCCTATAAGGATGACACTGCTCGATAGGTTTCTTGCCTGTATGAAACCTGCCTCAATAACTTGACGCCCGCCTTGTGCGGGCGTTTTTTTTGGTGCGCGGGGTGGGGCGAGCCCGCCGGAATGCAAAAGACCCCGCCGGGCAGGCGGGGTCTTGCCATGTGTCGGGTGCGCCGGGCGGTGGGCTGTCAGAGTGCCCAGATCGCGTCGCTGACCATGAAATTCTCGACCGTCAGCTCACCGATTCTGGTGTTGTTCAGCATCACGCTCCATCCCGCATCGTCGGTATAGACGGTCGCGAAGGCGACCTGTGCGGCATGTTCCATGAACCAGTGATAGGCCGTTTTGGGGTCGAAATCCTTGCCGATGTCGATCACGATCCGGTCCTGCGCCAGGTCGAAATCGGCAATCCGGGTCACGTCGGTGCGCGGATCCGATTTGGTCTCGGCATAGATTTCGCGCCGGAACAGGAAGACGTCCTGGCCATCGCCGCCGCGCATCTTGTCGCGGCCATCGGCCCCGAACAGCACGTCATCGCCCGCGCCGCCCGACAGCACGTCATTGCCCACACCGCCGCGCAGGATGTCGTCGCCGCTGTTGCCGAACAAATTGTCGTTGCCCAGATCCTCGGTGATCGTGTCATTGCCGCCTTCGCCGCGGATGATGTCGTTGCCTTCGCCGCCCTGTTGACCGGGTTTGCGGTCCGGCCCCAGGTCAAAGCTGTCATCGCCATCGCCGCCGACGGCAAGATCATTGCCCCAGCCCAGGACAAAGCTGTCGTCCCCGTCGCCACCGAACAGACGGTCTGCCTGGTCCTGCGGTTTCAATTCCGAATCGTCGTCTGCGCTGCCGATCAGCCTGTCGTTGCCAGCCCCGCCGTACAGGATATCGCCGCCCGTCCCGCCATCCAGCCGGTCATCGCCACCCTGACCGTGCAGCAGATCGCGCCCGCCGCCGCCGGTGACGCTGTCATCGCCCGTTCCGGCGCGGATCACGTCATTGCCGCCAAGCCCGTCGATGATGTCGTGGCCGTCGGCGCCGGCCAGCCTGTCGCCCAGCTGGCTGCCGGTGACGTCCCGATGGCCGTCGGCAAAGCCGAGCGTCTGAACCATGCCGGGGGCGAGTTCGCGCAGAAAGTCGGGCTTGTCCATCGGCAGCGTCGCGCCATGGGCCATGAACCAGTTCGACCAGCCGTACGTGTCCAGCAACTGGGTGCTGAGGTTCAGGTTGCTGAAGGTGATCGTTGCGGCCCCAAAGCGCGGATCGGCCATCTTGGCCTCGGGATAGCCATAGCTGATCGCGCTGACCACGCCACCGGTCGGTGCGCCGGTCTTGGCATCAAAAGTGAAGCCATGCCCGCGCACGGTGGTCAGCAGGAACATCCCGTCACCCGGATCGGGTATGGCTGTCACGAAATACCCTGCGGATCTGACCAACAAGGTCATCTGGTCGGTCTTGATCGGCACTTTGGTACCCTCTTCCTGCACGGCCCCCACCGGCCAGACCTGCATGACGGGTCATCGTGGCTGGATCGCGGACAAATCGCGACAAATCATTGGCGGTTTGTCGCAAGATGCGGCAGTGCAGCACTGTGCTGGTCTTTTGCGCGGAGCCGCCTATCGTCTGCCGCGCCGCAAGGGCGGCGCAGGAATGGCGACAGCGGGGCAGGGCAGCATGCAACTGACGGGCAAGACGGCGGTCGTGACGGGGTCGACCGCAGGCATCGGGCTGGGCGTGGCGCGGGCGCTGGCCGCGGCGGGGGCGGCGGTGGTGCTGAACAGCTTTACCGACCGGCCCGAGGATCACGCGACCGCCGCCGCGCTGATGGCCGAATTTGGCGTGCCGGTCCGCTATATTGCCGCCGACATGGCCGATGGCGCGGCGGCGCGGGGGCTGATCGCGGCGGCCGGGGGGTGCGACATCCTGGTCAACAATGCCGGCATCCAGCACGTCGCCCCGATCGAGGATTTCCCGCCTGCCCAATGGGACCGGATCATCGCGATCAATCTGACGGCGGCGTTTCACACCACCGCCGCCGCGCTGCCGGGGATGCGCCGGGCGGGTTGGGGGCGGGTGGTCAACATCGCATCCGCGCATGGCCTGACCGCAAGCCCGTTCAAATCGGCCTATGTCGCCGCCAAACACGGGCTGGTGGGGCTGACCAAGACCGTGGCGCTGGAAACCGCTGGCCAGTCAATCACCTGCAATGCGATCTGCCCCGGCTATGCGCTGACCCCGCTGATCGAGGCGCAGATTCCCGACCAGATGAAGGTGCACGGCATGGACCGCGACACGGTCATCCGTCAGGTGATGCTGCAGCGCCAGCCCAGCCGCCAGTTCATCACGGTGGACGAAATCGGCGGCACGGCGGTTTTCCTGTGCAGCGCCCATGCAGCCCAGATCACCGGCACCACGATCAGCATCGACGGCGGCTGGACGGCACTTTGACCGCTCTGCGTCAGTCGGGCCTTGCCACTGGCAGGGCAATTGCGCCCGACGCAGGCGAATCGGCCCCTTCGGGATAGACCAGGCCGGCCGAGATGATGACCTTGGCGGCATCCTCGATCTTCATGTCCAGGATGATCACCTCGCTCCGCGCGACGAACATCAGAAATCCGGTGGTCGGGTTCGGCGTGGTCGGCATGAACACGGTTACGAACTCATCGCCCTTTTCCAGCCGCCACCGGATCTCGCCCTTGGGCCGCTTGGACACGAACGCCACTGCCCACATGCCGGAGCGGGGAAACTCGACCAGGCAGGGTTTCTCAAAGTTCGACTCAGACTGGCTGAACACGGTTTCTGCGATCTGTTTCAGCGCGTTATAGACCGAGCGGATCACCGGCAGTCGGCCCACCAGTTCCTCGCCCCAGCGGATGAAGCTGCGTCCCACCAGACCCTTGGCGATCCAGCCGATCAAAAGGGTAAAGACCAGAAAGAACACCACGCCGACGCCGCGCACGCTGATCCGCACCGGCGGCTCGGGCGAACCAAGCGCCCAGTTCAGCAGCGCCTCGGGCTGATAGGCGGCGGGGACGAACGGCAGTACCCAACTGTCGACCCAGCCGACCACGGTCCAGATCAGCCAGACGGTCAGCCCGATCGGCGCAATCACGATGATGCCGGCCAGAAAGTTGTTGCGCAACCCGGTCAGCAGGCTGCCTTGGCGGCGCGGCTTGTCCGGGCCAGGGTCTGGGCGCGTCACGGTCAAGGAACCTTTCTGCAGCTTGCGGGGCCGTTGTAGGGCAGGGCAGTCCATGCCGCAATGCCGCAACGCCGCGCCGCGCGGGCACTTCAAAGCGGTCACTGCGGCGCGGCTGCTGCGGCGCGGGCGCTGCGGCGGGGTCGTTGCGGCGGGGTCGCTGCGAAGCGGCCACTGCGGCGCGAACACTGCGGTGCGATCTCTGCGGCGGGGCTGCTGCGGCGGGGCTGCTGCGGCGGGGTCACTGCGGCACGGGCATCCTGACCAGTTCGCGCGCGATGGCGGCGGCCAGCCGGGCATTGTTCAGCACCAGCGCGATATTGGCCTTCAGCGACGCCCCGTCGGTCAGTTCGAACAGCCGCGCCAGCAGGAACGGCGTCACCGCCTTGGCGGCGATGCCCTGCGCCTGCGCCTCGGCCAGGGCCCGGGCGATCAGCGGGTCCAGCGTTGCGGCGGGGATTTCGTCTGCCAGCGGGATCGGGTTGGCCACCAGTTGCCCGCCAGGCAGGCCCAGGGCGGCACGCATCCGGTGCGCGGCGGCGATGCTGGCCGCATCATCCAGCCGCAGCGGCGCCTTCAGCCCGGCATCGCGCGACCAGAACGCGGGCAACGCGTCCTGACCAAAGGCGATGACCGGCACGCCAAGCGTTTCCAGCACTTCCAGCGTTCTGGGCAGATCCAGGATCGCCTTGGCGCCGGCGGCAACCACCGTGACCGGCGTTTGCGCCAGTTCCTGCAGATCGGCCGAGATGTCAAAGCTGCTTTCGGCCCCGCGATGAACGCCGCCAATGCCGCCGGTGGCGAACACCGCGATTCCGGCCAGCCGCGCCGCGATCATCGTGGCGGCGACCGTGGTGGCCCCGGTGCCGCCCGTGGCAAGGCAGACCGCCAGATCGGCGCGCGACAGTTTGGCCACGCCTTGCGCCCGGCCCAAGGCGTCCAGCTCTGCCCCGGTCAGGCCGACATGCAGCCGCCCGGCAATGACCGCGATGGTGGCAGGCACCGCACCATGCGCGCGCACTTCATCCTCGACCCGGCGGGCGGTGTCGACGTTCTGCGGCCAGGGCATGCCATGGGTGATGATGGTCGATTCCAGCGCCACCACCGGCGCGCCGCCGGCGCGGGCGGCGGCAACCTGGGGCGAAAAGGTCAGCGCGATCATGGATTGCCTTTCGAGATATGGGCGGCCGCAGCGGCCAGCGCCGCCTGCAAGGCGTCCTGCGCTCCGGCCCCCTGACGTTCGGCCCGGATATGACCCGCCATGAACGCATCGCCTGCGCCGGTGACGCGGGCAACGGCAGCGGGCGGGGGCAGGGCGGTGAACAGCCCGGCGGGCCCGGCCATCGCCACGCCCTGCGACCCGTCCGTCACCAGCACCCGCGCCGCCCCCAGCGCCCGCAGGGCGGCGGCGGCGGTGGCCGCGTCGGGCAGGTCGGCCCCGGCGATCAGCCCCGCCTCGATCCGGTTCAGGTACAGCGTGGCCCCGGGATGGCCCAGCAGCACCCGCAGCCGCGTCGCCTTGCCCGGGCTGGCCGGGGCCAGCCGCAGATCGGCGCGGGCAAACAGGGGCGAGGATGCGATTGCGGTCAGCAAGCCCTGCGACAGATTGCCGTCCACCGCCACCAGCCCGGCCCAGGGCACGCTTGCGGACCCAAGCCGCCCGTCGGCCATCGGGGCCAGGATCGCCTCGCCCGCCGTTTCCAGCGTATCGGCATCGGCGATGGCGGCGACCAGCGCGCCTGCGGCCTCGATCGCCATGTAGATGTCGGTGCGCAGGCCCGGGGGCCGATAGACATGGCTGGTGTCGATGCCTAGGGCTGACACGGCCCGGATCAGGTCATCGCCGTCACGATCCTGCCCGATGGCCCCCAGCACGGCAGTCCGCAGGCCCAGCCCGGCCAGCGTGGCGGCGATGTTCAGCGCTACGCCGCCGGGAACCCGGGCGATCCGGCCGGGCACGTCATCGCCCGGGCCCATCGCCCCCGGCGCGCGCCCGATGACATCCCACAGGACCGCGCCGATACACAGGATATCGGGGGTCAAGGCCTACTCCGGCACGCCAAAGGTCAGCGCAGCCCACAGGCTTTCCCAGACGGCACCGGTATCGGCCATCACCGCGTCGGACGGCACCCGCAGCACCACCGCATCAACCAGATAGCTGTGCCCCGGCGTCACCGGCACCACCGCGATCCCGTCATCGCCGGTACGCCAATAGGTGATGGCGACGGTGCCGTCGGCGGCCTTGTCGAACAGCTCGATCTGCGCGTCGGCGCGGGGGGCGTCCTGATAGAACGCCTGCACCCGGAACCCCCCCGACAGGTCATCGACATAGGGGTTGTTCAGCGCCACCAGTTCGGTTTCCAGCCCCAGCCGCCGGTCCGCCCCCGCGCCGTCACCCACCGCGATCAGCGCCTTGGAATAGCGGGTATAATATTCCTTGAACGTATCCTCGGGCAGGCTCCGGTCGTGATGCTGGTGATGCACCCAGCCCGCGAAATCCTTGTGCTCGACGAAGCGGGCAAAGGCGGCATAGCTGTCATAGGTCACGATGTCGCCCGCCGACTGATAGACCGCGATGTGCAGCCCCTCGCCCAAAGCGGCCATCGCCAGCGCCGGGTTGTCGCCCATCCGCGCTGTCACCGGCACCTCCTGCTCGCCCAGAATCAGGCCAAAGCGCACGAAACGCTGTGGAAAATACGCGATCTCCAGCCCGCCAAACCCTTGTCCATTGACAAGATAGGCTTGCAGGCTAGCGTCTGGCGCGACGATGTAATCGGTCGGCTCGATCCACAATTCATGCGCCACCGGCGCGCTGGCCTGCACAGCAAGGCCGGGACAAGCAAGGCAAAGGGCGATCATGCGCATCGGGATATCCTTTGGCGGTGCGGGCCGCAGCGCGGCACATCTGGCGCTGTCTTGCCTGATCTGGCTGGCCCTGTCGATGGCAACGCCCCCGGCCCGCGCGCATGAGGTGTTCCCCTCGATCGCCGACATGACCCAGGTTGGCGACGCGCTGGAATTCGTGGTGTCGGTCAATGCCGAGGCGTTCGTGGCGGGCATCAACCTGAACGGGCTGGTGAACACCAACACCTCGGCCCAGGCCCCCGAATATGACCGCCTGCGCCGGCTGCAACCTGCCGACATGGCCGCCGCCGTCACCGCATTCTGGCCCGGCATGGCCCAGCGGATTGCTATCCGGGCGGGCGATACCGCCATCATTCCCGACCTGGTTGCCGTCACGGTCGATCCTGTCGGCGACCCCGAGGTTGCCCGCAGCAGCGTGCTGACCTTTCGCGCCGTGCTGCCGCCCGGGACTGCGCAGGTGGTGGTCGGCTGGGACCCGGCCTTTGGCGCGCTGGTGCTGCGTCAGCAGGGCGTGGACGCCCCCTATGACGGCTATCTGGAGGCGGGGGCCCTGTCGGACCCGATCGCCCTGGCCGGCGGCGGGCAGGTCGGGTTGTGGCAGACGTTCTTGAACTTCATCCCGGTTGGGTTCGACCATATCGTGCCCAAGGGACTGGACCATATCCTGTTCGTGCTGGGCCTGTTCTTTCTGTCGACCCGGATGCGCCCCCTGTTGTGGCAGGTGTCGGCCTTTACCCTGGCCCATACGATCACGCTGGCGTTGGCGTCACTGGGCTATGTCAGCATTTCGCCCCGCATTGTCGAGCCGCTGATCGCCGCGTCCATCGCCTTTGTCGCGATCGAGAATCTGTATACCGACGGGCTGAGCCGCTGGCGGCCGTTTGTCGTGTTCGGCTTTGGCCTGCTGCACGGGCTGGGCTTTGCCTCGGTCCTGACCGACTTCGGGCTGCCGGACGGCGCATTCTTTCCCGCGCTGATCGGCTTCAATGTCGGGGTCGAACTGGGGCAACTGGCGGTGATCGCGGTGGCGTTCATGCTGACCGCGTACTGGTTCGGCAACCGGCCCTGGTACCGCGCCCGCATTTCGATGCCCGTATCGGGGGCCATCGGGGTGATGGGGTGCTGGTGGGTCGTAGAGCGGACCCTGTTATAGCAGCGGGTGTTTCTTTCAGCCGGGTTTCGCAGCCTCGATCGGCGCGATCCTGGCGTTTACACTGGCGAGAAACGTCGCGCCATTGCGGTTTCTTGATCAACTGCCGGCACATGCGCATTCCGGGGGCCGACAGATCGCTGTCCATGTCGCCCTCGACGGCCGCCCGATCCCCGTTCCGCAGGATGCCAACCCTGTGCTGGAACCAGGCGTTTTCATGCATGCGCATGGAAACCATCTGGCCAAAGCGGACCTGCGCCTTGTCGTTTCGCCCCCGGCTGTTGAAAAGCGTCAGAACCGCGCATTCTCAGGTCGACCGCGCCCGGGTCAAACACCAAATTCAACCACATGCCGGAAAAGCGGCCTGAAATCGTCTGATGTGCCGCTGCGCGCGGGGCCAGCGTGTTCCGGCGAATCTGTAGCCAGGTCAAGCCAATCGACGCGATTACCCCAAGGACCGCAAGGATCTGATTGGCAAGTGCGAATGTCATGTCATGGATCTTGCAAGACCCGTTCAAAGGCGCGATCCGGCGCGTCGTTCGGGCAATCTGGCCGGGCTTGCAAGTCCTGTCACCAGCGGCTAGACGCACCCCACTTCGCAGACGAAGGCGGGCTTTGGGACAGACATCCCCCTGGGTCCACCGGTTGCGGCACCCGCCGTGCACCCTTCGTCGTGGCATAAACCGGAAAAAAGGAACGACCCATGGCTCTTCCCGAGTTCACCATGCGCCAATTGCTCGAGGCTGGCGTACATTTCGGCCACCAGACGGCGCGCTGGAATCCGCGGATGGAATCCTACATCTACGGCGCCCGCAACGGCATCCACATTCTTGACCTGACCCAGACCGTGCCCTTGCTGGACAAGGCGCTGCAGATGATCCGCGACACCGTCGCGCGCGGAGGCCGCATCCTGTTTGTCGGCACCAAGCGGCAGGCGCAGAAATCCATCGCCGAAGCGGCGGAAAAGTCGGCGCAGTTCTATATGAACCACCGCTGGCTGGGCGGCACGCTGACCAACTGGCAGACCGTCAGCCAGTCGATCACCCGGCTGAAACAGATCGACGAGGCGGCGGCGCGCGGCTTTGACGGGATGACCAAGAAAGAACGCCTGAACATGGAGCGCGAGCAGACCAAACTGCAGGCATCCCTGGGCGGCATCCGCGAAATGGGCGGTGTGCCGGACCTGCTGTTCGTCATCGACGTGGGCAAGGAGGATCTGGCCATCCTCGAAGCGCAAAAGCTGGGGATTCCGGTGGTTGGCGTGGTCGATACCAACTCCAACCCCAAGGGCGTGGATTTCATCATCCCCGGCAATGACGACGCCGCCCGCGCGATCCAGTTGTATTGCGATCTGGCCGCGCGTGCCGCGCTGGACGGGATGAGCGCACAGCTGGGTGCCGCCGGGGTGGATCTGGGCGCGCTGGAAGTCGTGGCGGAAGAGACTCTGGCCGATGCCAGCGCGTGATACGTCACGAAACTGATACGGATGCCGGGGATGACGGGGGCGAGGGCCCCCGGCCCCGGCTGATCCCCATTGCAGGAGCATAGGACATGGCTGTCACCGCAAGCATGGTGAAGGAACTGCGCGAGGCGACGGGCGCGGGCATGATGGACGTGAAAAAGGCGCTGACCGAAACGGACGGCAACATGGATGCCGCCGTGGATTGGCTGCGCACCAAGGGGCTGGCCAAGGCCGCCAAGAAATCGGGCCGCACCGCTGCCGAAGGGTTGGTTTGCGTGGCCGTTGCGGCGGGCCGGGGTGTTGCGGTCGAGGTGAACTCCGAGACCGATTTCGTCGCCAAGAACGCAGGCTTTCAAGAACTGGTGTCGGGCATCGTGCAGGCCGCGCTGACCGTGGACGGCATCGACGCGTTGCGCGCGGCCCCGATGGGGGCTGTAGCGGTCGAGGTGGCGGTGTCCGAGGCCATCGCCAAGATCGGCGAAAACCTGCAACTGCGCCGCATGGCCACGCTGACCGGTGCAACAGTGGTGTCTTATGTGCACAACGCCGCCGCGCCCGGGATGGGCAAGATCGGCGTGCTGGTCGCGTTGAACGGCGGGTCGGTAGAGTTCGGCCGTCAGGTTGCGATGCACGTCGCTGCCGCCAACCCCGCCGCGCTGTCCGAAGCTGACATGGACCCCGCAGCGGTGGAAAAGGAACGCGCCGTCCAGACCGCCAAGGCACTGGAAGAAAACGCCACCTCGACCAAGCCAAAGCCCGAGACGGTGATCCACAACAACATCATCCCGGGCCGGATGAAAAAGTATCTGGCGGAATCGACCCTGCTGGGCCAGGCTTTTGTGGTGAACCCCGACCTGACCGTTGCCGCCGCCGCCGCAGCCATTGGCGCGACGATCACCGGCTTTGTCCGGCTTGAGGTCGGCGAAGGCATCGACAAGACCACCGAGGATTTCGCCGCCGAAGTCGCCAAGATGGTGCAAGGTTAAGGCATTGCCTCAGCTTTGACCGCCAAGGCATTGCTGCGACGATAAAAAACGGCGTCGCGCAGGGAGAAGGCGCGACGCCGTTGCCTTTCGCGCATCCTGGATGGGGACGAGGACGGGCGCGACAGGTCACATCCGCTTTGGGCCCCGCAAAAAGGGCCATCGCGGTCCAGACCCTGCGATCCGGTGCGGACCGGTTATCCCTGAAATCACAGGGGCTTCCGGCCCGCCGTTCCCTTGGCCTTAGGCCACCACTCACGGAACAAGGGTAGAATGACACGAACATTCCCCCTGCGGCAGTAGGGGAATCCTGACCTGCTCACGCATGGAAAGTTCGGCAAACCGGGCGTCGCCGGTCACATTCCCCGTGCGGCCGCA
>Ga0105049_10007599_pt1 | contig 12577 bp, 5 predicted proteins | sample MAT06_FD_78087 | JGI IMG/M metagenome (GOLD analysis project Ga0105049, IMG submission 78087) | Freshwater microbial communities from Lake Fryxell liftoff mats and glacier meltwater in Antarctica - MAT-06 | ecosystem: Environmental > Aquatic > Freshwater > Ice > Liftoff microbial mat | place...
ATCTGGCTGAAAAATCCAGGCTTCAATCATCTGCGGTTTGCTTTATTTTAGATGCAAAACTGCTTAATCAGATGAATGCACAAGTTGGCAAAAATGTCAAAGGCTTATTGTGACTAAACTCTATTGAATATAAGGATAAACAATGGTTAGTGGGAAACAACTGGTAAAAATAGAAAGAAATTTTTAGATGGTATTGGTGTGCTTGTTTGGATACTTGCTGAGGCGGACGTATAGCCAGACAATACAGTAATTATCGCTTGCCCTGTCCCATTCTTTGCTGTGAAAGTTGAAGTTGCTCGGCCATTCTCATCCGTCAACGCGCTGGCTGGCGCTACCTCACCCAGTGAACCAAAGAACGTAACGAGTTCGCCAGCCAGCGGGCGGCCCGCTAGACCGAGCAGACGCGCAGTAACTTGGGTCTGTTGGCCGGGGACAAGGGTGAGAGCAGCGACATTTAATTCTATCCGGTTCTGCGTGCTTGACGCTTGAGATTCGCGGATTTCAAGCAGAATAGATTGCGTCAGTCCACAGCAGGCTACGGTGATGATAGCCTGGTCCGGCGTTGCCCCAGCCGTAAAGGTTGACTCGGCAAAACCGGCATCATTGGTCGTGGCGATCACTGGCGACAGGCTACCCTGTTGGCCTGCGAAGTGGACTTTGACGTTGCCGACCGGCTGCCCCTGCTCGTCGCGGACGATAGCCGTCATCACGGCCTGACCGCCATTCGCCGGCACCACTATCAAGCTGGAGCGCAAGAGCACAACATGCGGTTGGGCGCTAAAGGTCAATCCGCTTGTTTGATTAGGCCGTGATACCGCTGCCGACCACACCTGATGGTAGTGCAACAAGTATAGGCTGCCTATGCTCAAGGCACTAACCAGCAAAATACTAAACCAAATGTTGAGTGTTCGCATGTGAAAATTCATTTGTGTCCAATACTACACGGTTTCACCCTAACTTCAGGGGCAGGTTGACCCTAAAATGTCGGCCATGGCGCAGATTAACGGCCAACGATGGGCAGGTAGATACGATTAATCGACGTTCCTGGGTCGCTGGTCGGCGTTGCAGTTGGCACCCCTGGATCGCTGGTCGGTGTTGCGGTGGGTGTCGACCCAACGAGCGTTGCGCCAACCACTGAACGTGGGCGCGTGGCCAAGAACATGCCTTGGGCGATCAACGTTTGCGGCGTGAAGCCGGTAATCTGCTCTTCGTAGCCGCCGAGAATGATGTCACCGTTCTCATGCACTGAGCCGTTGATGGTAAACGCCCGCGTCACCTGCCTGCCGGAAACGATGCTGGTGGATGGCGCTGAAACAAGCGTAAAGGTGGCAGACGTGGCTGTGCGGCTGGTAATATTGCCGGTGAGGGCGGCGGCATGGGCAAAAGCCAGCGAACCGCTGTCGTTTAGGATGCCAGTCAAAGAGTCGTTAGCTTCCGTGATAATCAGCGAGATGTCGAGTACGCCAAGGGCGAGCGGCTCGTTGATAGCGATGGTGCCGGTGTAGGAGCCCTGAACCAGTAGCTCGTTAGCATCGAAAAGCCTACTATTTGCAAATGCGTTATCAGCTACATCGACACTGTGCGCATTAGTGTCAAATGAAGTGAAATACTGCCAAAGAATAATACCTAAGACTAAGACTAAAGCTGTAACATGAAATGTAACTCGTTTCGGAGACGACATATTTCTCACCATCCTTTTGTCACGATTACGGCACGGGGGGGGGACGAACAGGAACCCACGCGCCTTGACGATTGGTCATCATTACTTCTGATTCAACGGGTGTGACTATACCCTTCGGCGAGTGTTGCATAGAGGTCGTATTGTGCGTACTTGAGGAGCCGTTTGAAGGGTTTGTCTGACCATATTTCTCTACTGTATCTATTAGATACAAAGAAAGATCTTTTGTGAACCCACTTATCCGTTGGTTTTTCACTATATCATCTACACCTGTGAGTGCCTCCACTCCACTCACCACGCTACTCAATGTATTGACGGTTTCTGGCTTAAGGCCGGCAGCCTTGCCCCCAACCTCAGTTAGAGACTGTAGCATAGTCGAAGGTCCTGGCTCTTTACCACTCCACGCATTCATGGCAGCATTAACTTTGAAAGGAAAATCAATAATTTCTTTCACAGTCAGCGCTAGCGTTACGCCGCCTGTTGGTGACGCTGCCGCAATACCAAACGCTGCGTTTGTACCCGACCAAAGAAGGTCACCGGTTGTTTCTGCAATTTTCCACCAGTTTTTGGCTTGCTTCTCCTCCTGACCATCTGGATCGATCCAGTTAAGTGGATTGTTGAGTACATAAGCGTAGGCAGCTAATGATTGGGGATTATTTAACTTCCGTGTTGGTTCCTCTGCATATAGCTTATCTACACTGATAAAACGACCGCTAGTACTGTCATAATAGCGTGCGCCAAAATAATACAGCCCGCTCTGATCCAACTCCTTCCCTGTAAAGCGGTACTTCGCCACATCGCCATTCGCTTCATAACGGGTCAAGCCATACGGATAGTACGCAACCTCGGAAACTACCCCAGCAGTTTCATCGACCAATAGACTGGTTCCACCCAGATGATCGGCGATATACCAGTGCGTGGTCGATGGCGGCGTACTTATTTCTGCAACACTATCGCTAAAGCCCTTCAACAGGCGCGCCGGGTCAAAGGCAACAGACACTTGGGCAGTGCGCTTCTGATCGTCAAAGACGTAACGAGTCAACTCATTGCCGCGCACATCCACAAGCTGGTCAGCGTACAGGGTCGTCGTGATCTGCGTCCCCTGGCGCATGGTCTGGCGCAGGCGTTGACCGTTGGCGTCATACTCATAAGTCGAGAGGGTGTCGTCAGCGGTGACGGATAGCAGCCAATCGCGCGGGTTCCAGGCGTAGACGGCGCTGCCCTTGCCCGAACGGTTGCCGTTGGGGTCATAGGCATAAGATTGACCGCCCGCCGTGGTCAGCGCGTGCGGGCCAGCCCCGTTCTCGCCATAACGTAACTCGCCCAGGTCGAGCCGAGCATCAGTCCCTGTGCTGCTCTGATGGATGATGTTACCGATGGCATTGTAGACATGGTCGATCTGACCGTAGGTGCCGTCAGACTGAGTCAAGCGATAAAGTGCATCGTAGCGGAAACGCTGCGTTTGGTCGTTGGCAGGGGTACGATTCGGGCGACTATCGGTGATGGCGGTGATATTGCTGGCTTGGTCGAACTGGTAGGCGAGTGCCTGGAGTAGATGTTGACCGGCGACAGTGTGCATCTGCTCCAAGCGCTGACGGCTATCGTAGCTGTAGCCTGTGGCAGCGCCGTTTGGATAGACAATGGTCGTGCGCTGACCGGCGGCGTTGTAATCAATGTTGTCTACAAAGCTGGGGATGCGTTCGAGTAAACCCTGGTCGTTGTATGCGTAGCTAACCGTGAAGCCGTCAGGGTAGGTTAGTTCGTTCAGACGATCCTGCGCGTCGTATGCGTGGCGAGTGACGAAGCTCCAGCCCTCCGTCGTAAAGCTACGGATGCGCCCAGCTACATTCCCACGTGCATCGTAGGAAAAATAAACACTTCCCTCGCTATCCTCGATGTAGGTGACTTGTCCCAGAGTGTTGCGAGCATCCAGGTGGAGTGGCGAAAGGTCCGCATCATAGTGCCAAGTAAAGGCAATTTTGAATGTGCCGTTGGCCTGGGGCCACTGTTCTGTCAGCTTGCGATTGGCTGGGTCATAGCTCCAACGGATGGTCTGGCCTTTGGCGTCGGTTGTCTGAACCAGGTTGCCGACATCGTCATACACATAGTGCATTTCGCCACGGTTGGGATCGTCCATGTGGGTTTTGCGCGAGAAAGCGTCGTACTGCATGGTCTTGACGTTGCCGAGCGCATCGGTAATTCGGGTCAGATTGCCTAAACGGTCGTAAGCGTACCGAGTGATGTAGAGCTCGCTGGCACCATTGACAACGTTGATCTCCTCCACACTTGTTAGTCGTTCCAGCCCGTCATAGAAGAGGTTTTTCGGCGTGTTGAAGTAGACTGAATCCTGACGGTTGTCCTCTTCATCGGCTTGCACTTGGGCCAGCGGTTGAAAGCTCACTGAGGTGAACGAGCCATCCGGGTTGGTCGTGTGCACCAGGCGGCCGAGCGGGTCATAGACTTTGCTGGTGCGGAGCAGAGCCGGGTCGGGTTGTGTGTACTCAAAGCCTGATCCAAAGTAGGGCAGCCAGGCATCGCGTTCACTTTGGCGGGCATTGAACATCATGGCGCCTTCAACCACGACTTGATCGCCTTCGGCCTCACGGCGGGTCTGGAGCTTGCGTCCCAGCCCGTCGAAATAGATCACACTGGTCAGGACATTTTGCGTCCCCGACTGCTCGCGCTGCTGGGTGGTGATGGCGCTACGTGGATTGCCCAGGGCATAGCCAAATTCCTGTGTGGGCAGCGCCAGCGTGTCGCCCGGTTTGACTAGCTTGACGATGCGCCCAAAGGCATCGTAGACAAAGGCATAGGCATTGCCATTGAAATCGACCGCCCCCGTCACCTTGCCAAAGCCGAGATGATAGCTAGCGGCATAGGAGAGTGACCGGCCATCCCCCAGGTTGATACGCTCCAATACAGGGAAAGTATGACTTTGCGCATCGAACTCAACGTTGGTGCGGTTGCCGTTGGCATCCATAATCCCGACGATGTTGCCAAAGGCATCGAATTGTTGGCGTTTAGTGGGAATGAAGCGGTTAGCGTCCAACATCCCTAAGTTCTCTTCCTGGCGGGTGAGATCGCCGCGCGTGACCTGGCCCAACGGCAGCCCGACAAAGGCATCGCCATCGTAGTAGAGGCGCATCTCACTGACAAAGACGCCGCCAGCGTCGGTCTGGCGCACACGTGAAGGCAAGTTGACGATCCAGGCGTCCGCGTTGAGGGCGTACTCCGTGTATTTCAGCACCTCGTCATCGCCGCAGGTGAGATCTTCCCCACAGACCTGACCGTAGTTGAACTCCTGGGTGGGGTTGCCATAGGCGTCGTAGTCGTAACGTTTGCGTAAATGAGCAGGCGTGGCTTGCCCCTCATGCAAAAAAGTATCGGTCTGCGCCACAAAAGAGTAGGCGACGCGCTGCCTGATACCCTCATCAAAGAGAAAACGTGTGGTGAGTTGATTGCTCTCGCGTTGATAGCAACCAACATAGCTTTGTATGCAACCACCGCCAGCGCCGAGCACCTCTTTCTCGAGCAACAACCCCTTGCGGCTCTCCTGTTCCTCGCCTGTATCATAGCGATAGCGGGTGACGGTGGTCGCCGCCGTGGCATCGCCCTGCTCGATCTCTTCCGAGCGGGCAAAGCCGCGAAATTCCTTTTGCACGCCGTCATAGTAGCCATCACGATAGCTGTAGTCGATAGTATAGTCGTTGCCGCTGTTAGCATCGTGAACAGTGACGCGGCTTACCACCTGCATGGCAAACGGCAGGGTGGTCGTCCACGGCTGATTGGTCGCCTGAGCGGCCACATAATAGGCAGCAGCGGGTTTATAGTCGATGCGGATCATGCGCCCCAGACCGTTGTCGATGCTTTGTAACAGCAAGGGCTGCGGGCCGGTATTAAAATCCAGATACTCCATCGCCTGCTCACCAGGTTCCGGCAAACGGCTGTAGAAAAGGTCAATGCCGCCATCACCATCCATATCGGCCAGGCGCACGCTGGTGTTGCCGGCATTCAAGGGCGGTGTTCCCGTCAAATCAACCGCTTGACCAAAACTGTTGTCGCCTCGGTTGAGCCAGTAGCGCACAGTGCGGTTACCGGGCAAAATCAGGTCATCCAGCCCATCGTTGTTGATATCACCCAGCAGGATCGCTTGATCCAGGGCGCCAATCCCCTGCGGTGGATTATCCATGTTGACGCCGGCAGCGTAATCCCCCAAACCGTTGGCAGCAAAGTAACGCACCAAGCCATCCCGCACAAATACCAAATCTTGCAAGCGGTCACCGGTCATGTCACCCAACTTGATGCGGGCATCGTTCAAGGGCAAACGTTCGTTGTTTGGCAATGTAAAACTGACATCGGCCTGGAGATGCCAGGTAGCATCTGGCTGGGCCAGCCAGAGTAGGTAGCGCTCCCCCGTGTCGAGCAACATGTCGATGCGCTTGTCGTTGTTGGTGTCAAATGTGCGCAGGCTGGCGCTCTCCAACGCAAAGGTGGGGATCAGGTTGTAATTCACGCGGTCGCGCAAATCCCAGCGTCCGCCCGGTTGACCAGCATAGTAGTAAAACTTATCCGCCGCCGTGCTGCCTGTCTTGATCACCAAATCGACGCGCCCGTTGCCATCCATATCAGCCATGCGTGTGTTGGGCGAAGAAAGACGATCACCGGGCGCTTGTTCGGGCTGCATTGCGCCGACTTTCCACTGTCCATTGCCTTGATTGAGATAAAAACGCAGACCTTCAATCGGTGTATAGAGTATATCAGGCAGGCTATCGGCGTTAATGTCTACCAGATCGGCGTCGGCGTTGGTCAGCGTGACCGGTGGTGGGTTGACCATCGCCACAGTGGCACGTTGGGCTGGATCAAACAAAGTGTAGGCGAAGGTTGTAGCCGGCAACGCGCTGATGCCATCTTCCCCAATGGGAGTTATCTTATATAAAAGTGAATGACTTGCTTCCCCCCCCGTAACACTGGCGGCGGCCAGGCCAGGTGAGTCGTAGCCAAAGTGGTAGGCGCGCACGAAATGACCCTGCGCCCACATTTGAATTTCGCTGGCACGCAGCCCGGTCGTGATCGGAGCACGGCTGCGCCGGTCAACAAAGACATCAGACCGGGGTTCGTACTGAAAAAGAACGCTGTTATAGCCGCCACTTTGGCTGAAGTTATAGCGAATCTCAGCCAGGTAAAGCGAATCGACATCTTGCAGATAACGGTAGTGAATTTCGTTGCCATGCGTGTCGATTTGGCGCTCGAGTTGCCAACGAAAGACGCCGTATTGGTTGGTGATGCGCGCCGCTGCGCTTTCGCCGTAGAACAGCCGCACGCCACTCGGCGTGTGCGCTTCCCAACCGCCATTTTCCAGGCGGCGGTAGCGGATAAAACGACCTTCATTAGCGTAACGGTAGTCGCCGTTGGCAAGCCGCACCAGTTTCTCACCGGCGTCGTCGATAAAGCGGTCGCTGTCGCTATAGGTGGGCAAGCCTTCGTCGGTCTGGCGTTGAATATAGGGTAGATTGAGTCGCCATCCTAGCCCCCAGGCACCATTGCCATTGCCGCCATCGTAGATCAAGGTTAATTCGGGCTGAACGCCGACACGACCTGGCGGTGCGATGAACTTGTAAGGGTAAGTGGCGGTGCCCGTATTTAGCGTTGGTTCAAACGATTCGCCCAACCCTTCGAGGGAACCAGGGCCGGACGGTAACGAGAGAACCTGGGGCTTTACGCCAGACTTGTCTTTGCTCTCCTGGGCGTGAACCGGCGTAGGCAAGCACAAACCCACCCAGACCAATCCTAGCCAGAATAACCAAACAGGCAAGCGATGATTCAACGCTTTGGTACTCATTGTCCGTTTCCTAGCACAGTATCTTCTCTAGCATTTTCTTTATCGACAGGACTTACGCACTGGCATTTCCCGTAGTGCGTAGAGCGTAAGTCCTGATCAATAAGCGGCGCAACTTACTCACTTGTCGCTTCACCCGCAACTTGCTGCTTGAAGCTGATCGTGTCCATCGAGATGACGATATCGGTAATCGTGTCAATATTCTGGCGAAGGGCGGCGTTTTCGTTTAAATCAAGCGTGAATACCCAGCCAGCGGCGACACTGCGGCTAAACAATTCGCCATTTTGCGTTTCAGACTGCTCGACAACAACATTGCCATTCACCTTGCAGGAAAGTCCGGCTTTGGTTGACTCCAAAAGCAGGTGGGGCCGTGACTCGTATTCCGACAACTGGACGACACCTGGTGTGTAATAGACGATTTCGCCCTCCGCATTGCGATATTGCCCTGGCGAGCGATGTTCCAAACCGATGGTCGGCGCTTTGAGCAATGACGGGGTCACATCCATTCGAATATCGCACTGCAAGCCTTTGCCGACAAACCAGGGTGTACAAGCGTCTACATCTTGATTGGTAATGCCAGTGATGCGTTCGTTGAAGCGGTCGACATTGAAGATATGTTCACCCTGGCTGTTTTTCATGGCCAGCGTCGTCTCGAACGGAATCGTGATCACATTGGTAGTCGGGTTCAAATAGCTCTTTAACCAGCTAGAGAATGGTTGGCCTTGCAGCGCTACGTCGGAGGCCAGCCGAACGACGGGCGTTTTGGGCGAAGGCGCAAAGGCACCAAAGGCTGTTTTGATCCGAGTCAGATAGAGCCGATAGTTCTCGACGTTTTGGGCCGTTCGGGCCAGGTAGATGTCAGATGCGCCGACGTTGCCACTCACCGGCCATTGCGCCATTGGTCGCGCATACTCGTATTCAATCGACTTGGCGGCCAGATAGGCGTACTGGATTGCATACTCCACCTTTTGTTCCGCTTCGAGCACAGCTTGGTCGCGCAGGATGCGATAGGCAGGCGTGTTGAGGTAGCCATCCACGATCTGCTGTTGACTGCGTGAACGCGCGTTGATCAGCGTATGATAGCGATTGCGCAGATATTCATGTTCTTGAATGCGCTTGTTCGACTCTAGAATGGTATTATCGAATTCAATCATCAACAGCGCATGTGCCCGCAGCAGATCGCGCACCTCAAAATCGCTCTGAATGCCGCGAATATTGGCATCGGCAACGGCTTGGATCAACGACTGTTGGCCGTTGAGATTACCCAGAACCTCCTGTTCCGGGTCAAAAGTGCAGGAAGATTGGGTGGCGTGCGTTTCCGTTGTCTGTTTGATGTTTTCGCGCACGGTGCGTTTATTACCATTGAAGTTATCAAACTCATCTTTGACCACCGCTGCGGCCGGAATCAAGGCGGGCGCACCCGCGCCAAACGATACAACTGTACCAACGATAGCTGCTGCTGCAACCACAACGCCTTTAACCACAGAGAACGCCTTTTCGAGAAAACTTTTTTCTGTCTTCTGCTCAATCTTGCGGTAAATCGTATCCTTACTCACCGTAGAAATCTGCGCTTCGGTGCATTTCTCGGCATTTTCCATACCTTTGGCAATTTCAATCGCAGAAACTTCCTGAGCAGCGCCCAACATTTGCACACGCACGGCCGCATTGGTGGCTTGCAGATCGGTGATCTTTTGCAGATTGTTGGCCAGCGCCGTTTCAGTTGCCTGGCGATGATTGCCGGCGGTAAAGAGATCAATGCGGTTTTGCGCAACCAACCCGCCCTCGCGGCCAGGCTCCTCACAAATTTCCCACGTCTTTTCTAGATCAAGCCCACAGAGTTCTGTCAGTTGGGCATCATACTTGTCATCAATCAGCCCCAGGCGATCGGTCAGATCGTCGTCATTTTGCTGATATTTCTGGATTTCTGCCCGAGCCGCATCCTCGGCTTTGGTGGCCGCGTCGATGTGCGGAAAGAAGACATCGGTGGTCAGACAGCTATATTTGCTAAGTGGCACATAACTCTGCGGAAAGCCAAACGGATCTGAACCAACCCGCACAGTTTGCATTTCAGCGTGCAAGCGTTGCAGGTTTGTCGTCTGTTCCCAGCCGTTGTGGTCAAGTATTGTTTCCGCATTGCGTTGCGCATGTTCAGCCAGCGCAATCATGCTAACATATTGGGTGGTATAAGCCTGTTCATACAAGGCGACAGCCGCTTTATCACCTTGCTTATTCGCCCAGTCCAACCGGCGCTGCCGGTTGGCAATTTCAGTGACAGTGGTCACCAGACGTTCGCTGATGGCGCCAAAGAGGTCGTATTCCTGGTCGGTAAAGAAATCACCGATGCGCACCCCATCGCTTCCCCCATAATCAACATTGAGCGAATGAACAAGAACTCCGGCGGCCAGCTCGAACTGCGCTTTGGCCTTTTGCAGTAGCTCGACTTCCTTGTCCATGATCAATTTGCCGGTCAATTGGTAACTGACCCCGTCACGCACGGCTGGGTTGAAGCGATAGGCGTAGGCATCGATCACAAATTCGTTGGCAAAGATCAAGTGGGCATTGGCCAATTCACGCACCGTTTCCATCACGCACGCCTTGCCCAGTTCGCGCACGGGTACGCTATCGGCAGCGGGAAAACGCGTGCGTAAGGCCACGAAACAGGTCGGTTCGTTGTCGGTTGGTGCTGGCAGTGCCACCGTCATGGGGGCTGGTTCGGCCAAGGCGAGGAAGGCAAACAGATCACGGGCACGAATCAAGCGGTTGCGCACATCCTTGACTGCGGTTAGATCAACAGGTTGAGCAGGATTGTCGAACCCAGCATAAGGCCACGTTCCCGCCGCATTGACACAGTAGCCAAAGCTGTCGATCACCATCTGCTTTTCGGGTTTGCTATTGACCGTTAAAAGTTGTGGCTGGCAGAAGCGGTCAAAAGCACCACCATTAAAATCCGCGTAGTTGTTCCAAACATCGTCGATGTTGGCAATCTTGCCTTCGCTGAGAATCTGGAGCTGGGTGGCGCGGAACTTGACGCCCGTCGCCAGCAATTGGGTGGCAAAGGTGGCCAGCACGCGAATATCGGCAATCGCCAGCGGCCCGTACCCAGCGCTGCTGGATTGCAACCCGGGGCCGCCCGGCACGGCGCTAAAGCCGCCAACCGCAGTCACACCGCCGTCGGTCAACGTGCCGCCGGGCTGTTGCGCGGCAATTAGCGAGTGCCAGCAAAGCAACAGGACAAGTGTCAGGGAAACGGTGCGCTGGTAACGTTTTAGATGCATAATTTCTTCTCCGCTCTTCCGTGTGAACAACTGCCAACGGTAATTGCTAGCTGTAACTGCCTTAGCGCGGGTTGACCAACACCCAGATCAAGCCCTGATCGCTCTCTGCATTTTGCATTGCGGTGCCGACAGTCGAGGGTGCGCCGTTTACGCCTAAAGCCTGCATTGCTGACGCATCCAGCAGGCGCGCCTGGCCCGATTGTTCACCCACGGCAAGCAACGCGCCAGCCTTGATTGAACCGCCCACAGCGCTGGCTTTAACTTGTGAAAGTCCATGCGTGATGATGCTCACATATTCTCCGGGCTGGGCAGGCTCGCCGCGCGGCACAAGTGCCTTAGCGGTAGGAATTTGGTCAGCGCTTAGGGCATCATTACCGCCGCTTAGCTCGGCTCGACCCGCCACAACGCCCAAAATCATATCAGCGTCACCCGACAGGCTGACATCAAGCAGGGGTTGAGGTTGAAAGTCAGTGGGCGTGATACCACGTACTGTGACAATATCACCAGGCTCCAGCGCCTGCTGACCGGCATTGCGACCAAATACGGCCTGCGCACAGCCACTGCAACTACCACTGATGTAAACATTGCCAAAAAATACTGCGGCTAAATCACGCGGGCCTTGAATTTCTATTCCACGCTCGCCGCCAAACATAATGAAACCGACATTCTGCACATTTGATACTTCCGCCGCTCTGTAAAGATTGTCACCAGACAAATAGCCGGTCGAATCTGCTCGCCCAGCCGAATCTGCCCGTCCAGCCGAATCCGCCCGTCCAGCCGAATCCGCCCGTCCAGCCGAATCCGCCCGTCCAGCCGAATCCGCCCGTCCAGCCGAATCCGCCCGTCCAGCGGTGTTAGCACTACCAGCCGTGTCAGCGCGGTTCGCATTAAATGAATACGGCACACTGGCAAACCGCAGCCGCGGGATCATTTCGGCAAAGCCTTGCAGCCGCACACCCAGATAGCGATCAGTGCCGTTGAAGGCATTGGCCAACGGTTGGCTAGCGGGCAGCAGCTTGCCATTGCCCAGCAGCACGCTAAACACACCGCTGCGCACGGTAAGGGTCGGGTGAGATTCAGCCCAGATTGCAGGGGCGGTTGGGTTCAGGCTGTCGTAGATGCGAAACGTCACCGAATAGGTGCCGCTAGCGAGGGGGGAGCCGGCGGCATCGCGCAATAGACCGTCGTAGCCGATCTGCGACGGTGCAATAGCGGCGACGGCTTGTACATTAGCGGCATCCACAGGTTGGGCAGGTGCATCCTGCAAGCTGCGCGCGGCGTTGGCGGCGGGTGTAGTGGGCAGCAGCGAGTTGACAAACGCAGCAGCTGCCAAGATAAGGGCGAGCAAGGCCATGATAGTAGCGCGTGGCGTGGACATACGAGGCTCCTTGTTAAGAAATGTAGCGTGCAGGAAGATGGATAGTATCAGCCAGACGAGCGTTATACCGCAACACCTGCTTGGCCTGTTATTCTTATGCTGTATTTTCTGGTTGCGAGACCATCCATTTGATGATAAAATGCATTTATTATCAAATGACAAGAGCACGGATACTGATCTTGCCACAGATCATGCGGGGTTTTCTAGACAAAAACCCCGCACTTTCTCCAAAACAGCCCAAGTTTTGTAAAAAAACTCTGGTTTCCTTTATGAGAGAACCCCCATGCCCAAGCAAACGCAACGCTTCGATGCCCAGAAAACTAACATCCTGGCGCAACTGCGCACAGAGCAAGGCGTTACCCAGCAAGCCGTGGCAGAATTTTTCACCTTGAAAGACCGCGGCTCGATCC
>Ga0105049_10007601_pt1 | contig 12576 bp, 13 predicted proteins | sample MAT06_FD_78087 | JGI IMG/M metagenome (GOLD analysis project Ga0105049, IMG submission 78087) | Freshwater microbial communities from Lake Fryxell liftoff mats and glacier meltwater in Antarctica - MAT-06 | ecosystem: Environmental > Aquatic > Freshwater > Ice > Liftoff microbial mat | place...
AGCGGTACCCGGCCGTCCCCCGCATTGCGCTGACGGCAACGGCCGACGAACGCACCCGCGTTGAGATCATCGACAAGCTCGACCTGACGGGTGCGCGACTGTTCATCAGTAGTTTCGACCGTCCCAACATCCGCTATCGCATCCAGGAAGGGCAGGGGAACGTCCGGGAAACCCTCCTGCGTTTCATCCGGGACGAGCACCCCGGGGAGGCCGGCATTGTCTATTGCCTGTCCCGGAAGAAAACCGAAGACGTGGCTGACTGGCTCACGTCGAAGGGAGTGCCGGCGTTGCCCTACCACGCCGGGTTGTCGGCGGAAGTGCGGGCGGAAAACCAGACGCGCTTCATTCACGAAGAAGGCATCGTGATGGTGGCGACCATCGCTTTCGGCATGGGCATCGACAAGCCCAACGTGCGCTTTGTGGCGCATCTGAGCCTGCCGAAGAGCGTGGAAGCCTACTATCAGGAGACTGGCCGTGCCGGCCGGGATGGCCTGCCTGCGGACGCGTGGATGAGCTACGGCCTTCAGGACGTGATCATGCTGCGACAGATGCTGGCCGAGTCCGGCGCCGAAGCAGCCTACAAGCGCGTCGAGCGCCACAAGCTCGACGCCATGCTCGGTCTCTGCGAGCTCACGGGCTGTCGCCGTCAGGCGCTGTTGGCCTATTTCGGCGAGACCCTGCCTGCGCCGTGCGGCAACTGCGACACCTGCCTCACCCCGCCGGCAACCTGGGACGCGTCGGTGGCAGCGCAGAAGGCACTATCCTGCGTGCATCGCACCGGGCAGCGCTTTGGGGTGATGTATCTGATCGACGTGCTGCTGGGCAAGGAGGACGAGCGCATCCAGCGCTTCGGCCACGATCGCCTGACGACCTTCGGCATTGGCACGGAGCTCGACGCCAAAGGCTGGCGCGGGGTTTACCGTCAGCTCATAGCGCGGGGGCTGCTCAACGTGGACGTGGACGGTCACGGCGGGCTGCAGCTCACCGACGCCTGCAGGCCGGTACTCCGCGGGGAGGAGGTGCTATGGCTGCGGCGGGAGTCAGCGGTGCCAGCAGGGAAGCGCTCGCGGGTCGCGAAGTCCCCCAGCGAAAAACCCTCTGCGGGGAAAGTGGCGACCGGCAATATTGTCTCACCAGAAGACCAGCAGCTCTGGGCGGTACTGCGGGGCCTGCGGATGGAACTGGCCCGGGCCCAGAACGTGCCACCCTACGTGGTGTTTCACGATGCCACGCTCGCAGAGATGGTGCGCCGCCGGCCGCAGTCCCTGGACGAACTCGGCGCGTTGTCCGGTATCGGCGAAAGAAAGCTCGCGGCATTCGGTGAGCAGTTCCTCGCCGCCATTCAGGGACCCGCCCCGTAGGAGCGCCTTAAGGCGCGATCAGCCTTTTTACCACCCGACTGCGGGGCAGTTGGCTGAAGCCCTGCCTCTCGTATAGGGAGCGCACCCGCTCGTGTTCCCGGTCGATCTCCAGGTCGAGCGCGGCGCAGCCGGAGGCTGTGGCCGCCGCGATCACGGCCTCGATCAGTTGCGTGCCGACCCCGCCGGTTCGGTGTTCCGGCACGACGTACAGTTCCTCCAGCCAGCCGGCCTGCCCGCCATGCTCGAGGGCCCAGATAAAGGACACGTAAGCGACCCCGATGCACAGACCATCGCGCAGGGCGACGAGGAAGAAGCCACGCCTGGGCACGTCCAGAACTCCGTGAATGGCGTTCGCCAGCGCCTCGGCGGAAATGTCGATGTGATGTTCAGCCAGCTGCACGGCCAGCAGCCGCTGGATACTGGCGGCGTCCTCTGAACCTGCGCGACGAATGAGGGTCATAACAGTGCCTCCTGCAGTGAAACCTGCTTCGTGTGCCCCGCCACCCACTGGGTGCCGACTTCCCGAAAGCCAAATCGCCCGTGGAACTGCCGGGAGATCTCGTTGGGCGGCTCGAGATCAAACTCGCAGACCACCCGCTCGGCGCCCGAGTGCCGCGCGAAGTTGAACAGGTCGGTGTAGAGGCGTGCCCCGTACCCGTTACCCTGTGAGGCTGTGCTGACGACCACGCGATCGATGTAGAGGAAAATCGGGTGGCGGGAAAACCAGCGGTAGTTAGGACTGTCATAGTCTGTCCCCTCGCGGAACGCGAGCAGGAAGGCAGTCAGTTCCCCCTCTGCGACGATGACCTTGTGATAGGCCGCCAGGCCATGGAGTTGCAATCCGGGGCGGAGTCAGTGGGCTCAGGAAGTGCTCCGATTCGGCGTTTAACCTGAGAATGCCGGGAAAATCGGCAGGGGCTGCCTTCCGGAGCACGGCTCAATCCGCCCTGAGTGATTGTACCTGGATGCGCAGCTGGACCTTCCCGGCCTCGCCCTCCGCGTACTGGGTCATACCGAAATCGGTCCGATTCAGGAGGCCTTCCGCGTCGGCGCCGCAGGCTTCCTTCTTGTAGAAGGGGTGCTCGATGCAATTGAAACTGTTCATGGTGAGTCTCAGGGGCCGGGTCACGCCGCGCAGGGTGAGTTGGCCGTCCACGGCGCCGGGCTTGCCTTCCTCGAAGACGATCTGTCCCGTGTAGGTCATGACGGGAAACTTCGCCACGTCGAGCCAGTCCGAACGGACCGCGTACTCGTGCATGGAGTCGAGGCCGAAATCGATGCTGTCGGTCTCCACCTGGACGTTGACGGTGCCCGTCCGGGCGGCCAGATCGAGGTTGACCGTGCCGGTGGTGCGGTTGAACTTGCCGCGCCAGATGGAGAGTCCCATATGGGAGAACTCCAGGCTCGGGAAAGTGTGGTCGGGATCCAGCTTGTAGTGGGCTGCGGCGACTCCGACGCCCGGGATTAGCGAGGTGGCCAGGGTTGCAGCGACTAGGGCAATTGAAATTCGCATGGTTTCTACTCGTCTCCATCCCAGTGAAACTTATGCAGGATCCGGTGCAGAACGGGCGCGAACATGAGGCCCAGGATCACCAGAAAAACCAGCCTGGCATACAGGGCGTAGAGGCCGGCGAACAGCTTGCCGGCGTCGCCTCTTTGCGCTCGTTCATGGCGCCATTATCCTGTCGGCCCGTGCTCCGCCGCTACCGGGTCAGACCACGGTGCCGAAAAGCCGGCCGACCAGCGCGGTGCAGCCCATGGCCACTGCCCCCCAGAACGTCACCCGGGCGGCGCCGATCAGCAGTGAGGCACGCCCAAGTCGCGCGGCGACGGCTACCAGAATGGCCAGCAGCCCCAGGGTGCTGCCGATGACCGTCGGTGTGAGGGTTGCGAGCGGCACCAGCATGACCAGCAGGAAGGGCAGGGCCGCGCCGAGCGCAAAAGCAGCCGCCGAGGCGAGCGCCGCCTGAATCGGCCGCGCCCGGGTTACTTCCGACAGGCCGAGCTCGTCCCGGGCGTGAGCCCCGAGCGCATCGTGGGCCGTGAGCTGATCGGCAACCTGTCCGGCGAGCTCGGGCGTGAGTCCACGGCTCACGTAGATGGCGGCGAGCTCCGCCTGTTCCCGTTCCGGTTCGTCCGCCAGTTCCCCGCGCTCGCGCCCCAGATCCGCCCGCTCGGTGTCAGCCTGGGAACTGACCGACACGTACTCCCCCGCGGCCATCGACAGCGCGCCGCCCACCAGGCCTGCAAGTGCGGCTAACACCACCGGCTCGCTGGTCATTGCCGCGGCAGCCACGCCGACCACCAGGCTGCTGGTGGAGATCAGGCCGTCATTGGCGCCGAGCACGGCGGCCCGGAGCCAGCCGATGGCATCGGTGCGATGGAGTTCAGCGTGGGCCATGGTTTATAGAGTACCCGGTCCCGGGTGCCGAATACTCAGGCGCGTACAGCGTGGTTTCCTTCAGAGGCGTCGCCCGGGCGCACCAGCGGCACCGTGGGAAACTGCCACCCCCGGGATTCACGCCGGCCGGGGCTTGGAAGTACATGCAGGGCGGTTCCTGGTGGCGCCGCCGCCAGCCGGTCCGTGTCGATTCTCCAGCCCAGGGCCTCCCACTCTTTCAGCTTCCGCCGGTAGCAGAGCTGGATGGCGTCGGCCTTCACCGAGAAGTCCGCGGTCGCATTCTCGAAGGGTACCGGTGGTTCAAGGTGCTCAATCACCCGCCGGTCCTCCTCCACGATGCCCCGGTTCTGGCGCTCCGAAACGAAATCGAATATTGGCAGGGTGAAGAAATTTCGGGCGCTTACCAGGAACGAGCGGGTCGTGAAGAGATCGACGGGCGTGTCAAAGGCGTACTGGTAGACCGACATGCGCTTGTCGATGTGAATGCGCGTGACGAACTGGGACGGGCCGTGGAAGGTGGTGCCGGCGATGGTTTGGCGACTCTGGTCCCGGAAGTATTTCCAGAAGCCACCGGCCTGATTGCGGAAGCGGACCTCCATGCCTGCGCCCCAGGCGGATTCCTCCACGTCATAGGCCGGTACGGCGTAGTTGGGATCGACGCCCCGCCGGCCGACCACGTGCACGTATTCCGCGTGGGCAGGATCCAGGGCGTTTTCCACCACGCGCCGGTAGTTGGCCTTGAGGGAAAACTCCGAGGTGTTGCAGCGCCAGCCGGGCTGATCCCACTCGGGGACCTCCATCAGCGGCGGACGCCCGGCCTCCGGCAGATCGCCTAGGAACACGAAGACGATGCCGTAGCGCTCCTGCACGGGGTAGGCATCCACCCGCACGCGGGCTGGAACGGGCGCCTGGCCCGGGCCCAGGGACGGAATGCGCTGGCACTGGCCGCTGCCGGCGAACTCCCAGCCGTGATAGGGGCAGACCACCCGGTCCCCAGTTACCCACCCGTCGGAGAGCGAGGCGCAGCGGTGGATGCACACGTTGCTGAGGCACCGGGCATTGCCAGAACTGTCGCGGAACAGCACGAGGTTCTGGCCGAGCATACGCACCTTGACAGGCTTGTCCCGGAGGTTGCCCGAGAGTTCTGCCGCGTACCAGAAATTGATCAGCATGGTTGCTCTCCAGCCGACGTCCCTAAAGGTTGGGGAACTCGGCGACGCCCGCCAGGCTCTTGCGCTGGCCGCCGTGATCCGTCTGCACGTGGGACAGGATCTCGCCGGACTCCAGGCTGAACTTGCAGGCGATTCCGGTGAAGATATTGGCCGCGACGGCGTGCTTCTGGTCATGGCAGACCGCGATCTGCGCGAAGCCGTAGCCAAACTTGTCCAGGCTGTAGTTGCGCAGCAGCTTGCCGCTCTCGTCGTAGCAGTCGACGGTGCCGCCGCGTGTGACCAGCAGGCGACCGTCCTGACAGTAGGCGAGAGCGATGAACCAGTTGCGGTCGTACAGGTTGCCGCCTTCAACCACCGCGAGGTCTGGCATCTGCTGGCGCCTGATCACGTCGTAACGCATCAGGCGCTTGCCGGTCTCGGTGGTGTAGGCGAGGTACTGGCCCGAGGGGTGCAGCGACAGGTGGGTCACGCCCTTGAAGCCGGACAGCTCAGTGGCCGTCTCGGTGGGGTACTCGTCGACGAGCGTCAGGTCCTGGTCGAACTTGAGCACGTGGCCCTCGCCGATCCGGTTCGTGCCCGGTACGTACTTCATCATGGAGCCCCAGTAGGGCTTCTTGCCCTTCAGGGTCTCGCCGAGATAGATGCTGCCGTCCCTGCCGAAGGCGGCGGCGCCGAAGGCCCGGTGGGCGAAAGTGTGCTCCGGCATCTGCCGGCCGTAGCGGTCCACCCGTAGCACCTTCTGGGTGTGGATGTCGAAGCCCCAGAGGGTGCCCTGCGGGTCGAAGCTGAGACCCATCACCAGGTGCCGGTGCCCCTCTGTCCAGAGCACGCCCTTCGGCTTGAAGTTGGCGTCGTACTGCAGGATGCGGCCGAGACCCGCGTGGTCGTCGGTGGGGTCATTAAGGTACGTGCACCCCAGAATGATGTCGCCGGGCTCGAAGGGCTGGATGGTGTTCTCCAGCACGTAGGAGTAGTTGCGGGCGACGAAGCGGGTGAAGTCCTGGGCCGGCTGCGTGTCCACGAGTTGCGCGGTGGGTCGTGCAGGGTCGGCGCCGTACTTGGGGGCGCTCTGGACTGTGCTTTGGGCGGACATGCGGTTCTCTCCTAGAAAACGAAGCCGTAGATGTACATGGGAATCGCCGTGGCGCCGGACCCGAGCATCAGGATCATGGCCAGGCGACCGAAGTAGCGGTGTGTCGAGAAGAACCTGGGTTCCGGCGGGCTGGGAAACTTGATCAGGCTGGCGAGCACCAGGAAGACCCAGACGACGGTGGAGCTGATGGCAAAGGCCGTGTGGATAGAGATCCAGAAGTTCAGCGTTGCCGTGCCGGCGTAGGCGCTGTCCGCCGTGACTTTGAAGATCCCGCCCATCTGGTTCAGGTCGATCTCGAAGAGCAGGACCACGACACCCAGCAGGGAAGCGGTGGCGAGCTGCACCCGCTTGTGGAGGGTCCACTGCGTCTTGCGGGCCAGGCTCCAGGACCACAGGAGGATAGGGACAACGGCCACTAGGGACAGGATGCCGATGTCGATCAGGGCATCGCCCCGGGCGCCGAGAAAGCTTGAGCCGAACATCCAGAACCTCCGTTTCGGGAGATCCTATCTTAGCGACGTTTATTTTGGAAGTGTAAGGTAAAAACCGGGTTCAGCGGCTGGCTGCTAGCTACCAAGGGCCTTCCGCAGGCTAAGGCTGGCTACCTGAAAACCCAGGCGACGGTACAGGGCTTGGGCAGCCTCGTTGAACGCAAAGACATGCAGGCCCAGGCTGGTGGCGCCCTGGGCCGTGGCGGTGACTTCCACCGCTGACAGGGCCCGGGATGCATGGCCTTGCCGCCGGTACTCCGGCCTGATCTCCAGATCGTAGATAAAACCGGTCACCCCGACCGGCGTGCGCTCAATCGCCAGCCAGACGAAGCCGACCAAAGGACCACCCTCGCGGTCCTGGATTTCGTAGAGGTAGTTGTCCGGCGTCGCCAGACCCAGGGTTAACAGCTCAGCAAACTCGGTTTCGGATCCCTCGCTGGCACCGGCTTTGGACCAGCGTCCGGCTGCGACGTTGTCTTCTGCATAGCTGGCAATGGCGGCCGCAAGGTACCGGGCGTAGGTCGCCGGGCGCATCGGCATGAGAACTGTCATGGACGTTTGTCCGGCCACAGCTGGATGGCGAGGACCGCGAGCCCCATACCCATGGCGCTAAAGGGGAGTGCCGTCCCGGTGGACGAACTGCCACTGGCCTGCCACCAGCAGGGCCCGAAGGTCCTCATCCGGATAGCTGGCCTCATCCCCCGGTGTCCGGTCGCCCACTTCCAGGTACAGGACGTCCTCAGTGGTCTCGTTGATCAGGCAGTGGCCGTTGCCCGTGCCGGCCTTGACCCCTGCGCACATGCCGGGAGCGAGCTCGGTCTTGCCCTCATCGGTGTGGAGGGTGGGCCGCCCCTGCAGGATATAGACGAACTCGTCCTGCCTCGTGTGGGCGTGACGCAGGGCCGAGACCCCACCAGGCGCGAGGCGCGTGAGGTTGACGCCAAAGTTGACAAGACCAAAGAGCTCGCCGAGCTGGCGCTTCTCCCGGCCGGCCATGCGCGCAGAGAACGGCAGGGGATAGTTGGAGGGCTTCGTTCGGGCCGGTACCTCGGCCGCCGTGACGGCGACGGGCTGGGACTGCTTCGGCATCGCGACTACCTCAGGGGCCAACGCACAGATTAGGTACGGTCAACCGCGTGAACAGGTGTGGTGACGCCACAGCTGACGACGGGTAGTGGGCCAGGGCGGCCTCGAACTCGGGATGATTGAAGGCCAGCCGAAAATGGGCCACCGACTCCCAGACCGCGTAGTTCATGAAGGTCGTGCTGCCGCCGATCCCCTGATGCAGCTGGGTCGAGATGTAGCCGGGCTGCTGCTTCATCCAGTTGGCGTCCGCCTCCCAGGCCTTGAGCAGCGCGGGAATGTCAGCGGCATCGACCTGGAAGACGTTGACGAGGATCACGGGCGAGACCTCGGTGCCCAGCTGCTGGAAGATGGGGGTCGTCGGATCCAGGGGTTTGAGCTGCAACATGGGGATCTCCTCTTAGTGTTCCGCTGGAATCTCTGGCTCGACGAGGGTGGTCTTCTGGTCGCCCCCCGCCATCAACGGTACGAATTGGGGCCCGGTCCCGACAATCGTCAGATCCGGCACAGGATCTCCGCGGCGCGGTCCAGCGTGGCCAGGTCTTTGGCGAAGCAGAAGCGCAGGCGGGGGGTGGTCAGGGGCTCGGCGCAAAAGACGGACACTGGTATGCACGCCACTCCGGACTCCACGGTCACTCGCCGGGCATAGTCCACATCGTGCTCATCCGTGATGGCACTGTAGTCCAGCAGTTGAAAGTAGGTGCCCGCAGACGGTGTGAACCGGAAGTGCGAGCCCTGGAGCAGGTGGCAGAACTGGTCCCGCTTGGCCTGGTAGAAAGCGGGCAGGTCCAGGTAATGGGCCGGGCTGCTTTCCAGGAAATCCGCGAGGGCGTACTGCAGGGGCGTGACTACGCAGAACTGCACGAACTGATGGACCCGGCGAAATTCCCGGGTGAGCGCCGCCGGTGCCACGCAGTAGCCGATCTTCCAGCCCGTCGCGTGGTAGGTCTTGCCGAACGACGAGACGACCAGGCTGCGTTCGGCCAGCTCCGGGTAACGCAGCAGGCTCTCGTGCGGTTGGCCGTCAAACAGGATGTGCTCGTAGACCTCGTCACCCAGCAGAAGCAGGCGGGTGCCCCGCACCACCTCAGCGAGTGCCGCCAGGTCCGCGGCCGACAGCACCGCGCCCGTCGGATTGTGCGGGCTATTAATAATGAGCAGCCGCGTGCGGGGCGTGATGGCCGACCGGACCAGGTCCCAGTCCACGCTGAAAGCCGGTTCCCGCAGGGGAATGTGCACGGCCCGACCACCCGCGAGCCGGATCGCCGGGTCGTAGGAGTCGTAGGCCGGGTCGAGGCACAGCACCTCGTCACCCGGTTGCACTACGGCCTCGATTGCGCAGAACAGGGCCGAGGTCGCCCCCGACGTCACCGTGACTTCGGCGTCGGCATCGACCCGGCGGCCATAGAGGGCCAGTGTTTTCCTGGCAATCTGCTCCCGCAGGGCTGGCAGCCCGGCCATGGGCGCGTACTGGTTGTGCCCCGCGCGCAGGTGATGACTGACCCGGTCGAGCAGCCCCGCGGGCGCGGGGAAGTCCGGGAAGCCCTGGGACAGGTTGATCGCGCCATGCTCCGCCGCCAGCTGGGACATGACGGTGAAGATGGTCGTACCGACGTCAGGCAGCTTGCTGGCAATGGCGAGGGAGGGGGGCGGCATCGATCCTGTGACGGGAAATTGGCGTTTTGTTTGACTTCAGTCGCGCTCGACACCGATCATAGCGCCAACTCTCCCGGGGCACCTGATCCAGACGCATGAATGCCAGTGTTGAAGCGGTTAACCCCGGGCCACCGCCCACTCCCGCACCTGCCCCCGCCACCCCTGCCTATTTCCCGACGGGCCACAGCACCCGCATGACCAACGTCCGCCGGCTCATCGAGCAGGTGGCAGCCTTCAACACCAGCGTCCTCATCACCGGGGAGTCGGGGACCGGGAAGGAATGGGCGGCCCGCCACGTGCACGGCCAGTCCCCCCGTGCCGTCAAGGCCTTCGTCCCCGTGAACTGCGGGGCGATCCCCGCCGAGCTGCTGGAAAGCGAATTGTTCGGCCACGAAAAGGGCGCCTTTACCGGCGCCATCTCCACCCGCATCGGCCGGTTCGAGGCCGCGGAGGGTGGCACGCTGTTTCTCGACGAGATCGGCGACATGAGCCTGCCCATGCAGGTCAAGCTGCTCCGCGTGCTTCAGGAGCGGATCTACGAGCGGGTGGGCAGCAACCGGCCGCGGCCCTGCGATGTGCGGATCATTGCGGCGACCCATCGCAACCTGGAGGCGGCGATCCGGGACGGGAGTTTCCGCGAGGATCTCTACTACCGACTGAACGTTTTTCCCATCGAGCTGCCGCCGCTGCGGGAGCGCCTTGAGGACCTTGCGGACCTGATTGGCAACATCCTTGAGAGGTGCCGGGCCGTCGGCCTGTCGCCGGTGCACATGGCCCCGGGCGCAGTCCGGATCCTCAAACACTATGGCTGGCCAGGCAATCTCCGGGAGCTGGCCAATCTGCTCGAACGCCTGTGCGTGCTCTATCCGGACGGCCCCGTCGACATTCCCCAGCTGCCCACGCGCTATACAGCTGCCGCGCCCTTGCGGGAAACCGATCGTCAGGAAGTCGCCGCCACACGGGCTTCAGGACCCCAGCCCCAGGATATCGAGTTCCCCGCCGACGGACTGCCGCTGAAGGACTACCTCGAGAGGATCGAGGTGTCCCTCATCCGCCGGGCCCTGCACGACGCCGATGGCGTCATCGCCCACGCTGCCGAAAAGCTGCAGGTCCGCCGCACGACGCTCGCCGAGAAGATGAAGCGTTACGGCATCTAGCGAAAAATGGGGACATGCCTAATTTCCCCGGCCCCAGAGGGGCCGGGGAAATTAGGCATGTCCCCATTTGTCCCTACGGCATCTAGGCGGCCTTGATCGTTTCGTAGCAGGTATACCGATCCTTGCCGTTGTTCTTGGAGTGATACAGGGCAGCATCTGCCGCCGCCAGCAAGGCCTTCGGGCTGTCGAACTTGTGTTGCGAGTCGCACGTCACGATGCCGAGTGACAGAGTGATCCCCACACTCCTGCCATCCGCCGTCTGGGCCTTCGATGTGCGGGCCGCCTCGCAGACCCGCTTGCCCACCCGATTTGCCTCCTTGGTATCCAGACCGGGCAGCAGCAGCACGAACTCGTCACCGCCGTAGCGGGCGACGATGTCTGATTCCCGGAGCGTATCCCGCAACAGCTGTGCAACAGCCATCAGGATGGCGTCTCCAGCCTGGTGGCCAAACCCGTCATTCACCTGCTTGAACTTGTCCAGGTCCACGAAGACCAGGGACAGGGGCCAGGCGTGCTTCGAGGCCGTCTCGAACTCCCGTGCCAGGGATTCCTCAAAGTAGCGACGGTTGTGCGCGTTGGTCAGCGGGTCGCGAATATTCTCGACCTTCAGTTCGCTGTTCTCTTCCTCGAGCTGCTTCTTCGTGCCCTGCAGGTCAATGTTCTCTTTAAGCGTGTACAGGTTGCGGACCATCAGCGCTTCCCGGGCCGCCTCAATGATGTCCTGGAGCTGGGCTGAATCGTAGAGCTCCATCTGGAACAGTTCTTCCGCGACCGGCAACTGGTCCTTGATGAGGTCGAACATCTCGCCGAGACGCTGGGGCTGGATATTCAGGAACTTCTGGGCCTGCTGCCCCACGCGGCGGAGGGCCGCATCGTTGCGCGCACCGAGCCAGACGTCACTGAGTTCGCCGGACAGGGCGACGACCCGTACGAAGGTCTTCTCGTCACCCCCCACGCCGGCCCCGCTGGGGTCGTGGCTGTGCTGAACCGCCTGCACCAGTCCCGCCGGCATGTTCCAGATGCCGAGTAGTGCCGAGCCAATCGAGCGGTGATCAGTGCCGATGCAGTTTTGCTCGTGCTGGCAGATGCGGGCGTGTTCAATCTTGAAGGGGGCGATGCCCTCGTAAACCTCGGGCCAGAGCTTGTCGACCACGAGCATCCCCAGATCCTGGAGGAGGGAAGCAAGAAAGATCTCCTCGGCATCCGGACGCCCCAGTTCGCTGGCCAGGAGCTTGCCCCAGGCGGCCGAAAGTATCGTGCGCCGCCAGTAGGCCTGGAAGTCGAAGCCGCCCGTCGACGCCTTCTTCAGCGCGGTTACCAGCGTGAAGCTGAGCGCCAGGGTCAGCGTGGCATTCAGGCCCAGAGTAATCAGGGCCTGGCGGAGATTGGTGCTTTGCCGCCGGCGCGCATACATGGCGGAGTTGGCGATCCGCATGACCTTCGCAGCGATCGCAGGATCGGCGCTGACGGCCTCCGCAACCTTGCCCAGATCGATCTCCGGATTCTGGGCGAGCTGGAGTACCCGCATCGCTACGGGCGGCGGGGTGGGAAAATTGGTGCAGGTCCGCAGACGCTGCAGGATGTGGTCAGGTATCTGGCTCATGGTCGTCGCTCCCACTCGGTTTCTTTCTGATTGGTTTCGTTAGTCTTGTTTGGTCGGTCAATCAATGCAGTTCCTCGGGCTGATCATCGCCCGGGGGACGGCCGTAAAGGGTCTGGATCAGATGGGCTTCGCCCTGGCTCAGGGCGCAGGTCTCAATGAGCTGGCGAGTGGTTGCCCCATGCCTGGACAGCGCAATGGCCTGGCGCAGACCGTTGCGGGCGTTCCCCCCGGCGACCCCTTCCGGGCGCGAGTTGAGCTGGTCCACCCGCTGCCGCAGCTGGGCTGCTTCCGTGGCGGCCGTGATGAGCCGCCCTTCCGCAAGCGCGAGCCGCTGGTTCAGGTCGTCGATCCGGTTCACGAGCTTTGCGGCGGCAGGCTGGCCGGCGCGCGGGCGGGTCAGTGAGAGCAGGGCAAGCAGGCAGGGAACCGCAAGCAGTGCCGCGGCCACAGATCCGGCGGTTGCGGCGGGCAGATAGACGCTGTTCAGCAGGTCCGCCGCTGGGGCAAGCACCGTGTTGAGTGTCCCGGAAAGCAGGTTGTCGAGTGCAGGCATGGTCAT
>Ga0105049_10007603_pt1 | contig 12575 bp, 5 predicted proteins | sample MAT06_FD_78087 | JGI IMG/M metagenome (GOLD analysis project Ga0105049, IMG submission 78087) | Freshwater microbial communities from Lake Fryxell liftoff mats and glacier meltwater in Antarctica - MAT-06 | ecosystem: Environmental > Aquatic > Freshwater > Ice > Liftoff microbial mat | place...
CCAAAGAAAACCGCACCTACGACGAAGTGTTCGGGCAAATGCGGAATGGTGATGGCGATTCGACTCTTGCCCGCTATGGGGTAGGCATGCCCGTTCGGGCGCAGCGTGGCAGTCCGGCGTTGGCAAAGGCCGATGTGATGCCAAATCATTTGGCCTTGGCCCGGCGGTTTTCGATGTCAGATAATTTTTACTGTGACTCCGATGTGTCGGCTGATGGCCACCGCTGGATGGTAAATACGTATCCCAACGAATGGGTTGAGACCGGAACAGCGGCTGCTTATGGTGGTAAACGCGATATGCGCGACTCGTCGAGCGCACCCGGTAATCTGAGTTTTTACGGTGCTGCCGGGTCTATTTATCCTGAAGATTATAATGAAGCCGGTTCTATGTGGGACCATCTCGAACGCTGGAAAATCGACTTTTTTAATTTCGGATTCGGGGTGGAGATGGCTGGTGCCTACAGCGACAGCACCATGAAATACACCGGTGAGAAGTACACCATCAATTACCCACTGCCCGCGCCCCTCTTCGACCGGACATCGCGTAGTTTCCCAACCTACAACACGGCGATTCCCGACCAGTTTCGGACGGATATGTTCATCAAAGAAGTCAACGAAAAATGGCTGAACAACGGCTCTGGAAAAGCAAGTACGCTGCCACCTGTTATTACCCTCATGATTCCGAACGACCACGGTAGCAGCCCGCGTCCTAAAGCCGGATTTCCGTACGTAGAAAGCTATATGGCTGATAATGATCTGGCACTGGGCCGAGCCGTTGAGTTTCTGTCAAAGACCCCGTACTGGAAAAACATGATGATTGTTGTTCTTGAAGATGACCCGCAGGGGGGAATCGACCACATCGACGCGCACCGGAGCCCCCTGCTGGTTATTTCGCCGTACGTGAAGCGAAACTACGTTGGGCACGGGCATTATAGTTTCGGTAGTGTGTTCAAAACATTCTGGAACATTCTGGGAATTCCGTGCCTGAATCAGTACGATGCCGGCGCTACCGAGATGAGCGATTTGTTTACCGACAAACCCGACTTTACGCCCTATAAAGCCCTGCCCGCTGATGTTCGTCTGTTCGACCCCCAAAAAGCACTCGACCCGTTCGATGTGAAATTCGACTGGAAAGCTTTCTCCCAATCGGAAGAGCTCGACCGCACTGAAACGATGCAGAAACGCCGGGCCGAAGAAGACGAACTGAATCGTAAAAAGTCGGGCAAAAAGCCCAGCAAAAATTAACCCCCATGAACCGTAGGGAGCTGCTCAAAGCCGCATCGTTGTTGCCTTCGAAAAGCATCCGTACTTCAAGCCGATTCTGGCCATGCGGCATTGGGACCAACAAACCAAAGAAACGGACCTCGCCAACCCGAGCCCACTTCCTGGATTACCAGCCAGATTATTGGCGTCGATGGGGGCATGGGAAGTTTGAAGTAAACGCGATGTATTTAAGGAATTGTTACGTGTAAAAAAACAGTCACCGCGCCAATAAGTAAGTAAAACTACATAGAAAAGCATTTTTCGATGATAGTGAAGTAATCCGGGGCGGGCACAGTCATAAATAGATGACTATGCCCGCTTTTTGTGTTTCTGAACTGTTATAAATCGTCAGCAGATGTTTACAATTGGTTTATCTTTAGTAAATACTTAGGTAATATACACAGGATACATTTGTGGAATCAAAAGCCTGTATCCCTATGTATACACAACTACTCAGAGTCTTAGCTTCACAACAAATGCTATTCCGATTGCTGTCGGTGGGCTTTCTGCTTACCGTACTGAATTTATCAGTACAGGCGCAATCGGATCAGACCATTACAGGCCGTATTCTATCGGCAGACGATAACCAGCCAATGGCTGGTGTGTCGATCGTAGTGAAAGGGACAACCTTCGGGACTACCTCACGCGCCGATGGTACGTATTCACTCAGTGTGAAACCCAACAGTGCCATTATTGCTTCGTTTATCGGATTTCAATCGCAGGAAATCGCCGTTGGCAACCGAACCACAGTCGACGTAACGCTTCGTAGCGATGCCCAAACGCTGGGCGAGATCGTTGTGACAGCGCTCGGTATCAAGCGCGAAAAGAAAGCCCTCGGTTATGCCACGCAGGAAGTGCAAGGCAGTGCCCTCACCATTGCCCGCGAAACCAACGTTACCAATCAACTAGCAGGTAAAATTGCGGGGGTTACGGTGGTAGGAAGCCCGTCGGGTATCGGCGGCTCGTCGCGCGTAACAATCCGGGGCGAACGGTCGGTTGACCTCAACAAAAACCAGCCCCTGTACGTGATTGATGGTGTGCCAATCTCAAACGGCTTCACGGGTGCGTCGGGCCGGGGTAATCTTGAAGTGGACTTTGGTAACGGAGCCAGCTTTATCAACCCCGACGATATCGAGAGTATCAACGTGCTCAAAGGCGCGGCTGCTTCGGCACTGTATGGTTCACGGGCGGCCAACGGCGTAATCGTCATCAAAACCAAAACCGGGCGTGGTACCAAAGGAATTGGTGTGGAAGTAAACGTAAACCAGACGGCCGAAACCCCCCTGAAACTGCCTGAATACCAGAACGTGTACGGTCAGGGAAATGCGAACGGCGGTGATTTCGCATTCGTAAACGGCGGGGGAGCCGGCCTGACCGACGGCACCGACGAAGCCTGGGGCCCTGCTTTCTCACTCAACAAAAACTACCCCCAGTATAACTCACCCCGCACACTGAACGGTCAGCCAATCGACTTCCGGGGGGGCGACCTGAATGCACCGGCAGGCAGCCTGATTACGCCCATCGCCTGGCAACCCGAATCAGACAACTTGCGGAAATTCTTACAGACGGGTAACACCCAGACCATGAGCGTTGCCCTAACCGGCAGCAACGATGCCGGCAACTTCCGGCTGGCGCACACCTACCTCAGCCAAAAAGGGATTGTGCCCAATACGGATCTGAAACGTAACACAACTTCGTTCAGTGGGGGATACAACTTCAGCCCAAAGCTTTCGGCAAATGCGTTTGTCAGTTACGTGAAAGGCGAAAGTGGAAATCGCCCTTCCATCAGCTACGGTACCGAAAGCCTCATGTATCTCTTCAACTGCTGGTTACCCCCGTCGGTACAGCTTGAACCCATGAAAAACTACTGGATGCCGGGAGCCGTAGGAACCCGTCAGGCTGGCTGGAACTACAACTACCACGACAATCCCTACTTCACGGTGTTTGAAAATACCAACGGGCAGTTGTACGACCGTATTATTGGCAACGTATCGCTCAAATACGACTTCACCAACTGGCTGAGTTTGCAACTCCGCACGGCGACGGACTACACCAGCGAAAAACGCGAGTATCGGCGGGCATTCAGCACCCAGCGCTTCCCATTTGGGCAATTCCGCGATGCCCGGATTATTTCAGAAGAACGGAATACCGATTTCCTCTTCACGGCTAATAAAGAGATCAACCAGAACTGGACAATCTCTGGCACTTTCGGGGGCAACCAACTCCTGCAGAAGTCTGATTTCCTGGAGAATAACGCAGGCCAATTGAATATACCGGGTATTTATAACCTAACCAACTCGCGGGTGCCGTTGCAAACGTCGCAGAGTATAGTCAAGAAAAGGGCCAACTCAATCTATGGATCAGCCCAGGTAGCGTTCCGTAACTACCTGTTTCTGGAGTTGACGGCCCGCAATGACTGGTCAAGCGCATTGACCCTGCCAACCTACGCCCGCACTTTTGGTACGCAGGACAACTCGTACTTCTACCCGTCGGCGGCCCTGAGCGCCGTATTCAGCGATATGTTTATCCTGCCACGGGCGATCTCATTCCTGAAAGGCCGAATCAATTTTGCATCGGTAGGTAACGATACCGATGCCTTTACATTTACGCAGGCCTACAACCCCAGTGACCCGTTCGGAACCAGCCAGGTTTATGGTGAAACCGACCGATTGGCCAACTTTAACCTGAAGCCCGAAATCAGTACTTCGTTTGAAGCCGGGTTAGAAATGAAGTTTTTCAAGCGCCGAATTGGTCTTGATATTACCTACTATCATACCAATACCCGCAACCAGATTCTGAACATTCCGCTGTCAATCACCAGTGGTTACAACGCCAGGGCCATCAACGCCGGTTTGATTCGCAACACTGGCATCGAGGTGGCTCTGAATCTGGTGCCTGTCGAGTTGCCAAACAGCCTTCGCTGGGGTGTCGATGTCAACTTCTCGGCCAACCGCAGCAAGGTGATCGAATTGTCAGATAACCTCCAGACGTTTGTGATGGGTTCGCGCCGGGTGAATATTGAAGCCCGCGTGGGCGAACGGATGGGCGACATCTACGGAACCGGCTTTGCCCGCGTGCAAAACACCGATCCTAAGCTGCCTTTCTACGACCCAACCGGCCAGTCTGTGGGCCAGATGGTCTTTGCCAGCGGACGGCCCGTGCCGACGGCAAGCTTGGTGAAGCTAGGAAATTACAATCCAGATTTCCTGGTGGGGATCAATAACTCACTGAGCTATAAAAATCTGCGGTTGAGCTTCCTGTTCGACATTCGTCAAGGGGGCGTACTATATTCTGAAACCCAGACTGTTGGCCGCGAGGGCGGTATTATTGTTGAAACCCTCGAAGGTCGCGCCAATGGCTACGACCTGAGTCTGCCCGGCAACGGGGTGATTGGACAGGGCGTGAAAGTCACCGCCACCAATGCCGATGGCAGCGGCACCTTCGCTCAGAACGATGTAAAACTGAACTCACGCCAGTGGCATACGGCCTGGACGGCGGGCCGTTCGATTGACGAGGGGGTAATGTTCGATGCGTCATTCGCCAAACTGCGTGAGGTTCAGCTGGGCTTCACTATTCCAGACCGCATCTGGGGTCGCGTACCACTGCGGGGCGTAACGTTCTCATTGGTTGGTCGTAACCTGGCCCTGTGGTCGAAGGTGCCACACGTTGATCCAGAAGCGCTGTCTTTCACCGGCGGCACGGCCCTGCCTGGCATTGAGTTTATGTCCATTCCATCGAGCCGCAGCTTTGGCTTCAACCTTGGTTTAAAACTTTAAAAAAATGGTTTCTGGCTTCGTTTGTCAAACGAAGCCAGAAAACGATTGATACCCCCGATCATGAAATACATAAAGTCAATTTTACTCCTGCTGGGCCTGTTCTGTACGACCGCCTGCGACAAAGACTTTGAAGTAATCAACAACAATCCCAACGTGCCAACGCAGGTATCTGCCGATTTACTGCTGTCGGGTGTGCTTCGCAACACCATCAACGACCAAGTGGGCGAGGCCTGGGGTATTGGCAATATTGTGATTCAGCACACGGCCAAAATTCAGTTTGTAAACGAAGATCGCTACCTCTGGGGCGAGCGAAATGGTGTATGGAATAGCGTGTATGGAAATATGCGGAACGTCCAGAATATCATTGATTTGGCAACGGCCAACAAACAAAACAATTACCTCGGTATTGCCCTGATCTGGAAATCATGGTTGTTTTCGCTGGCCACTGATGCCTACGGTGATGTGCCTTACACCGATGCCATTAAGGCTAAATCAGATGGTATTTACGTGCCCAAATACGATACGCAGGAAAGCATCTACGCTGGTATTCTGGCCGACCTGGCAAAGGCCAACGACCTGCTGGGTACAACCTCCGAGGTTGTGTCGGGCGATATTCTGTTTGGTGGCGGCACGGCTGGCATTGCACGCTGGCGCAAATTAGCCAACTCGCTGCGGATTCGGTATCTGATGCGAATCTCGAACCGACGCAACGTAGCCGCTGATCTACAGGCCATTCTGAACGACCGCACGAAATTCCCGATCATGGAAGCGAACGCCGACAATGCGTCCCTTACCTACCTGGCGGCTTTCCCCAATCAGTGGCCTTTATACGGGTCGCGGGTGGGTTCATTCGACGAATTCCGGGCCAGTAAATCGCTGGTTGACCGGCTTCTGGCGCTCAACGACCCACGGTTGCCTGTGTTTGCCCGTCCGGTAGAGCGGCCTTCGGCAGTGGGTAGGGTCGAGTATGTGGGCATTCCAAACGGCTTAGGCGATACACCGGCCCTGAACTTCAACGGCGGGCCGCAGGGTGTGTCGCGGGTTGGCTTGCCGTTTGCGTGTCTGGTGTGCAGTTCGCCCGCGCCCGTACCAAACGTGTCGCGTGGTCTGGTGATGACCTACGCCGAAGTGCAGTTTTTGCTGGCTGAAGCCCGTGAAAAAAACCTGCTTTCGACGGGTAGCGCCGAGACGTTTTACCTGAACGGTATTCAGGCCAACATGGACTATTATAAGGCAGTTGTGCCTACCGAATACAACATTAACGTTACCCCACCGACTACTTATTTCACTCAGGCAGGTGTAGCCTACACGGGTACGAGCGCCGAAAAACTACAGAAAATTGGCACCCAAAAATGGGTTGCCTTGCTTTTCAATGGACTCGAAGCCTGGTTTGACTGGCGCAGGACGGGCATCCCAACGGTTACGCCTGGCCCCGACAACCTCAACACCAACCGGGTTCCGGTGCGTTACATTTACCCGCGTACAGAACAGTCATTAAACGGAACTAACCGGGCCGAGGCTGTTACGCGGCAGGGAGCCGATGATATAAACACCGCCGTTTGGTGGGATAAATAAACCAGGCGCTAACGATTTTACGGAAACGTAATGCCGTTTTCTTTTGCATTCACATTAAACTAGTTAAACTGCATCGGCTTTGGCTTATTCTGGCAAAGCCGATGCAGTTATCTGTTTCGACTAACTCGATAATGAATCGTAGAGATCTACTCAAAGCCGCATCGTTGTTGCCCTTCGTAGGCACTACTCCTGACCTGGTCGTGCAGACGACTCCGGCTGTTCGCACTCGTTCCGTTCGGATGGCTTATATCGGCGATACGCATATTATGCCACAGCGGAAACCCGTGAATGGAGTAGCAGAGGCATTTCGGCACTTGCAAAATCAGAGCGATAAACCCGCTTTTATCCTGCACGGGGGAGATGTGATTATGGATGCGCTGTCGCGCGACAAATCGGCCGTTCAGAAACAGTGGGATGTTTGGCAGGAGGTTGTGAAAGCAGAATGTTCGCTACCTTTGGAATACTGCATTGGTAATCACGACATTTGGGGTGTTGCCGATGCAAAAGCCGATACCCGCTATGGCAAAGCCTGGGCTATGGAGCAGTTTGGTATTACGAAACGGTATCGCTCGTTCGACAAAAACGGCTGGCATTTTGTCGTGTTGGATAGTGTGCATCCCAAGCCCGATGGTTCGTGGTACACGGGTATTATAGATGATGAACAACTCGATTGGCTCAAAAAAGATCTCCAGCAAACCGACCCCAATACGCCGGTCCTGGTGTTATCGCACATACCAATTTTGAGCAGCACGGTCCTTGTTTTTAACGACCGCAATCCTGCCAAACATCCTGATACGCAGATTCTTGGCAGTTTACTACACGCAGATTCAAGCAGTCTGGTTGAGTTATTGCATAAATTCCCGAACGTAAAAGCGGCTCTGAGCGGCCACACACACTTGCTCGACCGGGTAGATTATAATCAGGTGTCGTATTTTTGCAACGGAGCCATCAGCGGCAATTGGTGGAACAGCGACACATACCACGAAACCAAAGCTGGTTATGCGCTTTTCGATTTGTACACCGATGGAACCATTGAGCGAACGTATGTAGCATTTAACGCATAATGCCTGATTTATGTCATTAACTAGTCCTCTAACAACTATGCCTGACCAGACTATTGCTGAACTTTGGTCGCTATTCGAACAACAGGGTAACGAACCGTATTTCGGAGAGCCGGTAACCCAACTCGAACACGCCCTGCAATGTGCTGGCTTTGCCGAACGGGCCGGGGCCGACAATGACACCGTTGTTGCCGCTTTTTTGCACGACATTGGGCATCTGTTGCCTGCGGAAGCGGGCGTAGAATTTATGGATGGCTACGGAACAGTGGACCACGAACGGCTCGCTGCCGACTACCTTCGGAAACGGGGTTTTTCGGAGAAGGTAGCTGCGCTGATTGAGAATCATGTTAACGCTAAACGGTATCTGGTGGCGAAATATCCTGACTACGACGCCCGATTGTCAGATGCCAGTCGGATAACACTCGGTTTTCAGGGTGGCCCCATGCCCCCCGACGAGTTGCTGGCGTTTGAACAACATCCGTACTTCAAACCAATTCTGGCCATGCGGCACTGGGACGAGCAAGCGAAAGAAACGGACCTCGACCTGCCTGATCCTGCTCGGTATCTGGCCCGTTGTCACGATCATTTATACGAGCGATTGAACTGAGTGTGAATGGCGGTTATAAATCCATTGTACCAATACGACCCTATGAATCCAACTGTCCCTATTCTCCTTACATTTCTTACCCTTCCGGTATTCGCCCAGAAATCGTTTGTCACCCTACAGGTGCCGGGTCGCACTCAGTATTGCCAGATCGACACGGGCCGGGGCGGTATGAACGGACGGGCGGTGCTCCCCAGCGGACGAATCGTGACCCCGGCAGGGCACACAACCCGCATTACCAGCGACCCCTTCGGACTGGCTATTTCGCCAGATGGCAGCCGCGCTATTACGTTGCACGAAAATGCGGTGACGGTGCTGAACCTGAAAACCCGTCAGGCGATTCGGGTACCGGGTTACTCCGACAAAAACCAGTCTCTTCTCGCCAAAGGCTCTTTTTTAGGTGTGGTGTTTGCTGCTGATGGACAAACGGCTTACCTCAGCAATGGCGATGCCGGACGGGTGATTGTGTTCAACACAGAAACACGGCAGGTTATCGACAGTATCGACCTGAACAGCGAAAATTATACAGACAGCTTTACCTCGGATATTTGTCTGCTGCCCCAAACCAACGAACTGCTGGCCCTTGATCGGGCCAATTTCAGGTTGGTACGGATCAACCTGGCCACCAAACAGGTTGTCGCGTCTGTCAAAGTAGGGCGGCAACCCTTTGGGCTGGCTCTTTCGCCTGATGAAAAAATGGCTTTTGTGGCCAACGTGGGCCTGTTCGAGTATCCCCTGTTGCCGGGCGTTACGCCGACCAACAAAGACACCATGATGCTCCAGTTTCCGGCCTATGGGGTTCCATCCAAAGAAGCACGGGAGGGTGTGGTGGTGAATGGACGAAAAATTCCGGGGCTCGGCGACCCGCTCGATGATCAGGCTATGAGCGTTTGGACGATCGACCTGAATACCAACAAAGTGGTAGCCCGCCACAAGACGGGCGTTCAGATTGGTGAAATGATTGAGGAAGCCGAGGTGGTAGGTGGCAGCAGCCCCAACTCAGTAGCAGTGGGTAAACGCTTTGCCTATGTTTCGAATGCCACCAACGACAATATTTCAATTATCGACTACCAAACGCATAAGCAGGTTGGCGTTATACCACTGCGCGTGGATACCCGGTTGAACAAACACCGTGGTCTGATGCCATTTGGACTGACACTTTCTGCTGATACTAAAACGTTGTACGTGGCGCTGCTGGCTTTCAATGCCGTAGCTGTAGTAGACGTGCCAGGCCGTAAAGTGCTGGGTCTTATTCCCACCGGTTGGGGACCCACCAAAGTTGCGCTGTCGCCCGATGGCAAAACCCTGTACGTAACCTCGGCGCGGGGATACGGGGCTGGCCCAAATGGCGGACGGGGCTATGTGAAACCGCCCCAGGGAACATACATCGGCGATGTGCAACTAGGCTCATTTCAGGCTATTCCCGTTCCTAATCCTGCACAGTTGGCAGCTTATACCAAACAAGTTTTGGCGAACACCTATCAGGCTGTTACTCTGGCCGACGACGGCAAAAATCCACTGCCGGTGTTGCCCCGAATCCGCAAAGGCCCAAACAGCCGCACGCCAATCAAACATATTGTTTACATCACCAAAGAAAATCGCACCTACGATGAGGTGCTGGGGCAACTCAAAAATGGTAAGGGGGACTCCACTCTGGCTCGGTTTGGTACCGGGGTAACGGTAAAGGCCCGAATGAGAACAAACCGGGGGAATAGTGGCCGAACAACCGACCAAACCGTTGATTCCGTCCAGATTGTGGGTGCCGATATTATGCCCAATCACGCCCGGTTAGCCCAGCAGTTTGGCTTTTCCGACAATTTCTACTGTGATTCTGACGCCAGTATTCACGGCCACCACTGGATGATGGGCACCATTCCCAACGAATGGGTAGAAGCGCAATCAGCTTCGGAGGGGCGATTCGATGCGTTTTCAAAAGCCCCCGGTCGGCGGTTTCCCAAAACAACGGGTGCCATCGATCCCGAAGATTACAACGAAATTGGCGGCTTGTGGGAAGCCCTGGAGCGGAACAGGGTTAGTTTCTACAACTTTGGCGAAGCTAACGAATACGTTGGGTCGTTTGAGGGGCCGTTTAACACCCAATTTGGTGCGGCACATGCGGTGCCGTTCCCAATGCCTGAGCCAGCTTTCCAAAATACGAGTCGTAATTATGCGGGTTATAACACGAGTATTCCCGATCAGTTCAGAATGGATCAGTTCGAGGAAGAGTTTACCGCTCGCTGGCTAAACGGCAAGGAGAAATTGCCCCAACTGCTCACAGTAGCCATCCCCAACGATCACGGCTCTGGCCCGCGCCCCGAAGCCGGTTATCCGTATCTGCATTCGTACATGGCTGATAACGATTTGGCGCTGGGCCGGATACTACATTTCCTGTCGCGGACACCCTACTGGAAAGATATGCTCGTAATTATTACAGAAGACGATCCGCAGGGGGGCGTTGACCACATCGACGCACATCGGTCGCTGCTGATGATGGCCGGGCCGTATGTCAAGCGCGGGTATGTGTCGCACACGCATGGAAATTTTGGCTCTATTCTGAAAGTAATCTACAACGTGCTAAATGTGCCCTATGTGAACCAGTACGATCAGACGGCCTCCCTTTTGAGCGATTTTTTTACCGACAAACCAGATTTTCGCCCATACACGGCCGTACTACCCGATGTTCGTATTTTCGATCCGCAACAGGCTATGAAACCGTATGGGAAAACGTTCAACTGGCGGGCTGTTCGGCAGGAGAACAAAATGGACGACCCCGCCGAGCAACGCGCCGACCACTACCGGCAGCAAAACGGGGGCAATTAACAAAAGCATAACGCTGAAACTACTGCCTGCCACCTTAAATTGTGGCCCAAAATCACTCGATAGTTATGACCAAATTTACGGTATCACTGGTAATTGCCTGCATGCTCGCCGGGTTCTGCCAGGCTCAGATGCTTACTGGTGTAGTATATGACGCATCAACCAGTCGACCATTAACGGGCGTTTCTATTCAACGGATAGCCACAACAAAGGGGACGTTAACGGATCGGCAAGGCAATTTTGTGTTGAACAACTTATCCGCCGGTACTCAAAAGATTCGAGTGAGTTCGGTTGGTTACGAGACACTAGATGTTACGGTTGACATACTAGGCGGAACGGACAAACGTACCGAAATAAGCCTGAAACCGGCGGTCATTCAACTCAATCAGCAAACCGTAACCACAGGGCAACGCACCGAATCGGCTGATTTTGAGCGGCCCGAAGTAACTACCGTGCTCACCAGTCGCGACCTGATTCAGCGGGCGCCCCGCTCGGCTCCTGAGGCCCTGTTTGGGTCAACCGGAGTATGGATTCAGAAGACCAATCATGGTGGGGGCTCCCCCTTTATACGGGGACTAACGGGACAGCAAACGTTGTTGCTGGTCGATGGTATTCGGCTCAACAACGCCACCTTTCGGTCGGGACCCAATCAATACTTCAATACCATTGATCCTCAAAGTATCAGCCAGATCGAAGTGGTGCGAAGCAGCGGCTCGGTGGCTTACGGTTCCGACGCAATTGGTGGGGTAGTGAACGTACTAACCAAGACCCCTCAATTCTCTGATCGGCCCGTGGTAACGGGAAGTTTTTTCGGGAAAGCGGCCACGCAGGGTATGGAATACAGCGCTCGTACGGAATTGGGATTTGCTACGAACTCGGTGGCCGTTATGGGGGGGCTTGCCTACCGGAAGTTTGGTAATCTGGTGGCCGGCAAAGGCTTAGGTCGACTTTCGCCAACTGCTTATAACCAGCTTTCGGGGGATATAAAAGTCCGGTTTCGGCTTTCAGACCGCACAGTAGCCACCTTGGCGTATCAGGATTTGCAACAGGATAGCGTGCCAGTGTATCACCGCGTTAAACTCGAAAATTACCGGTACTTTCAGTTTAATCCCCAACGTCGACAGTTGGCGTATGCTCGGTTAGAGCGGTTTTATTCATTCAAATTTCTGCAATCACTACAACTTACCGCGTCCTGGCAACAACAGACCGAAGGTCGTCAGAGTCGGCGAAATGCCAACCCAACGGCCATTTACGAACGCGATCAAACCAGCACAACTGGCCTAACGCTGCTTGCCGTTGCTGAGCCAGCGTCGTTTTGGCGAATGCAAAATGGCGTGGACTGGTATGCCGATCAGGTTCGGAGCAGCCGGAACGATGTCAATACGACCACAGGTGTCTCTGTGTCAAAACGGGGCTTGTATCCCGATAAGGCGTCAATGAATAGCCTGGCGTTGTTTTCTCTGCACACCGTCACCATTAG
>Ga0105049_10007609_pt1 | contig 12571 bp, 10 predicted proteins | sample MAT06_FD_78087 | JGI IMG/M metagenome (GOLD analysis project Ga0105049, IMG submission 78087) | Freshwater microbial communities from Lake Fryxell liftoff mats and glacier meltwater in Antarctica - MAT-06 | ecosystem: Environmental > Aquatic > Freshwater > Ice > Liftoff microbial mat | place...
AAAAAAAAGCCATCGCTGCAATGCCGATACTAAAAAACCTACTCCTCCACCGCATCTTTCACCCGCTGGCTCAACGGACTTACCACCGGGTCAAATACTTTTTCTATTAGTCCTGTTTTGCCAATGAGAATCTTGGTAAAGTTCCAGCGGGGCAGCACATCCATCACGCCGTTTTGCTGCTGGTGCGCCAGCCATTGGTATAGCGGATGGGCTTCATCACCCACTACATCTTGCCGGGCCGCCACCGGAAAGCTAAGCTTGTATTGTTGTATAAATTGTTGTATTTCTTCATTGCTGCCGGGCTCCATATTATTAAAGTTGTTGCTGGGGATGGCAATTACCACCAAGCTGCTGGCATACTGCTGTTGCAGTTGCTGTAGCTCTGCATACTGCGGGGCATGCTGGCATTGGCTGGCGGTGTTTACCAATAATATTTTTTTGCCTGCATATTGGCTAAGGTTTATTTGCCCACCGCCAATACCGGGCAGGGTAAAAGTGTACACGGAAACTGTGTTGTACAGCAGGAGCAGGAGTGTGTGGAGGATTGGCATGGTGAAAATTTATTGTAAAGAAATTATTCGTTTTTAAGTCTTTTGAAGACTTTTTTTAAATCACGGTACTTTATTAGTGGATTTTCGTAAGAAAAATCCTTCTTTAAAACAAATGAAGAAAAGCCAATAACTTCACCGTTTTGCAGTTTTACAAATTCGTAGACAGTTTTACTACGGTTCATTCCTGAATGACCACCCAACGCTATTGAGCCAAAGTAATTACTAGATATAATGAGGATATTACCGTTAATATTTTGGGGTGCTGGCTTTTTACCCCATACTCTTTTTGTCCATTTCTGTTTAGAATAAAAAAATAAGCTGTCATTTAGAGCAGGGCTATCAATTTTTAATTTAAATCCTTTTTGATTAAGTTTAGCGATAAAGGCATTTATATTTTCAATGTTTTTTGTTCCAAAATCATTTGTCAGAGCAATAGGAAAATCTTTTCTTGGCACACAATCAAAACAAAGTCTTTCCAAAATACTTATACTCTTGATAATTAAAATGCTGTCCTTATTTCTACGAAATTGAGCATAGTCATTTACAGGCTCTTTTTTTATTCTTGTAAAAACCGATATACATGAAAAAAAAGGAAGTGAAAGAAGAGAAATAATAAACAGTTTTCTATACATACTATTTGATTGAAAACAATCTAAAAAAAACGGTTTGTCAAATCAGGAAATTAAAATATTCTCCCCACTCGTCCTAGGCTATTTTCAAAACTTTGAAAAAAGCCCTTTATCCCTCCCTTTGTTGATGATTTACCCCATTGTTTAAACATGTTTTTTAACTGGATTTTTTCAAACCCCTTAAGGTCATTTTTAACATAATAACTTATAATGTTAGAGGAAAAATCACTTGTTAAACCAGATAGCATTTTTGAACCAAATTTTCCAAAACCACTCCTCTTTAATCCTTCGTTTGAAGCACTGCCAATTACAGAACTTGCAAAACCACTCCCCGCATATCCAAGTATTTGCCCAATATTAATCGGGCCATCATGACTGCCATAGCTATAGCTGAAAGATTCTGCCGCTCCATATAAAGCATTTTTCATATCAAATGCTGATGTTCCCCCTGCGAAGCCTTTTGTGAAAGTCTTTCCTATTTCCTTACCTGTCAATGCAGCCGAGCCGCCTTTTGCAAATACTTTGGTAAAATCGGTAATGTTCATTTTATTCCAGTTGCCCGCTTCTGTAAATACATTGCCTGCACCAGTAGCGGCAAAGCCAGTTGCTGCAGCAGCCAGTTCGCTATTAAAAAATCCACCTCCTCCATAAGAACCTGCTATGCTTGAACCTGCTGCACCGCCGGCAAAATAGCCGAAGAACTTTAAGGGAGATTTCTTTACTTTATCCCAATTATTATACACATTGCTCCCGCCCCCTGCGTAGGCACCAAAGCTTTTTCCAGCACCAGCCCAGCCGCTTTTAAACGAAAGATTACTCCATGTTTTTGAAGCCACTTTTACCGCACCTTTTGAAGCAGCGGATAGGCCTTTTGCAACCACTTTTTTGCCAAATTTAAACAGCGCTTTTAAACCAATTTTCAACGCAATAGCGAGTGATATAGGCTCCCTTCCATCCCTGTCAACAAAAGACAACGGATTGTTATAATTGTAATGATAGGCATTTGCATTCATATAACTTTCCATTACTGGGTCCACCCCCGTAAACCGCCCCACTTGAGCATCATACATTCTGGCATCAAAATAATGCAAATCCACCCCAAATTCTTCATCGAGTTCGTTGCGCTGGTAATCTTTTTCGTTGGGGGTTTTTATGGCGGCATAGCTGCTGAGGGGGGTAATCTCCATGCCAAATGGATAAAAGGCACTTTCCTGTAGCAGCGGCCCGGTGCGGTGCAGCACGGTAATGTCGTCGAAAAATACGTTTACGGCTGTTTCGTTGCTGCAATACACATATACAAAACCGTTTTTTTGCATCACCTGCTGTGGTATGGTGTAGGTATGTACGGCATCGGGGCCGTTGTCAATACGCTCAGCAATGCCCTGCACCAGTTTAAAATTTTCATCAAAAAGCAGGTATTTCAAGTAGGCTTTGGGGCCAATGTTATTGTTGTTGTTTGCCTGGGTGGTTGTTAAAAAACTGCCGAGGTCGGTGGTGTTTAGTACAGCATTGTTGCCGGTTTGCAGCCAGCTTTTGCCATCCAACGTACCGGTACTGGCACCCAAAAATGCAGCCACCGCAGCCTGCACCATGGTGCTTACGGGGTTGCCCGCAGGTGGTATGCTGCCATGCTGCGTATTGTACAAAGCACGGGTAGTAATGTTAAGGGTATCGCCGGCCATCACTTTTATCACCAGCGAGGGGCCTTGGCGGCGGGCAGCATCGCCACCATTGAGCCTGCTTACCTGTAGGTTAGGGTTGGGGTTGTTAAACAATTGGCTGGTATTAATAATAGCCTCCCGGGTGCTGTTGCGGCTGCGCCAGGTGTTAGTCTCCACCACATCCCGGTTGGTTTCAAAAGCGGCGAGGTAGGCTGTGGTATCTCTTTCATCGGTAAGCACCATGCGGTTATTGCCTAGGTGGTCTTGTATGTAAAAATCATTTACCAGTCTGCCCCGGTGGTTGCGGCGGGTGCGACCTCCATCGTGTTCAAAAAACAGCAGCGTGGTATCGTTGAGGTAAGTGAGCCCGTCAATATAGGTGGTGGTACGAATGGTGTCGTTGTGCCGCACAATTTTTTGCAGGCGTTCGCCGGTGGCATCATACACATACCGAACGTCACGGGTGCTGCTGCCCTGCACCACAATGCGTTCGGGCTTGTCCAGGTGGTTCCAGGTAATGGCAATTTGCTTGTTAAGGTCACCGGTAATATTGCCATTGGCATCGTAAGTGTAGTCGTCGCCTGTGTTGGTGCCGTCTTTAAAATCTTTCAGCCCGGTGGCTCCGTCAATAAAGCCGGGTGCATTGGCAGAGGCAGGCGTGCCGCTACCGGCATCGGTTACCCGCCGCAGCAAGTTACTATTTGCATTGTAGGTATAGGAGAGGTTGTCAACCGTACGGGTGGTGCCAAATGCAGTACTGTTGCTCCGCATACTGCTGATGTTGCCATTTTCATCGTAAGCCAAATTGTCGGTAGTAAAGTCCTGCACCTGCGTCCAGCTTCCGCCAGTGGTGTTAGCGGCGGTGTTGGTAGTAAAAAAAGCACGTTGTAACCTGCTCATTGCGTCATATTCAAAACCATAGGAAAAGGCTTCATCAAAGCGGCCCCGGCTGCGCCATTGCATGCCGCTCATGGTGCCATCGTTTCTTGCACGGGTGTAGCCATCGTGGTAATGCAGCCTTGTGCCCCACCAATGGTTCACCGTTCTGTCTTGTGCATAGTTGGCATTTATGCCGGTAAGCTGCCCCTGCAGGTTGTAGGTATAATTCAGGCTTTCCAAATTGGTGCCATTAGCGCCGGCACCGGGGCCGAGTACCTTGCGGCTCACCTGCCCCAGTTCGTTGTATTCAAATGCCAGCAGTTGCCTTTCAGGCTCGGTGTTTACCCGCTGAAATAGTTGCAGCATGCGGCCATCAGCATCATACACACTTCTTTTAAAAATATCCAGCAGGGCATAATTAGCATTGGGTTTTGGGTTTTGGTGGCGGTAAAGCTGGCCCAATACTTTGCCGGTAAAGTCATATCGGGTGCTTAATACGTCAACACCGCCTAGTATATTGTCGCTATGTGTTTGTATCAGGCGCTCCCGGTTATCATAGTAATTTACAGTGGTGAGCCAGGCCGGGCCTGAGATACCGGCAGGATAAAACAGTTTTACCCTTGTGCCAGTGGACAGGTTGTTTAGCATCAGGCTTTGCGTAGGTAACGCAGGGTGGGCACCTGTGGCCACATTAGCAAAAAGTGTTGCATTAAACGGTTTTGCAGTAGCTCCGCTAAAAGTATAATTGTCATAAAAAGTTTCGGTCTGAACATCCACCGGGGCGGCAAGTGCAGGGTAATCGCTGCTGGCGGCAGCCTGGCTGCGAATGGTAGCTTCTGTTAATGCGCCTGCATTCCAGGTGCCGGTAATGGAGGGCATAACTTTGATATAATGTATCCGCTTTTTCATCTTACTCTGCTTTAAATAAACAGGACTTTAAATATTTGTACTAAAATTCTTCCATAAAATATTCGCAACCTATTCATATTCTGAATAACTTCATTCCTATTCTGAATATCGTTTAACCTAAACTATAATCTATGCCCGGAAGTATCATCAAACAACTGAGAGAACAAAAAAAAATCACTCAAACTGAAATGGCTGAGTTGCTCTTTATGTCCCAGTCAAACTATTCAAAAATTGAAAATAACCAGGTGGCCCTTACTGCCGAGGTTTGCAAACGTATTGTAAGAATATTGGGCGTAAACCTTGAAGATGTGCTACCAGACGATTCAGTACTGGAGAACTCACTGCTTTATAAACAAAGACAATCTGAATACAATGAGGTTGTTTTGAAACTAAAGGAAATGCTTGTAGAAAACCTGCATGAATTTAAATGCTGGATGCAGGAGAAGCTTGATAAAAAAGAAGGGGCTTCAGTGGATAATCAACTTTAAGTTTTCCATTCTTTGCAACGTTGTGTTGTTAAAAATAAATCGGTGACGGATAAAGGTAGTTTTTAAAAATGTAGTTTGGTTGATAGGTGTCGGTTAAACACAGATTTTGCAGTTAAAATCATTTTGAGGTTTTAAAATACAATACAAGGAAATTTTTTAGTTAATTCAGCCATTGGTAGCAACTAAATGTTACGAAAAATATTTTGAGTTATATGGTATGGTTTGTTTCCCTGGCATGTAATAAAGTTGCTGGAATAAATATGGTTTAAGTGTTCCAGTTCAATTGTCTTCTATGCCCACAAAATAAAAACAGATCGTTTATTAAATTATCGGGTTGTAGGTAGTAACGTCAATGATTACCTCACAAGGGACGGGAGGAAGTTGCTGGGAAGAAGCGTTATTCATCTTGTTTCCCGTGACCCACTCAAGCCCCTGAACTGAAGCCGATTAAAAAATAAGAAAAAAAATAACAACCAAAATTCGAATTGATATTTGTCAGCAGGAACTGCTGCTGATGGTGAACTGCAGCCGATTGTTTCAACGTCAAGCACTGCTTGCAGCAATACTTTTGTTACCTGAAGTGCTTTTTATTGTTGTCGACTAAATATCAACTATTATTTGTCAAAGCGATAATGTATCGGCCTGAATGGGAACCAAGATGTTTCTTCTCCAAAATAATTTATATGCTCCTCATTTAGAAACTTCACAAATGGTTTTAATGATTGCAAATTGAATTCGTTTAACTCAATTTTTGAATTGTCTTTACAATATAAAAGTATCCCAGGGTAATCTTTTGACCTTGTCCATAGTTTTGTCTTACTAAAACCTTCTAAGTCATTAACTGAATATTTTCTGTTTCCTAATAATATTGAATGAGTAAATAATTGTCCTTCGCTAGGGCTAAAACTAAGCGTAATTGGTTTTAATAGTAGACCTACAAAAAGGAAGCTTGCCATAATAATTACAAAAACTAAGAAGCAAATGAAAAGAAGTAAATGAAAAACGTCATCGTTTTTAGTTAAAGTATTTTGAATTGGTTTAATAAAAAGCCAAATCAAAGTAACTGTAAATATTATTCTTCCCCAACAAGTGAATATGTTCTTTGCTATTGTCGTCATAGCATTAAAGTTAACTTATAAACATACCAATGTTTTAGTTCTACCCAACTTCCCAAATTGCATCTGCAAGTTTTCATTGCGAAAGGTTCGTATAAAAAAATATTTACAATACCCAAGTTTCAGAATCTTGCACTTTTTAAATTTGTCCAATTACCTGCGTTGCAAATGGGCGATCCTGTTAGAAGGTTATAGCGTATTTTATATTTCGATGAAGCGTGGTCAAAAATGTTAATGGCAATGCGATAGTCGCATAACTACCAATGTGGAGTAAATCCGGTATCGCATCAAGTTGTTTCCAACTGAAATAGCCATTTGACATAACACAATAAAAGCCGCTCAATGGTATGCCGATGAAAGGATTGCGACGCAACTATGATGCCACGGAGCACTGCTGTTGGTATCATCATTTGAATAAGTTTTCTTAGGTATAGGACCAGCGTTACTGGCCAATCGAACTGTAAGTTGTATTTGTAAACGCAACCTTCTTTTCTGGTTCGCACTTCGGCTGTTGATCAGAGACACAACAGCAGCGTGCCGGGATCGGTTACTTTTTTACAGGCAGACCAACAAAGAAATAAGACACAACAGCGGCGTGCCGGGATTGGTTGTTTTTATAGGCATACAAACAAAGGGAAAAGACAGGACAGCGGCGTGCCGGGATAGTTTTTTTTAAGGGTATAGCAACGAGGGCAAAGCGATTCGCTTATGAACTTTCTTTCCGGACAAAGTCGTGGTAACAAGCCTAAGCAGAGATGCTGTGTGACAGCGGGGCTTTTGCAGCATAAATTTACCTGGTTTAAAAAGACTGCCGCAAAACCCTGATGCCGGAAATACTTCGATAATAGTAACGCCATATTCCCTGTCTTGAAATAGGTCAGTTAAAGAAACACATTCCAAAGAATCATCATCGCTTGAATTGAAAAACTCGTCTGCAAATGCACACTCCCTTTTATTTTATAAAAAAATCCCGTCAGTAAAGACGGGATTTTTAAACATGTAGTAAACTACCTTATGCTATTGTTACTTCTTTATCAAGGTACACATCCTGTATGGCATTTAATATTTCAACGCCTTCTTTCATTGGTCGCTGAAATGCTTTGCGGCCACTGATCAATCCCATGCCTCCTGCCCTTTTGTTTACTACGGCTGTAGCAACTGCTTCGGCCATATCACTCGCACCTGATGATGCGCCACCACTGTTGATGAGTCCAGCACGACCCATATAACAATTGGCTACCTGGTATCGGCAAAGATCAATCGGGTGATCGCTGGTAAGTTCTTCATAAATGCGTTTATCGTTTTTACCGTAAGGAGATTCCCTGGTGTTCAGTGCAAGGTATCCGCCATTGTTCTCCGGCAATTTTTGTTTGATGATATCGGCTTCTATTGTTACACCCAAATGATTGGCCTGCCCGGTAAGATCGGCAGACACATGAAAATCTTTTTCTTTTGTTTTAAATGCAGGGTTGCGCAGATAGCACCATAAAATAGTAGCCATGCCAAGTTCATGCGCCATTTCAAAAGCTTTACTTACTTCCTGTATCTGTCTTGCAGATTCATCGCTGCCAAAATAAATAGTAGCACCCACGGCAGCCGCACCTAAATTCCAGCTTGCTTTAATAGAAGCAAACATAATCTGGTCGAATTTATTGGGATAGGTGAGAAACTCGTTGTGATTTACTTTAGCGATAAAAGGAATTTTATGTGCATACTTTCTTGCGCAAAAACCAAAACCGCCGTAAGTGGTAGCCACTGCATTGCAACCGCCTTCCATGGCCAGTTTGATGATGTTTTCAGGATCAAAATAAATGGGGTTCTTGGCAAAGGATGCACCTGCACTGTGTTCTATCCCCTGGTCTACAGGAAGAATAGAGAGATAACCTGTGTTGGCCAATCTGCCATGGCTATACATTGCCTGCAGGTTGCGCATCACTTGCGGATTGCGATCGCTGTTTATTAAAATGCGGTCAATAAAATCAGGCCCGGGCAGGTGCAACTGATCTTTTAAAATTGTTTTAGACTGATAATTCAATAAGTAGTCGGCTTTGTCGCCAAGCAAATCGGTTAATTTTTTTATGGGCATGATAATCGTTATTTAAAAATAATTGTAAACGTAATTTTTTCTTCGATGCATTCCTGTTTCACGTATCAACTTCAACGCTTAATACAAAAACATTGGTTTACCCATTACACTGCGGATTCTTGGCCTGTACTGTGCTACATCATAAAACTCATCCACATCTACCCGCTTCACTCCACTGGTAACCATACTCATTGGCACATGGGTGTATTTACCTTCACGCAACGCCACCATACGGCCGCTTGCTCCATCTTTGATGAGACTCACAGCCAGGCTGGCATAGTTGGTAGCCATCATCAAATCAAGCGCATCGGGTGCACCGGAACGCATGAGGTAAGCCACTGTTTGATTGATAATACCTTCACCCGTTATCTTCTTCAATGCCTGTCCAGTTATCTCGCCAATACCCCCTATTTTTTGATGACCGTATGCATCTGTTTCACCATATTCCACTACCATTCCTCCAACCATATGTGCACCCTCACTTACAGAAACCATTGCATAGTTGCTCGGGTTATCCCTTTTATCTTTCATAATTAATTCGGCCAGTTTTTCGGGATCAAATGGCACTTCAGAAATCAATGCCCTGTCAACCCCGGCAAGGTATGAACTGATCAAACTTGTTTCGCCTGAATTGCGACCAAATAATTCAATGATGGCAATACGTTCATGTGAACCTGTACTGGTACGCAACTGGTGAATAAACTGAACACTGCGTGTGATAGCTGTACTAAAACCAAGACAGTAATCAGTGCCATACACATCATTATCCATCGTTTTCGGTATGGCTACTACTTTGATTCCTTCCCGATGCAACCGCTCCCCATAGCTGAGCGTATCATCACCACCAATCGGAATTAAAGTTTCAATCCCCATCAGATCCAGGTTCTTCATTACATGTGGCGTAAAATCACGCAGGCTGGTATCAGCGGCCTCCGCTTCCGGATGTTTCGGATCCTTTAAAAAATCAGGAACTGCTTTTGCTTTTACCTTGCCAGGGTTGGTGCGGCTTGTATGCAGAATCGTGCCACCTGTGCGGTCGATGGTACGCACTCTTTCCCGTGTAAGCACCTCGGTGTGTTTGTTGATTGATTCAGTGTTAGATGCGTCCAGTTCCAGTAAACCACCCCAGCCACGCCGGAGACCAACCACTTCATATCTTTCATCAATAGCACGGTTCACCACTGCTTTAATGCACGGATTTAAACCAGGCACATCTCCACCGCCTGTGAGAATACCAACTCTTTTCATAAAATAATCCTCCTTTTAATCTATTAAAAATATGTTTTGATGATGTAACTCTTTACTAAAAGATGTTATTAACTGAAGAAGAAACGCAGGCAATACAGGAAGAAACTAATTCTTGTCACATATACTATGCACAGATCGCATTTTAGTATTGTAAGCATCGTTTTTAAAAGTCTAAAGTAACACCAATTATTAATTCACTTCGTGATATTCATCATGTTTGTTTGTGAGAATAGTCATTTGACTCGTCCTGTAATATCTTTATATTTTGTCGCCGGATTCTTCTTCCTGATAAGGTCGCTTTATGAGCCTATTCTGCGGCAGGAATTTTGGTGTACCGGGAAAAATGCCTGCTCCTCCACACAGGCAATCAGCAAATTAATATGCAAGCTGTTTTAGTAATCGCAACCTTCTTTGATGGTGGACGCTTGGGCTGTTGGTCAATAAGACACAAGTGCGGCGTGCCAGGATAGATTATTTTTTTATAAGTGTGTACATAAAAGGGAAAGAAATATTTTTACTCTGGTACGAAACATCCTTGGCCAATCCACAAGGCATGGGAGGAGACGTTGCTGATAAGAAACCCCACGTAAGCTGCTGTGGTTTCCACTAAGGGTTTTTAGAACTCATTAGTGAGTCAAGCATGTGTCGCTGTTTTGTGCGCCAATTTTTACCATTCACATTTTCCAAATAATCTTCCATAACAGCATTGTAAATACCAATGCCATGTGTAACGGTACATCCCAGGTAAACTGATTTGTAACCAAATTTTTTTTCTAGTTTCTTTTCAGCTTCTTGCATTTTGTCCCAATCAACATTAGGTTCTGGTAATATTAAACCTGTCTCAAGTATTTGTATTTTACCATTTTTTATGTCTCTATTTGCGGAGAAATAATTATACTCCCCATTCAGTCCATAGTAATTTGTAGAAGTCAATATAATGCCGGCACATGAAAAAAGGATGAAGGCTATTGGAATAGTCAATGCGATTCTTCTCCTATAATTTTGCTTACGAAATAAAAATAAACCAAGCAAAAGTCCGAGTAACGCAACCATTGAAACAATTGCTAAAATTCTAACAACCTCAATATTCTTCCAGGCGATGTTTCTGTCTTGTCCGAAAGATGTAATGTCAAGCGTGAAAGCAATTACAAAAAATATAATTGCTGTTATTGTCAATATGATTTGTGAACGTTTTGTCATTCGGGTGTTGCGTTTGCTATTGAAGCTTACGAGCAGGGCTGACTGCAGGGATGGATTCCAATGTTTATACTGCCCGGAACCACTGTTGAATAAAGATATCAATGTAAAAGTTGACAAACAAAAAATCAGCGATGTTTGGTTGAGTAGGCAAGGGCATTGCAGCCCGAGCCGCTCACAGATCCGTACGTGAAGGTCTCCCTTCATACGGCTCTTGTTATTCAGTCAGTATTTAATTCCCTTCTGCCAGTGAACAAACAATCCCGTATTTGATTGCACATAGCTTTCGTATTTATTTACGATTGCTTTCTTACTTCTTAACCGGTACTTTTCCTCAATCCATCTTCGTATCAATTTGTTCAGGTAAAGAAATACATTGCCCGCAACCCGTGGATTAAATCTACTGTAATAATTCAGCCAACCTCGTATTTTGGGATTGAGCTTTACGGCTACCCGTTCCAGTGATACCAGTGTATTTCTTGGATTGAACACCGCTCTGATTCGTTCCCTGATAAAGGTCTTTGCCGTTTGGCAAATAGCTGCATTAAATACCATAAACTTATTGTGTTTCCCAAAAGTATTTGGCTTACTACGTGGCTGAAAACTGTAGCTCAAAAACGCACGAGCTGTTATGCTCATGTTGCTCTTTTCGCAAATAGTTTTTACAGTACACCAGTTTTGTTTTCTCCGGATGCAATTCAAGTTCAAAGCCTGACAACCTTTCCCGAATGGATGATAGTAGTTGTTCGGCTTCTTCCTTACTGTTGCAATGCACAATGATGTCATCCGCATACCGTTCAAACGGATTGGAAGCAAAGTGCTTACTCATCCACATATCAAAAGCATGATGCAGATATAAGTTGGCAAACAGTGGACTGGCAACGCCTCCCTGAGGAGTACCTTTTTGCCTTGCAGCAATGCTGCCATCCGCTTGCTCTATACCCGCCTTTAGCCATCGCTCTGCGTAAAGCAACACCCATTTTTCCTGCGTATGATGATTCAGCATTCTCATCATCCATTCGTGACTGATGTTATCAAAGAACCCCTTGATATCTAAATCTACCACCCATGAATGATGTATGCAATTGTGCTGGCATTGTGCCAACGCATCGTGTGCACTGCGGCCCGCACGATACCCAAATGAACTAACATGAAACAATGGCTCCAGGATGGGTTCCAGAAAATCTTTTACCACACCTTGTGCAATACGGTCACTGACCGCTGGAATACCCAACGGACGTTTGCCTCCCTGCTTCTTTGAAATTAATACAGTACGCACTGCCGGTGGAAAATAACTGCCCGATGACATACGATTCCAGATTTTATACAGGTTACCACTAAGGTCTTTATTGAACATGTCAATGGTTTCCTTATCGATGCCTGCACCACCTTTCTTTTCGCACACCTTCAGATAGCTGTTGTACACCATCTGTTTACTTACTGCAAATGACTTTGTCTTTTCTTCGTTCATCATTCCACAATGGTGGTTGTTTACAAATAATAAAACTGAATAACTGCACCCCTTCGCTCCATTGCCATTACAGCAACTTCATCGCTACTACGAGTACATCCGACTCTTCTTACTACATCCCTATACCTTGTGGCATGGTTAGGTAACAATGATAACCTTAACTGTATTATACAGTCGTGGTAGTTCCATACTGGCGGAACTTCTTGCTACTGCATTTCGCACATTAATAAGTAAGTCTCTCACGTTTCGTATAAACGCCTGTGTAAAGTTCTTGCCACCTCAATGCCGGAGAACCTGTAACCAGTAAACAGCCACCCGTTACAACTTTATCCTGCCA
>Ga0105049_10007611_pt1 | contig 12569 bp, 10 predicted proteins | sample MAT06_FD_78087 | JGI IMG/M metagenome (GOLD analysis project Ga0105049, IMG submission 78087) | Freshwater microbial communities from Lake Fryxell liftoff mats and glacier meltwater in Antarctica - MAT-06 | ecosystem: Environmental > Aquatic > Freshwater > Ice > Liftoff microbial mat | place...
AAGGCGTTCGCGGTGCCGATAAACCCACGCTTCGGCGATAGCTCGTGCGGCAGCTCGTTGATGGGCAGATATCCGCTCCACTCAAAACGACCGTCTCCGGGAACAGGCACAAGCCCATCCCACGCTTTACGAATAGGCGCGATCCCTGCCGCCTGCCAACCAATCGCTCCCGACGTATCCGCCCAAATCCAATTCTCGGCGGGCATGAACGAGTACGTCAACGCCTGCCGGAAGTTGGTCCACGTCTTTGCCTGATCGATGCGCAGGCTGGCGAGATACGGCGCACCGCCGATCTCCAGCCAACCGGCCCTCAGTGCCACGGCGACATGCTTGGCGGAGTCTTCGAACAGCACCGGGCCATGTCGCGTGAAGTGCAGTGTGATCGCAACCGGAGCGCCGCCACGCACTCGGATGGTGTCACGCTCCACACGCATGCGCGTCGCGGCACCCTTGTACTGGTACGAAAGCACGTCTGACGCCTGCGTGTCGTACGTGTACAGATCTTCGACATCGAGGCCGAAGATGGTCAGCCCCCACGCGCCGTGCTGGTTGTGGCCGATTGCCACACCGGGCAGCGCAGGCTCACCACCGCCAATCACATCCCACCCCGGCGCCTTGAGATGCACGAGATACCGCAGCGACGGGGAGCTGATCGTCCGATGCGGATCGTTGGCGAGCAGCGGCCGCCCTGACGCGCTGTTGCTTCCGGCGAGCACCCAGTTGTTGCTCTCCCACGGATCGGCCGACGCTGCGGTGGTGCCTTGGTCGCGAGGGAACGGATTGGTGTAGAGTGCGAAGCCCGCCGCCGCGTTTTCCGCCGCGCGCTCACCAAGCCCATCTATCGGCGCGGTACTCGTGCGCCGCACCGATGCCATCACGTCCTCGGTGCGAAACGACGGAGAATTCTTGAAGGCGTCGTACACGGCCATCAGCGCATCGTCCGCTGTGGCGTCGAGCATACGCGTGATCGCCGAGTCGATGGCCACCTGCGGTGGTCCGCCTTCATAGCGGCGACGGCGAACAACGGCCGCATCACCGATCGCGCGGACAGCGCGGGCTGTCGCTGCTTCTTCCTTCGCGTTCGACGCCAGCGCATTGTGCCGTGAAACGACCACCGCCGGCGTCCACTTGCCCGGCGTGATACCCAGCCACTTGAGCTCCGGCGGCAGCAATGTCGAATCGCGCTGCACACGGGCGACATAGGCGTTCACGCCGTCCACAAACGCGCCGATGATCGTCGCGCCGCGTGGATGGTAGTGCGCTAATTCTTTGGTCATGTCGCCGCGATAGCGTAGCAGTCTCGACGCACGATCTCGTGCAACCCAGCGCGAGCCCAGCGCTTCGGCCATCGTCCCGGTGGCCTGACGACGCCACAGCTCCAACTGGAAGAGTCGATCGCGCGCAGCGTTGTAACCCTGCGCAAAGAACAGATCGTGCTCGTTTTGCGCGGCGATGTGCACAATGCCCGCCGAGTCGCGCGTGAGCCGCACCGGTGCTTTGAGCCCCGGCACGCGCATGCTTTGCGCCGATACCGCCGACGATCCGATCATCGTTGCGATCGCAAGCGCCATCGCCCACGAGAGTCCACTCCGCATCATCGCGCAGCTCCAAGATTTGTTTGGGCGTACGCGGCCGCGAACTCCGCGACGATATCTGCGGCCGACGTAATCGAGTGAATGGAGTCGACGCTGCGGCCAGCTTGCCAGTAGTCCTGATTGGCCCCGTCCACACTCGACCGCTTGAGCTGTCGCAAGGAGCGCAGTGCGTAGAATGTGCGGATCCAATGCTTGGTCTTCCGTCCGCGAAACATCCAGCGCGATATCGGCCCGATGGTGGTTCCCAGCTTCGCCACGTACGGCGTCCGCAGCACCGACACCGGCACGCCGGTCAATCGTTCCGTGAGCACAACATCCCGCGATGTCGCCGCGACAATGGCCTGCTTATACGCGAGATCGGAATTGCACTCAGTGGTCGCGATGAATCGCGTGCCAAGCTGCACGCCCGCGTATCCCATCTCGAGCAGTGAACGAAAGTGGGTAGCGTCGCCAACGCCACCGGCTGCCACCACCGGCAATCCGAGATCACTAACTTCGTGGAGCAGCGCCTGCGGCGTGCGCGACCCGGTGTGCCCACCTGCCTCGCGGTTCACCGCAACGAGTCCATCCACACCACCATCGCGCCCTTTCAACGCCCACTTCCTCTCGGTGATGTCATGATACACCACACCACCGGCCGCATGCACGCGATCGACCACCCATCGTGGATTGCCAAGTGAGGTGAGAAAAAACCGGACACCTTCTTCGAGTGCGATCTCCACCCATTTCATCATGCGATTGTGGTACGTCTTGCTCGAGGCCTCGATCAACGCATTCAGTCCAATCGGCTTTCCGTCGGCAAGGCGACTGATCAAGCGCAACCCTTCGCGGTAGTCGTGCCCGTGTACGTACGTGAGCGAGATGGGTTGCACAATGCCAAGTGCGCCGGCCCGACTCACGGCACCAACCAACTCCGGGTTGCTGCACGGATACATGGGTCCGCAAATGAGCGGGATCGCGATGTGCGCGTGTCGCGTCAATGCCGTCTCGCGCGGCGGCGTTGCCGCACCATCGCCCTCGGCCATGGCACCAACGACCGCGCTCGTCACGCGCGCACCATCACGGCGTCCGCGCCACGTGTTGCTTCCTTGTCAATCGTCGCATCGCGCGGCGGCGAGAGCTTCCACTGCACCTTGCACACCGCCACGACATCACCGTCGCTGTCGGCAATCGTCGCAATCGCCTCGTGTGTCATCGTTTCCGTCACCACCAACGGCGCGTCTGCTGTAGTAGTCGCCACCAGCGTTCCGCGGGCCTTCTTCAGATACTCGATCGACAGCCCGGTGACGATGCCACGCACGCCCGCCGGCAGCGCGGTCATCAACGCCACACCGCTGGTCATCTCGGCGAGGTTCACCAACGCAACCGCGTGGATCGACGCGAGGTGATTGCGTATGGCCCGACGGTCACGCAATTCCACCCGCGCGTACCCCGGCCGGATCTCGGTGAACACACCACCAACGCTCCCCGTGTACGGAGCGGTCCGCCCCACCACCCAGCTAAACAGCCGTTTTCCGAACGGGACGTGCGAGAGGCGCTGCCACTGCGCCAGCAGCTGACGGCCCGGAGAGGGATTCGCGCGCGCCATGTTTGGAGGGGAGGGAATGGGAACGCTCAGGATTGCTGTCGGGTTACCTTACCAGTCGTACACGCCAGTTGCCAACCGCGTCCCGCTCCCGAAGACTCCGCATATGACGGTCCTTATCACCGGAGCCACCGGATACATCGGAGGACGCCTGACGTCGCGCCTGGTCGAGCGCGGCATCAAGGTGCGGCTTCTGGTCCGCGACGCGCGCCGCATACGGGGCCGGTGGTGGGCCGACGAAGTCGACGTGGTGACCGGTGATCTGTTCGACGCCGCGTCGCTCGAACGTGCGCTTCACGGAGTCGACGAGGCCTACTACCTCGTGCACTCGATGTCGCAAACGGACGACTTTGCCGAACGCGATCGCATCGCCGCCCGCAATTTCGTCCACGCCGGCCGTTATCTCCGTCACTGCATTTACCTCGGGGGACTCGTACCCGAAGGCGAAGGCGTTTCCCGTCATTTGCAGAGTCGTGGTGAAACGGGGGCCATTCTGCGCGGCGGGCTGCCCACCACCGAATTCCGCGCTGGGCCCATCGTGGGGTCCGGCTCCGCGTCGTTCGAGATGGTCCGCTATCTGACCGAGCGCTTGCCGTTCATGCTCGCGCCCAAATGGATCGTGAATGAGGTGCAGCCCATCGCCGTGCGCGATGTGCTCACGTATCTCATGGCCGCGCGCGATCAGGAGCCGAGCGGGATTGTGGAAATCGGGGGCGCCGATCGGCTGTCGTTTCGCGATATGCTGCACGGGTATGCGGCTGTGCGCGGGCTCCGTCGCAAGATTCTTCCGGTACCCGTGTTGGCACCGGCGCTGGCGGCGCTATGGATCGATCGCATCACTCCCATTCCCCGTCGCCTCGCCGAACCGCTCGTGGAGGGAATTGCGCACCCTGTCGTCGCCGACACCACCAAGGCACGGCAGCTCTTCCCCGATATCCACCCGATGCACTACAAGCAGGCCGTGGAGCGGGCATTAGCCAGAATGAACGAGCACGCGGTCGAATCGCGCTGGAGCGACGCACTTGGCGACGACAAATCGTACGAACTGCGCGATCGCGAAGGGGTCCTCGAAGAGACCCGATCCATTTACGTCGAGGCCGCGCCCGATCAGGTGTTCCGCGCATTCTGTCGCTTGGGCGGTGACCAAGGATGGCTCGTGTACAATGTGCTCTGGCGCATTCGCGGCTTCATTGATCGAATGGTTGGTGGGCCAGGGCTGCGGCGCGGCCGGCGGGATCCGGCATGGCTCCATCTCGGGGAAGCCGTCGATTTCTGGCGCGTCGAAATGGTGGAACGCCCGCGATTGCTGCGACTGCGCGCCGAGATGAAGGTTCCCGGTCACGCTTGGCTACAATTCACGGCAGTGCCTGAAGGCACTGGGACACGTTTGATCCAGACAGCCCTTTTCGCCCCCCGTGGTCTGTTGGGGCTGCTATACTGGTATGCGATGTTCCCCGCACACCTTTTCATTTTCGGCGACATGGCCAAGGCAGTTGCGCGGCTTGCACTCACGGAGCCTGTGACCGCGGTTGAACCGCGTCTGGGCGCGACGGCATAAGATGACGACTGAACTGCTCCGATTTGGTGGACTCGTGTTGCTGGCTACGCAGGTTGTGGCTTTGCTTGTATTGCTCGCGCGCTTGATGCCCGGTCGGACGCGCCGCCCACCCGTCGAACCGCTGCTGACTCCCAATCGCGATACGACAGTGTCCGTGGTTGTTGCGACGTTGAACGAGGCGAAGCGCATCGGTCCGTGCCTTCAAGGGCTGATGGCGCAGACCGATCCGATGTTGGAAGTGTTGGTGGTCGACAGCCGCTCAACCGATGGCACGCGCGAGTTGGTGGAAGCAGCGGCGCAACGTGATCCGCGCATCCGGCTCATCACCGATGCTCCGCTGCCCGAAGGTTGGGTTGGCAAGGTGTGGGCGCTCGAGACCGGCTTGCAGCATGCCCGCGGCGAGTGGGTGCTGGGCATCGATGCCGACACCGTGCCGGCACCAGGCCTTGTTGGTGCGGTTGTGAACGCCATGCGTGCTGACGGTTATGACGTGGCGTCGTTCGCGCCCCGCTTTGTGAGTCAAAGTGCTGGCGAACGCTTTGTGCAGCCGGCGATGCTGGTGACGCTGGTGTACCGCTGCGGCGCCGCCGGCGCGACGCAGCCGCCGCCGGATCGGGTGCTCGCCAATGGACAGTGCTTCATGGCGAGACGGGCGCTCCTCGAGCAGCATGGCGGTTACTCGTCGGCCCGCGCATCGTTCAGCGATGACGTGACACTCGCGCGCCATCTCGCGGCGCGGGGTGCGCGCGTTGGGTTCCTCGACGGGTCGCGCATCATCGAGGTGCGTTCGTATGCGTCGCTGAGTGAGATGTGGCGCGAGTGGGGACGCAGCTTCGACCTGAAGGACGCGACGCCCATGTGGCGACGTTGGATGGACGTCGCGCTGGTATGGCTGGTGCAGGCGTTGCCGGTGCCGATGCTGCTGTTGTGCGCCGCGCTGTACGCCTTGTACGGCACGCTGCCGGCAGACGATCCGCGTCTCATGTTGCTGCAGGCACTGGTGTTGGTGAATGCGTCCGCGTTGTCCGTGCGGCTGATGCTGCTGGTCGCGCTGCGCGGCAACTATGCGGTTCGCGGCGTCTCGTTCTGGCTGTCGTGGCTGGCTGATATTCCGGCCGCGTGGCGGTTGACGCAGAGTACGGCGAAGGTGCCGAGGAGTTGGCGGGGGCGCAGCTACCCGGGGCTGGCCGTCAGCGAGTAGCAAGCACCACCATCGCTGCAACCGTCTACGCGCCAAGCACCGTCAACATCGCTTTCGCAAACGCCGGCAGGTCTTTCGGCACGCGCGCGCTGACGATGTTGCCGTCGATCACCGCAGGCTCGTCCACCCACGTCGCGCCGGCGTTCACGACATCGTCGCGAATGCCCACCGTCGACGTCAGCGTGCGCCCGCGCACAATCCCGGCCGAAATCAGAATCCACGGGCCGTGGCAAATCGTCGCCACCAATCCGTTCGCCGCGTGCACTCGGCGCACTAACTCCAACACCGCCGGATCGCGCCGCAGCTTGTCCGGCGCCCAGCCGCCCGGTGCCAGCACGCCCACGAGCGACGCAGGATCGACGTCCTTCACGTCGAGGTCCATCGCGGCCGGATACCCCCACTTACCGCTGTACTTCGCATCGCCCATGCCAACCAGCGGTGCGTCGTAGCCGGCCTCCTCGAGGCGCAGCTTGGGATACCACACCTCGAGATCTTCGTATTCAGGGCCACAGAGGATGGCAACGGTGCCGTGGGACATGAGGCATGGGGTTGGAGGCGGTGAGCGCGCTGCGAGGGACGAAAGCCGCCAATCAGCGACCGACGACTGGGTACTCAAGACCCATCACCCAATGTACGTTGCAATTGTTGCGCCCTTCACCGACCTGCCGCCGTCGGCGCGTCCGCAACCACTCCTAATCCCTGCGCGCCAAGGAGCGACATGAAACTGATTATCGCGATCATCAGGCCTGAGAAGTTGGCCGACGTCAAGCGGGCCCTGTTCCAGGTTGGCGTCACGGGGATGACGCTCTCCAGAGTGAGCGGACATGGCGGCGAGCGGGATGTCGTGCAGCGCTACCGCGGTGACACGGTGGTGCTCGAATTCCACGAGAAAGTGCGCATCGAAGCGGCGTGCTCCGACGAGTTCGTGGAACGCGCCATTCAAGCCATCTGCAACGCGGCCCGCACGGGTGACGTGGGTGACGGCAAGATCTTCGTGATGCCGCTCGATCATACCGTGCGCATTCGCACCGGCGAGCGGGACAACGAGGCGCTGACGGCGGTCAACGCCGACGAAATCATGCGCATGACACAACTCGAGATGCCCGTCCCTGACCTGAAGGATTTGTGATGCCTGCCGCCACGATCGCATCACCGCTCTCTCTTATGGCCGACGTGGTACCTATCTCGTCGGGCGACACGGCTTGGGTGCTGATCAGCACCGCGCTCGTGCTGCTCATGGTGCCGGGGCTCGCCTTCTTTTACGGTGGACTCGTCCGCAGCAAGAGTGCGCTCAACACGATGCTCATGAGCCTCGGCGCGCTCGCGATCGTATCCGTGCAATGGGTGCTGTTTGGCTACAGTCTCGCATTCAGTCCGGGATCGAGTTGGATCGGTGGACTCGCATTCGCCGGATTCCGTGGCGTGGGAGCGGTGGCCAATCCGACCTACGCGGCGGCGCTGCCGCACCTGATCTTCGCAGGGTTTCAGGCGATGTTCGCCGGGATCACCGTGGCCTTGTTCTCGGGCGCCGTGGTCGACCGCATGCGCTTTGTCGCGTATCTCGCGTTCGGATTGCTTTGGTCCACGCTCATCTACGACCCCCTCGCACACTGGGTCTGGGGCGAAGGTGGTTGGCTCCGCACGCTCGGCGCACTCGACTTTGCGGGTGGCACTGTCGTTCACATCAGCGCTGGCATCACGGCGCTCGTGCTGGCCACGGTGCTCGGCCCGCGTCGCGATTTTAAACGAGTGCCCACCGTGCCGCACAATGTCCCGTTCGCACTGTTGGGCGCAGGGTTGCTCTGGTTCGGCTGGTTCGGCTTCAACGCCGGCTCGGCACTGGCGGCTGACGGGATCGCAGCGAATGCCTTTGTGACAACGCACGTTGCCGCGGCAACCGCGCTGATAGCCTGGCTCGCTATCGAAATCTTTAAAAATGGGCGTGCCACGGCGGTTGGTGCGGCAACAGGCGCGGTTGTCGGTCTGGTCGCGATTACGCCCGCCGCAGGTTTCGTCACGCCGCTGTCAGCGATCGCGATCGGGCTGCTCGCCGCGCCATGTTCGTTTTTTGCGCTCAACTACCGTGCGAGCACCAAGCTCGATGACACGCTCGATGTGTTCGCCTGTCATGGTGTTGCAGGCATCGTGGGCGCATTGCTCACCGGCGTCTTCGCGACCAAGACGGTGAATCCGAACGGCGCCGACGGACTGCTCGCGGGAAATGCCAAGCTGCTCGGTGTGCAGTCGGTCGCGGTGCTTGCCACGATCGCGTTCGTGGGGGCGGGCAGTTTCGCAATTATCAGCGCGCTTCGTCTGGTGATGAAGCTCCGCATTCCGATCGATGCAGAAGTCGCCGGGATCGATATCAGCGAGCACGGCGAGGAGGCATACCACGGCAGCGACTTGTCCGACCTCACCGGGCGGAGCCCCTCGCTCGGCGATGCGGTGGTGTTGCCCGCGAGTGAGATGTACGGGAGCGTGGTGCAGCTGCCCCGCTAGTCGGAGGGGCGATCGGGCGTGCTGTTTTGGACAAACGACAGATATCTCCTGTTCGGTTCTCGCCCTGATTAGCTCAAGTTCTGTGTTGGCACTGCCGAACTTCCATGATGGCCCCGCGTCCATTTCGCGGTTACTTCAATAGGAGCGGCAATGCCCGAGGTAGGAACGATGGAGTTCGATCAGGTCGGTATTTTAGAGTCCCTCGAGGCTGCGACCGACGAGGCGCTGGATCTGCTGACGTTCGGTGTCATTGGCATGGATCCCGACGGTCAGGTCCAGCGCTACAACAGCTGGGAGTCGAAGGCGGCGGGGCTATCCCCGGAGAAGGTGCTGGGCCACCACTTGTTCACTGTGGTGGCCCCTTGCATGAACAACTTTATGGTTGCACAGCGATTCGAAGACGCGATCAAGGATGGCAGCTCCCTCGACGCGACGATCGACTACGTGCTCACGCTCCGCATGCGTCCGATCAAGGTGAAGCTGCGTTTGTTGGCTGACGCGCATGTCGCACGACGATACGTACTCGTGAAGCGGCCCACGTAGGTGGACGATTCCCCGGTTTCTCTGGAGGCAGAGTACGAAGCGCTGACACAGTTCCTGTATCTCGCGCCCGTTGGGCTGACGCAACTCGCGCTGGACGGTACCATTGCGATGATCAACCCGATTGCCGCGCAACTGTTGATGCCACTCTCGCGGGACGGGTCGCTCGACAATCTGTTCACGGCGCTGCAGGAAGTCGAACCCGAGCTCCGGTATTTGACGGAGAGCTTTGGAAAGCCTTACGGCACTGTATGCGACTCGCTGCGCATCCAACTTTCGGCCGGCGTGCGCGGCGTGTCCGATCCACGCATCCTGTCGCTGACCCTGCTCAAGCTTGACGAGAACCGTTTGATGGCCGTCCTGACCGACGTCTCGCAGCAGATGAAGCGCGACCGGTTGCTCCGGCAGAACGAGGCCTGGTTCAATGCCATCCTCACCGGTATCACTGACTACGCGATGGTCAGTCTGGACGCCCGCGGGTGCATCATTGAGTGGAACGCGAGCATCGGGCGCGTAACCGGCTTCTCGGAAGCGGAGGCGGTCGGACAGCCGTACTCGATGTTCTATCCGAAAGACGCCACCACGCAAGACCGGGTGCTCGATCGCTTGCACGAGGCCGAAGCGAACGGATGGAGTATGGACGACGGTTGGCGCATTCGCGCGGACGGAGCGCGTTTCTGGGGCAGCGCGGTCATCGTTCCGCTGATTGAGCCCAAGGGACCGGACGATGGCGTCGATAGCGTCGTCGAGTACGCACACGATGCGCGGTTCTGCCTGGTCTTGCGCGACATCACCGAGCAGCGTGCCGCCAGCGAAACGCACCGGCTGCAAACAACGTGCGACCACCTGACGGGTGTGTCCAATCGCCGCACGTTCTTTGAAGCGGCTGAACTCGAACTCGAACGCTATCGACGTTCGCCAAGACCGCTGTCGCTGATCCTGTTCGACGCGGATCATTTCAAGAAGGTGAACGACACCTTCGGACATCCCGGCGGTGACGCCGTGCTGCGGGAGTTTGGCGCGTTGCTCACCGCCACGTTCCGGCAAGTGGATGTCGTGGCGCGGCTGGGCGGAGAGGAATTCGCCGTTCTGCTGCCGTCGGCGGATCTTCGCGGAGCGACGGCTGTCGGTGAGCGTTTTCGGCTTGCCGTTGAAACGTCCGAAGTGGACGCCGACGGTGCTCGAATCCGCTATACCGTAAGTGGAGGCGTGGCTACGATGGACGCAGACGTGTCCGGACTTGATGAGCTGATGAAGCGCGCCGATACCGCCCTCTACGCCGCGAAGGCGGCTGGTCGCAATCGTATCGAAGTCTGGTCGCCGAACGAAGCTGCGCGGCCCGGTTCGAGCGAGGGTTAGCCCATCATGCCGCCCGTTGCTGAGGATGCGAATGAGACGCTCATGCAGTTTCTCTACCGCGCGCCCATCGGTCTGGTGGAGTCGACGCTGGACGGAGAAATCGAGATCCTCAACCCGATGTCAGTGCGCCTGCTCATGCCGCTGGCACCAGAGGGCAATCTCGACAATCTCTTTCGCATCCTCGAGCACGTAGCACCACAACTCCGTTCGCTCGTGACCGATTTCGCGGACATGAATGGCTCGGTCTGTGAAGCCCTTCGGATACCTCTGCCTGCAGGGGCGGGTGGCAATCCGGTGCCACAGGTGCTGTCACTCAGTCTGCTCAAGCTGAATGCGACGCGACTGATGACGGTGGTGACCGATGCCACACTCGAAGTGCAGCGGGAGCAGAGTGGACTCGATCGCCAACTGAACGACGCGGAGCGGACGGATACGTTGACTCACATGCCGAATCGCGTGGCGGTGCTCGAACGAATCCAATCGGTGCTGGATCACCGCGAAGCCGCGCGCAGCGGTGACTTTGCGGTGCTCTTCATCAACTGCGATCGATTCCGTCAGGTCAATGACACGCATGGCAACGCCATTGGTGATGAGGTCCTTACCATGATGGCGGAGCGGTTGCGTTCGACCTTGCGCCTGCGCGATCGGAGCGGGCGCTCGGGTGATGGAGAATCCATAGCGGCACGTGTCGGTGGCGACGAGTTCGTAGTCGTCATCGACAATCTGTTCCGTGCTGACGATGTCTATGCCGTGGTGCAGCGGCTGCTCGATGTGCTCTCCGCCCCATACGGCGTCGGCGCACTCCAACTGACGTTCAGTTTCAGCATGGGGATCCTGCTGGCGGCGCAAAGCGCCGGTGATGCCGAAGGTGCATTGCAGAAGGCGTGCATCGCGATGACCGAGGCCAAGCGTTCCGGCGGTGGCAGATACGCCGTCTTTGAACACACCATGCAGGAGCGCGCCGCACAGCGCGGCGAGATCGAAATTGGATTACGTCGCGCCATCAGCGAGCATGAGTTGTTCCTTGTCTATCAGCCGGTGGTCGGGCTGCATGCCTCCGGCGCGATCGACTACTCAGCAGGCGTGGAGGCGCTGGTGCGCTGGAATCATCCGACGCGAGGCACGGTTTCGCCGGCCGAGTTCATCGCGGTGGCCGAGGATTGTGGCATGATCGGCGCCATTGGCGACTTCGTGCTCACGACGGCCTGCGAGGATTTCGTTTGGTGGCAACGGGAGCTCGGCTCGCGTGCACCGCGCTCTGTGGCCGTAAACCTGTCGCGCGCGCAACTTCGGCAGCCCGACTACGTCGCGTCGGTGGATCGCGTCTTGCGAGTCGCCGGCGTCGCTCCCGAGTGTCTCCATCTGGAGATCACCGAGAGCCTCGCAGCGCAGGACGAATGGGTGCAGCAGCAACTGCGCGAGCTCAAGTCGGTCGGCGTGCAGCTCGCGCTCGACGATTTCGGCACGGGGTACTCGTCGCTGGCCAGTCTGCATCAGCTGCCGGTGGACACGGTGAAGATCGACCGGTCGTTCGTGAGCCAGTCCGACACCAGCCACCACCATCGCGTGCTGATCGAGGCGACGGTGCGGGTCGCCCACAGTTTGGGCATGCGGACGGTCGCGGAAGGGATTGAGACCGAGGCGCAGGCCGCCGTCGTGCGGGCTTTGGGGTGTGACAAAGGACAGGGCTACCTGTACAGTCGGCCGCTCCCCGCACCGGAGCTGGTGCGTTGGCTCCGAGGGGCGAAGACGCTGGCGGCGTAGGCGTGCACCACCCGAAACCCAGAACCGGTACCCGAAGCCCGACACTTGGTGGTTCAACTCCGCTGTTCTGCTCCCGGCCAGAAATACAAAAAAAGGGCGAGCCACCTGGCTCGCCCTTTCCTCATTCCCTCACTTCACTTCTTCGCAAACCTGTCCTGCAACCAAGTCATCGGGATCATGAACAGCGGCGAGAGGAAAAGCCCGAGCAGGACGTTGATCCAGATGAGCGCCATGTAGTAGGCGGTCATTCCCAGTGAGGCCCAGATGGTGCCGGCTGTTCCGTGCGATTCCACAGCGATTCTCCGAAGTGCAAAGTGCGGGCGAGGTTCGCAGCATTGTAGCGGGTTCGTGCGCGGTAAGGTAGTGGTCCTTTCGGCACGTGCGCGGTTGACTCGGCACTGACGCGAGGCGATCAGTCCTGCATGTCCTCCGTCACGTCCTCTGGCATGTCCGCTCTCCCGCCCTCTG
>Ga0105049_10007612_pt1 | contig 12565 bp, 3 predicted proteins | sample MAT06_FD_78087 | JGI IMG/M metagenome (GOLD analysis project Ga0105049, IMG submission 78087) | Freshwater microbial communities from Lake Fryxell liftoff mats and glacier meltwater in Antarctica - MAT-06 | ecosystem: Environmental > Aquatic > Freshwater > Ice > Liftoff microbial mat | place...
ACGCTCGTGCGATTTGGGGAAACGCTCGTGCGATTCGGGAAAAAGCTCGCGCAATTTGGGGAAACGCTCGAGCGATTCGGGGAAACGCTCGTGCGATTTGGGGAAACGCTCGTGCGATTCGGGAAAACGCTCGTGCGATTTGCCGAAAAGCTCTGGCGATTTTGCAAATCGCTCCGGCAGTTTTACGAAAAGCTCCGGTGATTTGGGGAAACGCTCCGGTGATTTGGCAATCCGCTCCGGTGATTTGGCGATCCGCTCCGGCGATTTGGCGATCCGCTCCGGTGATTCGGCGGCTCGCTCCGGTGAAATGGGGAGCCGCTGCGGCAAATCGGGGACGGTCCGGGAAGGTCGCGAGTGCCGCGCTTACTTTCCGCCGCTGCCGACGGCGCGGCGGAGGGCGAATTGCGCGCGGTTTTGCTCGGTGATGGCGGTGAGGTAGTCGAGCCGGGCGCGGGTGAGGTCTTGCGCGGCCTGGATGTTTTCCAGGACTTCGCCGACGCCGAACTGCTGGCGCTGGCGGGCGAGGGTGAGGGATTGCTCGGCGGAGCTGAGGGCTTTGGCCGCATAGCCGATCTGATCGCGGAGCGAGCCCACCCGCGTGTGGGCCTCGACGACCTGCCGGGCGATTTCATCCCGCAGCCGCGCCTGCTCCAGCTCGCTGAGGCGGAGCCGCGCCTCGCGGGCATGCACGCGGCTGAAGTCGAAGAGGCCGCCGGGACCGAGCCGCCAGGAGAGCCCGATGCCGTACTCGGCGCTGTCATTGAAGCTGTCGCCGAACCCATTGGCATACACTCCGCCGCCCAGGCCGCCGCCAAAGTAGTCCGCCCGCACGGTCGGGATGAGCGGCGCGTACTTCGCGCCATCGCGCGCCTTGGCCGCCGCCGCCACCTGGGCCTCGCTCTGGCGCAGTTCCGGGCGGGTCGTGAGCGCCTGCGCGGCGAGTTCTTCGAGCCCGCGCCCCGCCTCGGGAAACTCGATCGGCGCGGGCTCCGCACTTTCCGGGACGAGTTCGATGAGCGGGGAGATGGCCAGCACCTGGGCGAGACGGGCGGCGGCGACGCGCTGCTGCTCGGTGGCCTGGCGGAGCGAGAGGCGGTCGCGCTCGGCCTGCGCCACGGCGCGAAAGGAATCGCCCTTGAACGCAATGCCTGCCTCGACGGCACGCCCGAGTTCCCCGGAATAACTGTCGGCGATGCGCACCGACTCCCGGCCGACGCCGCCCGCCGCACGCGTGAGCACGAGATCGAAGTAGGCGGACACCGCCCGGAAGATCGTGTCCTGCCGCTGCGCCTCCGCGCCGTGGCGGGCGGCCGCGACGAGACGCCTGGCGACCATGGACTGGTAGATGGCGTCCCCGAGCGCCACCTGGAGATTCACGCTCGCGCCCACGCTCAGGCTTTGTTTGTTCGTCTCGATGATCGCGCCCGCCACGTCCTGGATGTTGCCCTCGTGCCGGCGCAAGGTGACCCCGGGCGTGAGGTAGGGAAAGAACTGCAAGAGCGCCTCTTCGTGCGCGGCCCGGGCTTCGGCTACGCGCTGCTCGGCGAGCTTGATCTCGAGGCTCTCGGCGCCCGCCAGGCGCATGACGGCGGCGAGATTGATGGGCTGGGTGCGACCGCCGCCTTCGCCCGCCGCGCAGAAAACGCCAAACGCCAAACTCGAAACGCCAAACATCAAACGGCTCACCAGCGAGCGGCTTGGGAGGAGCGGAAGGTGCATCGGCTTTTCACTGGCCGATCGCGGGCGCGATGGCGATCCATTTCATGCCGGCCAGAGTGGCTCGGCCAGGCAGCTTGCCGCTCGCGAGTGTTCGAGGAATGGCGGAGCTGGGGATCGAAGAGGAGGGGCGCCCCCGCCCTGAATATCAACACGGGGCGGGGGCGCCCCTCTTCCTTGGGAGCGGCCACGCTTTTTCGTGCGCCGCGCTACTGTCGCCGACGCCGGGCCAGCGCCACGAGGCCCATGGCGAGGCCGGCGAACGCGGTGCCCGGTTCGGGGACGGCGCCGATGGCGGCGACGCGGATGGAAGCGCCGGGTGCAGTCTCGTAGGCCCACGAGATGATCCGCCCCGCGCTGTCGTTATCCAGCGCCACATGCAGCCAGCCGTAGTACTCGGGGCCGCCGACTGAAGATTGAAAGGCCACGCCGATGTAGCCGGGAGTCTCGGGGGCAAATTGCCCCGCACCGAAGCCGACGTGGGTGGAGGAGCCGCCGGGACCGGAGAGGAAATTGCTGCTGCTGTCGATGAGCGTTCCGGGAGCGAGGTTCAGGATCCGATCGGTGCCGGTGATGATGGGCCGGAAGAGCGGGCTGTTGGCGATGCCGACGCCGCCGAAAAACGGGTTCACCCACGGCGCGGTATTGAAGTCCGCGGGCTGGGTCAGGCTGGTCGCGCCGGTGTCGATGCGGAGGTAAACGCCGTCCAGCGTGAGCGGGATCGCCACATTCTGAATGCCGCTGTAGTCGATGCTCGCACGGAGCGGAGCACTGACGGCGAGGAGGAGCGGGAGTGCGAAAAGAACCGGGAGTTTCATACGAGATGTGTCGTTCGGTGAAGGGGGGACGCTTGGGGTGAAGGATGCGCAGGCGATGGGACGAAGGTCAAGGCAGCAGGCTGATCTGCACGCGGAAGAAGCGCGCCTTTTTCCCAGCGACAAAGAAGGGATACGGGACGCTGACGGCCTGGTGGACGCCATCGTCGGCGAGCACGGTGGGCACGGCGGTATTGTGCTGCCAGCTCACGAGGTCGGCGCTGAATTGCACGGTGTAGGTGAGCCCCACCGTGAGGTGGTCTTTCCGCCGCACATAGACGGCGCGGAAGGCGTAGCCGCCGGGGCGCGGTTCGTAGATGGCCACGGGCTGCCCGGTGCTGACGAGCGCGCCGCCGCCGAGTCCGCCGGTGATGACCAGCGCGCCCGGACCGGAGGCGATGCTGCCGGGGTGGGTGCCGAAACCGAACTCGATGATGTTGAGCACGCCATCGGAGTCGAAGTCGGCGAGGTCTGCCGTGGGGCCGGTATTGGCCACGGTGCCGAAGTGCAGCAGACGCCAGCTTTGGAGCGTGGTCGGCGCGACGCCCGTGCCGGCGAGGGCGATGTCAAAGGGCGCTTCATCCGGGTCATTGCTCGCGATGCGCAGCGCGGCGGCGCGACTGCCCGTGGCGCCCGGGGCAAAGGTGACGAGGAAGGTGGTGCTGGCGCCGGGGGCGAGCGAGGTCGCGCCCAGCGCGCTGACGGTGTAGTCGCCGGCGGCGGCCCCGGTGGTGGAGAGGGCGAGGCCGGTGAGCGTGCCGTCCAGGGCGGTATTGCGGAGGGTGAAGGTGCGCGTCTGCGCGCCCCCGGCGCCGATCGTGGCGGGGCCGAAGTTCACGGTCGAGGCGCCATCGACGAGCGGCGTGCCGGCGGGTTGCTCGACGGAGATATCCGGCGCGACGAGATCGAGCACCCAGAGTTCGCTGCCGAGGTCGGCGGCTGTGGCGGTGAAGAAGAGACGCGAACCGATGAGCGTGAGATTTGCCGGGCCGGAGCCGAGATTGCCCGGACGGACATCCGCGGCCTGCACGGTGCCGGCCTCGCTGCCATCGCTCTTCCAGAGCTCGGTGCCGGTGCCCGTGGTCGCGGCGGCGAAGTAAAGCGTGCCGTTTATGTTCGCGAATGCGGCAAGGCTGGAACCATTCACTCCAGGCAGGATGTCCCGAACCAATTCGGTGCCGGACTCGCTGCCGTCGCTCCGCCAAAGTTCGGTCCCGGTGGGGGTGGTGAATGCGGAGAAGAAGAGCGTGCCGTTCACATTCATGAAGTTGCCGGGAGTCGAACCCGCGGTGCCGGGATTGATGTCTTCCACCAGGGTGATGCCGCTGCCATCGCTCACCCAGAGCTCGGTGCCAGTGGTGGGCGTGGTGGCGGAGAAGAAGACCGACCCTCCCACGACCGTGAGATTTACCGGGAAGCTACTGGCCGAGCCTGAGTTGAGGTCCGCAACGATGCTCACGCCCGCACCGGTGTCGTCGCTCCTCCACAGTTCGGAACCATTGGCCAGGTCGCTCGCGGTGAAAAACAAGGTCGTGCCGACGACTCGCAGATTCGCCGGCGAGGCATTTCCGCTGCCGGGATTGATGTTCGCCACCAGCACGGTCCCCACCGCAGTGCCGTTGCTTTTCCAAAGTTCGATCCCATTGGTTCCGTCGTTGGCCGTGAAGAAGAGCGTGCCGTTGACGTTGGTGAGATTGGCGGGGAGCGAACTGGACGACGCCAGCGGGTTGACATTCGCCACCAAGACCGTGCCGGCTTCGGTGCCATCGCTCATCCAGAGCTCGTTGCCATTGGCGGTGGAGTCGGTGGCGGAAAAATAAAGCGTGTTCCCCACCCGGGTGAGATTCGCCGGACTGGAACTCGCCGCTCCGGGGAAGATGTCGCGCACCCGCGCGGTGCCACCGGGAGTGCCATCCGTCTTCCACAGCTCGGTGCCGGACGTGCCATCGAAGGCGGCGAAGTAGAGCGTCGAGCCAATGACGACACCCGCGCCGGGGAAACTGCTCCCGGCGCCGGGATTGATGTCCCGGAGCAAGGCGGTGCCGCCCGAGAGCCCGTCGCTCGTCCACAATTCCGACCCGAACACTCCGTCGTTCGCGCTGAAGAGCAGCGCGCCGTTGAGCACGCGGAGATTCGCCGGCGCCGCGTTGGCGCTGCCGGGCGTGAGGTCGCGGATGAGGTTTGTGCCTGCAGTCGTGCCGTCGCTCGACCACAGCTCGCTGCCATTGGCGCCGTCATTGGCGACGAAGACCAGCCGGCCGCCCACGACGATGAAGACCCCGGGCGCGGAGCCCGCGAGGCCGGGATTGATCTCCTTCACCAGTTCGGTGAGGCCGCTCAGCACGTCGGTCTTCCAGAGCTCGGAACCGCCGGTGGCCGTGGTCGCCGAGAAGTAAATGCTGTCGGCGAGCCGGGTGAGATTGGTGGGCGAGGAGGAAGGCGCGCCGGGATTCACATCGAGCACCAGCACCGTGCCCGGCTCCGTGCCGTCGCTCTTCCACAGCTCGATGCCGCTGGCTCCATCGGTGGCGGTGAAGTAGATGCCGCTGCCCACGGCGAGGAGCCCTGCTGGCGTGGAGCTGGCCGTGCCGGGATTGATATTCTTCACCAGCACGGTGCCGGCGGTGTTGCCATCGCTCTTCCACAGCTCGCGGCCATTCGCAGAGTCGAAAGCCGAGAAGAAGAGCGTGCTTCCCACAACCGTCAGGGCGGTGGGAGTCGAGCTTGAGGCCCCCGCGACGATGTCCCTGACCAGGGCGGCGGTGGTGCCGTCGCTCTTCCAGAGCTCGATGCCACTCGTGCCATTGGTGGCCGAGAAGTAGAGGGTGCTGCCGAGGACGGCGAAATTCGCCGGGGTGGAGCTGGCCGTGCCAGAGAAGATGTCGCTCACGGGGACCGTGGTCGCGGCCGTGCCGTTGCTCTTCCACAGCTCCACGCCGCTGGTGCCATTGGTGGCGGAAAAAAAGAGCGTGGACCCAATGGCGGTGAAATTGGCCGGCGTGGAACTGGAGAAGGGCGTCGGGTGGATATTGAGCACCAACACCGTGCCCGCCGTGGTGCCATCACTCCGCCAGAGTTCCACGCCATTGGTCGTCGAGTCCGTGGCCGAGAAGTAGAGCGTGCCGGCCACGTTGGTCAGGTTGGCGGGATTCGAGCTGGTGATGCCCACGAAGATGTCCCGCACCAGCACCGTGCCGGCGGACGAGCCGTCGCTCCGCCAGAGTTCCACGCCATTGGCCCCGGTGGTCGCGGTGAAATACAGCGTGGTGCCGATGACGCGGAAGTTTCCCGGCGTGCTGCTCGCCGTGCCGGCATTGATGTCCCGCACGAGGGTCGTCCCCGCTGCCGTGCCGTCGCTCTTCCACAGCTCCGCGCCAGTGTCCGCGGTATTGGCGGAGAAATAGATCGTGGTCCCCATCAGCGCGGCGCTCGTGGTGCCGGGACCCGCGCCGGTCGCATTGATGTCGCGCGCCAGGCGCAGCAGGCCGGCGGGCGCCGAGCCGATGCCGATGAGCCGGATGTCGAAAGGACTCTCATCGAGATCGTCCGAGAGCACGCGCAGGGTCGCGGCCTTCGCGCCCGCGGAGGAGGCGGTAAAGGTCACATCGAAGGTCGCGCTACCTCCCACCGGCACGACGGTCAGGCTCGGAGCACTCGCGGTGAAATCCGCGCCGGTAATGGTAACGCTCGCGAGGTTCAGCGGTTGGACGCCGACATTGCGGATCGTAAAGCTGCGCACCACCGGCACGCCGAAGATCGCGTCGCCAAAGGACACGGTGGCCGTGTCATCCACGAGGCTGTTGCCCGAAGGTTGCTCGACCGTGATCTCCGGCGCGGCGATCACTGTGCCGGTGATCGTGATGTCAAAGGGGTTCTCATCCGCGTCGTTGCTGCCGATGTGAAGCGCAGCCGTCTTCACGCCGAGGGAGGTCGAGCTGAGGGTCACCGTGAAACTCGCCACGCCCGCCGCCGGGATGCTGACGCCCGCCAATTCTGGGAAGCTGAAGCTGGCCACGTCCGGCCCGTCACCCACGATGCCCGAGAGGACGAGCGGCTGACCGCCCGTGTTGCGGATGGTGAAGATCTTCGCCAGCGGACTACCGCTAGCCGAGGTCGTTCCGAAATTGACGGGCGTTGCCGAGCCATCGCTGAGCGCGGTGCCGATTGGCTGCTCGACCACGATCTCCGCCGGGGGCGGCTGCACGGCGAGCGTCACCGTGGCCGGCACGCTCACCAGCGGCCCATTTCTCACGGTGAAGGTGAAACTATCCGCCCCGAAAGATCCCGCCGTCGGCGTGTAGATCACATTGGGCGCCGTGCCGCTGAGCGTGCCCTTCGCCGGTGGCGTCGCGATGGCAAAGGTGAGCACCGCGCCCGGTGCCAGCGGGTCCGTGCCGGTGAGGATGATCGGCGTCGGCGTGTTGAAAGGCACCGCGACGGTCTGCGGCCGGGCGAAGATAGTCCCGAGCACTTCAAAGGCATTGCTGTCCCCGAGGCGCCCCGCGCCGTCATTCGCCCGGAGCCGCAACCGCGTGGCATCCTGGAGCACCGTCACATTGCCCGTCCAGGTGCCGTTGGTGAAGTTGCCCGAGACCACCGGCGCGATGAGCACCGGAGTCGGCACGGCAAACGGGAGCGTCAGCCCGGGATTCTGCGTGCCGACGCTGGGCGTGTCGGCGATCCAATCGGCGGCGGCGTTGCCGTCCGAATTGCCGATACGCACGTAGTCGTCGGCAGGGTCGATCACCGCAGGGATCGGGTCGCCCGTCCACTGTTCCGCCGGGATCGTCTGCGGCGAGGTGATGCTGGCCGGGATCGCCCCCGCCGCGCAGACAAAATCCACCGCGGTCCCGGACGCATCGCGCAACAACACGGCCACCGGGGAGTTCGAAACCCAATTGATATTTCCGCCGGTGAAGAAAATCGGGAACGCTCCGGGCGCGGTTCCAAATTCCTGCAATCGAAAGATCTGGCCCGCCGCACAGATCGTCCCAGCCGGAATGGTGAAGACCGGAAGCGGCGCCGGCCAGGTCGCGTCGTAGAGGTAAATCTGCCACCCGGAAATATCCACCGCGGCGGTGCCCACGTTCATGAACTCGATCGCGTCCGGCGTATCGTGGAAGGCCTCGGTAATTACGATGGACGAGGCGCCCGGCCCCGCGGCGAGCCCGCTCAAACCGACCGTGCCGGTAAAGCCGGTGACGGTGTTATTCCCCGCATCCTTCGCGGTGATCGTCGTGGCAAAGGGCAGGTTGCGAGACTGCGGATCGGAGATCGGATTCCACGCGAACTGATGCAGCGGCCCAGTGCCGACATTGAAGGCATTGCTGGCGCCCGTGAGTCCTGCGCCGTCATTCGCGGTGAGCACGACGCCCGCGCCGGAGGTGTTCGCCGTCACATTGCCCATCCACACGCCGGACGAAAATGCCGTGGTCGTCGCGGGCGTGATCGCGACTGACCCGCCGGCGCCGCTGGCCGAGAGCCCGGCCGTGCCCGTGAAGCTCGCGATCGTCACATCGTTCACGTCTTTCGCCGCGATCGTGACGCTGAAGGGCACGCCGCGAATCTGCGGCGAGGCGATGGCGCCGATCTGGAAGCGGTGCACGTCGTTGTCCAGCACCGTGGTCGTCGCGCTGGCGCCCGTGAAGCCGCTCGCGCTCGCCGTCACCGTCACCGGCGCGCTGCCGTCGGTGAGCGTGTTATTCGTCGCCGTCGCCGTGAAATTCACCGAGATCGAGCCCGCCGGAATGCTCACCGTCGCGGGCACCGTGAGACGCGCGGGATTATCCGAGAAAAGCGCGATCGTGAGCGCGGTCGAGAGCGTGCCGGGGATCGTCACTGTCCCCGTCGCAGTCGCGCCTTCGGCGACCGTGAGCGGCAGGCCGATGCCGATTTCGGAGAGGTCGTTGTCGAGCACACTGAGGTTGGCCGTGCCCGCGGTCCAGCCCACGAGGCTCGCCGTGAGCGTGGCCGACTGCGTGCCGTCGAGCGCCGTGTCGTCCACGATGGTGATCGGGAACGACACCGAAGTCCGCCCCGCCGGGATCACCACCGTCCCGGGCACCTGCACTTCGGTCGCGTCGGTCGAGGCGAGCGTCACCGAGAGCGGTGCGGCTGGGGCGATACTCACGGTGAGCGTGCCCTGCACCGTCCCCGCGCCCTCGATGGCCGAAGCCGGCGCGCTCAGGGTGAGTGCTCCACCGCTTTCATTGTCCAGCACCGTGATGACACCCGCGGCCGCGGCAAATCCCGCAGCCGATGCCGACACGATGACCGCCTGCGGCCCATCGACTACCGCGTCATTGCCGATCGTCACATTGAAAGGCGCGCTCAACTGCCCGGCTGCCACCGACACCGTCGCGGGCACGAAAGCCTCCGCCGGATTCGACGAGACGAGTGCCACCGCCACCACCGCACCCTGCACCACCGGGAGCGTGACCGTCCCCTGGCCGACAAGCACACCCACACCCTCGGTCGCCGAAACAGGGAGCGCCAGACGCAGCACCAGCGCCCCACTGCCACCACCACCGCTGCCATACGCGCTGAAGTCGCTCTCCACGAAAGCCGCCGGTATCCCCTGCCCCCGCGACAATCCGATCAGCCCGTCCACCGCCGCGATGCCGAGGCAGGTAATGCGGACGCGCCCGTCGAAATACATCTCGATCTGGAAACTGTTCGAGTTGGTCGTGCTGAATTCGGGTACGCCCTGCCACGTCACCGCGATGCGATCCGCGAGTTGCCGCCAGGAGACCGCGCCACCGGCGGCGGGGTTGAGGTCGTCAAACAACGCCGCGATGCGCGGCAGCGCGAAGTGTCCAGCCAACGACGGCGATAAGGTGGAGTCTCCCGATCCGAACGTCACATATCCATTGCTGCCCACGTAGAACGACGGGTAACTGACCCCGTAGAGGCCGACCTGCACTGCCGCCGGTGTGACTTGCGTAAACGTGTCGTCGCTCAAAGTCAGCGCCGTCCCGCCGGTCGGATCGGTCGGAAACGCGGCGACCGATGTCTTCGTGATTGCGTAATAGGCCGGCGACCCATTCGGCGTGAAGAGCCAGCTTTGGTTATCCGTGTCGTTGGCCGTCGTGTCGAAAAGCTCCGTGAAGTAATCGACCACGCCGACGGTCAGCCGAACGCTGCGGGCGATCTGCGCGCCGCTGCTCACGTTGGTGAAATTGATCGCCCCGTTGTAAGTGCCCTCCGCGAGCGCAGCCGCCGGTGCGCTGAAAGCCGCCACCACCGTCGCCGTGGCACCGGGCGCCAGCGTGCCGCCCGCCGGTGCGACCGCCAGCCACGGCTGCGTCGCCGCCGCCGTCCAGGTCAGCGCCATCGTGCCCGTGTTGGCCAACGTATAAGTGTGCGTGGCCGGGGTGAACGGTCCGCCGAGCGGACCCGCCGCCGTGAACGCGCCCAGCGGACTGAGATTGAGGTCGTCCGGCAGATCGAACGCCTCGATGAGGCCGCTGGTCGTGCTGCTCGCCGGCGCAGAGGCACTGGCCCCCATGCCGCGCTTGGCAAAGCCGCCCCATAAGTCCAACCGGTCCACGCCGCCCGTGCTGGCCAGGTCCGCCTGAATGACGGCATCGCGTGCCTGGAGGAAGTTCGGATTCGCCGGGCTGAGTTTCATCCCATCGGTCACGAGTCGCAGCAGCCTCTGATTGCCGATCGGGCCATACTTCGCGATCAATCTCGCCCGGCATTCCCACAAGGCGACGCACCAGAGTTCACCCGCGTTGTGGACTTGGGAGGCATTACTATTCGACGAACTGAAGCGTGGGCTGAGCGGGATGCCCGTGTGCGGCCTGGCCTGGGTCGGGTCGATGTCCCGGAAGGTGAGTGGGTTCCGCGTCAGGTCTGTCGAATAAGGGTAGCGCCGGATGCCATAGTAAAAGTTCGTCGTCATCCCACTGAGTTCGTAAGTCGCGTAGGAGCCGCCGGGATACACCGCATTGGGATCGGACGCCGGATCGGCCAGCATCGCGACCCCATAGAAATCCGACCAGCCTTCCCCCATGCCCCGCGTCGCCAGCGCCCCGATCCCCACGCCACCGCCGACGAGCCGATTGCTCAGGCCATGCGTGTACTCATGGAGCACGATCACATTGTCGAAATCGCCATCGCGATCCGGCGTCGGCCCCGTGAAGACAAACATCTGCATCCGCGGAGGGCTGCCATCGGGCGGCGTGGACATGTTGGCGTTGTTCGTGCCGCTGCCATCCTGCGCATCGGCTTGGAGCGCATCGTTGCCGAGGCCGCCGCGTCCGAAGTTATTCGTCTGGAAGTTACCCGCGCTCTCGGTGAAGCCCATGGCGTACAACTGGTCGTGCATCCAGTTGCTCATGTAGAAAAGGTGCGTGGCCGACGCCTCGCGATAAGTGGCCGGCGGCTGCGCGAGATCGGCCGTAAAATCGAAAACGCGGCCCGCCGAGGTCGGGCGCGGGAGGTCGGGCGCATTGTCCGCATTCGTGTCCGTATGAGCGTGTACGTTATTGCCCAGCGTCTCCGTCCCGCCATCGGGGATCCATCCCTGGGGCGAAGCGGTGAGATCGAGCGCCTGGAGCGTGACCAGAGCGCGCGGCACCTCGGGCGCTTGCGCGGCGCTCGGCGTCGGCGTGCCGGGCAGCCTCGGCGCCGGACTGTCGAAAGGCTTCCTCGTCGCCGGCTGCGCATAGACCCGGTAACTCGCGTCGCTCACGTCGGCGGTCAGCAAGCTCCGCACGACCACTTCGCCCGTCTGCGCATCCACCACCGTCTGAAACATCTGGCCGAGCGTCTGGCCCATGAGCGTGACATCCCAGCAGAGCCGCATCGACTTCTCCTGCATCGGCAGCCAGCAGAGCCCGGCGCTCACATCGCTCAGCCCCGGCGCTTCAAACCGCTGCCGCCGCTCGACGCCCTCGGGCGCCGTCGTCGCCAGCACCTGGTCGGGCGCGACCGTCTCGAGCAGCTCCGCCGCGGCGTGGGAGATGGCCGCGCCTGCGCCGATCGGCGGCTGCTCGATGAGCGCCGCTCGCTCCGGCGCCGGCAGGCCGGCCGCCGTCTCGGCATCGGCGAGGAAGTGGCTGCCGAGCGTCAGCAGTTCGCCGCGCTTGGTGAGATTCGCCTTGAGGATGGTCTTGTAGAGCGGCACGCCATCGAGTTGCTGCTGCCACACCCGCGTCACCAATCCGCTGTGCGCCGTGACGTCGCTGCGCGTCACCCGCGCCTCCTTCACCACTGCGCTCCCGTGCCCAAAGAGATCGGCGTGCGCCTCGATGAACCGCTCCGCAGCTTCGCCCGCATCCGCACCCGCCGCCGGCGCCGCCGCCAGAAAGCGCCCGACCGCCATGAGATGGCTCGGCGCGCCAGTGATCGCATCGAACTGCACCTCCACGCCCGGAATCTCGCGTCGCAATTTTTCAACCGCCGCACGCTGTGCATCCGAGCCGCTCGACGATTCCCGCACCACCCGCCGATCGAGGGCCGCCGGAACGCTGCGTTTCTTTGCAGGTGCATCGGGCGCCGCCGCCTGGCGAGAAGGCGCCGCCACCGCTGCCGCCACGCTCGGCGCGGGCGCGGTCGCGACGGGAGTCGCCGGAGCCGTTTCGGGCGCCGGAGTCGGCGCAGTTTCAGTTTGCCGCGATCCCGCCGAGTCGCGCGGTCGCTTCGCGAGGAAAAAGATGGCTGCGATGGCCAGGGCTGCGAGGAGCACCAAGCCCAGGACCGACATGCCGCGCCCGCGCGGCCGGTTGTTGCCGTTGTTCATAAGAGGGGAATCTTTCCGGAGCGAGCTAGGGCAATTTCGCAGCGGGATGGAAGCGGAATCTCGTAAAACTTTCGCGGCTCCATCCATCCGCGACGCACCCGCTCCGCGACTCCACCGGTGCTCGGCTGCCGCCAGCCCTGCGCTGCTCTACCGCGCTTCGTCGATCTGCACCGGCTGCCCATCCGCGAATGTCGCCTTCCCGACGAGGATCACCGCCTCCCCTTCCTGCAAGCCGGTGAGCACTTCCGCTTTCGCGCCATCATTGAAGCCGAGCGTGACCGGCGTC